>Ga0206969_1096_pt1 | contig 24570 bp, 19 predicted proteins | sample Alteio_BWOrgHeat_87_FD_153256 | JGI IMG/M metagenome (GOLD analysis project Ga0206969, IMG submission 153256) | Enriched cells from forest soil in Barre Woods Harvard Forest LTER site, Petersham, Massachusetts, United States -... | ecosystem: Environmental > Terrestrial > Soil > Temperate forest >... | reverse complement strand
AAAGTGCATAGTTGTTTCACTTAATGACATTGGCTTAAAGGCCGGGGCAACTAAATTCAGGTGCACATTCGCACGGCGCAGGTGACGAACATCATCTTTTATGCTGACGATAGTCATCACTTACGCTTCAATAAGCACACACCTTTGCAATAGAATTCAGCTTACCATAAAACATCAACATGAAAGCATTAGTTTATCACGGCGCAGGGAACAAGGCGTGGGAAGAAAAGCCGAAACCGGTAATATTAAAACCGACAGACGCTATAGTGAAAATCCTGAAGACAACGATATGCGGAACCGACCTGCATATAATGAAAGGCGATCTGCCAGAAGTTGCTGACGGCAGAATTATTGGCCACGAAGGGGTAGGCATAGTAGAGGAGACAGGCAGCGCTGTAAGTAATTACAAAGTAGGCGATCACGTCATTATCTCCTGCGTTACCTCTTGTGGCAAATGCGAAAATTGCAAGAAGGGAATGTACTCGCACTGTGCCGATGGCGGTTGGATATTGGGCTATATGATAGACGGCACACAGGCCGAATACGTAAGGATACCCCATGCCGACAACAGTCTTTATCCTATTCCTGCCGGCTCAGACGAAGAGGCGCTGGTAATGCTGAGCGATATTTTACCAACGGGCTTTGAGTGTGGCGTGCTGAACGGGCAGGTAAAGCCCGGTGACACAATTGCTATTATAGGCGCAGGACCTGTAGGCATGGCTGCGTTATTAACATCGCAGTTTTACACTCCCGCAGAAATTATAGTGATAGACCAGGACGATAACCGCCTTGCTGTAGCAAAGACTTTCGGGGCTACGCACATCATCAATAGCGCCAGCGAAAACGCCGTTGAGCAGGTAATGGCGCTGACAAATGGCAAAGGTGTGGACACAGCTATTGAAGCAGTTGGATTAGCGGCAACATTTGAACTGTGCGAAGAAATAGTAGCTGCAGGCGGCCATATTGCCAACATAGGCGTACACGGCAAAAGCGCCACGCTGCACCTGGAAACCCTTTGGTCGAAAAACATAACCATCACCACCCGTCTTGTGGATACCGTTACCACGCCCATGCTGTTTAAGACAGTTATATCTAAAAAGATAGAACCGAAAAAGCTGATCACGCACCGTTTCAGGTTAGACCAGGTTATAGAGGCATATGACACCTTTGGCAACGCGGCAAAAGAAAAGGCGCTGAAAGTGATTCTGACGAATGAATAAATGGAACCGACAGGTGTCCCACACCTTTTTTGGGTGTGCGACACCTTGGTACTCCTATTGTTTTTAAACATTAAAATAAAACCATGAAAAAGATATTGATTGCAGGGTTAACGGCAGGTATTGTTTTGCTCATCCTTAGTGTACTTGGGTTGTATATGACCATTTGGTTTTTTCCGGGTCTCGCCGCGCAATACTTCGATCCGGCTTTTGATACGGACTCCAGCAGGGTGATGTTGTTTTACATCCATCCCTTTGTTATCAGCCTGGCCTTATCCTGGTTCTGGGCACGCTTCAAGGGCGTATTGACTGGGTCGTTCCTTACGCGCGGTATTGAGTTCGGACTGATCTATTCCATTGTTGCTGCACTGCCCATGATGTGGCTTATCTACAGCGCTATAAATGTTTCCCTCCTTATGGTTTCCACATGGTTTGCACTCGCTGTAGTACAGGGTGTGATCGCAGGTTTGGTCTTCGAGAAAATGAACCCTTAAACAAAGAAAAATATCAACGAATATGAAAACGATAAAAAGTTTTATTGCGATAGCTATAGCCGTTATTTTAATTAGCGCTGCAGCTCCTGCCAACGATAAATATACGCTTGAGAAAGGCTACACAGTTGGTATTCATGGCACATCTAACCTACATGACTGGGACGAGACGGTGGGTGCCGTAACGGGGGATGGCGTTATTGACTGGAACACCGACGGCAGCTTTAACCTTGGGGCTATGAGCATAAAAATGGATGTTCACTCCATTAAAAGCACCGAAGGGTCTATGATGAATAATAACACCTACAAGGCGCTGAAAGCCGATAGCAACCCGGAGATCACATTTGCCCTCACCAGCCCAATAAAATCAATTGCACTGAACAACCGTGGCTTTGCAGCAAAGATAAATCTGACAATTGCGGGTGTTACCAGGGCCATAGATATGACGGTAACTGCCTCAGGGCAAAAGGATGGCAGCGTGACGTTTGAAGGATCTAAGACAATAAAGATGACCGACTATGGGGTAAAACCACCCGTTGCGCTCCTCGGAACGTTAAAGACCGGCGACGACATCACTATTCATTTTAAGGCAGGTTTTGCAATGAACAAATAAGGCAAATCGCTATCAAAACAATCAAATTGTCGAACCGAAGCTAACTTCTCGCGATGGTAATTCCCCCTTGCAGGCAAGCCTTGTGCGGGGCGAAGGGGGTATGGGGATGTTATATTTTATGAATATTGATGGCGGTTTATTAAAAAGTAAATATCTAAAAATCAAAACTAAAAAATCAAAACACAGAACTATGACAAAATTATACAGGGTATTTGGCCGGGTAGCATTGGGAATGCTTATGGGTAGCGGTTTTTCCGCAATGGCGCAATCAGAGATGCAGTATTTTCGCCCGAACGACCGGTGGGGCATAAACGTCTTTGAAACAACAAAGAACGACACCACGCCATTCACGCACCTGAAGGTGAAAATAGGCGGCAATTTTGAACAAAGCTTCCAGACACTGAGGGACCAGAATACCGCCGTGGCTATGACCCAGCCGGGCTTTAATGGCAACGTAAACAGCCTGATACCGCTTACGAACGGCTTTGACCTGGCGATGGCCAATCTGAATATTGACGCGCAATTGTCTGATGGTATCCGTGTCAGTCTTTCTGTGTACCTCGCTTCCAGGCACCATGAGGATGCCTGGGTAAAGGGCGGCTATGTGCAGTTCGACAAGCTCACCTTCCTGCACAGCAACTGGGTGGACAACATTATGAAAAGCGTTACCATAAAGGTTGGCCAGTTTGATGTTGACTATGGCGACCAGCATTTCAGAAGGACCGATGGCGGCAATACCATTTACAATCCTTTTGTGGAGAATTATATCATGGACGAGTTTGCTACCGAGATCGCTGCAGAGATATACTATCACCATAAGTCGGGTTTGTTTGCAATGGGCGGCATAAGCAACGGCGCACTCAACCCTTCGGTTGTGGCTGCCACCAAGATCGATTCGGCTACAGGGAAAGTAAACCAGATATGGCCTGCCTTTCACGCGAAAATAGGTTACGACAAACAGCTTACCAAGCACTTCAGGGCACGTATATCCGGTTCGTATTATGGGGTGCATAGCGCGGCAAGCAATACGCTGTTCGGCGGAGACCGCACAGGGTCGCACTACTACAACGTAATGGAAAACCAGAACGTTGCAAATGGTACTACACTTTCTGATGCAGTTGATTACAATGCCTTTTCGGGCCGGTACAACCCCGGGTTCAGCGAGCAGGTGAATACCTTTATGGGCAACCTCTTTTTGAAATACAGGGGGCTGGAATTCTTTGGGACCTATGAAAACGCACAAGGCAGAACAATTACTGAACGCAATACCCGTCAGGCTACCCAATATGCCGCCGATCTTATATACAGGTTTGCCGCCCGCCGCGAAAACTTCTGGGTAGGGGTTCGTTACAATTCGGTAACGGCCGCTATGCTGGGATATGCACCTGACATAACTATAAACCGCGAAGTGGGTTCCATAGGCTGGTTTGCCACCAAAAATATTATGGTGAAGGCAGAATATGTAAACCAGGTGTACCAGAATTATGCTACCACAAACATCCTCAATGGTGGGCAGTTTAATGGAATGGTATTTGAAGCATCTATTGGCTTTTAAGTGCAGTTTTATTGTGTCATTCGTTTAAAAAAAATACATATGCTGAAATTCGTGGAATCAGAAAAATACAGGCGCGATAAAGGGGTAATTCATTTTGTGCTGATGGGTATATGTGTAGTAACAATAATTGTCGGGGCTTGTATTTATTTTGGCTGATGTTCGTATTCGTTACCATGGCTTGTTGCTGCTAAGATCATCTTAGCGGCAACAAGCTTTTACCGGAGACCTGAACCCACACCCACTGTGTTTCCTATTTAACCTATTAACCAGTTGCCCATTTAACTATACTTCTCGCCGCATAAGTTTGTGCAATGATAAACGGGCAAGCCCGATAGGGCTTAAATTATGAATAGCCACCGGTGAAACCGGTGGGAAAATAGATGTGATTATTGAACCCCGGCGGGGTTCAACTGGTATAACCCTGAAAACTCCGGGTTTCACCCGGAGCTATTCGCATTAAAGCCTTCCAGGCTTTTTAATTCAGTGCACATTTTTATCCGGCGTGTAGTATAATTACCCATTTACCCATTTAACTTATTACCCACTCACCCAATCAACCAATTACCCTAAGAATTTGTATATTTGTATCTGCCAACATCTTATCAACAGAAATGCAATTAGCCCAGAGATTAAATTCGGTAACAGAACCCCAGACGATCAGGATGGCCAAAATGAGCCGCGAATTGAAAGCAAAAGGGATAAATATTGTTGACCTGAGCCTCGGAGAACCTGACTTTAAAACACCCGAACATATTTGCAATGCCGCCACCAAGGCTATGAACGAGGGCTTTACCAAATACTCGCCCGTAGTGGGTTTCCCCGATCTGCTGGAGGCAATAAGCATAAAGCTGAAAAGGGACAATAACCTGGAGTATGCCACTAACCAGATAATGGTTTCAACCGGGGCAAAACAATCACTGTATAATGCGGTGTTCAGCATTGTGGACCCGGGAGATGAGGTGATCATACCCACGCCGTTCTGGGTTACTTATGCATCGCAGGTGCAACTGGCAGGTGGGGTGGTTAAATATGTGAAGTGCGGCATTGAAAACGACTTCAAACTAACGCCCGAACAACTGGAAGCAAGCATTAACCCGCATACCAAGCTATTCATCTACTCATCGCCCTGCAACCCCTCAGGCAGCTTTTATACAAGGGATGAACTGGCTGGCCTGGCAGAGGTGTTTAAGCGGCACCCCCAGGTGTACATCATCAGCGACGAGATATACGAGTACATCAACTATACCGGCCACCACGAGAGCATAGCCCAGTTTGAAGAGCTGAAGGATAGGGTAGTGGTGATAAACGGCATGTCGAAGGGCTTTGCCATGACGGGCTGGCGCCTGGGCTATATGGCTGCGCCGAGAGAGATAATTCAGGCCTGCGAAAAGCTACAGGGGCAATCGACATCTGGGGCCAACTCTATAACACAAAAGGCATCTGTAACAGCCCTGCTCAGCGACCTGGCGCCCACCTATAAAATGGTGGAGGCCTTTAAGCAGCGGCGCGACTATGTGATAGGCGCCCTGAAAAAAATGCCCGGCGTGAAGAGCAACCAGCCCGAAGGCGCTTTTTATGCTTTCCCAGACATAAGCCACTTCTTTGGCAAAAGCTATGGCGAACACACCATAACGAACGATACCGACCTGGCCATGTACCTGCTGCACGAAGCCCATGTGGCCACCGTATGCGGCAGCGCCTTTGGCGATGGCAACTGCATACGTATATCCTTCGCCACATCTATGACTAATCTTATGGAGGCCATGGAGCGCATAAAACAGGCTTTAGAGAAGTTGCAGTAAGATGTGATATAGCCTGGGATCGAGTATCTGGCAGTTCAGAGTTGTGTGACAGGGATAATAACGCCTGCCAAGGCAATGGATGTTCCCACAATCCAGATCGTAAGTTGAGACTGGCGCCCGCGAGGACGTAGTTGGAGACTACGCACAACTATAGTTTTGGCAGGACTACGGGTAACGGGAAGATTCGGCCAGCGCACGGTAACAAATGCAATCTAAACTTCATTTTTTTTGAGCTTTTTATATACTTCCATCTCCGCATACCTTTTAGTCAACACGGTAAAAATAAGCCCTGGCACGGTGAGCATTGTCAGCGGAGAAAATTTTTTATATGAAATAAAAATGGTTATACCAATCGTACAGACAATTATTAAAAATAATATAGCGTATAGACCCTTGCGAGATGCGTAAAAAGATGGTAAAAGTTTTACTTTCTCATTTATTCCCTTGTTGTGCATGTTAATGGCTGTTTGTAGCGCATTTACGGTAATGTCATCGTAGGTTATATACTTTTTATCGTTACCCTCTCTAAGCAAAGACAATTCCATGTTCTTTCCCGATTTTAAACCGAACTCAACAGCCATCAGTTTCGCCGTTGGAAACAACACTTTGTAATGTGCCAGATCAGCAAACGGCACTCCAACCAGCTTTTCAGATAGGCTACTGGTAACCACGGATATACCTTCGGGTGAAATTGTAACCTTCACTGCTTTTACATATTTATCATAGATGCGCTTGTAAAAGAAAACGGGCGTTATCGCCAAAAAAAGCACAAATCGAGCAACATTCGTCGATTTTAAAACTTCAGTAGCCGCAATTAATGCAAGTCCTAATGCGAAGGCATAAATCATACTGTGCCAAAAGGCCTTTTTTCGATAAATTAGTACGCGCTCAATCATATTATCTTTTGGTTCTTTGATGGTTGGTACAAAGTTATAAATATCTCAAACCACAGTGCCAACTCCCACTGCGACTTCTCCGACTCCACTGAAAGAAGCGTGTCGCTTGGTCCTCACTTGCTGAAGCGTCCCGCTTCCAAAACGTTACGCAATCGAGACGCTTGTAACATAGTATGCCGAAGCGAGACGCTTCAAGCTGTGTATGTTACCTGCCCTGCGCGAGATGCCAGTTGCAAACTGGGTCAATTGTATAGGCACGAGTCCGCTCTTCACAGGGCTCTGCTACAGACAAGCGCCAGTGCAGATTATAACTTCAAACTCGGGCCTATTGCCCACCTGACGAAACTTAATTTAAGGACTATTTTATTCTCGGGTAGAGGCATTTTGAAGTCTCGTCCGTACATCAAACTTGTTATTGTTACTTTTTGCCCATTTTGAAGGACAATTACTGCATGACTATACCAATCCCACGTTACATACGACACGTTCTGATATTGCATCGAAAATGATTTGTAAACAAATACTTTATCTATTTGCTCTGAGCTAAACGAAACCTGCTGTTTTTTATGACTAAAATGAAATATCTTCTGATCATCGTCATATTTTAGGATATCACCTCTATTGGTTGCATAATAATTTATATGTAATACAAGTAGAGGAATGAATTGTAATGAGAACATTATTAAAAAATATGTATTTAGATCATACTTTTCATATGTGTTCTGTTGCAAGGAATAACCTTTCCACATTAGTATAAAAAACAAAAAAAATGATATACCTCCTAAATGTTTTACTTGATTTTTAATACTAATCTTATATTCTTCCATCCTAAATGCATGTGGTGTTTTTCATTGTCCAATAATCGAAGCGTCCCGCTTCCAAAACGTTACGCAAGCGATACGCTTGCAACATAGTATGCCGAAGCGAGACGCTTCAAGCTGTGTATGTTACCTGCCCTGTGCGAGATGCCAGTTGCAAACTGGCTCATTTGTGTAGGCTCGAGTCCGCTCCGCGCAGGGCTATGCTACAGACTCGCGCCAGTGTGAATATGCGGTTTACTTTGGCTCAACATTAAAGCTATACTTTTTTTCAACTCTGACATTTTGATCATTTTTTTCCCAAAAGCCATAAGTCATAGTCATTTTCTCGACAGGCTTTAGCGGGAGCTCTCTAAAGTTGAAAACGAATATTGACATCCTATCGTTACTATTCAGGTCAATTTGATCTTTGACTAGTTCAAATATCTCTGCGCTTTTTTCTTTTATATTCTTATCATACACCGTTATATTTACATTGTCATTGTGCATTATATCTGCTTTTCTTTCCGGTTCATCACCTAAACTGTATATAACCTTTGTGCTGACTACAGGAGGAAAGTCCTTCAATTCCTTTGGCGTAACGAGGAAAACAGCCGAAATTCTGGAATGATTTCCATTGCTAAATTGCCCAGCTTTGATAAATTTGATATTATAAAGCGGCTCTTGACCCAACGCATTTTTAGCCATGGAGATAAAAAGACCGGCAAAAAGAATGCACTTTAATATTGTGAAATAATTTTTCATAAGCGTTATTTTAGTGGATTCAATGCATCCACGTAGATTCCTAATTGAGCACCCCTATTAACCCACCCCCCTAATCCCCGATTTCCTCCGTCTCATCATGCCATGGGAAGGACTCGGCGTTCTTGCTTTGTTCCCAGTAGAACTTGCCGCGCTTGTTGTCGTAGTTGCCGGTTTCGTTCATGAAGCGGGAGTCGTAGAGGCGGCCGTTAATCATGGTGTAGTGTACGGTTTCGGTGTTATAAATGTTTTCCAGTGGGTTTTTGTCCATTACTATCAGGTCGGCGAGCTTGCCGGGTTGCAGCGAGCCTATCCAGTTATCAAGCCCGAGGTTTATTGCCGGGTTTAGTGTGGCGCAACGCAAGGCTTCATGCGGTGTCATGCCGCCCTGGGCCAGCATCCATATTTCCCAGTGCACACCTATGCCCTGTATCTGGCCATGCGCGCCCATGTTCACCTTTACACCAGCATCGTAAAGTTTCTTCACACTTTTAGATACCAGTATGTGTCCGTTCTCGTATTCCTCTTCCGGCGCCATAGTGCGGTGACGGCTGCGGGTGTCTATTACCGCGCGGGGTGTAAAGCGCAGCAGCCTTTCTTTTTCCCATACATTGCTATGCTGGTACCAGTAGTTTTCGCCAAACAATGCGCCATAGCAAACAATAAGGGTAGGGGTGTAGCCCGTCTGTGAGTTCTTCCACAGGTTCACCACATCATTGTACAGAGGCGCTACGGGTATGTTGTGCTCCACCGTGGTGTGCCCGTCCAGTATCATCTCCATGTTGTGGTAAAAGAATGAACCGCCTTCCGGCACCACTTCCATTTTCAGTTCCCGGGCCGCTTCTATTACCATCTGCATCTGCTCGCGGCGCGGCTGGTTGTAGCTTTTTACGCTGAATGCACCATATGCTTTGTTGCGGCGTAGTGCGCTTTTTGCATCTTCATAGTTATTGATTACTGCCTTGAAGTCGCCGTCAGCACCATAAAGTATAGTGCCGGTAGAGAACACGCGTGGGCCTACCATAAGCCCTGCTTTTACCAGTTCGCTTTGCGCAAAAACCATTTCGCTGTTGGCCGATGGGTCGTGCATGGTGGTGACGCCATAGGCCAGGTTGGCATAGTAAGGCCAGTGCTTATCGGGTGTGAGGCCGTAGCGGAAGTGGTTGCCATGGGCGTGTGCATCCACAAAGCCCGGCATTATGGTTTTGCCGTTGCAGTCTATTATTTTGGCATTGGCAGGTACGGTTACTTCGCCCGTTTTGCCTACACTCTTTATCAGGTTGCCATCTACTACCACCGTGCCGTTCTCTATCACCTCATCGCCGTTCATGGTTATGATGCGGGCGTTGGTAAAGGCAATTACGCCTTTGGGTTTATCCGTCTTTGCGGTAAGGCCCACGCTGATGCCATGATCCGGTATTTTGAACAATGAATCGGCCTTGCCATCAATGAACCCAAATCGCTCGTCCAGGTTTATCGTATAGTATTGGTCGCCCAGGGTGTAGTGCAGTTGCTTGCCGTCACTGCTCCATTGCAGGTTTATGCCTGCATCGCGCGATACCTTGCGCACCGGGAAGTCGCTGGAATCGCTGCTTAGGTTTATTTCTTTACCTGTGTGCGGGAAGGGCGCTACATACACCTCGTGCAGATCCACGAAGGCCACCCAATTACCATCGGGCGAGATGGTGAACTGGTTGCCATACTTACTTTTGAAGATGGTATGGGCCTCATTGCCATCCAGCTTACAATTGTTGAATGTCTTATCCAGCCCGCCAAATAGGTTGCCGCCGGTTTGGTAATAGATGGTTTTGCCATCCTTACTGAACTTTGGATATTCACCTTTGTCCGTTACAAATTCTTCTTTGCCACCGGTAGCCGACATGGTGTAGATACCGGGCTTCACGGTAAATGCATTGCCCATAATATCGTTGCTGCCTTCCTTTGAAAACACCAGCCATTTACTATCTGGCGAGAAGGATGGCGTTCGGTAAATGCCTTTATTGGTGGTTATCTTTTCAGGTTTTCCGCTAGCGTGCATATCTAATTTGCATATCGCGCCGGTTGCGTCATCGTTCCAGGTTACATATACCAGCGTATGGCCGTCTGGCGCGAAGGAAGGCTCAAATTCCTGCGCTGCACTTGTGGTCAATCGCTCGGGTTTGCCATTGGGCAGAGCTTTTTTATACAGGTGGCCAAGTGCATTAAACACCAGCCATTTGCCATCGGGCGACGTAATAGCGTGGCGAATCACATTTACATTAAATTCATCAGGGTTCAAATCTTGCTTAAAGCGCACCGCATCTGTTATATGCTGTTTTACCTTGCAACTGAATGGTATTTCCGTGGCAGCGTTCTGGCCGTTAACATCCACCTTTATAATTTTTCCGCCGCTCCATATAATGATGTGCTTATCATTTGGCGTCCAGGCGAAGCCGGTATATATGCCGAAGATAGTCCAGGCTTCCTGCTGGTCTTTAGACAGTTTATCGTAGATCGGCCATTCTTCACCGGTTTCCACATTGCGCAGGTAAAGAACGGTTTTTGTACGCACCCTTCTTACGAAAGCCAGCAGCTTGCCGTTGTGGGCTATTTGCGGGCGCACAGCGCCACCGGGGCCACCGGTTACAGTTTCTATGGTGCCTTTATCGCGGTCGAAACGCTTGATGACAAATATCTGGTCGTTCGGGTTTTTGTTGTACTGGAACGAGCCTCCGGGGTACATATCCTCGCTGTAATATACATAGCGGCCATCGGCAGATACAGAAGGCTCATTAAGGTCTTGCTGGTCGTTTTTACGTGCAGTGAGTTGCAGGCCGCCGCCCCCGTTAATGTGGTAAAGCCACAGTTCACCCGCGCCAAGTGAGCGACCAGATGTAAAGTGCTTGCGGGCTATTATGTATTTGCCATCCGGCGTCCACACAGCATTATTCAGCAGCCGGAAGCTTTCTTTGGTTATTTGCCGGGCATTACTGCCGTCCTTGTCCATCATCCATATATTGTCGCCACCGCCGGCATCGGAAGTGAACAATATACTTTTCCCATCAGGGCTGAAGCGCGGCTGCACCTCGTATGCCATACCTTCCCTAAGCACCTTCGCTTCGCCACCCGTGGCGGGCATTATATAAATATCTCCCAGCAGGTCGAACACAATTTCCTTACCATCCGGCGACAGGTCCAGGTTCATCCAGGTGCCTTCGTCAACACTAAAATTTACATCCTTGCCTGGCCCGCCAGGATTATTTACATCCCATTTTTTCTTATCCCCTTTTTTTGCATCCTGCGCCGGTGAGACAAGCGGACATGCGAAAAGCAAAGCAACTGCAACCAATTGACTAAAACGTATCATAAGCTATATGTGTGGGATAAAGATAAGATGCCCACCCGATAAAGCAAGGGTGGATTTTTAGGGGGAAAGACTTTCCATGTTCGCCAATCAGAGATTGGCTGCCGCAAGGACGTAGTCAGAGACTACGCCCAACTATGACAAACGCTACCGTTCATTCACTATAAGCTTGTAGCCGGAACCGTACGCGTTCAGTATTTCTATTTGCGGGTCGTCGCGGAGTATCTTTCTTATTTTGCTGATGTACACATCCATGCTTTTTGCCGAAAAATAATCGTCGCTTCCCCATACCTTATTGAGAATATCAGACCTTGACACCCACTGTTCTTTATGTAATATAAGCACTTGCAGCAGGTCTGCTTCTTTGGCGCTAAGGCGGCGTACTGTGTCGCCCGCGGTGAGTGTCATTTTGTTATGGTCGAACGAATACATGCCCAGGTTGCCTGCCTTATCTTGCGGTTGCGTTTTATTTTGTGTCCGCCTTAAAATAGCATTGATCCTTAAATAGAGCTCGTGCGTGCTGAATGGTTTGGTGATATAATCATCGGCCCCTATCTCCAGGCCCTGGATCTTATCCTCATGCATAGACCGGGCCGTAAGGAATATAATAGGTATGTCCTTATTTATAGTCCTTATCTCTTTAGCCAGGGTGAAGCCGTCTTTTACCGGTAGCATAACATCGAGTATGCACAAATCAAACTCCTGATCGCAGAAGGCGGTCAGTCCTTCTGCTCCGTCTTTATGCCACACAGTGTCAAAGCCTTTATTGTCTAAGTTCTCCTTCAACAAAAGCCCCAGGTTCTGATCGTCTTCTACAAATAGTATCTTAGTCATGGTTACTTGGGCAATAGTATGGTTATTTTTGTGCCTTCCTCCTTTTTACTTTTTATCTGAATGCTACCCTTGTGCGCCTCCACTATATATTTCACATAGCTTAGCCCGATCCCAAATCCTTTTACATCGTGCCGGTCACTTTTATCGCCGCGGTAAAAACGCTCAAACATGTATTTCATTGTTTCCGCCGACATACCAATGCCGTTGTCCTGAATTTCTATGGCTACTTTGTCGCCGGTCTCATAGGTGCTAATATCTATTTTAGGGTTAGCTTGGCTATACTTTATGGCATTGTCAATAAGGTTATAGAGGAGGTTACTGAGCAGTTGCCGGTCGCCATATACCAAAAGTCCGGCTGCGAGGTTACATTCTATAAATCCCTTCGCTTTTTCTAATTGTATGCTAAAGGAAATTACGGTTTCCTTTATTAGTTCATTTATATCCACCCTGCTTAGTTGGGTGGCAAGTTTTGTGTGTTCTATGGTGGCCAGTTGCAGCATCTGTTCCACATTCTTCTGCATATGGTTGTTCTCTTCTTCAATTATATTGGTATAAAAGTCGGCATTGGTGCGTGCTTCCCGCCAGTTCTCTATTGCGAGGTGAATATTGGTGATCGGGGTGTTGAATTCATGAGTAATATTGTTGATGAACATGCTTTTCATTTCAGAAAGCTTTTTCTGATTGAGTATCGTTTTTACAAAATAAGTGTAAGAAATAATAAGGACGATGATGATGGCTATAGATGATACCAGGATCACCGCCATAGAGCGGATGGTATGGCCGGTAGGGTCGGGGAGGTAGAGGAACAGCTCGTAGGGTTTGTTGAAGTTGTCGCCCAAAAGCTGGATCTTTAGCGATCCTTGTGCCAGGTGTTCTTTGTTACTGCCTTTTTTCAGGTATTCATAGTCGTTGCTGCCTATTCTTTTTATGCCCATCTCATAGGCGGTGTCAAAGTCGTTTTTTTTAAGGGTTTCCTTTATCAGCGAATCCAGGTTGTCGGGGTTTATCAGTTCATCAAGCGTCTGGCTATTGTTCAGCGCCGTCCTGAAGTTTGCCTTGTTAATATCAGGTAGCTTGTATGAGTCGGTATCAATTTTCTTCACATGCTGACTCGGGATCGCGTACTTGAATTTGAGCGAGATATCAACTGTGGCCGGGGTCTCGAATGCAACTGAATTATTTTTATCGAAAACGGTATCATTCACCGTATCCTTTTGGAAATAAAAAACATTGTACAGGCTAAGTGTATCTAAATACCCTGATGGTGGACCTACAAAATGCCCGTCCTTATATTGCTGCTTTATGAGGTATATCCCTTCATCCTTCTTTATGTATGCCTTCGAGTAGTAGTAGAAACAAAAGGCGTCGTCTTCCACTTCCTTCACCACTTTATTCAAGTCTGTTTTCAGGTTTCGCTCGGCTGCAAGCTGCTGCATCTTTATCCCCGTGTTCATCCAATAGAGCTGCACACCTATAAGGCAAGCCACCACAAGCCCTATAAAAAAATACAGGTATCGCGATGCATCAGGCTTTCGTTTTCTGCGCCAGTCCATTCTATAAAAGTAGATTATTGCCCGGTTTGCATCATCAATTTTGGTTTTTTTAAGAATGTTTAGTTGTTTTTATTGCCTGTTAAGGGTGTTTAATCATTGTTACAAAAAGTTGTTTTTTGAGTAAAATAGCTTTGGTAAAAAAACTATGAAAGGGAGAACTACAATTAAGACACTGCTACTGGCGCTATCCATAGGCGCCATAAATGAACAGGTATCCGCTCAATGGTCGCCGATAGCCAAACTTGGGGTAGGGGCTACCGACGGCTGCTTCAGCTTTAGTATAAATGGAAACGGCTATGTTGGCGGCGGCTCAAACGGCAGCCATTTTTACGAATACGACACCACCGCCAACACCTGGACACTAAAAGGAAATGCACCGGGAAATAAGATTCGGGGTTTCGCTTTTTCCTTTGTACTCAATGGCCACGGGTATGCGGGCACAGGTGATACGACCGGCAGCGATAATGCCTGCGCTGACATGTGGATGTATGACCCCGGTACAAATGTTTGGACGAAGAAGGCAAGCTTTCCCGGTGGGGTAAGGGATGCTGGTTTTGGGTTTGCTATCGACAGTTTTGGCTATGCTGGTGCTGGCTACGATGGCTCTGGTGCATGGAATGATTTTTACAAATATGACCCCATTGCCGATACCTGGACACCGTTGGCCGCATTGCCATTTGGCCCGATTCTTTTCCCCGTCACGTTTGTGCTGAACCATAAAGCCTATGTGGCTACCGGACAGGGAGCAACTGCCGAAGTGCAGTCGCTCTGGGAATACGACCCGGCCACAAATACCTGGACACAAAAAGCCGATTTTCCAGGTGCGGCACGGCAAACGGGTTTTGGATTCGCGCTGGGTAATTATGGTTATGTGGGTGGCGGCATGGCAGGATACGATACCATGTATAAAGATATGTGGCGATACGATCCCACCGCCAATAGCTGGACAATGGACCAGGCTTATCCTTCACTGTACCCCGCCTGGCCTTGTTCGTTTACAGTAGGTAATACCGCATACGTAGGCACCGGTACCTATTTTACTGCCACCAGCCTCATCTCTACAGATAGTTTTAAACGGTTTCGCGGACCAAGAATAACAACCGGCATTAACGAAACGAACGCAGCCGGACAAATAAAGGCGTATCCTAATCCTGCCAATGACTATATTGTATTAGCAGGCAATGTAGAAGCTGATGCGAAGATTGCTATAAAAGACGTTACCGGTAGAAGTATAAGAACGCTCTCAAATACTCACAACAGCATCTATGTCGGCGATCTTCAGCCAGGCGTTTATATGCTGGAGTGTATTAATTCCACTGGAATCTTTGTTGAGAAGATAATTAAAAGGTAGTATAATGGACCTAAAATGAATAAAGCCACCCTGTTTCGCAGGGTGGCTTTTATATGTGTGTCAGGCATGGATATAAGCTATAGGGTGTAAGTCCCGAATGCGCTTTACAGTAGGGAGCATTAGCCAAGAGCAAGGGTGTCCTTCGCGAGGGGGAATCTGAAAGAAGCTGGCGGCAAACGTTTGAGCCAACGAACAGAAATTGCATATAAGGCGGGGTTATATGGGTGATGTTGCATAAGAAACAAAAGCCCATTACTGTACGAAATATAACTACGTAAATGCAATGGCTACATGAACGGAAAGCGTATATCCTTACCCTGAGAGATCTGTTAGTAATGTTGGCGGAGGTACGCGCGAGTGCCAAAGCGGCAAACTGGTGGCAGAGTTAAAGATGTCATTGGTTACTGGCAGAAGTCAGCCGAGGTCATAGTAGGAGAGAAACAAGGCGTTCAGAGCCCCCGAAAGGACGCAGCATAACGAACCCCGAAGGACTGAATGTTAGAATAAGGCGAAGGCAATAGAAGTTTATCGAAAGGAGTAAAACAGCCGAACCACGTAAGAGAACTATTTGCATGAGGGTAGGCAGGAAACCGAGAGTAAAATGCAAAAGGAGCTGTGCCTGGGATGCAATGACTAAAGAGACCGCCCTGAGCAAAGAAAAGAAGGTAACATGCTGGAACAGATATTAGACAGACGAAACATTGAGAAAGCCCTTGAGCAGGTAATGCGCAACAAGGGAGCAGGCGGTATTGACGGTATGCAGACCGATGAACTTCGCGACTACCTGACTACCAACTATCAAAGTTTACGTGCTAAGATACTGGAAAGCAAATACCAGCCAAGCCCTGTGAAGAAGGTAGAAATACCCAAACCGCATGGAGGGGTAAGAATGTTGGGAATACCGACAGTAGTGGATAGGCTGCTTCAGCAAGCCATAAACCAATGGTTAAGCCTGAAATATGAGGAACAATTTTCAAAGCACAGCTACGGATTTCGCCCGGGCAAAAACACCCATCAGGCAGTAATGCAAGCGCAAAGCTATCTGAACGAGGATAAAACATGGGTTGTAGAACTGGATTTAGAAAAGTTCTTTGACAAGGTAAACCACGATCGGCTAATGAGCGTGTTGAGCAGAACGGTTAAAGATAAGCCTACATTAAAGTTAATCAGGAGTTATCTCACCAGTGGGATACTGGAAGGCGGAATGGTAAGCCAACGAACAGAGGGCACACCGCAAGGCAGTCCATTAAGTCCATTATTATCCAATATTGTATTAGACGAGTTTGATAAGGAACTGGAAAAGCGAGGGCATTCGTATGTAAGATATGCGGATGACTGTAGTATTTATGTACGAAGCGAAGCATCGGCCAAACGAGTTGCAGAAAGCATCATTAAGTTCATAGAAGGGAAACTACTGCTAAAAGTAAACAGGGAGAAGACGAAAATAAGTCGGCCATCAGACAGTACGCTGTTAGGTTTTTCATTTTTCCGCCAAAATGGGGGATGGGCAATCAGGATAGGGGAAAAGGCTGTAGGGCGCATTACTGAGAAATGCAAAGATATTACAAGCCGCAGCAACGGGATGACGGAAAAAGAAAGGATAAGAAAGCTGCAATCCGTCATAAACGGATGGGTAAATTACTTTGTGATAGCGAGAGCAAAGACAGTGATGCAGGACTTAGATGGACTTGTCAGGACGAGGCTGCGGATATGTCAATGGAAGATATGGAAGAAGCCAGCCACAAGAGTGAAACGGCTGTTGAAATTAGGGACGTCCAAACAGAAGGCGTATGAATGGGGCAATAGTAGCAAGGGATATTGCAGGATAGCGCATAGTCCGGTATTATGCAGAACCTTGAATAACCAACACTATACAAAACAAGGCTATTACGGATTTTACAACACTTACCATGGAAAAACAGAAGCACAGCCATCATTATTCTGACAAACCGCCGTATGCCGAACGGCACGTACGGTGGTGTGAGAGGACGGTGAGGGAAATAATCCCTCACCTCCTACTCGATTATTGTGTTTTTATTTTTTACTGACGCTGTTTGTGAGCCACGCTCGGAGTGCGCTGCACGACTGGTATTCCGGGGCTATTTTCAAGTATATGTTAGGTAGCTTGGCAGTTACCCAGTTTGTCATCTTTAGTTGTTTCTTTTGGGCAAGGGCCACTTCCTGTATGCGGCTGTAATCTTCTTTCAGGTTTGCTTTATGCGGCGAAGTGCGGCTTCTCAGGTAAACTATGCGGCATGATTTATCGTGCTGGTCGGTAAGGAAAATGTGTGGCGAGGAATAATGGCCTTGCTGCATCGTATCCAGCAACATTACCATTCCCGGATCAAGCTTGGTCATATCCAGTTCCGTATTTCCTGTAGCGGGGTCGGCAATCATACCGCCGGTGCGCTTTGCGGCTTCATCTGTGGAAAACTTGCCCACGGCTTCAGAGAACGGCATTTTCCCCGCCACCAATATCTGCCGCATGCTATCCAGCATACTTAGGGATCTCTGAAAATCGCCGGACGTTACTTCTGCTTTTATAAGAATATGTCTCACATCGGCCTCATCCCCTTTACGGTTTATCATCTGGATGATGTGGTAGCCGAATTTGGTTTTCACGATCGGAGATATCTCGCCATTCTGCAATTTGAACGTTGCGGAAACAAATTCCTGCGCCCAGGGGCCGGTGCGGGTCACCCCGTCATACCTGCCGCCATTGTCCCTGCTGCCGGGGTCGTCACTGTTTATCTGGGCTGCACGTTCAAAGGTAATATGCCCGTCAACAATTTCTTTCCTTATGTCCTCCAGCCGTGTGCGGGCATAGTCGTTCATTTCCTGGCTAACGGGCGGGTCTATTACTATTTGCCCCACTTCTACTGTGGCCGGGAAAAATGGAAGGCTGTCCACAGGTATTTTTTTATAAAACGCCTCAACTTCGGCCGGCGTCACTTTAGTATTTTCTAATATGGTTCCCTGTAACTTTTCAGCAACCATTTGTTCCCTGATCACATCCCTGTTCTCTTCCTTTATCTGGTATATTGTTTTTCCAGACATTTGTTCCAGTTTTTCCTTAGAGCCATAGAGTTGTATAAAATAACGGAGCCTGTTCTCCAACTGGCCATCCACATCTTCATCGCTCACCATTACACTATCCCGTTCTGCCTGTTCCAATAGCATTTTTTGCAATATCATTTGCTGTAGCAGGAGGCATTTCATCGTATCGTTGAATTTTGGGTCCTGAGCCCTGGCTTGCATTGCCTGCAATTCCACATCAGATTGCAGGATAATGCGGTTGCGGCCCACAATGGCAATTATTTTATCAGCACTCTCCTGGGCAATGACAGAATAGCTGCCAAACAAGAAAATGGCAAACAGCAATACCCTGCTAAGCTGCCTGGAAGCATACTTTATACCTATACCCATAATGCTAAACGAAAATATGAAGAATGTAAGTGACAAAAATAGTTTATTTGGCGCCTTTATCCGAATATAAACAGTATTTTAACTTTTACTGCTTATTATCATATGTATCCGTTACGAAAGATATTATTATGAAAAAATTAAATTGTTAATCGTTTCCAATCTTATAAAATATTTATACTTTTGGATCTTTTTTAGTAACTATTTATATCATTAACAATTACAACACAAATTATATTGTTAATGATAAAAATGCAATAAAATATATAGATAATATTTATGAAAAAAAATAAATAAGCGACTATCTATTTTAGAATATTATGAATATCTTTATCATTATAGAAATCCCCGGTATTCGGACTAAGAAAATGCATTTTCCGCCACGCTAAAAACCGGCTTATATCGCCTTCATGGAAGGTATCCCATGCCTTATATTGTTGCTCATTTTCCGCCTTTCCAAACAACCATTCATTATAGATCTCGAAATGACCGCTTTTTACCAGTTCGTCCATATAACGAAAAAGTGAAAATGGGTAGCGGTTATCGTAGCCGGCAAACCAGTCCATCAGGAACCTGGTCCTTGCCATCACCAGGTTTTCCGTTGTAATGCCATCGCTTACTACCGGTGTCAGTGAGGTATATACCTGTCGTACTGCGTCCAGGAAGGTTGCTGCGTTTCCGCGAGTTTCAACCTTTCCATAGCTGGTTACCTCATGTGCCGCAATATTGTCGAACATCGTTTTATAAGCGATGAAAATTTTCTTTTTCAGTGCCTCATCTCCTGTGGTATTATCGCGCTGCATATCCAGGTACATTTCGCCATAGAGCAGCCCCCAATCTATACTCTGTGACGCGAGGTATGCAAGAGCCGCGTGGTGGTAGTTTTCGGCGAATGTTGGGTCTTTCTGTATGCCATCCAGCCACGCGGTAAGCGCGGCAGCACTGTCGGCATCGGCATTGTAAATTTTGCCGCGCTCGTTGTACAACGCCCCTGAACCCGGAAACTGGAGCAGCCCTTTCTTTATTGTGTTTTTGGCAGCCTTCATTTCCTTTTGTGCAGCCTGGCATTCTGCCAGCAACAGGTAGCATCCTGTATCCGCTACATGCTTTGCCAGTAAAGGGTTTAAGGTTTGTTCTGCCTCGCTAAAATTTCCTTCCGCATACAAAGCCCGGGCAAACCCTTTGTAAAGTATCGTTTCTCCCGGGGCAAGCAATATTGCCTGTTTGTAAACGATAATAGCATCTTTAATGTTCCCAAGTGAACTATATTCCTGTGCATGACGGTACATTTGGGCCACTTCAGGTGATGGCCACGTTTGCTGCGCTACAACCGAAGCCGAAGCAAAAAGAAATATGCATTGGAGGAACGATTTTTTTAGCGCCTGTTTCATAAGATAGAAAGCGCTAAGTTACTATTCCCCATGTTAATTCATCTGTTTTGACGCTTGTTATGTGGTTGCATTGTTTTAATTTACATCATCAATGATGAGCAAGATAAATAATATCGGTATCCTCACTTCGGGCGGCGACAGCCCAGGCATGAATGCTGCGATCAGGTCTGTGGTGCGCACTTGCTGTTATTATGGGTTGAGTGTTTTTGGTATCCGGCGAGGCTACCAGGGAATGATAGAGGGGGATATTTTCAAGATGCAGACCACAGACGTTTCTAATATCATACAGCGCGGCGGTACCATACTCAAAACCGCACGCAGCAAGGAGTTTATGACAGATGAGGGGATGAAAAAAGCTTATGGACAAGTAAGCGCGCATGGCATAGATGCACTGGTGCTGATAGGTGGTGATGGTACATTTAGAGGCGCTAACCATTTCTTTGAAAAATACACCATTCCGGCTGTTGGGATACCGGGCACAATTGATAAAGACCTGGTGGGTACCGACTACACAATCGGGTTCGATACTGCGGTAAATACAGCGGTGGAAGCGATAGACAAAATAAGGGACACTGCCGAGGCTCACGACAGATTATTTATTGTAGAAGTAATGGGGCGTGATGCGGGCTATATAGCCCTGAACAGCGGCATAGCCTGTGGGGCTGAGGATATATTGATTCCCGAACAAGCAACGCATATAGACGAAGTATTGAACCGCATAGACCGCGACGAAAGGAGAAAGAAAACCGTGCATATAATTGTAGTTGCAGAGGGCGATGAATTTGGCGGTGCAAAGGAGTTTTACACGGCTATTACAGAGCGTTTTCCGGCGCTCGATGTGCGTACCTGTGTATTAGGGCATATCCAGCGGGGGGGCTCACCGTCTTATGCCGATAGGGTGCTGGCAAGCAGGCTGGGGTATGCCGCTGTAAATGCATTAAGGCATGGAAATACACAGGTGATGGCTGGGGTAATTAACGATAAAATAATCTTCACACCTTTTGCAAAAGTAATAAAGGGAGAGGCTCCTATAAACCGTGATATGCTGGAAATGATACGTGTGTTATCGGCTTAAAAAATCACATTAATTGTGGAGGCTAAAATTAACTTTCGATTAAACAAATAATCGTATTTTTGAATAGTCGCGGATAGGGCATTTGTTAAGCAGTTGTAGTTGCCGCAAATACCTTAAGTTATTAAGAAATGTGAAATGTGTATAAAGTGTGGATATATGAAGTTTTAAAAAAAGATGAATTTTATTTTAATTTCTTGTTTTTTTTTGGTTTTACCAGAAGTTACCTATCTTTACACAAAATACTTACATGTTAATCCCGCATGTTTGAGTAATTTTTTAACTATAAACGCTAAAGTTAGTGTTTTACGTATAAAAACGACATAACTACGTGCCGGACAACAAGCAGACCCATCAATGAAAATAATTTCCAGCGGCTCCTTTTTATTTCGCTTTTTTCAGTAGATAAAGACAAAAAATGTGTGTAGGTTGTAGCTTAGTTTTAAGTTTTTAGGTGTATTTTTAATTTTAAAAATGTTGGACATGCCGTTGAGTAAATTTTTTATAACAATACTTTTATTTTCCACGACATTTTTATTACCTTTTTTATGCAGTGCCCAAGACTATAATAAATCCCGCACAAGAGCAGTAATCCCTTATAATCATCCTACATTAGTGGCCCCACCCGGCATGGTTTACGTTCGCGGAGGCACTACAAAAATAAGGTACGACCAATCTTCTACAGACACAAACAGCACGCGGAAAGTAAGTTTGACTTCCTTCTTCATGGATAAAACGGAAGTTACCAACCAGCAGTACCGGAAATTCATTAACTGGGTAATTGATTCAATAGCTATCGTTAGTTATTTGAAGGATGATAAGTATTTTATTGAGCGAAAGAAAAAGAATGGTGATTCTACTAAAAGTGTTGTAAAAACCGGCGATTCCACAAAAATGCCGACAACCGATACTTTTGATAACACCAGGAGAATTAACTGGACTATGGTGGACCATGGAAAGATATTTGATTCTAAAAATGAAGATACCTGGAGCAAATTACAACCGCTGATAGACGAGAATGGCAATATTAAGACCGATGCTTACATTTTTTCTTATACGTATAATAAGACGGTGAACGGCCCTACCAAGGGCTCCAAAATAACTGTTCATAAAACAGTACCCGTGAGCATCTACCCCGATGAAAACAGTTGGAGCGAAGATCTTACCAACTCCCAAACAGAAATGTATGTGGAGAATTATTTCAAGGCAACCCCGTTTGACGATTACCCGGTGGTGGGTGTGAGTTGGATACAGGCGAATGCATTTGCCTACTGGCGCAGCATAAATGCCGAGAAGTATTATAACATGCCCGACTACATGAAGTATTATCACCTGATATATACGCTCCCTTCCGAGGCGCAATGGGTGTATGCGGCACAAGGGTTTTATGATATGATCATCGGCGATCCGCCAGAGGACACTGCCATAGTGATGGATACTACTGTTATACCCCAGGCGCAGGTTCCACCGGCGGAAGCAGTTACAACCGATGGGTTTACCTCTACCAGCACTGCCGTACCTGTAGTTAGGCAAGTCACTGACAGCACGGTGACGCCGCACCCTGATTCCTATACCGATTCCCTGATACAGGCGGTGAAAGCTAAACAGGTGGCACAGAAAGAAAAAGAAGAAGCCGAAAAACTCAAGCAGCAACAGGAAGAAGAGCAGCAAGCCCAGGCTGCTACCGATCAAGCTGCACAACCAGAGGAACAGCCACGGAAATATAAATCTGCTGCTGATAGCATAAGGGCGGTGCGCAAAGCACAAAAACTGGCCGACCGGAAGTTTAATTATTATATAGCCGATTATTTGCGTGCAGACCAGAAATATGGTGGCAAGTATTCTGGCGGGGAATATTATGCCAAAGGCGCTGCCAGCACCGATTCTACAATCGGAGGGACACGTGGCCCGATAGTGGATAGCTCACCTGTGCATTTCGATCCAAGAGGAATGTTATCTAATTTTAAACAGGATGAGGGTGATTATTGGGAAGACGGGTCGGCGCTTACAACGCCTGTAATGTCTTATGCCCCTAATGAATTTGGGCTGTACAATATGGAAGGCAATGTTTCGGAGTGGGTAATGGATGCTTATAGTCCCTCTACCTATTCATTTGTGTCAGACCTTAACCCGGTATTGTTATATGACGCAGATACATCTGACGCCGAAGTTATGAAGCGCAAAGTAATACGTGGCGGCTCGTTTATGAGCAATGCAAAAGCATTAAGCCCCTATTACCGTGATATGGAGCTGCAGAATGTGGCGCATTGTTATCTTGGGTTCAGGTGTGTGATGCAGGCTCCGGAAATTATTGGCAAGAATGTTTCGACAAGGAATAAGACAATACGTGGTAAACACGTTAAGGGCAAATTCAGTGAGATCAGGCTACCGGAGATTCATTAATCAGCATTAAAATTTAGATCACAAATTAATAATTTATTAACCCAAAAGTTCTCGTTCACAAATTCAAACAACTTGTAAATTATGAGCAGTAATCCACAACAAAATGTAAAAAAGAAAATTGGCCTTAACACTGTCATCTCCTGGGGAGCAAGTGTGGTAATTGTTGGTTTGATGTTTAAGATCCTCCACTTACCCGGAGGTGAAATTATGATTGCGGTAGGTCTGATGACGGAAGCGGTCTTATTCTTTATTCTTGGTATTGCATCAATGGCCGTAGAAGAAGAAAAACATGAACATCATAAGACTGCTTCTGGCCTTGACGATCTTTTGGCTACTGCTATTTCTCCTAAAGTTATCGAAAAACTGAGCATGGGTTTCCAGCAGTTCAATAAGACTGTGGAGTCTGTAAACCAGGTTGCAGGTTCGTTCGACGTTACCAAAAATCTGATCAAGGAAATAGAAGGCGCATCGGGAGATGTGAAGAAATTCCGTGATAATATGGGCAATGTCGTTTCCGGTTTTGAAGGGTTTAGCAAATCATTGAGTGTTATTACCCAGATGTCGTCATCTTCCCAGGCTATGCTGAAGGATTTTGAAACTGCCGGCGCGGGTATGAAGGTTTTTTCTAAGAATATTACTGAAATGAATTCGAACTTTGACCAGTTTACGAAAACATTGGCTGCAATCAATCAAATGACTGCATCTTCTGCATCGATGGTTAAGGAATTTGAAGCTGCTACTGTGGGAATGAAGGCATATAACAAGAACCTGACCGACCTGACAAAGGTGTACCAGGCTCAGTTAGACGCTTTCAGAAAAAATTAATTAATAGCGATTAAGAAAAAATGCCTGCCGGGGTTATTCCCCAGGGCATATTCCCAAAAACTTTAAAAAAATTTAAAACGCATGGCAGCATTAAAAGAAACGCCCCGGCAAAAGATGATGGGTATCTTGTACCTGGTACTGCTTGGTATAGCAGCTACTACGGTTACAGACCATGTACTTGATGCCTTTAGGAATTTAACCATAAGTTTGGAAACATCGACAAAAAATGTACAAAGTACCGT
>Ga0206969_1095_pt1 | contig 24744 bp, 23 predicted proteins | sample Alteio_BWOrgHeat_87_FD_153256 | JGI IMG/M metagenome (GOLD analysis project Ga0206969, IMG submission 153256) | Enriched cells from forest soil in Barre Woods Harvard Forest LTER site, Petersham, Massachusetts, United States -... | ecosystem: Environmental > Terrestrial > Soil > Temperate forest >... | reverse complement strand
CGAATCACAGACGAGATTGGGTTTTATGCAAGCCTTGAACTCTATCCCGCTTTGGCGCTCTCCAAGGCTGTAGAGGCGCAAGGGCCAGATGGGAAGCGTCATGGCCATCAGTACCATATTGGGCCAGAGCAAATCTTGCATGTTAAGTCCAGTTTGATGCTGTCAGATGTCAGTGCTCATGCCGTCGGCTGCGAGCCCTTTGATTGCCTGCACGACTATCTGTGGGCAAGGTACGGCAGTGTGGATGGCATAGGACCTCTCTACATTTATGACCTTGCCTTGCGGCTGGGGGCCTCGCTGGGGTTCAAACCTACAAAGGTTTATCTGCACGCCGGTACTGCCAGGGGGGCTAAAGCGTTTGGTATCAAGGGAGCTACCGCCTCACCCACGCAGTTTCCCGAGGCGTTGGATGAGCTGGAACCATATGAGATTGAGAACTTTCTTTGCATCTATGAAGTCGAGCTGCATGCCCTGAAGGATCGGGGCAGGCTGCCTTTGCGCCGGGAATAGCAGGTTGGCTGGCCGATGGTGGGTTCCCGAGGAATCAGGGGGTAGCTGATCATCCGGTGGCAGAGGTCAGCCATGAGGCCTGGCCCGCCCCGCCTTGGCAAACCCCACCCCAGCCGATATAGTCCCCAAAAGCGGTTTATAATGCGTTTTTCACCCGTCCCCGTCCGCCCCTGAGCGGCGGCCCCAGACTTCCAGCCATGCCCCCGGGTCACGCCCGGTCAGTCGCGCCCACACGCGGTGGGTTGGCTATTCCAGGGTGACGGGTGCAGCGCCTGAGGAGTGCATCATGAGCAAAGACAAGCTGGTCATATTCGACACCACCATGCGCGACGGCGAGCAGAGCCCCGGCGCCTCCATGACCCTGGAAGAAAAGGTCCGCATCGGCCGCGCCCTGGAGCGCATGCGGGTCGATGTGATCGAAGCCGGCTTCGCCATCGCCAGCCAGGGCGACTTTGAATCCGTGCGTGCCGTGGCCCAGGCCGTGCGCGAGTCGCGCATCTGCTCGCTCTCCCGTGCCCGCGCCGAGGACATCGACCGCGCCGCCGAGGCCCTGCGCGACGCCAATGCCTCGCGCATTCACACCTTTATCGCCACCAGCCCCATCCACATGAAGTACAAGCTGCGGCTGGAGCCAGACGCGGTGCTGGAGCACGCCGTGCGCGCCGTGAAATACGCGCGCAATCTGGTGGAAGACGTAGAGTTCTCCTGCGAAGACGCCGGCCGTTCCGAAGTCGATTTCCTCTGCCGCATTATTGAGGCCGCCATCAATGCCGGCGCCCGTACCATCAATATTCCTGACACCGTTGGCTATGCCATTCCCGGCCAGTTCGGCGAGCTGATCACGCAATTGCTGCACCGCATTCCCAATGCCGACAAGGCCATTTTCTCCGTGCATTGCCATAACGACCTTGGCCTTGCTGTGTCGAATTCGCTGGCTGCCGTGCTGGGTGGCGCGCGTCAGGTCGAGTGCACCATCAACGGCCTCGGCGAGCGTGCCGGCAATGCCGCGCTGGAAGAAATTGTCATGGCGGTGAAAACCCGTGGCGATCTGTTCCCGGTGGAAACCCGCATCAATACCGTGGAAATCGTGCCCACCTCGCGCCTGGTCAGCAGCATCACCGGCTTCCCGGTGCAGCCCAACAAGGCCATCGTCGGCGCCAATGCCTTTGCCCACGAGTCCGGCATCCACCAGGACGGCGTGCTCAAGCACCGCGAAACCTACGAAATCATGCGCGCCGAAGACGTGGGCTGGAACGCCAACCGCATGGTGCTGGGCAAGCACTCCGGCCGTGCCGCCTTCCGCGCCCGCCTGGAGCAGCTCGGCATCGCCACCGGCAGCGACAACTCCCTCAACCAGCTCTTCATGCGCTTCAAGGAACTGGCGGATAAAAAACACGACATTTTCGACGAAGACCTGCACGCCCTCGTCAGCGACACCCAGCAGACCGTGGAAGAGGCCTATCGCCTTGTCTCGCTGGAAGTCACTTCCAAGACCGGCACCGTGCCCGAGGCCCGCCTCACGCTCTCGGTGAACGGCCAGGAAAAGCCCGTGACTGCCACCGGCTCCGGCCCGGTCGATGCCACCTTCCGTGCCATCGAGGCCGTTGCCCGTTCCGGCACCACGCTGGAACTGTACTCGGTAAATGCCATTACCAGCGGCACCGACTCGCAGGGTGAGGTCACCGTGCGTTTGAACCAGGCCGGCCGCATCATCAATGGCCACGGTGCCGACACCGATATCGTCGTCGCCTCCGCCAAGGCCTATCTCAATGCTCTCAACCTCATGCGCGCCAACGTCGAGCGCGCCCACCCGCAAGTGACGGATCATATCTAAGTGGGTACTGTCTAAGTGAGCGCAGCCATGGCCCTCGACGAAGGTCGCCGCCAGGCCTACCTCGCCGCCCTCGGCATTCCGCTGTGGACGGCGCGCCAGCCCCTGCCCGGCGCTCTGCCGGCGCAAGGGCTGGAAGCGGTGACCTTTGTGGCGGACGAGGGCGATGTGCCAGCAGAGGCGCTGCTGCCCGAGGTGGGGCAGGGGGCTCCTGCACCGGTCCACCATCAGGTGCGTGAACCTGCGGCGGTGCATGTTGCTTCCCATCTCCCGCAGCAGCACCCCCACAACCCCTTCACCAGCCGCCCAGAGCCTACGCAGGCTCCCGTAGTGGAAAAGCCCGCGCCTGCTGTCGAACGCCGGCCTGATACGGAGCGGCCGGCCGCCACCAGCATCGCCGCCCGCGCCGCCGCGCTGGAAGCGCGCGCCATGGCCGCCAGGACCGGCGCCGCAGCCCCGGTCGAATTTCCCGTCTTCCAGTTCCTGTTCAAGACCCTGCCCGAGGGCTGGCAGCTGCTGATACAACTCGGCGACATGCCCGACCTCAGCCGCCGTGAATTCGTACTGCTGAGCGAAATCGAGCAGGCCCTGGGTGGCGAAGGCCAGCAGGTCGCGCCCCCCTTCAAGTGGCCGCTCAACAACAACCCCGCCATCGCCCGGGACGCCCAGGCCGCGCGCGAAGCGCTGTATGGTTTTTTCGGCCGCTACCGTCGCCCCGGCAGCCGCTGCCTCGTGCTGGGTTTCGACGTGGCGCCCTATGTGCCGCCCGAGCCCGACCTCGTCATTGTCCACAGCCTCGCTGAGTTGCTCGCCGAACCGTTGCGCAAGCGCATGCTCTGGAATTCCGTGCACGGAGCCGCCGAGTGAGCGATCTGCTGCTGCGCCCCATGTTGGCCGAAGATATCGACGAAATCCTGCCGCTCGAACGCAAAGCCCACGCCCACCCCTGGACTCCCGGCCTGTTCAGCGACAGCCTCGTTTCCGGCTACAACTGCTGGGTGCTGGCGCAAGGTGAGGGCGGGCAAGAGCGCATCGTCGCTTATGGCATATTGCAAATAGTCGTCGGCGAAGCTCATCTGCTCAATATCACCGTAGACCCCAAGCGCCAGGGCAAGGGCCTCGGCCGCCAGATGCTCAACGAACTCATCGCCATCGCCCGTCCCAAGGCCGACACCCTCTTCCTCGAAGTCCGCCCTTCCAATATCGTCGCCGTCGGCCTCTACACCGCCATGGGCTTTAACGAAATCGGCCTGCGCAAGAATTATTACCCGGCCGCGAATGGCGGGCGGGAACATGCGTTGATGATGGCGCTGGCACTGTAGGTTTTCCTGCCCGGATTGCGGCAAAATCCTGTATGGACCATCCCGGTCTCAAGAGCACCAATCATGCTGCAATTTCTCTGGGTCAGGCTGCGGGAAGCTCTTGGGCTGCCCCTGTCACGCTTCGTGCCAGCAGATGACAGCGTATTGCAGCCAAAACCACCACGACGCCGCAGTCAGCAGCTTATCGCGCCGGATTATCTTGGCGGGCCGCTGGGCTCCTGCAACAAGAAGCAATTGGCAGGCGCGACCACGTGGGAATATCAGATTCGCAGCACCCTGATTCATGTTGTCGGCGACCCTGAGCCTGAGGCGCGTACTGCCGCCAACAAGCTACTGCCGCAGCTTTGGGCCGAGCGCCGGCAAGCCATCGCTGCTGCCGAGCTTGAAGCACGCCGCGCCTATCCGGATTTTTGGAGCCAGCATGATGCCGCCGGTACCAGCGCCGAACAGTTGGCCGTGTGGCTGATCTGGATAGACCTGGCGGGCGGTGCCGTTGAATATGAGGTCGGCGATAATTTCGATGCCAGTACCCGCCAGCGCCGTGATCTGCCGCATTTTGAAGATATCGGCGGTACCATCACAGTGAGTCGTTCCGCTGATGGTCGTTTTGAGGCTGAATCCGCCCTTGAGGTGTAGGTTCATGCCCGGGCAGCCGTGCCAATTCTTTTCCGACTATATCGATCATGCCCTACCAACCTGAGGATGACTCTGTACTGTGGCTTCGCAAGCGCGCGCCTTGGGATGACCGCGTGGTTAATGGCGGCGAGCCAGATTATCTCGATGGCGTCATGAACGTATATCCTCAGGCTGACGGCAGCACGGTCTACGAATATCAGGTTGGATCAACTCTGGTTTATGCGGGTGGTAGCGATGAGGACGAGGTCTCGCTACAGGCCAATCGGCTCATGCCGTCGATTTGGGCCGACCGCGCCGCCGCCCGAGCCGTAGCGGAGCAGGGCTCACGCTTAAGCCACCCGGAGCTATGGTCGGCACACGACCAGGCCGGTACCAGCGCCTGGGTACTGGCGGTGCAGCAGATGGATATAGATCTGCCCGGCAGTGCGGTTGATTACATGATAGGTAGCAATCATCATTTTTTTGCCCGTGCGGAAGATAGGGGCTTGCCCCGCCCGCGAGACTATATCTGGGTGCGGCGGTACGAGGGTCGTTTCTTTATCGTGCCCGGCTAATGAGGCAGAAGGAAAGATTATGGCAAGCATTGAAGAATTCACCCTGGCCAATCGCGTCAAAACCCTGCGGATTTCAGGTGCATGGTCGGCCGAGGCTGGGGCAGCCATCATGCACAAGACGTTTGACGCTCTGGAGTTTGGCGGACAGGACTTTTTGCCGCTGGCACCGCATGCCGAACAGATCAAATGGTTGTGGGGGCTGGGGGACGGCAGCTCCGTCGGGCTGGAAGCTTTGCAGTATCTGGAGCGGGTCGACGCCCATGGCGACGCGCGCGAGCCTGCTTTTGATTGGCGTCAGCTACCCCGCCTACGCTCATTTTCCTCGACGGCAGCGCATTTCATCAAACCGGAAACCCTGAACCACCCGGCGCTGGAGCTGCTCGACCTTAACGGCCTCAAGGCAAAAAATATCGGCTTCCTGTCGGCGGCAGCGAAACTCATGGCCCTGCGTCTAGTGCAGGTGCCTATCCAGACCCTGGCCGGCCTGGAGGCTACGCCAGCCTTGAAAGAGTTGCGCCTGCTGCACTGTTCCTCGCTTAAGGATATTGCCGGTTTGAGTCACGTCACTGATCTGGAAATTCTGGAACTGGCAAAAACCCCGAAAATTGCCGACATCAGCGCCATTTATGCACTGCACAATTTGCGCCTGCTCTATGTAGACGGCCGCAAGGCTCGCCAGCCTGACCACTGCTGGCTGCTGCAAATGCCGAAGCTCGAATGCGCCGGGCTCTATATTGAAACCGAAAGCATCGACTGGGATATTTTTGCCCGCCTGCCTCGCCTCTATGATCTAGCGTTCTACAGCAATCATGATTTTGTAGCGGAGAGCGACGAGGCCATCATCGCCAAGCTCTCTGCTCATGGCAAAACGGTGAGGTCATTGCGGCGCTTCCCCAAGGACCGCTTCCCGGCTTTCATGATCGAGTTTGTTCCGCCGGCTGATATTGCCAAACCCATGCCCCAACATGCCTATACCATCAACATGATCAGTCAGGTGTGGCCGGGCCGAGCCTGAAAGTCCTCTACCAGCGCTACTCACTGCCAACCCTGCCAGTTGCCAAACCCCCGTCTTGCGATAATCTATACTCGCCCATCCGCCAAGGCAGGCGGACTTGGGCACACCTTTTCGCCGCCGCTACCTTGGCGGCTGGCCCAATGGCAGGGGATGGCAATGGCTCTGGTTCTGAAAAAGTGGTACGCCGGCAATACCGCCGACAACACTGGCAATTATGTGCACCTGGTGGGGCGTCAGCCCGGTTTTTTTGCCTGGGTCTTGTCGGTATTGGGGGTAGACCCCACCACCGAGGTTGAGGTCAAACAGCACCTCATCGTCTTTACCGCCGGCTCGCTCTCAGGCCGCGAGCGGCGGGTGATTCCGCTCAAGTCCATCAGCTCCACCTACTACGGCTACGAGAAGCCCTGGAAGGAAGCGCTGCTGGTGACGCTGCTGCTCATGCCGCTCTTCGGTATCGGCCTGCTGCTTGGCCCGCTCTATTACATCCTCAACAAGAAGCTCACTGTGGGCGTGGTGGAAATGTCGGGCTGGATCGGTGGCTTTGCTTTCAAGCGCTCGGTGATCGAAGGCAAGAATATCAGCGAGCCTGAGGCTTATCAGGTGATCGAAATCATCCGCCTGCTGATCGAGGCCAAGACGAGCTGAGCGTACTCACCGACAAAAAAACGGCCAATCTGGCCGTTTTTTTATGCTTGCGCAAACCCCAATGTGTTTTTGCAGACGCGCTGATAAATACAGGTCCCGCCAAAAATTCAGTCGCCCAGGAGGCTGGCTACAGCGCCTTCGTTCAATGACTTGGCACGGCTGAATTCATCGGCCATAAAATCCATAAAAACGCTGGCGCGGCGCGGTAACAGGCGTTTTGCCGGATAAACGATATGGATGGGCGTGGAGGGCCCCAGCTCATCCCGCAGCAGCGGCAGCACCTTGCCTTCCAGCAGCGCCTGCTCAAACAACCATATGGGTGCATAGGCCACGCCGAGCCCGTCGAGTACGGCCCGATAAATGCCGTCGGGGGTGTTGACCCTGAAGCGCCCGCTCACGGAAACGTCAGTGCGGCGGAACGACCAGATATTCCCCGAAGACAGCAGGGTGTACAGAATGCAGTTGTGCTGCCGCAGGTCTTCCGGCGTTCTGGGCGCGGGGTGGCGCGCCAGGTAGTCGGGGCTGGCGACACAGATCCGCTCGGCGGTACCAATACGCCGTGCCTTGAGGGTGCTGTCTTTCAGGGTGCCAATCCGTATCGCCAGATCCACCCCGTCTTCCACCAGATCGATAAAGCTGTCGCCGATCTGCAAATCCAGACTCAGGCCCGGATAACGCTCCAGCAGTGCGCCCACACGCGGCAGCACGTAACTGCGCCCCAGCACCGTGGGGCAGGCAACCCGCAGCAGGCCGCTGGGGCGGTCGTCGCCACGGGCGTTGGACTCTGCCTCGGTAACAGCGTCCAGCACGCGCCGGGCTTCGCTGTAGTAGCGCTCGCCCTCAGGAGTAAGGCTGAGCTTGCGGGTGGAGCGGTGCAGCAGCCGTGTGCCCAGATGTTCTTCCAGCGCGGCAATATGGCGGCTGACATTGGGCTGCCCGGTGCCCATTTCCCGCGCCACGGCCGAAAAGCTGCCGGTTTCCACCGCGCGGGTGAAGCAATGCATCAGCAGAAAGCGATCCATAAGGCAGCTACACCTCTTTAGATTCATGCAATAGAGGCATGAATGTTATGCCTGATCGACCATCTTATCAATCATGAGCCAGAAGCAGAAACTGGGCCTCTCAACAGCTCGGCCTGGTACCGCAAAGCCGCCAGGCCACTTTATTGATCAATCACGGGAGCAAGCATCATGGGCAAACTTCAAGGCAAGGTGGCGGTTATCACCGGTGGCAGCTCGGGTATGGGACTGGCCACGGCCAAGCGTTTCGTGGCGGAAGGCGCTTATGTGTTCATCATGGGCCGTCGCCGCGCCGAGCTGGATGCGGCCGTGCAGGAGATCGGCCAGAACGTCACGGGCGTGCAGGGCGATATTGCCAATCTCGCCGATCTGGACCGCCTCTACGAAGCCGTAAAGGCCGGCAAAGGCCACATCGATATTGTTTTTGCCAACGCCGGTGTGGGTGAGTTTGCCGCGCTAGGCGAGATCACGCCGGAGCACTTCGACAAGATATTCAACGTCAATGCCAAGGGCACGCTGTTTACCGTGCAGAAGGCCCTGCCGCTGCTGCGCGATGGTGGCTCCATCATTCTTACCGGCTCGATTGCCGGCTCCAAAGGTCTGCCCTCGTTTGGCGTTTACAGCGCCACCAAGGCCGTTATCCGCTCCTTCGTGCGTACCTGGACGCTGGAGCTGAAGGACCGGAAAATCCGCGCCAATGTCATCAGCCCCGGCACGATTGATACGCCGATTCTGGACCCGCTACCGAAGGAGGCCATCGCCCAGTTTGCCGCCATGATTCCCATGGGGCGCATCGGTGAGCCTGACGAAATCGCCAAGGCCGCGCTGTTCCTGGCTTCGGACGACTCCAGCTTCATTACCGGCATCGAGCTGTTTGTGGATGGTGGTACGGCACAGGTGTAAGGCGTGCTTCAATCTTGCGGAAAACACCACCACGCACCGACCATAAAAAAACGGCCAATCTGGCCGTTTTTTTATAGCTGCACAAGCCTCAGTGTTTGGCACCAAAGGAGCCGATAAATATCTGTGCCGGCCCCGGCGTTGGCTGGCTGAGCACAAAGCTGCCGGCCAGCTCATTGGCGGTATTGCCGTAGAACTTGCCGCTGAGCGTAGTGTTGGTGGCGCCCGCAATCGAGGGCGAATTCACCGTGGCGGTAAAGCTGTTGCCGGTAATGGTACCAGCGCTGATCACCATGTCGTTGAAGGGAATATCGGCCGCCGCCGCATAGGCGGTGTAGGCCGTGAGGGTGGAAACACCCGGGGTGGTGACGATGCTGGAAATACTGCCGCTCACCGTGCCGGCGGCAAAGTCCACGGTCAGGCTGATAGTGCCGCTGACGTCATCGGAGCCGCCGATGGTGGTTTTAGTCAGCTCGCCCGTCATCTGTCCGTTGAATACCACGCTGCCGGTGCTGGGCATGGTGCCCGGGTACTGGGTGCCGCCGGCATAGGCGCTGTAGGTGGTCATGGCATTGGCCGGCTGGGGCGAGGCCAGCGCGTCACGTATGGTCCACAGGCCAAAATCGGTGGACGACAGGCCCACCGTACTGGCCAGGCTGGTCGATGTCATCTGCAGCGTGGTGCCTGAGAGGTTGATGGTGCCGGGCTGGGTGGCCACCGCATTGATGATGGAAGTACCCAGCGGCGGCGGACTGCTCAGGGTGAAAATGCCGTTCTGGGTGCTGCCATTGGGACCGTTCACCACGTTGGAAGTGGTTATGCCGCTGCTGCTGGTGCTGAAGAAATCGATCGGGCTCATGAGCAGGGTGGGAATAATGGATACGGTCGACACATGCAGCGTCGGTGCCGCCAGCGCCGTGAAAGTGCCGGCTGCCGGCCGCTTCACGCCAAAGGAACCGATAAACATGCGCGCCACCCCCGGTGTGGGGTCAGCGAGGGTAAAGGTGCCGGTAATTTCACCGGCGGCGCTGCCGTAGAAGTGGCCCTTCACCGTTGTGTTGTTGACGCCTGCAAACGACGAGGAGGACGCCGTAGCGGTAAAGGTATTGCCGCTGATCACGCCGTTGCTGAGCGCAATATCGTGGATGGGAATATCGGCCGCCGCCGCGTAGCCGGTGTAGGGCACTACCGTGGATACGCCAGCAGCGGTAACAATACCGCCGAGAGTACCGCTCAGCGTGCCGTTGGCAAAGTCCACCACCAGCTCGGCGTTGCCGCTGACATCGTCAGAGCCGCCGACGGTGCTTTTCGCCACTTCGCCGGTCATTTTACCGAAATACACCGCGCCACCCGTGGTGGGCATGGCACTGGTGGGCAGGGTGCCGCCGGCATAGGCGCTGTAGGCAATCACGGCATTGGCCGGCTGCGAGGCTATCGCATCCTGAATGGCCCACAGGCCAAAATCAGAGTCGCTGAGGCCCACACCCGTACCGAGATGGGTAGAGGTCATGGCCAGATTGGCACCCGGCACCGCAATCGTGCCCGGCTGCGTGGCCACCGAGCCGATCAGCGACACACCAGTGGGGGCCGGGTTGCCCAGGGTAAAAACACTGTTGTGGACCGTGCCGTTGGGCCCGGCGCTGATGGTAGAGGTGGTGGTGCTGCCACTGCTGGTGCTGCTGAAAGCAATCGAGCTCATCATGAACGAGGGAATGCCAGCGATGGTGGAAATCTGCATGGTCGGGCCATCGCTGGCGGTGAAGGGATTGCTCTGCGGCTGCGGCGGGGGAGGGCTGCTACCGCCGCCGCTGCCACAGGCCACCAGTTGCGTGAGCACGAGCAACAGCGCGCCACCCTTGAAGCGGGACGATATGAGCATGATCATTTCCTTGACGGACCAGCGCCCCGGCGCCGGTTTCCTGTTGTAAGTCTGATGCAAGCATGGGCGCCATGCCTGACGACTGTCGAGATATTTGTGAGCAAAGGCATCTCGTCGCCGACGGACGCGAGCCGGGAATTTTCGCCTGCCCACCGTGGCACGGCGCGCTTGTGACAGAAGTCGCAGCGATTCGCTGCTGGTCATAAAAGCGCAATAAAAAACGGACTTGTCTATTTAACAAGCCCACGCCTTGCGCCCATGCCTGAAAGTATCTCCGTCACTCTCGCGAACGCGAGGGCGGCGAGTGGCGCCCAGTGTAATATCGATGGAAAGCGGCCGTAGTACATCAACCCCATAAAAAAACGGCCCGCAGGCCGTTTTTCATTACCACCGGATTTTTTTACATGCCCGCCAGCTTCAGGCGATTGGCCTGGGTGCGGATCACCCCCACCGGGTCAGCGCCCAGACCCTTGAGGCCGAACAGCAGGTTGACTTCGTCGAGATGGTTGAAGGGGTAGTTGTCGCGCAGCACTACACCCAGGTGACTGCTGCACTGGCCCACCAGACCGTCATTGGCGCCGCCGACAAAGGCCAGGCTGGTCACCGCCAGCAGGGCGTCGGTGGGGTCGAAAATATTCGTGGTCACGCTGGTGCCGCCCCAGGAGTAGTAATTCACCCCATTCACGGTGGCGGCGCCGGAACCACAGGCCGTGGTCGGCACCGCCTGCGGGTACTTGGCGTTGAAGGCCGCCGCACCGGCGGTGGAAAGCGCGGTCAGGCTGGCCTGGGCATTGGGGGTGAATTTGCCGCCGCTCAGGGTGGTAATCAGCGAATCGAGGCCGTTGAACGCGGTAAACACCACCGACTCCAGCGCCGGCGAAATCTTGCCCAGTGCCAGCACCAGGTCCGCTACCGGCGCGCCCTTGGTGGGGCTGCCGATCGCGCTCACCGAAGCCACCTGCGCCGGAATCACTGCCGCCACATAACGGATCGACTGGCCGCCATGGCTGTGACCCATCAGGTTCACCTTCTTGGCGCCGGTTACGGCGAGAATGGTCTTTACCTGCGACAGCAGCTGCTCGCCGCGGGCTTCGGAGCTGTCGAGGCCGGACACCTGGGTGGAGAACACGGTGGCGCCATTGGACTTCAGGTCGGCGGGAATGCCGTTCCAGTATTCAAACACGCCGAGAATGGTGTTCCAGCCGAACATGCCGTGGGCCAGCACAATGGGGTATTTGGTTTGGGCGTAGGTGCTGGAGGCCTGGGCCTGACCGGGCAAAACGGCGGCAAAGATGCTGCTCGCGAGCAAGCTGAGCGCGACTATCCTTTTCATGATGACTCCTTGTTATTGGGCAACGGGTTGTTGTTATGCCCGGCCAGCGCACACGCCGGCGCGGCGCCTCCCCCTGAGAAGGCAGGAACCCCCATCGCAATTCCCGTTCCACTTTTCGTTCCCAACACGCCAGAAAACTGAATAGTCCTCTAAGTCATTGATCGGTATACAGCTTGTTTTTAACGTTGTTAACATTGCCCCGTGCGAGGCATAAAGTGTGATGTATCTCACAAAACGAAAGCGTTACCGGAAGTGAAACGGGCTGTATACCGCGGTTACCGGCGGTAACGGCTGGTGTATCAAAGTGGCAGAATTGGTGAATATAGGGGAGGGTACTTGTTGCGGGGAGGAAGGATCAGGGATTGGGGGAGGGTGGATTTGACCCGCTGGTCATGGCTGGTGTCGTTGCCGGCGGCTATTCGCCAGTGTCGTTACTGGCCGGCGTACCCTGCCCGAACAGCCAGCGGAACAGGAAAGTCAGCAAGGACCACAGCAGGCCCAGCACCGCCAGCGCCGCGAGCAGCAGCAGGCCAAGGGGCCACAGGCTATCCATGCAGGGCCCTGCGCCACCCGGAATCACCATCAGCAGCAGTACGCAAACCAGCACGGTACAGCCTGATAGCAGAAACAGCCCTTCAGCGAATTTCATTCGCGCTCCACGCTTGTCCGCGCAAGGAGTCTGGCCACCGGGTCCAATACTCAAACTCCGGCACTTACCCTACCATAGCCAATACCCGATTGCCGGACGCCTCCATGCCCGCCGAATTCCGCCCCAGCTATGTACCTCCCGCGCCCCTTGTTCGCGGCCTCGGTTTTTTGCCGTCGCTATTGGCGCTGGCCACCGTTGTCCTCTGGTTTAGCGGCCACCATCGCTTCAGCCTCAACCTGATCATGCCGACAATCTACATGTTGGTACTGCAACGAGCGATTCGCCAGCCGAAAGCTGCCCGTTTCCGGCTCGACGAGCAGGGCCTGCAAGTGCTGGGGGCTCCCCTCGGCAGCAGTGACTATCAGCCCCTGCAAACCCTCGCCTGGGCCGATGTCGCCTCGCTCAACTATGTCTATGCCAATATTTTCGGCTGGCCGACTTCGCCCCATGCCTATATCGACGCCTGGCTCAAGGACGGCAAGCATGTTCGCCTGTTGGCTGAGGGAGCTGCCCGGCATTTTGGCTGGCTGCCCATGGAAGAGGGTGGGGCCGACTTTGTCAGCAGCCTCAGCCATTATTTTGGCAAGGCCATACAGCCCGCCACCCTGCCCGATAAAAAGACCCGGCCCGGCAGAGCCATGCTCGTGCTTGGCTTGAGCTTTGTGCTCATGAACGCTGGCCTTGTCATCGGTGTAGATGCCGACACGGCCTTTGTCAGCCCGCGCTGGCCGCTGTTCTTGGCCCTGCTTGCCACTTTGCTGGTGCTCTGGCCCTTGCTGTATTGGCAACGCCATATCGCCCGCCGTGACACCGTCTGGCTTGCTACCCTGTTTGCCGCCGCCTTCTTCACGCTGGGAGGTTATTTCGCCCTTATGGCCTTGCCCACTGCGCTGGGCCAGCCGCAAACCGTCATCTTCCAGGTTGCACCGGATGGCCAGTGGCTGCATTTGCAAAGCTCCGCACCGACCTTGCAATACCGGCTGATTGGCAATAATGGCCGGCCGATGGCCAATCCGCCCGCCACCCACAGCACCACGGTGTATGTACTGCCGTTTGGCCTCAGCGCCATGCCGCGTCGACAGACAGTGGCAGGTGGAGAGTTTGTGGTGGATTGAAGCGGTGGCCTCCGGAGTGAGCCAGCCGGGGTGGGATCAATGCCCGCCGGCCATCTTCGAGTTCTTGCCTCTCATGATCAGCGTGCTGACAAACATCAACAGGAATATCACGAACAGAATCCGGGCAACGCCGACGGCGCCGGCAGCAATGCCACCGAAACCGAAAAGGGCTGCCACCAGGGAAATAATGAAAAATATGGCTGAATAATAAAGCATGATTTTCTCCTGAATGTCCCGCCGGGCACGAGAGCACCCTGGCGTGATGAATTCACCATGCCATGTGAGCGCCGGGGTCTGCGTTGCAGTCGCGTTTGTCGCCTGGGGTGTTCTGTAGGAGCCCGTAAATATTGCGTTACCGGGTGTGGAAAAGCGGTGATTTCATTGGGCTAGTGGTGCCGCCATGTGGTATGGCGGGCCGTGTCGCAGAAGGGGCTTCAGAACGAGATTTAATGGATAGGCAAAAGTGTTTGAATGGTCCGCAGGGCTGAGCCCCCAAGGGGAGAGGGCGTTTCATTCGGTGAGAAAGCAAAAAAAAGCCCGGATGCCACGTAGCGGCATCCGGGCATGATCAGAAATCCTCAGCTTGCCTCTGCCGTTACTCCGTTCCCGCCACGTAGCACCTGCTGCCGATAATCCCCCGGCGTGGTTCCCGCCAACTGCCGGAACCAGCGGATGAACGAGTGGCTTTCCTGGAAGTTCAGGCGCTGTGCCACGTCTTCCACGGTCTGCGTGTAGTCGCGCAGGTAGTTTTGCGCCATTTCCAGGCGCAGCTCATCGAGCAGGTCGCGGTAGCTGGAGCCTTCCTTTTCCAGCAGGCGGGCCAGGTGGCGGCCACTGGTGCCCATGAGCTCAGCCAGCGCCTCGCGCGAGGGGTTGCCCTGCACCATGAGCGCACGCAGCCGGGTCTTGGCCTGCGCCACCAGCGAGTTGCGGCTCTTGAGTTTGGCGAGTTGCTCGCGGGCGTGCTGCTCCAGGCTTTCCAGCAGGCTGGCATTGGGGTGGCGCAGCGGCAGGTTCATGGCGTGGCTGGCAATGACGATGCTGTCCTGCGGCTGGTTGAACAGCACCGGGCAGCGGAAGAAGTCGGTGTAGCGCTGCATCAGCTCCGGGGCGGGCAGGGCGTGGCGGAAGCGCACCTCCAGCACCGGGTTCTTCTCCCACTTCAAGAGCAGGGTGTGGCCCATCCAGCAGCCCATGATGTGCTCGGTGCAGTGCCGTACCAGCACCGGGTCGAGCGAGGTGCAGCCAAAGCTGACCACGGTGGCGCCCGGCTCCTGGTGCACGCTGGTCAGGCCCAGGTCACCGATCAGCTCCTTGTAGCGCATGGTGGCGTCGAAGATGTCGGTGAGCGTGTAGCTGGCCTGGATGATATAGCCCAGCACGCCAAACTCCTCCGGCGCCGCCGGCAGCGAGGTCTGCAGGCCCAGCAGGGGCGCGTCCCAGCGCTTGAGCACGGCGTGCAGCAAGTCTTCCATATAGGTAATGGGGATCAGGGCCGTGGGGTCGGCCAGGTGTTCTTCGCGCACGCCGGCTTCCGCCTTCATCTCCTCCACAGGGAGTCCGGCCATGGCGAACAGGTCCAGACAGTGGCGGATGGTGGTGGCGATTACATTGCCTTGCGAGCGCTGCTTTTCACGGGCAGTCATGGTGTGCTGCGGCCTCTTCTCGGTGGACCGTTTTTATTGTTGTAAAGCGTGTATTCCTACCGGGCTCTCCGGCCCTGGTTTTTGGCGCCGCTACTTCTACTGGCTGATGTCGCCAGCAACAAGTCCTGTTTGTGCCATCCGCACCCTTGTCCGTCTATGGTTATCCTGCCGTCCGTTTGAATGCAATAGGACGTTTTTCCGTCTATTCCTTATTGTTCACCATTCAGGCTTCTGGCCGCATCTGTGCTTGCGGCTGGCCTTTCCTGGCTATCACCCCGTCCGTTTTGAGCAGTGCCGCACACCCCGTCTGTGACATACCTTAGAACCGTGGATAACAACAAGGCCGGCACAACTAGTCCGGACCGCATAACAAAGTACGCAAGTACCAATAACAAGCACATATAACAAGAATCAAAAGGGAGTACCTCCATGAAGCGCGTTATCGCCCCCCTGGCCCTGGCCGCCGCTACCGTTCTCGCCGCTGGCACCGCCTCCGCCACCAGCGCCAGCTACACCATTTGCAGCACCTCCAGTTGCAGCACTGCCGGCTCTGCCACGGTGTCCGGCAACTACGCGCAAACCAAGTATCCGATCGTTCTCGCCCACGGCATGGCCGGCTTCTCCGCCATCGGCCCCATTGATTACTTCTACGGCATTCCCGGCGACCTGACTGCCAACGGCGCCAAGGTCTATGTCACCCAGGTGGCTTCCTTCAACACCGTGGGTGTGCGCGGCGAGCAGCTGCTGGCCCAGGTCAAGACCATTCTCGCCCTCAGCGGCGCCGCCAAGGTCAACCTGATGGCCCATAGCCAGGGTGCGCTGGATACCCGTTACGTCGCCGCCGCCATCCCCACCAAGGTCGCGTCCGTGAGCACCGCCGACGGCGTCAACGCCGGCTCTTCCGTGGCCGACGTGGTCAGCGGTCTGATCAACATCCCCGGTGTCGGCACCATCTCCGGCGCTGTTGCCAGCAGCGTGGTCAACGGCTTCTTCACCATCGTTGACCTGATCTCCGGCTCCGCCTACGAGCAGAACTCCAAGGCCGCCCTGATCCAGCTCAACACCGCCTCCATGAACAGCTTCAACGCCAGCTACCCGGCCGGCAAGCCCAGCAGCACCTGCGGCAGCGGCGCGGCCACCGCCAACGGCGTGAACTTCTACTCCTGGAGCGGCACCGGCATCCTCACCAATGCCCTCGACGCTACCGACGCCGCCATGGCCCTCACCAGCCTGGCCTTCATCGGCAACGCCAGCGACGGCCTCGTTGGCCAGTGCGCCAGCCACCTGGGTGTGGTGCTGCGCGACAACTACAACATGAACCACGTCGATGCCATCAACCACCTGTTCGGTCTGACCAGCATCTTCGAAACCAGCCCGGTCACCGTGTTCCGCAACCAGGCCAATCGCCTCAAGCTGGCCGGCCTCTAAGCCTCATGCGGTAAAAAAGGGTGGCCCTTGCGGGCCACCCTTTGTGGTTTCTGAAGCTGTTGCAGTTTGTGAAAAAGCCGTTACTCCTGCAGAAATTGCAATTTCCGGAAAGCTTTCGGCAAATACTTACAAAAAGCTTTCTGCAATGACCTTTCCTGGCTATCACGCCGTCCGCTTTGCGTATTACTTCACAGTCCAAATAAAAATATCCTGTGCTTGTCAAATTAAAACACTGCGCAAATCAGACGAGAGTCCGAATTCGTGCAGACAGGGATACAACAAAAACTACTTACAGTGAGTAAAACAACATGAAACGCATTTTCGCCAGCGCCGCCCTTGCCACCGCCACCCTGATCGCCGCCGGTGTTGCTTCCGCCTCCAGCGCCAGCTACAACATCTGCACCACCGCCGGTTGCAAGACCGCCGGCAGCAGCAGCGTCTCCGGCAGCTACGCCCAGACCAAGTATCCGATCGTGCTGGCCCACGGCATGGCTGGTTTCTCCGCCATCGGCCCCATCGATTATTTCTACGGCATTCCCGGTGACCTGACCGCCAACGGCGCCAAGGTTTATGTCACCCAGGTGGCCTCCTTCAACAATATTTCCGTGCGTGGCGAGCAGCTGCTGAGCCAGGTCAAGACCATCCTCGCGCTGACCGGTGCCGCCAAGGTCAACCTGATCGCCCATAGCCAGGGCGCGCTGGACACCCGCTACGTTGCCGCCTCCATCCCCACCAAGGTGGCTTCCGTGACCACCGTTGACGGCGTCAATGCCGGTTCCTCCGTGGCCGACGTGGTCAGCGGTCTGATCAACATCCCCGGTGTCGGCACCATCTCCGGCGCCGTGGCCACCAGCATCGTCAACGGCCTCTTCACCTTCGTTGACCTGATCTCCGGTTCCGCCTACGAGCAGAATTCCAAGGCCGCCCTGCTGCAGCTCACCACCGCGCAGATGAACACCTTCAATGCCAACTACCCGGCCGGCAAGCCCAGCAGCAGCTGCGGCAGCGGCGCTGCTACCGCCAACGGCGTGAACTTCTACTCCTGGAGCGGTACCGGTCACCTGACCAATCTGCTGGACGCCACCGACGCCGCCATGGCTCTCACCGGTCTGGCCTTCGGCGGTAACGGCAACGATGGTCTGGTCGGCCAGTGCGCCAGCCACCTCGGCACCGTGATCCGCGACAACTACAACATGAACCACGTTGACGCCATCAACCACCTGTTCGGTCTGGTCAGCATCTTCGAAACCAGCCCGGTCACCCTGTTCCGCAACCAGGCCAACCGCCTGAAGACTGCCGGCCTCTAATACCGGTAGGAAAACAAACAGGCGGCCTAGGCCGCCTGTTTGTTTTGTGGGAGAGGTTGGAAACTGGCTTTATTGATTCAGATTTTTCAGCTGATTGGGTTTTGGTGTTTGCCACGGCTTTCTATTCGTCGTTGATGCGTAAAACCCCTTGGCTTAAATAATTGCAGGCCTTTGTTATAACCACCGTCATTCCCGCGTACGCGGGAATCCAGTGACTTTACAGGTGGTTAGTGCAAAAGCATGGGTAAGTACAAGGCACTGGGTCCCCGCGTACGCGGGGATGACAGAGATACTTTTAGGCTGATCTCCTATTTTCTGGGAGCAGCGCACTTTTCAGAAAATAGAAAATCAGATCAGAAAGTAGCCACTTGCCAGGGGCAGAAAATAAAGAGCCCCAGAAATTTAACCCCCTGTCTGGCCCGGTGTCGCCCGCTGATATTCCCCCGGCGTGCACCCGGCAAGGCGGCGGAACCAGCGGCTGAAAGACTGGCTTTCCTGAAAGCCAAGGCGCTGGGCGATGACCTCGATGCTGAGCTGGCGCCCCTGCAATAAATGGCAGGCCTGTTCATGGCGCAGCTCGTCGAGCAGGTCGCGGTAATTGATGCCGTCTTTCTGCAATTGCCGGTGCAGGCTGCGGCTGCTCATGCCGAGCTGTTCTGCCAGCAACTCGCGCGAAGCATTGCCTTGCCGCAGTTGCAGGGCGAGCTGGGCCTTGGCCTGGTCGCGCAGGCTCTGCATGGTCTTGCGCTGTTGCAGCAGACGGCTGGCGTGGTGTTCCAGGGCCTGGTGCAGGCCGGCGTTGGCATGGCTGAGCGGGCGGCTGAGGGCGATGGGGCTCAGCACCAGGGCCGATTCCGGCTGGTTGAAATACACCGGGCAGTGGAACACGGTCGGGTAGCGCCCCAGCAGGGCAGGGTCGGCCGGTGGCGCGTGGCGCAGTCGTACCGCCAGCAGGGTAGGGCTGTCGGGAAAGCGGATCATGCGCGCCAGGCTGGCAAAGGTGGCGAGGATATATTCGGTGGCCTGACGCAGGAATTCCGGGTTGCTGGTCTTGCAGTCCCAGCACCAGAGCGCGGCGCCGGGCTCATGGCGCAAGCTGGTAAAGCCGATGTCGCTCACCAGCCGCTCATAGCGGTTGATCATGTCCAGGGCGTCCTGCAGGTTGCCGCAGGTCTGTGCCATATAGCCCAGCACGCCAAAGGCTGAAGGCGCGGTACGGTGGGCGAGGGTGAGGCCAAGCTGGGAATTGCCGCTGGCGCGCATGGCGCTATGCACCAGCCGCTCTACAGCGCTGGCGGGCAGCCAGCCGTCGGGGTTGGCGATCTGCTCGGGGCTGATGCCGGCCTCGGCCTGCAAGGTGGCGGCCTCAAGACCCTGGGCGCGGCCAAGGTCGATCAGCTGTGCCACCAGCCCGGCGGAAACATAATCACCCAGCGGTGGGGGAGCGGGGTTGTGCATGGTGGCCGGCTTCTTTTTACCAGTGTTGTTATGACTGTTGTTTTGTGAGCACGGGGCACCCTGAGTCTATATGCCCCTGCCCGATCTGGCGGCGCCAGTGTCGGTATATCAGCCAGCCGGCACAATGGCTGGCCTAAGCGGTTTACCGCACTGGCCACTTTGACGCTTCGCCGGCCTGCGCCGCCGGCATAAGCTTTGGGCGTCTGGACACGCTGTATACGCTGGCGTGCCGGGTATAACCCAAAGCTGCCAAGAAGAGGCCATTGACGGCCTTTTGCATCCTGGCAAAACAAGAATATGAGGATGTAGCAATGAACCGGATTCTCACGCCCCTGGCTTTTGCCGTCTGTTCCCTGCTGGCTGCCACCACCGCGTCGGCCACCACCAACACCTATGTGCTGTGCAGCACCAGCGGTTGCGGCACCGTCGGCGGCAGCGCCAAGGTCACCGGCACCTACGCCCAGACCAAATACCCCATCGTGCTGGCCCACGGCATGGCCGGCTTCTCGCAGATCGGCCCCATCGACTACTGGTATGGCATTCCCGGTGACCTCACCGCCAACGGCGCCAAGGTCTATGTCACCCAGGTCGCCTCCTTCCAGTCTTCCGAGGTGCGTGGCGAGCAGTTGCTGGCCCAGGTCAAGACCGTGCTCGCCCTCACCGGCGCCGCCAAGGTCAACCTGATCGGCCACAGCCACGGCAGCCAGTCCGTCCGCTACGTGGCGGCGGCCATTCCCGCCAATATCGCCTCGGCTACGGCCGTCGGCGGTCCCAATACCGGCTCACCGGTGGCCGATGTGATCAAGGGCATTACCACCATTCCCGGCGTGGGGCCGATTGCCGCTACCACCATCGCCAGCATCGTCAATGCCTTCTTCGGCTTTATCGACATCACCTCGGGCAAGGCCTACGAGCAGGACGCCCTGGCCGGCCTCAACTCCCTGACCAGCGCCGGTGCTGCCGCCTTCAATGCCAAGTACCCGCAGGCCATGCCCGCCGCCGGCAGCCCCTGTGCTTCGGGCGCCGCCGTGGTCAACGGTGTGCACTACTACTCCTGGAGCGGCACTGGCCACCTCACCAATCTACTCGATGTCAGCGACCCGCTACTTGCCCTGACTGGCCTCGCCTTTGGCAAGAATGCCAATGATGGCCTCGTTGGCCAGTGCTCCAGCCACCTCGGTAGCGTGATCCGCGACAACTACAACATGAACCACCTGGATGAAGTGAATCAGGTGCTCGGCCTCGTCAGCATCTTCGAGACCAGCCCGGTCACCGTGTTCCGCACCCAGGCCAACCGGCTCAAGTCCGCCGGGCTCTAAGCCGAGCAGCTACGGGCTGCATGGAGCGCACAAGGATGTGCCGATGAACTGGTTCCACCCCCTTCAGGCTTGTTTCAGGAGCCGGCAGTTCGCTGCCGGCTTTTGGCTGTTTCAGCGTCCTGGTCACCGCGCCGTCCGGGCAGCGGGGCAGGGCGCTTCCTTCGTAACACTGTTGCACCCCAAGCCCCCAGCGGAACCCCCAACCACGACAGGAGTCACCCCATGTTGCCCGTAGCACTCGCCCGTACCTTGCGCCGCCTTGCCGGCACTTTCATGCTCGGCCTCGCCGCCGTTACCGCCCAGGCGGCCACGCCCGCCGTGGTCGCCACGGTGGGCGGCATCAGCGCGGCTGAAAATGCCATCCAGACCTCCGACGGCCGTATCTTCGTCTCCTCCAATGGCGCCCTGTACCAACTGCACCAGAGCGGCAGCGTCTGGAGCAAGACCAGCGTCAACGCCGTGTTTCAGGACGGCACTTCCCATGCCTGCTACTACCTCGGCCTCACCGAATACAACGCCACGCTCTATGTGGTCTGCACCGAAAACTCGCTCAATATCTACGCCGCCAAGCACCTCATGGCGCTTGACCTCAAGGCCGGCAGCCCTGCCTTGCAGGAAGTGGGCGCGCTGAGCGCGGTCGGCCTGCCCAATGGCCTCGGCTCCGACGGCGCCGGCCACCTCTACTACGCCAATACCGGCATCCTCTACCCGGGCAATGTGCACCGCGTGACCCTCTCCGGCCGCTTTGCCATGACCTCCGACCAGCCCGTGCTGCAATACGTGGTGGAAAATCCCAATGGCCTCAAGATCAGCGGCGGCCAGCTCTATGTCGGCACCGACTCCGCGGTGGCCCTCGGCGTTACCAACCTGCTGCGTTACCCGCTCAGCGCCAGCGGCCCGGGCAACGGCACGCTGCTCGCCTCTGCGCTCACCTTCTACGACGACTTCTCCCTCGTCACCGGCGGCAATATGCTGGTCGATGATTTCCTGCTGGGCTATGTGGACGAGATCAACGAAAGCACCGGCAAGACCGTGCAGAGCTTCGCCATCAGCCAGCCCACCAGCACCACCGTCATCAGCTCCGGCGGCAGCAGCTATCTGCTGGTGACCCAGCGCGCCGCCAACCAGGTCAGCATCCTCACCAATCCCTGGGGCGTGAAGCCGCGCTGAAGGGCAGGGGGCTGGCCGGAGTGACCAGCCCCTTTATTTTTTACCGTGGCGCTACAAAAAATTGCCCAATATGGGCTCAGCATTTTTAGCGCAGGCCTATGCTGCGGCAACGTCACCTGGAGGGATGGATGAGTCAGGACGACTCATCAAGGGTCTGGTCAGTGCTGGTGGGCGCCGGAGGCGCGCAGTCATCAGCAGACCTGCCGGGATGGCGACAATGACCAGAACCCTTATTCGCTGATGCCCCAGCGTGGCGACTCGCGCAGGCGCTCCAGCGACCCGCACGAGGATGCGCCATGAACCGGATTTTCAAGCCTCTCGTTAAAAGCCTTGCTCCATTCGCCGCCGGCCTGCTCGGCCTCACTACCATTATCTCTGCCACCACGGCCCAGGCCACCACGTCCAGCTATACCCTGTGCAGCACCAGCGGCTGTCGCAGCGGCGGCACGGCTACCGTCAGCGGCAGCTACGCCCAGACCAGATACCCCATCGTGTTCGCCCACGGCATGGCCGGCTTCTCGCAGATCGGGCCCATCGACTACTGGTATGGCATTCCGCAGGATCTCACCAGCAACGGCGCCCAGGTCTTCGTCACCCAGGAGGCCTCCTTCCAGTCCTCCTATGTGCGCGGCGAGCAGCTGCTGGCGCAGGTCAACACCATCCTCGCCCTCACCGGTGCCAGCAAGGTCAACCTGATTGGCCACAGCCACGGCAGCCAGTCCATCCGCTATGTGGCCGGCACCGAGCCTGATATCGTCGCTTCCGCCACCGCCGTCGGTGGCCCCAATACCGGCTCGCCGGTGGCCGATGTGGTCGAAGGGGTCACCACCACGGAAGTGGTCGGCCCGCTGGCGGCGCCGGTAGTGGCCGCCATCGTCAATGCCACCTTTGCCTTTGTTGATCTCACCTCGGGCAACGGCTACCAGCAGGATGCCATCGGCGGGCTCAATTCCCTCACCACCAAGGGCGCCGGGCTGTTCAACCTGTCCTTCCCGGCCGGCATACCCGGCACCCCCTGCGGCCAGACCGCCGCCCTTCAGCCCAACGGCGTTTATTACTATTCCTGGGGCGGCACCTCCCATGTCACCACCGCTGTTGATCCTTCAGACGCGCTGCTGCTTGCCACCAGCGTCGCCTTTGCCGGCCAGCCCAACGATGGCCTGGTAGGGCAGTGCTCCAGTCATTTGGGGCAGGTCATCCGCGACAACTACAATATGAACCACCTCGACGAGGTGAATCAGATGTTTGGCCTCGTCAGCATCTTCGAGACCAGTCCCGTCACGCTGTTCCGCAACCAGGCCAACCGCCTCAAGCTCCTCGGGCTCTAGTGCCGCCTTGGCGGCCCCGCAAAGGGGCCGCCGTCTCACTTTTTTAGGGGCTTTTTTGGCCAGCCGTGCTGTCAATGTCCGAATTTGCTTATCGGCGTGGGCGCCCGGGTTGTTGCTTTTGGCTGCTCTTGTGGCAATGTGTCTGCAGCTGAAAAATGCCAGCCCAGACCCAGGAAGGGAACCGTGCGGCCACGCCGGCATGGGCGCAAACCCCAATAAAAACAACAGGGATTCGAGATGAAGAAGTATCTTGTCTACGCCATTGTGGCGGTCCTCCTCGTGGTCGCCGGCGCCATGCTCTGGCTCAGCCGCGACACCTCGGGCGCCGCTGCCGAAGCCGCCAGTGCCAGTGCCGGCAGTGGTGGTGGCACGGCTGGTAGCGCTACCCCCATTTCCCCCAGCCAGTTCAAGACCGGCCTGGAAGCCCTGCCCAAGTCGCTCAGTGGCACCGAAGTCGACGGCGAGTTCGAGGTCGATGCCAATGGTCACCTCAAGATCACCCGGGGTGTCCGCAATGTCTTCGACTACTTCCTCTCCACCGTGGGCGAGGAGCCGATCGAGACCATTCTTGCCCGTATTCACGCTTATATTCACTTCAAGCTGAAAGACCCGGCGGCGGGCGAAGCCGACCACATCCTCGACGGCTATATCGCCTACAAGAAAGGCCTGGCCACCATCCAGCCGAGCGCTCCGCCTCCGCCTGACCAGAAGACCATCGACATCGACGCCATCCGCCGCCAGATGGATCAGGTCGCCGCCCTGCGTACCCAGTACCTGGCGCCCGACGTGATCCAGGCCTTCTTTGGCGACGAAGACGCCTACGACCGCTACACCCTGGCGCGCATCCAGCTCATGCAGAACAAGAACCTGAGCGATGCCGCCCGTGCCTCCCAGCTCGCCGCGCTGGAGCAGCAGTTGCCGGCCTCGATCCAGGAGAACATGAAGACCGTCAACCAGTTCCAGAACCTGCAGGCGCTTACCGACGACTGCAAGAAGCGCAACTGCACACCGGCCGAGCTGCGTCAGGTGCGCGAGAACCTGGTGGGCCCCGAGGCCACCGATCGCCTGGAAAACCTCGACAAGGAAAACGCCGCCTGGGACCAGCGCATGAATAGCTGGCTCAGCCAGCGCGCCACCATTCTCGGCAACCAGAGCCTGAGCGACAGCGACCGCCAGCAGCAGCTTGCCGACGCCCGCAACAGCGTGTTCAGCCAGCAGGAGCAGGTACGCGTGCTGGCGCTGGAACACATCCACGACGACAACGCCAGCGCCAAGACCCCCACCACCACCCAGTAAGCCCTTCTCCCGCGCCGGTCCACCCGGCGCGGTTCTTCTTCCCTCAGTGCAAAATGGTCATGTCAGGTGCGCTAATGCATACAGACTTGCACTTGATCGCCGCCGGTAGATACGTTCTACTTCTCCGCGACTAAGTGCCTCTGTTCATGATCTTTCGGTCAATCAAGGGATTGCGAACAAGCGCCAATAAGCATAAACGGTGAATCCTTGAGCCTTGGGCCCGCTGCGCCCGGCCGTCACCGCACAAAAACCACAAGAATTCAGGTTGGGAGAATCACAGGTGCGCGCAAACAACCGTTTCCGGCTCGCAGGATTGTGGGCAGCTACTCGTCATGCGCACCGACAGGGGCCGGCCTTGTTGGCTGTTGGCCTTGCTGCCACGCT
>Ga0206969_1094_pt1 | contig 24857 bp, 18 predicted proteins | sample Alteio_BWOrgHeat_87_FD_153256 | JGI IMG/M metagenome (GOLD analysis project Ga0206969, IMG submission 153256) | Enriched cells from forest soil in Barre Woods Harvard Forest LTER site, Petersham, Massachusetts, United States -... | ecosystem: Environmental > Terrestrial > Soil > Temperate forest >... | reverse complement strand
TCTGACCTGGAGTGAGAGCGGTTGTCGGTGCCGAAGAGATTGCCCAGCAGTGGTATCTGGCCCAGGAAGGGAATATGCGAGCCGCTGTCCTGATCGGCTTTTTGCAACAGACCGCCAAGGGCCTGAGTTTCGCCATCGCGCAGTCTCAGCACGGTGGTGGCATTGCGCGTACCTATTTCATAAGTCAGCAGGCCGGTGGCCGTGGTGACCTGCTTGACGATATCGCTGACCTCCAGATTGACGGCCATGGATACGTCGTTGTCGATATGGATGTCGGGCTGCACCTCCAGCTTCACCCCCACATCGAGGTAGCTGACCGAGGCTGAAATGGCCGATGAGGTTTCATTGGTGGTGGTGGTTACCACGGGAACCTTGTCGCCAATCATGATCTTGGCTTTTTCATGATTCTTGACGCGAATGCGGGGGTTGGCTAGGGTATTCGCGGTGTCGTTGGTCTGTTGGAGGTTGAGCACGGCCAGCGGGTCGGGGAAGTTGAGCGTAAAGTTTCCCTTGTCCAGGTGATTGACCTCGTTCAGTCCCACCTGGCCTGCCGTGCCGGCGGCACCTTTGACACTGGCAGAGACGGTTCCGGGATACTGGATGCCGAGATTGGTCATGTCGTCTTCGCTGACTTCCAGTACCTCCACGTCCAGCACCACTTCAGGCTCGGGAATATCGTGGGAGCGGATCAGGCGCTCGGCACTTTCGATAACGCTGATCGTGTCCCGAATGGTCAGCGCGTTTAATTTTTCGTCAACATAGATCGAGCGGGGGCTGAGCATGGTGCGCAGCAGTTCCTGAATTTTTTGCGGATCGGCACTGTTGAGGTAGAAGGTGCGGGTGACCAGCTCAGCGTACTGCTTGTCTTTTTCCGGGCTGTCCGGGTAGATCAGCAGGGTGCTGTCGTTGAGCACTTTGCGGCGCAGCTGGTTGGTACCGAGAATAAGGTTGAGGGCATCTTCGATCGAGGTGTTGCGTGCAAAGATGGTCGTGCGTACATCCTGTTTGACGTCTTTATCAAACAGAAAATTGATGCCTGAGCTTTGCGACAACACCTCAAGCACCGCCTGGATGGTGGCATTGCGAAACTCCAGCGACACTGGTTTTTTCAGGGAGCTTTTCAGTGCCGGCTCAACCAGGTTGTCCTGGTTGTGAGCCAGCTCAATGCCTTGCAGCAACTGGCGGGCCGGGCCCTGCTCCGGGTTTTCCGTGAGAATCTGACTCAATACGTGCCGGGCATTTTCATCGTCGCCCTTGTTCACAAGGGCTCTGGCTTGCTGCAGGGCCTGGTTTTCGCGCTGGGCGCGGGCAATCAACTCCAGCCCCTGGATGGCAGCGGCATGCTCCGGGTCGTAGAGCAGGATATCGCGATAGGTGTTGAGAGCCGCATCGAGATTGCCCTGGCGGCGCTGGGCCTGGGCTTGCAGCAGCAGCTTCTGGGTAATGCGGTCGCGTGCCTGCAGATATTTGAGCCGGTAGTTGTCCGGATCCTGGTCCGCGAGTTTTTTCAGCATGGCAACGCCTTGCCCAGGCTGGCCCTGGGTAATCAATTTATTGGCGTCGCGCTCGGTCCAGTAGGAGGCGCAGCCTCCCAGCGTCAGGACAACCACCAATCCTGTGCTCAGCAACCAGGGCCTTTTCAACGGGGCAATCATTATCAATCCTGCGGTTTCAGTGGTTGAGGGCCAGTAATTTGAGAGCATTCATGGGCAGGTAGCGCAGTTGCACGCCGTCGGTGCTTACCGCCTCGACCCTCCATTGATCATCGAGTGTATCGCCAATGGCAACAGCAAAGTGATCTTCGCCGTTCTCGAAAAATACGACGGTCTGATGATCCTGAAGCAAGCGGCCGATATAGCTGTAGGGAGGCGTCGGCACCGTGGGCACGGGGGGAAGCGGTGGGGCTACTGGTATAAAAGCTACGGGCGGTGATGGAGGAACAACGGCCTTGGCCAGGGAGGCAGCCGTGGCGGTGTTGGGATGGGCAATGGCCGGCAGCTTGCGAACCCAGGGCGTTTCTCCCAGCACCTGCGCTGTAGCTTGTTGCACAAGCGGAGGCCGATCAGCGACCAGATCAGCCTCCGCCGTGTTGTCGGCTTCGGGGCGCAGCAGCAGGACCACGCTGAGCGCTGCTGTACCCAGCAGGAGGGCGAGCAAGGGCTTGGAGATGGGAGCGGTAGTCATTTTTTTGTCCCCGCTTCGCCCTGCTGCAAATAGAGCGAGGCGTCCAATGAAAGTGTCATGATGTCTGGTCCCTTGTCACTGGCCTCAAAGTCGATGCGCTCCACCGCCAGCGACGGAATTTTGCCAAGTCTGTCATGCAGGAATTCGCGCAAGGCAGGGTAGGCGCCCTGCACGGAAAGGCGCAGGCCCAGCTTGTCCACCGGCAGGGATGGCAATGTTTCGGTATGGTAGTCGATGCGGGTTAGCGCCAGGCCCGAGCTGCCGGCAAGGTCGTGCAGTTTCTTGAGGATTGTCTCACGTTCGGCGTGGTGTGGCAGGAACTCCAACAGGGCATTGGCGGCACTGACGGGAGGCAGGATGGCCGACACTGGCTGAGATGGTTTGTTTGCCAGCTGCTGCTGGTCGATATCTACCTGCTTGTAAAGCAGGGCGGCGGATTTTTGCAGGGGGGCCAGTACGACCGACTCCAGACCAATCCACAGCATTAGCAGGGCCAGGGCGATCAGCTCGACGCTGCCACAGGCGGCCCAGCAACGGGCGCCCTGCCAGCGCAGCCAGGACGCGACAATGGCGCCGTTTGCTTTCATGGCTGCACCCACAGGGCGCTCAGGGTGAAGCTGAGCGGCTTGCCGGCTACGCTGCTATCCATGTCTTCGCTGAGCGGTTGTACCTGTGCCCAGTGCCGGTCTTTTTCGAGCGTGCTCAAATAATGCATGAGGGCATCGGCATTGGTGGCATGGCCGTTGAGCTGAACCAGGCGGGTCTTGGCGTCGGGCTGGATTTTTTGCAGCAGTATGTCGTTGCTGCCGGCTTGTTGCAGGGCATTCAGCAACTCGTCCCAGGGTTGGTTGAGCGCGGCCGCGATCTGACGCACGGACTGGTCGGCCTTGGGGTCGGAAATTGTCGCGGGACTGGGGCTGGCCAGCAACCGTGCATGAATTTGCCGCTCCAGCCGTTGCTGCAAGGCTTGCTGGTCGGCAATGGCATCCAGCAGTTGGCTGCGTGCGTTGAGTGCCTGGGTTGCCAGCAGCAGCGCGATAGCAAGGGCTACGAGGCCGGGCAGCCTGGAGCGTGGTGGGCTGGCGAAATTCAGCGCCATTTTGGCCATTACAACGCCCCCCACAAGGCGGGGGCATAGTTGCCGTCGCTCTCGGGTGAATAGCCTTCAAGCAGAGGCAGCTCTATGCGGTGCACATGCAGGGGTAGGCTGGGCTGCTGCAAGGCCAGCAACTGGATCGGGTTGTCTGCATCGGCCTCGGCCAGCAGGCTGGCAATGGCGGAGCCTGGACGAATCTGGACAGCGACGACCTGCCGCCGTTCGTAGTGGGCGCAGGTCAACCTGTTCTCTTCGAGCAGCGCGAGGGTGCCGTTGGTGCCGGGCAGCCGACGCTCATAGCGGTCCCATATGCAGGACAGCAGCGGGGTAATGCCCCTGAGCTGGCAGCCCTGACGGACCGGCAGGGATTGTACGCTCTTGATGAACTCGGCGCTGACCGCGACCGCCTGTTGGGTGGCGCCGAAGTGCAGGGGACTCAGGGCAAATTCAAACAGCGCCGGATCTTCGCCATAGTGGCGCTCAAACAGCAGGCGGGCGAGGGCAAGCCGGGCGGTCTGTTCTGTCAGGGTCTGGTCCCGGGGCAGGGTAATGAAGCGGCACAGCGACGAAGACAGCACGAACTCAATGGCCATGCCGGCATGAGCTGCCAGCCAAGGCTCCAGCGTGGCCAGACCATTGCGCCAGTCGCCGTGGGCCCAGCTGAACGCCGCCTTGTCCTGCAGGCTCGGACGCCGTCCGCGGCTGAGCTGTACCAGATGAACGCCATCGGGTCGTAAGTAGGCGCGCAGGCCTGGCTTATTCCACAAAGGTGACACGATTGATTTCCTGCAAAGTGGTGTGGCCGGCTTTTACGGCCAGCAGGGCCTGTTCCCGCATGAAGCATGTGCCTTGCTGGCGGGCTTTTTCCTTGAGCTGGGAAAGCGGGGCCTGCTGCAGGATCAGCTCGCGTATGCCGTCATTGAGCACCAGCACTTCGGCCAGTGCCCGCCGGCCACGATAACCGCTGCCACGGCAGTGTGCACAGCCTCTTCCCTGCATGAAGCGATATTCGCCGAGAGGGCGGCCGGCCAAGCCTGAGTCGGCCAGGAGTTGGGCGTCGGGTGTAACGGGCTCGGCGCAATGTGCGCAGACAATGCGTACCAGGCGCTGCGCGACAATACCGTTGAGGGCCGTGACAAAACTGTAGGTGTCTAGCCCCATATGGTGGAAGCGGCTGATCACGTCAAAGACATTGTTGGCGTGCACGGAGGTAAATACGAGATGGCCGGTGAGGGCGGCCTGCACGGCAATTTCTGCCGTGTCGCGGTCACGGATTTCGCCCACCAGAATCTTGTCCGGGTCATGGCGCAGAATCGAGCGCAGGCCCACCGCAAAGGTAAGGCCCTTGCGCTCGTTGACAGGAATTTGCAGCACGCCGGAAAGCTTGTATTCAACCGGATCTTCAATGGTGATGATTTTGTCGTCGCCGTGGTTGATTTCGCTCAGGGTCGCATAAAGCGATGTGGTTTTGCCGGAGCCGGTAGGGCCGGTAACCAGGAGCATGCCATAGGGTTGCAGGGCGAGGCGGCGGATGGTTTGCCGGGTGTTGGCGTCGAAGCCCAGGCTGTCGAGGCTGAGGCTGGCCATTTCTGCGGTCAGCGTTTCCTTGTCGAGAATACGCAGCACGGCGTCTTCGCCGAACAGCCCCGGCATGATCGAAACACGGAAGTCGATTTCGCGGCCATTGATGCTGACAGCAAAGCGGCCGTCCTGCGGTTTGCGTTTTTCACCGATATCGAGTTCGGCCATGACCTTGAGGCGGGAAATAACCTGCTCGGCCAGGGTCAAGTCAGGCAGCTGCCGGGTCGTCGAAAGAACACCGTCGATACGATATTTGATAACCAGCCCGTGCGCGCCATTTTCCAAATGGATGTCGCTGGCGCCGGATTTTTTGGCGTCGTAGAGCGTGGAATTGACCAGGCGAATCACCTGGCTTTCATCCTGCACGATGGACGCCAGTGAAATTTCTTCCGCCGCCCCCGCTGTCGAGTTGTTTTGCTCCAGTCGTATCAACTGGGTCAGGGCTTCCTGATGTCCTTCCAGGCGGCCAAGCAGGGTCTTGAGTTCCAGCGGATGTGTAAAGGCGACGGCAAATTCACCAAGGATGCGATAGCAGGCCCAGGTTTGCAGCCCGGCATCCAGCGGGTCGCCGACGATAAACAGGGGGCGACCCTCGTTCTGCTTCAGCAGCAGGCATTGTTGCTTGAGGCAATCGCCGTAGCTAATGCAGCTGAAGTCCGGCGTAAGGGCTTCCAGCGCCGCCAGACTCATGGCCGGCAAGCCCGTGTGGTTGCACAAGAAATCGAAAGTCTGTTCCAGCGAGAAGTCGGCGAGCGATTGCAGGGCGGCGAAAATATGTTCCCGCTGGTTTTGCGCCTGCTGGCGTGCGCGGCTTATGAGCGCTTGTGGCGACATGGCGTTTGTCATTGCAGGCTGCTCGCCAGTTCAAAGATGGGCAGGTAGAGAAGCACGACAATGCCACCGATTACCAGGCCAATAAACAGCATCAGGATTGGCTCGAACAGGCGGGTAAAGCTGTCGATCCAGCGGCTGACCTCGTGGTCGTGAAAGGTCGCCACCTGCTCCAGCATATCCGGTACCTGGCCGTTGCGTTCGCCAGCCCGCAGCAGGCGCACCGCGACTGCCGTAGTCATGGCCGCCTCTTGCAGGCTGCCGCTGAGGGACTTGCCACTGCTGACGTCGCGAATGGCTTGGCTCAGGCGCGCCTGCAGATTGAGGGGCAGCAGCCCCTGGGTCATCTGCAAGCCCTTGATAACGGGAATGCCGCCGCGCAGCAGCAGGCCCAGCGAGCGATAAAAGCGCGAGAGCTGCATCAGCCGCACCTGCTCGCCGATCCAGCGATTACTTTGCAACCAGTTCATGACACTTTGCTGCACCTGCGGCTGACGTGCACCCAGCACGGTGGCGCCGATCACGCCTGCCAGCCCCAGCGCCACCGCCAGGCTGTGTGCGCTCGCCAGTGCTCCCCACTGCATGAGCAGGCGGGATGCCAGTGGCAGGTGAGTGTCCAGCCCTTCATAAACATGGCTGAAGCGTGGCACCAGGTAGCAGAGCAGGAACAGGCCCACTGAGGTGCCCACCAGCAGCAGCATGGCCGGATAGAGCGAGGCGCTGATGATCTTGTTGCGGACCAGGCTGACCTGTTCCTGGTAGCGCAGATAGCGCTGCAGGGCGTCGACCATTTCGCCAGTCTGCTCACTGGCTGACACCGTGGCTACAAACAACTCGGGGAAAGTGTCGGGGTAGTTCTGCAGAGACCGGGAAAAAGCCTGCCCTTCATACATATGACGAATGAGCTTCTCCAGCAGCGAGAGTTCGTGCCGCTCGGTCTGGCGTTCGGCCAGCGTCTCAACGGCTTCGATCAGCGACAGGCCCGCCTTGAGCAGGGCAACCAACTCGTGGGCAAACAGGGTCAGGTCAAAGCGCGGCGCGCGACTGGTGCGGAGTTGCCAGCCGCCACCTTGGATCGACAGCGCCTGCAAGCCATCCTGCTGCACCTGCCGCAAGGCCTCCTCGCGGCTTGCCGCCGTAATCTGCCGGCTCTCTACCTGGCCGAGCGGTGTCAGTGCCCTGATGTGAAAGCGGGCCATGGCGCGCTACCAGTTGCCGATATCGGCATTTTGATCCGTGCCGCCGGGAGCCTTGTCCGGGCCGTAGGACAGCAGGTCGTAGTCATTGTTGTTGTGCGTGCCCGGCGCCTTGTACACATAGGCGTCGCCCCAGGGATCCAAGGGGACGGCCTTCTTCAGATAAGGGCCATTCCAGGTTGGGGTGTTGGCTGGTTTGGTGACCAGCACCGTCAGGCCTTCGTCGGTGGTGGGGTAGCGGCCGTTGTCGAGCCGGAACTGGTCGATGGCTTTGCTGAGCGCATCAATCTGCGCCTTGGCCGTGGTGATTTCCGACTTGCCGACATTCTTGAAGAGGTTAGGGCCGACGATGCCCACCAGCAGGCCGATGATGACGAGCACGACCAGCAACTCCAGCAGGGTGAAGCCGCGATGGCGGTATTTGTAGGCGGAGGGTGGAAGTCGATCAGTCACGTCAGTCCATTGGGGCTGGTCAAATGGGGGCAGAGTTTAATGATTTTGTAGGGGTTGAACAAGAATTGAGCGATATAGGGGTAATAAAAAGGAAAAATGACCGCTCGTTAAGTTTGACTTGGCGCCGTGAGAAATATGTTGATAAGACCAGAGTACTTGATCCTGACCCGCAAAAATAGCCGTGTAAATTGCGGGAACTACGGATTGATTGCATCAAATATGGCCTGCTAGAGTCCCAGCCCATTGTCAGTTGTGCCAGGGGATGACCAATGAAGTCGCTTGCGAAGTCGGTGGTGTTTGCTGTTGGTATGCTCGGGCTAAAGGCGAGTGCAGGTGCAAACGACTACTACAGCCAATGGAAGCCATTGCCCGCACTTGGAGCTGACGCTGTAACCAATACCGTGGCCCCTCACGTGGTTACAAAATCTGTAAAGGCACAAGCCGCCGTTACAAGTGCTGACACGCCAATAGTGGGAGTCATGAAGGGGCGGTCAGAGGTGACGGCAACTGGTGCTGAACACTATGCCTTTCCGATTGCCTTGCCGCCTTCGCTGGCAGGGTTCGGCCCCGGGCTATCAATAGACTACGGCAGCAGCTCTCAGTCGTCTGGTGGCTTGATGGGCGTGGGCTGGACTGTGAGCGGGCTGGAGCAAATCACCCGCTGTCCCCAGACCAAATCGCAGGATGGGCAGGCGGTTGCCGTAAATTTCACTAGTTCGGATAGGTTTTGCCTGGATGGCCAGCGGCTGGTTGCTGTTAGCGGAACCTACGGCGCCGCTGGAACGGAATATCGCACTGAAACTGACAGCTTTGCCAAAATCATTTCCTACGGCTCAGCGGGAACCGGCCCAGCCTATTTCAAGGTCTGGACGAAAGACGGCGTGGTGAAGGAGTTTGGTAATACAACGGATTCTGTTCTAGTCAAAAATGGCTTTTACCACCCAGGTACCGTGCAGACATGGGCGCTGAATCGTGTTTCAGATAAATTTACCAATTACTGGACAGTTATTTATCAGAGCCCCAGCGTTACCGGCGCCCCTTTGTATCCTTCAATAATAAACTATGCTGGTAATTCTGCACAGGGGGTGCAACCCGGTAATAGTATTCAGTTTGGTTACCAGAACCGATATTACGGCGACGTCAGCTATCAGTATCTCGCAGGCTCGCTGAGTACCCAGACTCAGGTACTGCAGAAGGTTTCGACTTATGTTGGGGCAACTGAGGCGGCGGAGTATCGGTTTACCTATGGCTCGGACCCGAGCACGGATTCGACCAAAAAATCGTTTCCTGTGCATTCTCACCTGATCGGGGTTCAGGAGTGTCATTTGACAGGAGGCGTCTCTTACTGCCTTGATCCAACAACCATTTCTTGGTCTTCGGATGTAGGTGCCGGAGCCTCGCAGACGGCTAATGAAGGGAGCTATTCGCCTTCCACTGCTTTAAGTATCAGCAACTCGGGGGCTCCGCAATTTCTGCTGGGAACTGCATCCGGGTTTACCGGCATATCGGGCCCCTATTTGGCACAACCAATGGTTGCCGATATTAACGGTGATGGCCGTGGCGATATCGTATATGCCAGTGCCAATGCCAGCGGTGCAATTTCCATCGTCACTACGCTTGCAGACCAGGCCAGCAGCTATCCCAAGGCAGGTTCCGGGTCTGCCCCTGCCCAGCAGGTCTTGACAGGAATGGCGTCTGCTACCACACCGCATTTGCAACTGGCTGATGTTAATGGCGACGGCAAGGCTGACCTAGTTGCGGCTTACATTGGCAATTATGGCTACAAGGTTTACTGCTGGCTCTCTAACGGCGCCGGAACGTTTGTGTCAACGCCAGTGATCAATACGATTGACAGTTCCGACCTGTCTGCCCTCCCCCCTGTTATATCGGGCGCAAAATTCTTCATTGCCGATCTTAATGGAGATAGCAAGCTTGACTATGTTGCTATTACCTCCGGAGCCTCTTCCACCGGCCCTAGTCTAAGGGTGATGTTGGGGGCTGGAGATGGGTCAACTCAAGGATCGGAGATAACGACGGCAGTAGGCGACCCGCTTGCTGGATCAAGCATACCGGGATCTAAATCAATTGATGATGTTGAAATTGGTGATCTCAATGGGGACGGTATTCCTGATCTGGTATTTGCCGTTTCCAGTGTCAATGGTAATCAGCCATCCGAGTATGTCACTTTCGATCCGGGGCTTGGTAACGGTGCCTTTGAGGCTGCAACCCATATACAACAAGCCTTTACTTTCGGTCAGATATACAATCTGTGGAATGCCGAGCATACCTGCAGCTTCTCCAGAATTGGATTTTCTGGATCGCTTGTGGACGTAAATAGAGATGGCTTGCTGGATGTAGTGCTTCATCAGGACGGTAATTGCGTTAATACCAGTACCAGCCCGGCGACACAAACCGTTGATATTATTGCCTATACAGCCTTGTCCACAGGCGATGGTGTAGACTTTTCCATACGCGGGGGTGTGCAAAGTGGTGGTGTTTGCGAAACATCCTTCAATTCGAGCGCCCAGATCTCGCCTTTAGTTTTTCAGGATGTAGATGGCAATGGCACATTGGATGCCGTGCAACTCGTGGACTACAACAATCAGATGATCTATATGATCGTCAAACCGGGTGATGGCGATGGCGGCTTTGGTGCCGCTGTATGCACAAATCAGCTTTACAACGTAAGTGCCCTTCCTTCTGGCGGCTATACCTTCCACATCGCCGTCGGCAGCGATGTGAATGCCGACGGTATGCCGGATCTTGAGCTGCCGTTCTACTGGAATTCAACTACCGACACGACAGACCGCTGGGTTGGCAATCTTGTGGTCAGTGACCTCAACCTGGCCAAAGATCCGAGCGGTACCACGCCGGTTCAGCAGCACCTAGTCACGTCTATCGCACGTGGTAGTCATCTGGTCGATAACTTCAGTTACGCGGCCTTGCCCTCCAATATGGCAAGCAGCAGCCCGCTCTATGTAGAAGGCAGTGGCAGCACGCTTCCCATCATTGATACCAATATGCCACTCCTGGTGGTCTCGCAGGCCAGCAGCCTGCTGGACGGGGTGGCACAGCAGACCACAAATTACAACTATGCGGGGGCCAAGGTCGACCTCAACGGCCGTGGCTTCCTGGGCTTCAGCCAGGTCAAGGCCACGCTCAGCCAGTCTGCCGGGGGTCAGAACATCACGGCGGTCGACACCGTAAACTACCGTCAGGATTTCCCGTATACTGGCCTGCCGGTAGATCGCACGCACACGGTCAATGGCGTGCTGGTTTCCGAAGTAAAAAGCAGCGTTGCCGCAGGCGATACCACTTGCACGACCAGCCCCGTGGCGGCGGTGGTGCAGGACTTTTCCTGCAGCAGCCCCTACAGCGGTGTTTACTTTCCTCAGGTCAACAATTCGACGGCCTGGAGCTATGACCCCACCAATACCACCAGCACGCTGCTGGCGGGCAGCAGTGATAGCCGTACATTTGATCCGTACGGCAATCTGCTGACCGACACCAGCGCGCAGCAGAATACGGCAATTGGCCAGACGCCCACCTTCAAAGCGGTGGCAACTTCTGCCAACACCTACTATACCGATTCGACTGATATTGCTGCCTGGTATGTAAACCTGCTGCAAAACAGCAGCACGCGTGTGGTTCGTACGATGGCCGGTGTCTCAGGTCCGGGTGTTACCCACTCAAGCTCGTATAATTACAGCAACGGTGTTCTCGGGAGCAGCATCAAGGAGCCTGGCATTCCCGCGTTGAGCGTGACGAGCGTGTTTGGCTACGACGCTTACGGGAACCTGCTGTCAACACAGATCAGTGGAGCGGGTGATTCGAGCATTACCGCCGCCGCGACAGGTATTGCCACGCGTACCGGCACTGCCACTTACCAGGCTTGCGCTTCCGGCTCGGCGTGTGCTGGCTGAGAGCTGGCCCCGGGAATTCGGACAGTCTGATAAGTGGAATTGTGGCCTGAATGGGGCATCATAACCCCGTGTTATCAGGAGCAAAACATGAGCAGACGACCGCGCCGGAATCACAGTCCTGCGTTCAAGGCCAAGGTGGCGCTGGAAGCCGTCAAGGGTGAGCTGACCCTGGCCGAGCTGGCGCAGAAGCATGATGTGCACGCTAATCAGATTACCCAGTGGAAGACCCAGTTGCTGGAACGCGCCGCCGGTGTGTTTGGCGGTGAGACCGAAGTAGCCAGTAGTCCCCCGGTCGACATGAAGGCCCTGCACGCCAAGATTGGTGAGCAAGCGCTGGAAATCGATTTTTTAGAAAGCGCGCTCACCAAAGCGGGCCTGCTGAGCGCAAGAAAATGATCGACCGCACCCACAAGCTGCCGGTAACCCGGCAAGCCAAGGTGTTATGCCTGAGCCGCAGCAGCGTGTATTACCGGCCGAAGCCCGTTTCTGCTGCCGATCTGACATTGATGCGGCAGATCGACGAGTTGCACTTGGAGCACCCCTTCGCTGGCGCCAGGATGCTGCGGGACATACTGGCCTTGAAGGACATTACCGTCGGGCGCAAACACGTCACCACGCTGATGCGGCGCATGGGGATCGAGGCCTTGTACCGCAAGCCCAACACCAGCCGGCGGCAACGCGGAGCCCTGATTCATCCCTACCTGCTGCGGGACTTGAAGATCGAGCGGGCCAACCAGGTCTGGGCCATGGATATCACCTACATTCCCATGGCGCTTGGCTTCGTGTACCTGGCGGCGGTCGTTGACTGGTACACACGCCGTGTCCTGGCCTGGCGGCTGTCGATCACCATGACCACAGACTTCTGCCTGGAAGCCGTTGACGAGGCGGTGGCCAAACACGGGGCGCCTGACATCTTCAATACCGATCAGGGCAGTCAGTTCACCAGTGAATCGTTTACGGGCCTGTTGAAGCAACACGGCATCCGCATCAGCATGGATGGCAAGGGCTGCTGGCGGGACAACGTGTTCGTGGAGCGGCTATGGCGGTCGATCAAATACGAGGAGGTATATCTCCACGCCTACCAATCGGTCTCTCAAGCGCGGGCGGGACTGGGAAAATATATCCAGTTCTACAACAGCAAAAGACCGCACTCCAGTCTTGCCCGCCGGACCCCGGATCAGGTCTACTTTGAACCACTGCTACTACCCGAGGCAGCTTAAACCCGTGGTCACATCCCACTTATAAACCGGGTTTGACTGTCCAAACTTCCGGGGCCAGCTCTGCTCTGGCCCGGGTTATGCCGCTGGTATATTCAAGACTTCCACAACCAGCCCACCGGACAAGCAGGGCGCCGCGCTGTCTGGCGCCTCCAGCTACGATCCTTTTACCGGTGCCATGCTGACCAGCACCGATGCCAATGGCCTGGTTTCAACATTTGCCACCGATGCGCTGGGGCGCACAACGCAGGGCAAGCTGCCTGACGGCAGCTACGTGAATACCGCCTACAACGCATGCAGCTCATTCAGCAGCGTTGGCGCGACCATTTCACCTTCCACCGGAATTGCCGTTGGCGCCTGCGAAAGCGGCGAATATATGCAAGTTGTGTCCACGCCGTTTGATTCAACTGGCGTTCAGTCGGCCGCTGCCAGTTACAAGTTTGTGGATGTCCTTGGTCGTGAGCACCGCTCGGTGGGCATGGCATTCGGTGCCGCTGACTATATCGTCTCTCGTAGCGAATACGACGCCATGGGGCGGCTCACCCGCAGCAGCCGGCCGGCCCTTGGCAGTGTCGCCTACAGCAGCCTGCAATGGACTACCAACAGCTATGACTCTGTGGGCCGGAGCATCAAAGCTGTTGACCCCACCGGGACCAAAACCACGGCCTACAGCGGTTTGCTGACCACCCAGACCAATCAGAACAGCCAGCAGCGGGTCGAGACCCGTACCATTACCGGTGAAGTCAGCCAAATCAAGGATGCTGCCGGAAATACCCTGATTTACGGCCTGGATGATCTGGGGCGGGTAGTGTCCACCACCGACCCAAACGGTAACCAGATTACGTTTACGCTCGACGCCTACGGCAACAAGACTCGGCAGGTAGATCCTGATACCGGCACGACCAACTATATATACGATGTTCTCGGCGAGCTTGTCTGGCAGCAGGATAGCCTGGGCAACATCACCAATCTTGCCTACGACAATCTGGGCCGACTGGTACAGCGTGGCGACCCCGCCATGATCAGCTACTGGACCTATGACACGGCCGCAAACGGTCTTGGCAAACTGGCTCAGACCAGTTCCAGCAATAATTATGAGCGCGATTACAGCTATGACACCTTCGGCCGCCTGATTACAGACACCACCAAGCGGAGCATCGATCCGAGCGCCACGTCTGACTTCACGTTCAATACCACGTATGACAATGCCAGCCGTCCGCTGCTGCTCACCTATCCCTCGGGCTTCAGCTACAAGAATATCTATGACAGCACGGGGTATTTGCAGCAAATCGTCGATGGCGCCTCCCTGCTCGCCTACTGGACGGCGAACACGCGCGATGCTTTTGGCCATGTTACCCAGGAAACCCTGGGCAATGGTCTGGTAACCACCCGCGCCTATGACCCCACTACCGAGTTGGTCAATACCATTGGCACCGGCACCAGTACTGCCCCAGGCTCTGTGCAGAACGATGTCTACGGCTTCGACGCCATCGGCAATCTGAAGTATCGCAATCAGAACTTCGGCAGCAACAACCTGACCGAAACCTTTGGCTACGACTCACTCAACCGGCTTACTAATGCTGCTCTGAGCAATGGTTCCACCGGCAGCCTCAAGACAGCCACGTATGATGCGCTTGGCAATATCAGCAGCCGCAGCGATGTGGGTAACTATAGCTATGGCGCAACCGGTAGCGGCCCCCATCAGCTCAAGGCGATTTCCGGTGCTATCAGCACCGCGTTCACCTACGACGCCGCTGGGAATATGTTGACCGGTAATGGCCGGACTTATCAGTGGTCAAGCTTCGGTATGCCCACCAGCATTGCCCAGGGCTCGACCACCGATACCTATTTCTACGACGCCAACCACGAGCGCGTACGGCAGGTAAGTGCCACGGCCATCGGCACCACTACAAATGTCTATATCAATCCCCGCATTGACACTGGCAATACCTTTGAAAAGGATTATCTGCCGAGCGGCGTCACCCAGTACGTCAGCACCATCTATGCAGATGGTACGCCCATTGGCAGTGCGGTTGGCCCTGCTTGGCTGGCCAACCTCAGTCAGGCTCCAACGACCAGTACCACCAATCCGACAGGTATAACCCTGCCGCCAACGACCAGTGATCCCAATGGCGTAATCGGCTATGACAGCGCCAGTCAGCGTATCACGGTAACCAATAAGCTCTCGTCAACGGCAACCTACCCGCAGGCGCGCGGCCAGCGCACATATGCCCCCGGTCAAAGTGTGGCCTTCAAGGGCGAGATCACCACCACGGTCAATGCCGGCACCAACGGTCGTTTCATCTACTTTGGTGTCGCCAATGGTGGTGGCAATGCGGCGGGTAACCTGACCCAGCGCTACACCTACCTGTGCATGCGCGGGAAATCGGTGATCGTTCTCTATATAGATGGCAACACCCTGACCAGCCGCGGTCTGCTACAAGGCATGCAGCAGACATTGAGCGGTATCACCCTGGCCGACAACACCACCTATGAGGTGGAGATCGACACCAGCCCCACAGACAGCACGGTGTATCTCTATCCTCGTGGCCAGACCAGTGCACAGGGGGTTACTTACCACGTGAACATGGCTGGTGGCTGGGGGGGCGGTGGCACCCAGTCCCGCTACCTGATCGTGCAGAGTCAATCCAATTCCACGGAAGTCAGTAATACCACTTATCTTGGCAGCCTGAGTGAAGCCTCTTTTAGCACCCACTATTTCCACACCGACAACCTGGGTTCCATCACCGCTACCACAGATGCCAGCGGCAATGTGATCGAGCGCTTCAGCTATGACACCTGGGGCAAGCGCCGCAACATCGATGGCAGTGATGACCTGCTGTCCAGCACCCCATGGAGCAGCGCGCTCACCGTTCAGCCCAGCACAGCCAATCCCAATGCCGCAGGCTACACCCTCCCAGCCTCTGACCCAGGCTCGGTGTTCACCTGGAGCAGTGGCCAGCTCAACGTCAACAGCCAGGCCCTGTCAGGTGCCAGCGGATATCTTCCCCAAGTGCGGGGTCAGCGCAGTTACACCCCCAGCCAGAACGTCACCTTCCGTACCGTAATTACCCTGGGTAGCTCTGTGGGGCGTAACTTCCTGTTCGGCAGCTTGAATAGCGGCAGCGCCCTGGCCGCCAGCAAAACCCTGCGTTACCACTCGCTGTATCTGAGTGGGACCTCGGTATGTACCGTCTACATGGATGGCAATACCACCAACAGCACCACCGGCAATCTTATGGAGGTTAAGTCCGCCAACCTGGGCGCACTGGTCGATGGTGGCCAGTATGTCATTGAGGACGAAACCACCCCCACAGACAGCACCCTCTACATCTATCCGCTGGGGCAGACACGCGCCCAAGGCCTCAGCCATCACCTCTACCTGGGTAGCTGGCAGGGCGTTAGTCGCAACTGGTATATCCGGGGCTCCTACAGCTCCACCACCGGCGCCAGCACCAGCAATACCACCACCGTCACCAGCCTCAGCGAACAACTGACGAACCTGCAGAACACCATTGTAGCCAGCGCGACGGATACCGATCACGGCTACACCGGGCATGAAATGCTCGACAGCGTAGCTCTTATTCATATGAACGGCCGCCTCCACGATCCGCTGGTGGGGCGCTTTGTGAGCGCTGATCCCAACATCTTCTACCCGGATGATCTGCAGGATTTCAATCGGTACAGCTATGTCCACAACAACCCGCTGAGTGCTACTGATCCCAGTGGCTTCGACTGTGTGTCGAGTGAGGCGCCTAGCTGTGGTGGCTATGACCCAGTTCAGGCTGCGTTGGATTCGCTGAACTTTAATCTGGTACTGAAGACAAGCATCAATACAGGGGGTATTAACCTCGGCCTAATGGGGATATCCGGTATTCCTGGGGTGAATAACCCTGAGTCGTATAATCTGAGCTTTAGTCAAGCAATGACCCAGGTTGGTGACAACTCTCTGGCTGATCTTTGGGGCCAGATGATGCCAAAGCGGCAGCTCTTGTGTGCGGACCAGTGTGGCGGAGACGGGGAGGGCATGGAGTGGTCCCTCTCCGAGAATCCTGCAGTGGCTGCTCAGCAGATGGCGATTGATACAGCCCTGACAGCGAGCGACTTCGCCCACTCATATGCTCAGGCGCATATTATGGACGCTGCGATAGCAGACGCACTCATTCAGCAAAGCATGTATAGACTGAATCATGCGGCAAATGAGCAAGCCGTGGTGAATGGCTTATCTAATGGCCGTACGGTAAGTTTTGAGACATCTGCAAGCATGGCAGATAGTGAGGCTGGGATTGAAGCCCAAGCATCAAATGTTAGGCTATACCCCGATGGGAGCTTGCGTACCCCAGACGGGAAGTTTGCTAGTGCCACAGGTATGCCGGCACCGGGTACAACTACTGCAAGCAACTTCGCGCAGTTTCTTCGGGACAACGGAGTGAATGTTGCAGGTACTGAGCTTGAAGTAAATGGGCCGCTTGGGGTCCGTCGATTTGATATTGGAACTTATAATTCTGATGGCAGTATATTCGGCCTTGAAATCAAGACTGGGGGGGCGACGCCGACTAGCTATCAGTCCTTCTCCGATACGTATATTAACTTGTTTGGAGCTGTTGGCCGCGGGAAAATTGCGGGCGTGCCAGTTACCGGAACAATGACGATTTATTTGCCATCTGGAGGCTTTTAATTATGCGACTAGAAGTCGAGAAAATGGCGGCTATTGATAATGTAAGTGGGGTGAAGGTAAAAAAAGTTATTTCAGCTTTGCGAAGCTATGGCCCTGCATCTTTCGCATCACTCACGGATAGTAAAGGCAATTATATTCAAGTGGCGGGTGGTGGCGTGACTTGCATGTTGGAGCGCAGGGACGTAATAGCTGGGCGTCACTATCGGGCGTATAGTGAGGTCTCAAGCAGGGTTTTTCCAGATGGCACCCTCTTGGTGTTTGGTGGGGGTAAAGTTTCTTTGCGAGCAGATGAATGGTTTTCGGCGGAAATCGCTGTAGAGGCATTCTTAGCATTTCTAAATGGACAAGAGTTTCCTGTATCCATTCGGTGGAGGGATATAACTCATATGGTTCGCTAGAAGGTAAATGGTATTGATATGCTTCGAAAAAGCCCCTCTGTGTGCTAGCGAAATGACTGATGGTAACGTCCCCTTGGAGTCGTTCTCAATAGTGCATCAGGCAGACGTAGTTCTAGCTATGACTGACACATTGAGTTACGTGATGCCTGAAACGAGGTGTGCGCGATTCTTGTCGACCGTGGCGGACCTTTTGCGGCCTGGTGGCGTATTCATTGCAGATGTCGGCGTGTGGGCGGGCTATGTCGGTGAAATGCGTGCAGAACGCTGGAGCAGCGAGTCCAAAACAGGCTGGATTGTAGAGGCTTCGTTTGAAGCGGAATTGATGTCACAAGGCGAGTCAATGGGGTGTTTACGGAAGGTTGAGGTTCTTACGTTTGAGGCCAACCGACCCGGCATTTCAACGTTGCGGTCCAGTCGCCAAGAAACGTTCGCGTTTACGCATTCGTTCCTCTTGGATTTGTTGGCTTCCCACGGCCTCCTCTTCCGAGGAGCGGCCATTCCCGGACATTCAGCGATTTTGGCAGACCCTCCGCCAGCCGCCAAGCGACTTATGTATTGCTTCGTCAAGGGAGCAGAGTGAGCCGTCCCGCTTTTCCTGGCCACCTCCGAGCCAATCACAGGCTAGAAGTGTCTACGATAGCCGGGTCAGTCCAAGTATTAACTCTTGATGGAGATCCATTTATCTGTAACTGCCAGCATGTGCGACTCAATGCTGCCATCTTTACCGCAGGCGGTAGCATGGTGAAATGCAGACCAGTCTCTAATCCGATTGTCGTTCCGTCCGGATTATGCATTTTGACGTCAGTACCTGGAGCCCTGAGCCGGTGGTCCAAGGACTATCGTGTGTGAGGCCTATGGCTTAAACGGCATGATTTGGACTACGTCACAAAACCCCGCGACCCGTCTCTGACTTCAACAGCGCCGCCAACTGTGATCCTGACTTCAACTTCTCCATAAAGGTACAACCAGCGTTGCGAGGCTGCCAGTATGGGCACGCAAGGAAATAGGCGTCCAAAAGCCCCGTCGCGTCCTGCTTTCGCCTCAGCACCATGTTCTCGCCATGAACCAGGTGGCCAACTCGACTCCCCGACGACCCGAGGTCAAGTCGGATTTGAGGTCGTTGAGGCGGGTATCGAGAATCTTTTCCGTACCCTTGTCGGCAAGGATGACCCCGAACTCATCGGCAGTCATCGAAAACTCCGGTGCGGTTGTGTCGGTCATCAGACCGTAGTCGTTTCTTTGCAGTTGCTCGGTATGCCTGCAAGCGCGTCCGCTGCCTTTCTGCACGTACCATCCGGTGCAACCCCAGTAGAAGTCTTTGGGCTCCGCTACCGAAATATCCCGCTTCCACTGTAGCTTCATCGGCCGCCTGCAGACGCGACATTGTTTGCCCAAGATGTCGGCGAAAGCGTTGTACTGCAGGACATGGGTGGTCTCCAAGTCGATATCAACCTTGTCGATGACGCCCTCGGTTGCGATGATCTTTTCGGCAGCACGGATCTCCTTCCCTTCACTAAGCTCGGAAAGGAGTTGTTCACGCTCGGCTCGCAAGTCTTCCCAGCGCGTGCGATCACGGCTACTCAAGCCGCCGCTCGACATCCGCTGGTTCCGAAGATGCATAATCTCGTCATTGACCGAGCGCAGGCGATCTTTCTTGCGTGAGATTTCGTCGACAACGGCCGCACCGGTTGCCCCTCCCTGTTGCCGATAGGCATCGTAACCCCGCTTGATCCGGGAAATTACCTGAGCTGTAGTGTCGACGAGAACACCAAGCAACGTTCCGAGCCCGTTTGCAAGTCGGTCAAAAAAACTCATTGTGCCTCCCCAGAAAGTAGCCGGTTTTGTTGTGCTAGGCGCATTGATAGCAGCCTGTTTGTGTCCGCTCGGTATGAAGTGATAATTGCCGCCTGATTCCAATACCGATCGAACAATAGGCCTCCGGCGATGGCGGCGGGCAGGGCCAGCAAGCCTCCACCTACGGCATAGACTGCGGCGCCGGCGAGTTTTGCTGCAACGACACGCTGCCCTCGGCGCGCAATTGCCAGCTTGAACTTGTCTAGCGACTGCTGCCCAACCGAAACCTTGTACCCCTCCCAAGAGGCAATAGCTACCAGAGGAAAGAGCGGACTGAAATAGTCGAGGAAGCGTTCAACTACCGAGTCATCCATAACGTCAATGGCTGATGATACCTGATCATGCAAATCACTCTCAGTGATCCCGCTATCCAATACAAGACCAGAGCGGGCCACCTCATGGGTGCCCAAGATTTCAATATCGGGGTAGCGACGCAACGCCTCGTTAATGTAGCCAACGCTTGCTGTTGCTTTCAGCTGCAGATAATCGGCTGTGGCTCCATCAGGCCCTACGATCTGCATATCCCAGCCGGGCTGAGTCAGCGAGTCTGCCAGCACGGCGTGATAACCATCTGGAAGCAATACGGGGCCAACTTGCTCACCCGCGTTCAGGCGATCTGCAACAAGGTATTCAAAGTATTTGCCCTTGGCAGTGTTGACCGCTCCTTGCAATTCCTCCGGACTCAGTCCAAATAGACGTGCGTCGGATAGGGACGGATTGGTGATGCGGATTGCTTCAACAATATGGGGGTCGAGATCAGCGATATCGTGACCGATGACTATCTCCGCTGATGCCGCCGTTAGGGTCAGGTCGAAGAGCGACTCTCTGTTGGCCTTCAGGTATCGTAGAAACGCATCGTAGAAGCGTTCACCGGCGGGCCGGTCACCCACGATGCAGTAGTGGCGGCTTAGCTGATCAAGTTTAGTAGAAATCGCGGCACTCATGATCACTTGACCAGATTACGAATAGCGGCAAGCTCCACTTTGACCCGTTGCAAGTCGGCGACCCAACCCGAAGTGGAAGTTCCCTCAGGCTCGAGCCCTAAGCCCTCTTCAATTCTGGAAACCCGTTTCTCGAGTCGTTGAATGAAGGTGTCCATGCCGCCCAGCACCTCCTCGACCATCAGGAGGTGCTGATCAATCTGCGAGCGCAGTTGCCCCATCGTCAGCTCATCAAACATATCTTCATCCTTTCACTCCAGTATCTCGCCTGCTCATGCTTGGCCCACCTGCTGCATAGTAGGCCACCCGGACATGTCGTCCACACCGGCCTGCGGCGTCCGCCGCATTTTGGATGTCTTTTTCGCCATCAGAGGGGGGGCATTCGGCGTTCCATCCAAGATCACCAAATTAACACGAGCTGTTCGTGAAATTTCGTCTGGCCCCGCTTCATCAGGAGGGAAATTAGTTAAGATGAGCAGGTTGCGCAAGGTAAGATTTATGTCGGACTCCCGCCTTGCCAGTTTTTCCCGGCCTTCTCTCTCAGTGCCTCATAAAGCCCTGCTGGACCCAGCAGGATATCTTTCAGGCCCTCCTGGACTTTTTCAGAGCTGAGGGCCTGCGTACTCATGGCCTGGTGGGCATCGAAGGCATCCATGATGGCATTGACCACGGCACTCTTCAGGTCTGGGGAGTTGGCAAACTGCTCCTTGCTGTTATTGGCTGCCTGCTGCACCAGCGTTTCATTCTCCAGCAGTTTCCCCTTGATAACGCCATTCACGTAAACAAGCTGGTCATTGTCCGAAAGCTCACCCTCGAACAAGCCGTTGACCTTCTGGATGATCTCCTCCAGTAATGCCTTTTCCTTCTCCTGCACAGAACCGCTGCCCACGGCGCCCAAAGCATATAGCTTCGGGTTTTCGCTCACCTTCAGATCCAAAGGCTGTTTGCCCTTGTCACGCAGGTTGTAGTGGGTCAGCACCACCTGAGAAAGGTCCACCGTGTCCCGCTCACGGCCAAACTCCAGCAGCGGGATCAGGCGCTTGAAGAAGATAAAGCGCTTTTCAATATCGGTGTTGCCGTAGTCAAAGATTTGCGCCAGGAAGGCATAGAGCCGGTTATAGGCACCCATATCGCCCTTGAACAGCACCAGGGCATCCATGATGTCCTTGGCGGCCTGTGCAGCTTCGTCGTCGCTGCGGTTGAGGGCGGCGGCGCGCTCTTCCTGCGCGGCCTTGTAGCGCTTCAGCAGGCGGTCGGCCACCGGGGCGATGGCGGCGGAAAGCTGGCTTTGCGTGCCCTTGGGGTCCAGCTCCACCTTGGCCACCCGGTCCACCTCGAAGCCTTCGTAATACCCAGTGGCGTCCAGCTTGGCCCTCAGGTCGTAAACGATATGCGGGTCGGTTGTGGCTTCCAGTTCGGCCGTGTCGTAATAGGTCTTGAAGGCCGCCAGCACGTCTTCCGGATTGTTCACGAAATCGAGGATATAGGTAGTGTCCTTATTGGGGTGGGCGCGATTGAGGCGGGAAAGCGTCTGCACCGCCTGTATGCCGCCCAGCTTCTTGTCCACATACATGCCGCAGAGCAGGGGCTGGTCAAAGCCGGTCTGGAATTTGTTGGCCACCAGCAGCAGGTGAAAGTCGGTACCGGCAAAGGCATCGCGGATGTCCCTGCCCTTGAGGCCGGGGTTGAGCAGCTTGCTGGCTTCCGTCACCGGGTCGGGGTAGCTCTCGGGATCGCTCACTTCGCCGGAGAAGGCCACCAGCACGCCCAGGCCGTATTGCTGCTTTTCGATATAGGCGCTGATTGCCTTCTGCCAGCGCACCGCCTCCTTGCGGCTGCCCACCACCACCATGGCCTTGGCCTTGCCACCCAGCAGCGGCTGCACGTTTTCGCGGTAGTGCTCCACCACCGTCTGCACTTTCTGGGCAATATTGTAGGGGTGCAGGCGCACCCAGCGCATGATGCCCTTGAGCGCCTCACTGCGCTCCACCTGCTGCTCGTCGTACTCCTCGCCACCATTGGCCAGCTTGAAGGCCATCTTGTAGGTGGTGTAGTTCTTGAGCACATCGAGAATAAAGCCCTCTTCGATGGCCTGCCGCATGGAATACACATGGAATGGCTCGGGCAGTCCGTCGGCGTTCTTGCGACCGAATAGCTCCAGGGTCTTGGCCTTTGGGGTGGCGGTAAAGGCGATATAGGTAAGCCCTTTCTCGCCCCCAGCGCGCGCCGCCATTTGGAGGGCCAGCAGGTCTTCGGTGCCAATTTCGCCACCGTCCTGCAACTCGGCCAACTCCTCGGCGGAAAGCACCAGCTTGAGCTTGGCGGCAGATTCGCCCGTTTGCGAGCTGTGGGCCTCGTCGGCAATCACGGCAAAGCGCTTGCCCTCGGTGGCGGAAAGCTCCTGCACTGCCTCCAGCGCCTTGGGAAAGGTCTGAATGGTGCAGACGATGATCTTTTTGCCAGCCTTCAACGCCTGCGAAAGCTGGGTGCTCTTGCTGCCATGCTCATTGGTAATGCTTTCCACCACCCCGGTGGTGCGCTCGAAGTCAAACAGTGCCTCCTTGAGCTGGGCGTCCAGCACAGTGCGGTCTGAAACCACCAGCACGCTGTCGAACAGCTTGTTATTGGCGGTGTCGTGCAGATCGGCCAGGAGATGCGCCGCCCAGGCGATGGAGTTGGTTTTGCCGGAGCCGGCGGAGTGCTGGATCAGGTAACGCTGGCCGGGACCTTGTTGCAGCACATCGGCTACCAGCCGGCGGGTGGCGTCGAGTTGGTGGTAGCGGGGAAAAAGCACATTGGTCAGCTTCTTTTTATCGTCGCGCTTGCCAATCAGGTAACGGCCCAGGATTTCCAGCCAGCTATCATGTGCCCATACCTCTTCCCACAGGTACGCGGTGGCGTAGCCCTCAGGGTTGGTCGGGTTGCCAGCGGCGCCGTGGTCCCCCTTGTTGAAGGGCAGGAAGCGCGTGGCGGCACCGGCCAGTCGCGTGGTCATCATGGCCTCGCTCTGGCTGACAGCAAAGTGCACCAGCGCCCCACCCGGGAAAGCTAGAAGCGGCTCGACCAGCCCGCCCTTCGGCTGCGGGTCACGGTCAAAGCGGTACTGGTCCACCGCATCCTGCACGCTCTGGGTAAAGTCGGATTTCAGCTCGACAGTGGCGACGGCGATACCGTTGACGAACAGCACCAGATCAATGGACAGAGTGGGGTCGTTAACCGAGTGATGCACCTGCCGCACCACCCGCAGGCGGTTGGCCGCATAGCGCGCCTGTATGGCGGGGTTACTGGCCAGGGCCGGCTTGAACTGCACCATATCCAGTGGCTGGCGTAGGCCCAGCATTTCCACGCCCCGGCGCAGCACCTCCAGCGTGCCGCGCTCGTTCAGGCTTTTGCGTACACGGTCGGCCAATATTGCCGGCAGGCCAGCCCCAAGGGTCTTGCTGAGCTGCTGCCAGCTTTGCGGCTGGGTCTGCTCCAGCCAGGCCAGCAGGTCGGGCAGGTACAGTCCCTGTTTGCGGTCGTAGTGGGCGACGTCGCCTTGTTCATACAGCCAGCCGCGCTCAATCAGACGCTCACAGATGGCTTGCTCGAAATGGTGTTCCCGATGAAGGTTCATACATGTTTTCCAGTTCAGCGCAGCCCAACTACTCACACAATGGTCGCAAAAACGTCACCACATCCTGCGGATTGACAATAACATCCCGCAGTTTCCACTCACGCCCAAGTCCCTTCATGCCAACGCCTGTAACATCTACCCATGCCTCCGAGGTCTCCACCCAAGGGCACTTGTCCCAAAGTTCGTAGAATGAGCGAGGGCTTGCTTCCGTCGCGCGATACAAATAGGTGCGCAATACCGCACGCCCTATGGGCAGTTCGACAGGATCAGGTACCCCACGCTTTACCTGGCGTGCCTCACCATCCGCGTCATAGCTGTCGTCCACGTAAACCACAAATGCCAGACCCACATCATTGAGCGTTGTTCCTTTCTCGCCTAAACGGGAATAGCAGTGTGAAGAAACAAAGAGCGGCAGAAAATCCCACACAGGGCGATAGCGGGCTTGAGTACCACCTTTTGGCACCTTGATATCCTCCTCGCTGCTCCAGTACCAGAATTGCAAAGCAAGCTGTTGCGCCATTTCATCCAGCAAGACCAGCAGCCGGCTATAGAAGCCGGCGGCTAGGCGGTGCGCAGCCTGAACTTGCCCAATCAGCTGGTCCGCTTCCTCAAGTGATATTTGCGTATTGCTATTCATAGTGGATTCCTGGTTGAAAACTGTAGCAACTGGCGCCAGTCAGGCCATGCGGTGGTAATAGCCGGGGTCGCCCACTTCGAGGGTTCCAGCAAGGCCTGCCATTCATCAAAGTTACTTGCCCCAAGAGGCAGGAGCATGCGGAAATCAGGAAAGCCTGTGGATATATTGAACAAACCCAGCGCACGCAGCCAGTCCTCCACAACTGCTCGATCCCCTCCGGAACACTCATCCAGCAAGTGCATCAGGCCGCGC
>Ga0206969_1093_pt1 | contig 25004 bp, 25 predicted proteins | sample Alteio_BWOrgHeat_87_FD_153256 | JGI IMG/M metagenome (GOLD analysis project Ga0206969, IMG submission 153256) | Enriched cells from forest soil in Barre Woods Harvard Forest LTER site, Petersham, Massachusetts, United States -... | ecosystem: Environmental > Terrestrial > Soil > Temperate forest >... | reverse complement strand
TTCGGAGCTATTGGTATTTGATTTTTACAACCCCGAAAAACATACAGAGGTTTCGATTAAAAGGGCGCGAAAAGCATACCCGCCCTTCCCTGGAACGCAACAAGTAACCACGGATCATCTGCCCTTACAAGCGGCTTCGGTGGACAAGGTTTTCGCCATCTTGTCTGCACACGAGATCAGAAATGATAAGGAAAGAATTGCTTTTTTTAAGGAGATTGAGCGAGTACTGAAATCATCAGGGCTGGTTGTAGTCACGGAACATATGCGAGACACGGCAAATTTTCTTGCATACAACATTGGCTTTTTGCACTTTCATTCCCGGGCAAATTGGTTACATACCTTTCAGGTATCGGGCCTTACAGTAGATAAGGAAATAAAAACAACTCCGTTTATCACCACATTCATTCTAGAAAAAAATGGAGCAACAATTTAACTTCGTAGGTATTCTGCTCATACTGCTAGCCATTGTCCACATGGTCTTCCCCAGGTATTTTAAATGGAAAAGTGAATTGAGTTCAATTAGCCATATCAACCGGCAAATGATGTATGTCCACACCTTCTTTATTGCCCTCGTCGTTTTCCTTATAGGCCTCCTTTGTTTAACGTCAGCAACGGCGCTCGTTGCAACACCTTTGGGCAAAACGGTGTCACTAGGAATCGGCATTTTTTGGACGGCGCGACTATTTACTCAGTTCTTTGGGTATTCTTCGAATCATTGGAAAGGAAAAGGATTTGAAACAGCAATCCATATTGTCTTTTCCATCTTATGGCTGTATCTCAGTGGGATATTTATTTACAACTATTTTTGGTGACATAATCACACAAGCTTATCATCTGGCAAGCACTTTAAAATCACTACCCCACCTATATCTACGACTCCGTGAACACCAGCGATTTGCCAAATGTATCGGGCAGGGCCAGCACAGATACAAGGGCCAGGCCCCATACAATGCAGCCAGTAATGGCGAGCCCTCCGGTAAGGCTCAGACCCAATAAGTGTTCAATGCCCTGATGCAGTGGTATTAGCAGCACAAGTGCACCCCTCATGAAATTGGTTACGGTGGCGGTTACGGTTACGCGCAGATTAATACCAAAATGTTCGGCGGTAGATGTCACAAATACAGAAAGATAGCCACAGCCCAAACCCATGAGGAACGAGGTAATATTCAGTTGCTGGCTTTCATTTATTTGTACAAAATGGTAAACAGTGGAGAGTATGCCCAGGGCCATAAAAGAGACCAGTATCTTCTTTCTGCTCCTGAGCAATTGGCTTAAGATACCGCTCAGCAGGTCGCCGCTGGTTATGCCCACCTGGAAGAGGATAAAGCAGGTAGATAGCTTTAACCCCAGGATGCCATGATCTTTTGCGATCTCAGGCGATAAAGTGACGAGCAGGCCCACGCTATACCAGATGGGTATGCCCATAAGTATGCAGGCAAAATATTTCAATGCTCTTTTAGGCGATGAAAAAAGAAGCAGGAGCGATCCTCTTTTTTCGGTCGTCATCTTACTCTCCTTGAACATGGAAGGCTCAAAAGACTTCAGCCTTAGGAGCAGCAAAATAGCACCTGCAACTCCCGCCGAGAGAAAGGCTTGCCGCCACGGCAAAAAATCGCCTATGAGGCCTGCTGTTACTGCGCCAAGCGCCCCCAGCGTGGCAACCAGGATGGTTCCATAGCCCCGCTTTTCTATAGACATACTTTCGGAGACAAGCGTTATGCCAGCCCCCAATTCGCCCGCTAGACCAACACCCGCCAGAAACCGTATTACCGCATAAGTATTGACGTCATGAACAAAGGCATTTGCAAAATTGGCAAGAGAGTACAGTAATATAGAACCGTATAAGATGGTTACACGGCCCTTTTTATCGGCATAGATACCCGTGACAATGCCTCCCAGCATCATCCCAGCCATCTGGATAGAAAGCAGTTTTTCGCCCGTAAGTGTCAGTTGGCCGCCCGACAAACCCAGGGACTTCAAAGAGGGGATACGATATACATTGAACAGGAACAGATCGAAAGCATCAATAAAAAAACCGATGCCTGCTACCAGCACAGTTATATTAAATGGAGAGTGGTAAATTTTATTGGTTGCAGCATTCATATTTCGCCCGTCATTTGCTAAAATAGGCAATCAGAGATCAAAAACACTCCGGTGCTGAAATTTGTTTTGTGAACGCGGCGATAACAACTACTTTCTCTTGCGCGTAATCTTCCAGAAATAAAAAAATACCAGTTAGGCGTATGTCTGCGACTACGTTGGCGCGGAGGAAAATCCGCTATTTGCGGAAAATTTGATAGTGCGAAAGAGACAGAGGGAGAGCGGAGGGAAAAAAGAGAAAGGGTGCCATCGCTCTCGCTCTGCGCACCCTTCCTCATTTTTGTGGAGCCGGCGGGAGTCGAACCCGCGTCCAAACATATGCCCAATAAGCTTTCTACATGTTTATTCCTGCATTGATTGTCGGGAAGTTGCCGGAACAGGACGAACCAACCGCTTCCTTATCCGCTATGGTTTTCATCCTGCGCGCACGGTGAGCACAAGCCTATCCTGTTATTTGTTGATTCGGCGGCGGGGACGGCAACTGGCAGCCTTCCCGGCGGCTATAAAGGGTGTCTAATCTCTGATTAGGCAGCCATGGCGTAAGAATATTCGCCTTATAGATTTTGAGTATTCTGATTAAGGTGCTAATTACACAACGCACCACATGCTTACATACCCTGCCCTATGCTGTCAAAACCAGTCGGCCCCGGTTTTGATGTTGTATTTGCAACAGTGTATAATACTTATCAAAGAACTGGCACAAAAGTACGAAGTTTTTGCGCCATAAAACAGTTAATTCTTATTGCGTGGCGACTCTTTCGTTTTGGGAAGAATAAAGAAGAGCACTATGCTGGCGCCCATGCCTATTTGCCCGGCCAGGTTCACGGCCTGCCCATACCTGCTGTGTTGTATGGCATCGGTGTAGCTGAGCACAAATACCAGCGCAAACAAAAACAAGAACAGGAAGGCAATCATTTTTTTCATGCTTTGTAAAAGTATGTACTTTCGGGTAGGTTATTATTCCAAAACACACGGCCCAATGAAGAAACTACTTTTCTGCCTGCTCTGCCTTCTATCTATCCACAGCGCCTTTGCGCAAGACAAAGATGTACTATCTATCCGTAAGCTGCTCCTGGCGCAGGTAGTGGCCTGGAACAACGGCTCTATAGATGGCTATATGAAGGGTTATTGGGATAGCGATAGCCTGCTGTTCATTGGCTCAAAGGGACCGCGATATGGCTACAACGCCACACTAAAACGCTACAAAGAAGCCTATGCCGATACCGACCATATGGGCAAGCTGAAAACATCCATCACCAGTATGCAGCGACTGGCAGACGACTACTATTTCATAGTGGGCAAATGGGCGCTTACCCGCAACGCAGGCGATGTGGATGGCAGCTTTACCCTCTTGCTGCGGAAAATAAAAGGGCAGTGGGTTATTGTATGCGATCACAGCAGCTAATGGTAGAGGTTGTTAAGTTTCGTTTATAACTGCTCCTATCCCGCATTTCTCCCTAAATTGTGTTGTCAAATAAAATTTATGAAAAGAACTATCCGTAAAGTTGCTGTTATTGGGTCTGGGGTTATGGGGTCGCGCATTGCGTGCCATTTCGCAGGCATTGGTGTAGAAGTATTGTTGCTCGATATTGTACCTCCTGCCCTCAGTGATTCAGAGCAGGCAAAAGGATTTTCGCTAAACGATAAGCAGGTGCGCAACCGGATAGTGAACGATGCCATGGCCGCTACGCTGAAAAGCAAGCCTTCGGCTGTATATACGAAAGACGTAGTTAAACACATTACCACCGGTAACATTGACGATGACCTGCCTAAGATCGCAGGGTGCGACTGGATAATAGAAGTAGTGGTAGAGCGGCTAGACATTAAGCAAAAGATATTCGACCAGGTAGAAAAATACCGCAAGCCGGGCACACTGGTTACCACCAATACATCGGGCATACCCATACACCTGATGAGCGAAGGGCGTAGCGAGGATTTTCAGCAGAACTTCTGCGGCACACACTTTTTTAATCCGCCGCGCTACCTGCGCCTGCTCGAAATAATTCCCGACCCCAAAACCAATCCTGAAGTCCTTGACTTCCTTATGGATTACGGCGATAGATTCCTGGGCAAGACGACAGTGCTGTGTAAAGACACACCCGCATTCATTGCCAATCGTGTGGGTGTTTTTGGGTTCATGGCAGTATTCAAGGCTATGCAGCAGTTAGGGCTGAATGTGGATGAGGTGGATACGCTCACCGGGCCTGTATTGGGCAGGCCAAAGTCGGCCACGTTCCGTACGGGCGACGTAGTAGGGCTGGATACGCTGGTGCATGTGGCCAGGGCATTGCCGGAAAATGTGCCGAATGATGAAGCAAAAGACATTTTCAAACTGCCACCGTTCTTAGAAAAAATGGTGGAAAACAAATGGCTGGGCGATAAAACCGGGCAAGGGTTCTATAAAAAAGTAAAAATTAAAAGTAAAAACTTAAACACCCCTGATACTTCAGAGATACTTACGCTCAATTTAGACACCATGGAATATGGCCCTAAGGTGAAAACGAAGTTTGCCACTATAGAAGCCGCCAAACCTGTGGATGATCTCGCTCAACGGCTGAAGGTGCTGTACAACGGCACAGACAAGGCTGGCGAGTTCTACAAGCTGTTTCATCACCTGCTATTTGCCTATGTATCGCACCGCATACCGGAGATAGCCGATGAACTATACAAGATAGACGATGCACTGAAAGCTGGTTTTGGCTGGGAGATAGGCGCTTTTGAAAGCTGGGATGCACTGGGTGTGCAGCAGGTACGGGAGCAAATGAAAGCAGGCGGTTTTGAAGTAGCCGCCTGGGTGGATGAAATGCTCGGGAAGGGCTTCACCACCTTCTATAAAACCGAGAATGGCCAGCGCAAATACTATGATATACGCACTGGCTCCTACCAGCCTATTCCGGGTACCGGCACATTCATACTGCTAGAGCACCTTGATGAAAAGGTGGTATGGAAAAACAGCGCCTGCAAGCTATACGATATAGGCGATGATGTTGTTGCCCTGCGCTGGAACACCAAGATGAACAGCATTGGTGGCGAGGTGCTGGAAGCCGTGCAGAAATCGGTAGTCATAGCTGAGGAAAAATACAAGGGCCTGGTGATAGCCAATGGTGGTGCCAACTTTAGCGCCGGGGCCAATGTGGGCCTGATATTCATGTTTGCCGCCGAGCAGGAATTTGATGAGCTGGATATGGCCATACGGCAGTTTCAGGCCACAACCATGCGGCTGCGCTACAGCAGCATACCGGTAATAGTAGCCCCGCACGGCCTTACGCTAGGTGGCGGCTGCGAAATGTGCCTTCATGCCGATGCGGTGCAGGCCGCTGCCGAAAGCTATATAGGCCTTGTGGAAGTAGGTGTGGGGCTTATACCCGGTGGCGGTGGCACTAAGGAGATGGCGCTGCGCGCAGGCGACAGGAACATAAAGGAGGATATAGAGGTCAATTATCTGCAGCAAATATTCATAAACGTAGGCACTGCGAAAGTGTCCACTTCGGCACACGAAGCGTTTGAGAATTTTGTACTCCGCCCAGGCTTCGACCATATTTCCGTTAACCCTGACCGGCGTATTGCTGATGCAAAACGCAATGTGCTGGGTATGTGGGAGCGAGGCTATACACAGCCTGTTGCCCGCAACGATATTAAGGTGCAAGGCCGTGGTGGCCTCGGCGGCCTGCTATCCGGCATACACGGCATGTGGCGCGGCAATTACATATCAGACTACGACAAGTTCATCGTGGAAAAACTGGCACATGTAATGTGCGGCGGCGACCTCTCGCAGGCCTCCCTTGTAAGCGAGCAATACCTGCTCGACCTGGAGCGCGAAGCATTCCTAAGCCTCTGTGGCCAAAAGAAAACACTGGAGCGCTTGCAGAGTATTTTGACTACGGGAAAGCCGTTGAGGAATTAGGCTAATAGCTGGATGGCTTAATAGCTCGATGGCTTAATGAACAACGATGCGAAAAATATTTTTTCTGGTAATTGTTATGCTCAACGGATTAACCTTGGAAGCCCAACCCGTTCGGGAGGTTGAAGATAGCATTGCTTTTTACCTGAATACTATTGAAAAGTGGAGTCTCTATAATTATGACAGTAGGTTAGACAAAGAGGATTCGAACACTGTATGGAACAACAAACTTTTGTCTTACTTAAAATATGCTTTAGTGAGGCATCCTCAGACTTTATCATATCCATTCGACAGTAAGATACTGCCCAGAATGAGGATCGCATCGTCTAACGACAAAAGATTTAGAATTTACTCCTGGGACATGCAAGGCGGGGGTACAATGCATGGCTACAATTCTATTGTTCAATATAAATCGGGAAAAGAGGTGCGCACAAGAATTTTTTATGTAGATACGATCATGAATGGAGAATGGACAGGCCCTGGATATTTTTATCCCGAAGTTCATACTATTGTTTCAAAAAATGGCAGTACATACTATGCGGTAATCCGGCTCGCGCAGTACTCTTCGGCAGTACATTCTGTTGGTGTTCAGTGTTTTGCAATCAACAATGGTTTAGTCAATGACACTGTCAAACTATTTAAAACAAAAAATGGGTACTTGAACAGTATTGATGTTGAATACGACGATACCGAACTTAAAGAGATGACTAAAGTACCCGAAATCCATTTCTCATCCGATAATACCGAAATGTACATACCGCTTATTGATAACGACAGATATAAGGGCAAATACCTCGTTTATAAATTTGACGGCTACAAGTTTGTTTATGATAAGAATGGGAAGTAAGGGCAGTCAGCAACTTCTTACTTGGCAATTTTCACTTGCTGCTTTTTTGCGCTTACAGGTATCATCGGTATTGATTTATTCTCCTTTTTCGATGCCCGGTATTCATCTTTATCCACAAATTCAATCTTCGGTACTTTTCCCATAGCCAGCCCAAGCTCAATCAATTTTTTAAGAGTAAAATTGAAATTGCCATTAAGTACCTGGCTGATATAGGCATTACTAACACCGAGTTTTTTAGCCACATCCTTTTGAGATAAGTGGTTCTCTTGCATATACCCATTCAGGTGCCGGAATATTTCATTCTGGTATTTTGTCAGCAAGTAGTCAGGCGTGCTTAGTAATTCATCTTGGGTAAGCATACTACATGGTTCATTTTTTCACAAATTTATTCGATTTAACACTATAAAAGTAGGTGTTTCCTGTCTGCTTTTTGCCGATAATTCCGTATCTTTAGATAAGTAATAAAGAGTACCTGCCACATGTATTTTGACAATTATAAACAACACCCCGATGCGCAGGTAAACCCTGCTTTATTATGGGAGTACGACCTGTCCCGTTTTGATTTTCAGCAGATGAGGAATGTTGTGGTGCAGCGGGTGGTGGAAAGGGGCTGGCCCGATGACTGGTATGCGGCGCTTAATCTTTATGGCGAGGACGGAATGGTAGCTGCTATAAAAGAACTTCCTTACCTCAATGACAAGGACATGAACTTTGTCAGCGTTATTTTTGAGATACCATTACCAGAACTAAAATGCTACGAAAAGAAACAGTATCGGCAGTCACACTGGAACTCTTAAACGTCCTGATGAAGGATAGCGAACTGCAGGATTTCTTCCTTGTTGGCGGCACCGCGCTTTCCCTTCAAATAGGCCACAGGATGAGCATTGACATTGATTTATTTTCTCAAAATCCTTTTGACGAAAATAAGTTGTTAGCATACCTTGAAAATCAATATAGATTTCAATTAGATTATATTGACAGGAATACAGTAAAAGGGCAGATTAACGGAGTAAAGGTTGACCTCATAACACATGCTTATGCCCTAGTAATGGATGTAGTTTTAGATGAAAGTATCCGGCTTGCAAGCCTTGAGGATATTGCAGCCATGAAACTAAATGCTATTGTTGGCAATGGTACCCGGTTGAAAGATTTTGTGGATATTGCATTTCTTTCTTCTTTCCTTTCTTTAGAACAAATGACAAGTGCTTACGAAAAGAAATACCAGTCAAGAAATCCTGTCATAATCATGAAAGCGCTGTCGTATCATCAGGACATTAATTTTAACGAGCCGATCCATTATATCTCTGGCGCTTATCCATGGAAATCAATAGAGCGGCGTATCAGCAAAATGGTGAATCTTCCCCATCAGGTCTTCCAAGAGCTATAAGGCTCGCTTCCGCCCCAATAATTATGTTTTTAATAGGAATTCAAAATAATAATAAAGCCTACATTTGAATTTGAGTTAATAATAGCGCATGAAAAACATTTTGAAACTTGTGAAGTGGGGGTTGGTCAGTCTTTTTATATTCATCATTGGTACTGCCTTTGGCCAGAACATCATGCAGGCGCGCATGGATGCGGGCGACAAGAACTTTGATAAAGCCATACCAGTATTTAATGAACTGTACCAGCTTTACCCCGACTCCGTTTATACCGAATATTTCCAGGTGCTCATTACCGCCCAAAAATATGGTGATGCCGAAAAACTGGTGCAAAAACAAATGACCCTGCGGGAAAACCCCTACCTGCACATAGACCTGGGCCGCGCCTATGCCTGGCAGAAACAGGAAGATAAAGCAAAAGAACAGTACAACTTCCTCCTGAAAATGATAAATGGCGATGAAATGCTTACCCAGCACATCGCCAGGGCGTTTAGCGAAGCAGGAATGGATGACTATGCCATACTTGCCTACGAAAAGTCGGTGCAAATGTCGAACAACTGGTATGCCTATTGCGGGCCGCTGGCTACCCTGTACGCAAAGTGCGGCATGATAGACAAGGCAGTTGATGTATTGCTCACCGGCGTCCCAGGCCAGTTTATGACCATAGACAATGTAAAGTCGCTATTATTAGAGCTGCTTGGCAACGATACCGAAAAGCTGCGGCAAGCCCAGCGCGCCATCCTGAAAAAGATAAGCGCACAGCCAGAGAACGACTACTATGCCCAACTGCTTACCTGGATATACACGCAGAAAAATGACTGGGACGGCGCCCTGATTCAAATAGAGGCGGTGGACGAACGGAATAAAGAGACCGGTAAAAGCCTTATAGATCTTGCCCGCTCGGCCGTGAACGCTAAACAATACGAGACCGCCGGAAAGGCTTATGATGACATAATAGCCAAGGGAAAAGACTTGCCATACTATATAACAGCTAAAAGTGAGAAATTAAGTTCAGCGCTGGCCCAGTTAAGAAACAACCCTGCTTACAAACCAGAAGACGTAACGGCCCTGGAAACACAATACGACAGCTTTCTCATAGAGTTTCCCAAATACTACTGCACACAAACCGCAGCCGACTATGCTACCTTGCTGGCGCAGTATGGCAACAACGTACCGAAGGCCGTCGATGTGCTGAAAAAGGCAATCGCCGAGCCGGATACACGCAAAAATGTTGCTGCTGCCTTCAAGTTGCAGATGGGCGATTACTATGTGCTGCTTGGCGAATTATGGGAAGCCTCGCTTACCTACAGCCAGGTGGACAAAGAATTTAAGCAAGATGCGGAAGGTGAAGACGCAAGGTTCAGGAATGCAAAACTTGCCTACTATCGCGGCGATTTCGACTGGGCACAGCACCAACTGAAAATACTGAAGTCGGCCACCTCCGAACTCATAGCCAATGATGCTATTGACCTTTCTGTGCTTATTACCGAAAACGTAGAAGACAGTAATTTGGTACCCTTAGAGCGTTTTGCCAGTGCCGGCCTTTTGCTTTTTCAAAACAAGGATAAGGAAGCGGAGAAACTATTGGACAGCATCAATATACTTTACCCCAAGCACCCACTTAATGACGATATACTAATGCTGAGAGCGGACATTGCACGCAAGCACCACGAGTATGATAAAGCCATCGGGTTTTTAAAAACCATTCAGGAGCAATACGGGCAGGATGTGCTGGGTGATGATGCCGTGTACAAAATAGCCGACATTTATCAAAACGACCTGCACCAGCCCGACCAGGCCAAACATTACTACGAGCAGCTTATTATTGACTATCCGGGGAGTACTTACGTGCAGGCGGCCCGGCAGAAGCTATCTGAGCTGAATAGCGCAGGTACGCCATAGTTTGCCACTAACAATTCATTTGTGGATTTCATGGAAGGAAGATGTTAACTTCGCCTGAGAATAAAACTGTAAGTCTGAGTACGCTGATTTAGCTTAAATTAAATGCTCGGCATGTCATGGATTCGGCGGGGCTCACCATGACAGCATTTCTATTTGGCATCGCACAATAAATCACCATCTTCTATGCATTCACTTATCATATTCGCCTCGGGCGCGGGCACAAATGCCAATGCAATTATTGAATATTTCAAACAAAACGGCAAGGCAAAGGTATCGCTCATAGTAAGCAATAAGGCAGATGCCGGAGTACTGGATATTGCCCGGCGTGAAGAAATACCTTTTCTGATTATTGACAAAAAGACCCTTCACGAGACATTGCTCCTGGAGCAATTAAGCGATTATAAACCTTCCCTTATTGTGCTTGCCGGCTTTCTGTGGAAAATACCCGAGGCATTGATCCATACCTTTCCTGGCCAGATCATCAACATCCATCCGGCGCTGCTGCCGGGCTATGGCGGCAAGGGCATGTATGGTCACCGTGTGCATGAAGCGGTGATAGCGGCCAACGAAAAAGAATCGGGCATAACAATTCATTACGTGAACGAAGTGTATGATGCAGGTGATGTAATATTGCAGGCCAGGTGCAGTGTTGCCGGCACCGATAAGCCCGGCGATCTTGCCGCCCGCATACACAAGCTGGAGCATTTTTATTATCCCCGTACTATCGAGTTTTTACTGGATAATATTACCAAATAGAAAGTAACGTCCGGCATCGCGCGGAACCCTTGTTACGTGGTTTCGGCTAAAGCCAGTTTGTTGCTGCCTTGTGACCCCGCCCTAAAGGAGCGGGGCTACTATTGTAACGGCACAAAAGTATTTTGAGAAATAGCCGTTACTATACTGCAAATGGGATGGTTTCGTGCATTTGGTGTGGTGTTTCGTGTCCTACGCGAGTTCGATGGGCGATGCCCATCGCTAATAGATTTCGCCCTTTCAGGGCTTGACCCTGTAACCATGCCCAATGCATTTGAGGTTCGGGACACTTATGAACGCCCCCCTTTAACATATGCGCAAAACTATGCCGTGCAAAGTATAAACTATAACAAATAGAAAACGCCCCGCATTAGTGCAGGGCGTTTTTCATTTGCCTTAAGGAATACTATGGAGCTATGGCGTAGGAGATATTGCATTTGTCTCCTTCGTCTGTTCTGATCAGTGTAAGATGGTTGGCCTCAACCATAGGTACTATATACTTTGAAGTAGCGCCCGATTTGTTTTTCTTCAATGTTAGTACCAGGTTACCCACGTCATCGGTAGTTAGTGAATACTTACCGGTTTCATTCGGGTTGTCGCTCATATCCCGGTTGAACTTTTTATACGTACCGTAGTTGATGTTATTGGCATTGGAAGCAGAAAGCTCCAGGGTAGCAAAATAATGGATATAATGAGACTCGGCACCAATCTTATCGGGGCACTTTGTGGCCACAAAATACCAGGTTTTATCAAGGAGGTCATACCTGTTGATAGGCTCGGTATTATTGAGCGGCCTGTTTTCTACCTGGGCGAAAACGCTGGCTGGCAATGCCAAAAGGCATACGAGAAGAATCTTCTGGAGCATGTTTTTTATCATAAAAATTTTTTCTTCGCAGTAAAAGTAATAAATCCTGTGATTAATTTTCATTACTGCATCGCAAAATAATCAATATTATTTTACCAAGCTAATAACTGTAAAAGAAAAAAGCCCGCCGTAACAACGGAGGGCTTGTGGAAATGATATTAAAAGCGCTATTACAATCAGATAACCTTAACGTTAGCAGCGTTCAAACCTTTTTTACCATTCTGTACTTCGTAAGTAACCTTATCATTCTCGCGGATCTCATCCAGCAGGCCTGATACGTGAACGAAGATGTCTTGTCCGCCGTTCGACGGAGAGATGAAACCATATCCTTTGGTTTCATTGAAAAATTTTACTGTTCCTTCTTGCATTTTGTTTTAAATAAATAGATTAAGAATGCCACAAATGTACGTCATAATATTCTATATACCATGAGTAAGAGCGGAGAAATAATAAGGGATTTTTGTTACTCTGCTATCACGCCGGATAAATCTTGCGAAGCACATGTTTCGTACATTTTGGCTAAAGCCATTCATGTTAACAGCCCTTCCCACGAACTAAAGTTCGGGGCTATTGGCACAATACATTTCACATGACACTACTTTGAAAATCATTCTTCTTCGTTGCTCAAAGTTTCCACTTTTGAGCCAAAGAAATTCAGGAACAAAACAATAAACGCAACCACCATCACTGCCTGTATGCAAACAAACAATTTGCCCAGGTCATTTATTGGATGAATGTCGCCGTAGCCTATAGTAGTAGAGGTGACTATGCTGAAGTAAATATAATCGAACGCAGATTTGGCCTGGTTTCCCAAGAGGTGCAGGCCAGCATAAATAACTGCAAAGGAGAACGAAATTTCCATGTAATTCAGAAACAGCATCAATATATTGCGGCGGTAGGAGCGCGGCTTTACAAACATATCTGCAACGAATATCAGCGACGACACATAGCATATGGTTTCGAGCAACAAATAAAACGAAATGACCACGGTAAACTTATGCTCGTATAAGCCCGATAAAACAAAGAAAGCAGGCAGGCATGTTTTGAACAGCACATAAAATTCTACAGCCACATTCCTTTTTATGATGCCATACTTGCCAAAGAAATTTCTTACGTGGATACCGGGGAAAAATAGCTGTATAAAAACCAGGAACAACCTAAGCACTTTTTCGAAACCTATGTCGTGGTGCCTTTCATTGTTCCAGATCCGTACCAGGTTTTTCCTCTGGGAATAATACGCAGAATCCTTTATCGGCAGGTTGTACTCCGGCTTGCCAAAGAATAGCTTGTATAGGACCCTTTTCATATAATGAAGATAGAGTGAAGATACTCAAAAAATCGGGTTGAATATATTTCTCTATAAAAAGGGCGTTAGGCCGGTCTTCATCATTTATTGCTTTTCAAATTTCATTGTTCCTGTGTTTCCGTCTATTCCCGAAAGCTCTATGAAGTAATTTGCCGGCACCAGATCCTTGGTACTTATGATATTATTGCCCGCATCCAGGCTGCCAGCCTGCATACGCTGCCCAGAAACGTTTAGTATCCGGTAAGTGGCTTGCTGCATCAGTCCGTTAATATACAATGTTGCGTTGGCAGGATTTGGATATATGGTACACTTTAGTTCCGGGTTCATACTCACCTGTGTGGTGTTGGCGAAAATATTGTCGCTTAGGTATAAGGATGCCGGTATAGAGTCGGTTGTCTCGCAAGAAATGAATATCCGGTTGTTTGACAGGAAAGCAACTCCTTCTGTTTGCCATTCGGCACCACCGCCTATTTCAATCCTACGCTTGTTGCCGGAAAAGAACATATGGCCCTGGAAATCGCTCAGGTACCAAAGGAATGACTTGATATGACCGCTGAAGTACCCTATCAATACGATCTCGTTGGTGGTTGCATTATAATCAGCGCCTGTTATGAGGCCATCCACATTATAACCTGTGTAAGGCGCAAGCGAGTAAGTACCTGGCGTCTTAGGCATCTGGTAGACCCTGGTTTGGCCGTCGCCTCTGTCTTTGGTGAAGATGTATAACGAGTCGCTGATAGACACCAGGGCTTCGCAATCGAAATTGTTGGTGCTGCTGGGTGTAAAGTTGGTTTGGTCGGCATATGAGAATGATATGGCCTGGGCATTTACATGCACCACGGTATCTGAAGTAATGTCTGATTTTGCTACTTTCAGCACTTTCAGGTCTGTGCGGGACCCATGATTGTTGCCGTGATCACCTATGTATATGTAATTGCTATCTGCAGTTATGTCTTCCCAATCCACATTCGGGTAATTGTCGATGACTATTCTTTGTAGCGTGTGGCCATCGGTGGTGTCTATACTGAATATGTCGGGCGGGTTGCCGCTGTCGTTGTGTGTCCATAGTTTGCCGTCTGTCCATTCCAGGCCCGATGATTCGGTAATTATTGGGTTCAGTACGCCTCTTAACAAGGGCGTTTTATGGGTTACCGGGTATATACAGGAACCATCATTGGTAACAGCCGATGGGTTGTAGTTGGTAGCCTGCGGGTCTGTGCAGCCGCTTTGAGCATGAGCAAGGTGGCCACTAAGCAGACCGCAGCAAAAAAGTAAAGATCTTGTAAAATTCATTATAAATTAATTTCCCATATTAAACAGGCAAAAATAATATGTATGTACCGTTGCCTATGTAAATAAATTATTATCTTATTGTTACCGCACCCAAACGAGTAAAATATTTTTGTGAATATCTTCGTATTACTCCGTAGAATAAGTAAAAAGTACAAGTAAAGTGATAAATAATACAATAGCAGAATCATAGCCCATGTTACCTTTGGAATGTGAAACAAAAGGTAAAAAATACAATCCCGGTATATGATATATGCTCGCTGAGCAGGGGTGGAAGTGCACAGGAGGATGTGATAGCGGAGCCATTTGCACCGTACCTGCTAAAGCACCCAAACCTGCATTTTCCACACAGGCATAGCTTTTACCACATTGTATTGTTTACCGAAGGAGCTGGTTTTCATACTATTGATTTTGAGCGGTTCGCGGTATCGCCCGGGCAGATATACTTTATGGTACCTGGGCAGGTGCATAGCTGGAGCTTTGAAGGCGGGATAGATGGCTACGTGATCAATTTCCCGGAAAGCTTTTTCCAATCCTTCCTGGCGGATAAGCACTACCTGGAACAATTCCGATTTTTCAGGGGCATTGCAAAGGATAGTGTTATACAGCTTCCTCAAAAAGCGTTTGGCGAGGTGGCCGATACAATAGCAAAAATTGTGGCGGAAACGCAAACGCACGGCGCAAACGGGATGGATATGCTACGGGCCCGCCTGCTGGAGGTGCTGATAACAGTGAGCCGGGAAAACAGTATGCAAACACCGCACGGAGCGCCACAGCAAAACCAGCTTTTGCTATACAACTTCCGCAAACTGGTGGACGAATATTATGCGGAGAAAAGATTGCCCAAGGAGTATGCGGCTATGCTATACATTACTCCCAACCACCTGAATGCGCTATGCAATGACTTGCTGGGCAAGGCAGCTGGCGAAGTGATAAGGGACAGGATACTGCTTGAAGCAAAAAGACTGCTGGTAAATGCTGATAACGGAATAGCTGAAATAGCTTACCAACTGAATTTTACGGACAATTCGCACCTAACGAGGTTCTTTAAAAAACATACGGGGGTTTCACCGGAGGAGTTTAGGAGAAACCTTGCCGGTGCGGTGAAAAATGGCTGAATTGCGCAATGGCTGAATGGCTGAATTCGTGGAATCCGCAGCCAAACAGGAAGGAAGCATTGAGGATGAACCAAGAGAATTCATACAAAAAACATTTCTAAAATCAAGTATTATGACAACAGAAATTTCGAACAATACGCCAGGGCTTTTGCAGAGTGTGCTGACCAATAAATGCCCGCATTGCCGCAAGGGCAGATTATTTACTGACCCTAATCCCTACAACCTGAAAAGTACGATGGATATGCCGGAACACTGCCCGGTGTGCGGACAGCCGTTCGAGTTGCAAACCGGGTTCTACTTCGGTACCGGGTATGTGAGCTATTTTGTATCGCTGCTTATTATTTTCGCCAGCTTTATAGCCTGGTTCTTTACCATCGGTTTTTCGCTGCATGACAACCGGCTGTATTGGTGGCTGGGGAGTATGTCGGTTTTGCTGATAGCCTTGCAGCCGTTGTTGCAACGGTTGTGCCGGTCGATATGGATAGCCTTTTTTGTGCATTATGATCCGAAGTGGAGGGTTGATTGAGTTGGTTATTTGATTTTTATTCACCCTGTTGCATCCATTTATACCAGGTGGTCGGCTCTCCCGGATACCTCCAGTTTGGCTCGGCATCGTAGGGGAAGGTTTCTATGTATTTGAGCCCCAGCTTTTCTAATACGCGCCGGGAGGCCGCGTTGTCTATGTCGGTCATGGCATAAATTTCTTTGTAGCCCAGGGTTTCTATTCCGTATTGCAGCGCGGCTTTGCCGCCTTCGGTGGCATATCCTTTTCCCCAGTGCTTCCTGGTAATGCGGTAACCAAAATCAATAAAGTCAATGTGCCCGTTCACGGGTACTTTCATCAATTTATGGCCCAGCCAGCCCACGAAGTCATCGGTGCCTTTTTCTATGACCGCCCAGCGGCCTATACCAAGCTGCTCGTACTGCGCCCTGATGAACAGGATCACTTCGCGGCTTTGCTCTATTCTTTCCACGGGCTTCCGGCCCACATACTTATGCACCTCGGGGTCTGAGTCCATTTCAAACATACCTATGTCGTCTGATAGGATAAGGGGCCTGATGTACAGGCGTTCGGTTTCGATTAAGACGTCCATTGGGGTTTTGTTTATGGCTTGCAAAGAGTGGCAAACTAATACGCTTGTATTAATACGTCAGTTGGTATGTTTAGCGTATCATGCAACTTGCGTATTACATCCAGAGTTAATTTTCTCTTCCTGTTAAGTATTTCGCTCGTCCTGCTTTTCAGACCTATAACTTTTACCAGATCGGCCTGGTTATAACCAAGCTGTTCCATTCTGAATTTTATTGCTTCGATAGGGTCGGGGAAACCAATAGGGAAATGCTTGTCTTCATATTTCTCAATGAGCATACCTAATACTTCAAGCTCATCGCCTTCGGCACTTCCCTTTTTTGCATCAAATATTTCTTCGAGCCTGCTCATCGCCTGTTCATATTCGCGCTTTGTTTTTATTGGCTTCATCATTGTTTTATATTTTTGTGGCATCGATTTTATCGTATTCTGCATGAGTACCAACAAAGCGAATCCAAACCATTTGATAATCGTAGTTTATCCTGACTATTAACCGGTAATTGTTGCCCTTAATATTGAACACCACCCGGTTTTCTTTTAAAAAACTAGCATTAGGATATTCTTTTTTAATGTCCTTAGGATTATTCCATTCAGCTTTGCTTGTTTCACGAAACCATGTTACCAACTGCTCTTCACAGTCGGTATGCTCTTCCCAAAATTCACGGAGCGTTTTCTTCGCAATAATTCTCAATGAAATCCCTTTTTGCAAATATAACAAATGTTCCCAAAATGGGAAAATAAATTGTGGGCTACACGGGATGGCGTGTAATAGGAGCTTATGAGCTGCCAGTTGCAAACTGGCTCATTTTTGTAGGCACTTGTCAGCCGCGCTTTTGGCTCTGCTACAGACACGCGCCAGGGAAGTGATTTTCCAGACTATTTGTTTTCATAGAAAAACAATGATTTAGTCACCAGCTTTTCCTGTTTGGCTGTACGCTTGTCCCAGCTATATTGGCGAACTTCGGTTTGCAGGCCTTCATCATTTGTATATACTTCTTCCCTTTCTATGAGGTAAGCCTTTTTATCCATAAAGGTGCGTGTTGTACCACTCTTGAAGCCCTTACGATAGGTATAGGTGGTGCAGAGTGTAGTATCTGGTTTGCGGGTTACTTTGTCGTACTCCAGTATTATCCGTTTTACCGGTAGCGTATCTTTATAGGTGATGATCTCTGCCTTGTGGTATAGCTTGCCCTGGTTAGATGTAAGTATGCGTTCGGGCTGCCCGTATTTATTGTAAGTGATCTCTTCCTTTTTCCTCATTCTTTTATCTGTGGCGATATTGCCGGTATCGCCTCCTCCCGCATAGTTGGTTATGGTAGCAGGTGAGCCATTGGGTGCATAGGTGAGCCAGGTTTCAGCGGTGGCCTTGTCGTGGCCGCTGCCGGGCGGTGAGGCGGGATATACCTCGCGCATCACCCACACCCGCCCGTCATCGTAATGCATGTATGAAAAATGACGGGCCGCCATATTTTCCTGGCAAAAGACCATGTTGTTATCGGCATCATATTGATAACGGGTCTCTTCTTCATGCTTCGCTATTTCGGGTATGCCTGCTTTTTTCAAGGAGTCAACGAAATGTTTTATGCCCTCATCGCTTGCCATGTCGCCTTTTACATTTTTCGGTTCCTTGTTCACGTAGTCAGCAATAGCCCTCCATAAGGCTTCATAAGAGTTTTTTGGAATGATGGTGAAGCTGTTCTGGGTAAGGAGGTTGTCATTAGCATCGTAAGTGTAGATGATCCGCCTGCAATCGGTAATCCGGTTTGGGAGCTTACCCATAATTGATAAAAGATCTGGTTCCACTTTCTGGGGAACAGTGTCATACTCCGAATATTCGGTTTCTTTTAAAAAACCGGCAGCGGTGTACTCCATTTGAAAAGTATGTGCGGTGTCCGGCTTATTCCGGCTGTTTGGGGCAAATGCAACCTCTGTTACCTTCCTTATTTTTCCAGTTGCGGCATTGGCATCCTTAATCATTTGATTGGCCATACCCAGGAACGGCAGTTTACGGCTTTGCTGCGACCACACATTTTGGCACAAGACAACAATGCAGAAAAAGAGAATTAATGGCCTCATAGACATCCAAAGAAACATTAATAAAGCAACCTGCGCAAATTATTTGAATACTGTAATTAGTTTGATGTTATAAAATGTTTGTTATCATCATGTTTACATTCCGTTAATGCCGCTTACCAATTGATGCTTTACCTATTTTTAAGCGGTAAAACCATGAAAAATTATTTTATCATCAGGTGGCTGGGGAATATCTCCATTACCAAAAAATTGTATTTCACAGTAGGGTTAATGGCATTGCTGATAGCAATGGAGCTTGGCACACTGCTATTTTCTATCAAAACGCTTTCATCGGTGAGGGCTTATGTAGGCGCAGAAGGTTTGTGGTCTAAAGCACAAAAAAATGCAGCCTATAGCCTGCAAAAATACGGAAGGAGCAAGGATGAAAATGATTTTCAGGCATATAAAAACTACCTCAGCGTACCCATTGGCGACAGCAAGGGCAGACGGGAACTGGCAAAAGCCAACCCTGACCTTGATATAGCGCGACAAGGCTACCTACAGGGGCGATTTCATGCAGATGATGTTGATGGGGCTATAAAACTTTTCCTGCGCTTCCATAATATCTATTACATTCATAAGGCTATAATCATCTGGGGAGAGGGAGACTCCCTGATGTCGGGTATGATGGCCATAGGCAATGAACTACATGCCGAGATCAGTTCCGGAGCTTCATCACCCGAAAAAGTGAACGAGATACTGAACAGGCTTGATGTTGTAAACCAACAACTCACTGTGCTGGAAGATGATTTTTCTTTCACGCTGGGCGAAGGATCTCGATGGCTTACTAATCTTGTATTGAAACTATTGCTAAGCTTGGTGCTAACGGTGGAGTTCTGCGGATTGTCCATCACCATTCTTGTAAGCCGGGGGATAACTGTAGGGCTTAAAAACATCAATTCATCGGCTGAGAAAATCGCGTATGGCGATTATACAAGCAGGGCAACGGTTTTCTCGCGCGACGAGATAGGCACGCTTGCAAATGCCTTCAACAGCATGACCGAAAAGCTGCAACGAAATATAACAGCGCTTACAGATGCGGAAACAGAACGCAGCAAAATGATCGCAGATATAGTGCAGCGCAATAATAACCTGGAGCAGTTTTCGTACATAGTATCGCATAATCTGAGGGCGCCGGTGGCCAATATCCTGGGCCTTACGGATATAATGGAAAACTCGCCTATTGATAAAGAAGAGGAAAAAGCGATTTTGGAATACTTGGTAACATCGGCAAAGAAGCTTGATGAGGTGATCAGGGATATAAATTACATACTGGAGCTAAAAGAGAATGTGAATGAGAAAAAGGTGAGCGTGCAATTTGCGGAAATAATTGCGGACATTAAGATAAGCATGGCCCAGATAATTGAAGCGGAACAAGTGCAGATCATTACTGATTTTGAGGCCGTGCCTGAAATACTGACCATAAAAAGCTACCTCTACAGCATTTTTTACAACCTTATCTCAAACAGCATCAAGTACCGCCAACCGGGCGTGGCACCGGTGATAAGAATTACCGCTACCCGCATAAAAAACAAGATCAGGATAAGTCTAAAAGATAACGGCCTGGGCATAAACATAGAAAAGAAAGGCCGCGATGTTTTTGGGTTGTACAAGCGTTTTCACAACCACGTAGAAGGCAAGGGTATGGGTTTGTTTATGGTGAAGACGGAAGTGGAGGCGCTGGGGGGTACCATAAACCTTGTAAGTGAAGAAAATAAGGGGACGGAGTTTATCATAAAGTTTGGGATAGAGGGCGTGGAGGGCTACGAGTTGGTTGCAAAGTAAAGCCAGTTGTAAACTGGCTCATTTGCGTGGACACGAGTCGGCTATGCTACAGACACGCGCCAGTGGGCGGCACTTTTTATCTCTTGCCCATTGTTAGCTTTTAGGGCCTTCAACAAAGTACATCCCAAGTTTGCCTTTGTTCTTTGCATCTATCTCTCCGCGGTAGGTGCAGAAGAACTTGTCATTGACAAGGTCGTAAGTAGTTTGCGAGATATTTATTTTACCTGGTTCACTGCTCTGCTCCATCCTGGCCGCAACATTCACTGTGTCTCCCCAGATATCGTAAGCAAATTTCTTAACCCCTACTATTCCTGCCACTACGTTGCCTGTATGAATGCCAATGCGCATTTGGAACGTCTTGTCGCCAAGCTGCTTCACCCTATCCTGCATAAAGCGGCTCATTTCTATAGCTGCCCTTACAATATGCTCTGCGTGGTTAGCATCAGGTACCGGCAAGCCAGACACAACCAGGTAGGCATCCCCTATTGTCTTTATTTTCTCGATCTTGTACTTATCTATGATGCCATCGAAGGCTTTAAAGCAAATATGCAGTTCGTTGATGAGTTCCTGCGGCGTCATTTTTTCACCTACACCCGTGAAGTTGACAAAGTCTGTGAACAGCACGGTTACGTTCTCGAAATTCTTAGCGTCAGCGCTACCTTTCGCCTTCAACTCATTGGCCACTTCGAATGGAAGGATATTCAGCAGCAGGTCTTCTGATCTCTTTTTTTCACGGGAGAGCAAGACGTTGAGCTTTTTCTGCGAAGCGTAGTTCCTGTAAACAAACACTATAACCAACAATAGCAGCACTATACCCACAATGTAAAACACCGCTTCATTTCTTTTTTTTGCTATCTCCAGCCTGCCTATCAATATCTGCTTGTCCTTTAGTTCTATTTCCCTCCTGGATTCCAGATTAGATAATTTAATTTTATTCTGCTGTGAAAAAACAGAGTCTTTATCCACCATAAATAGTTTGTGGTATTGCAAGGCTTCTTTATCGTTGCCAGACAGTTCATAGGCAGTGGAGAGATCGCGGTAATTTTCTGAAAGGGCTTTCAGGTTGCCTATTTCTTTATTTATGGCTGCCGCACGGGATAAATATTCAATTGCTTTTTTAACATCATCATGCCTGGCACTGACACTGCTGTTCTTTTGTAACTTGCCAGTGGAATCCCTTGCGCGGTCAAGATATATTAGACCTGTGGTTGTTACTTTCTCGGCAACAGATTCCTTATTGCCAAGTTCCTCGTCAAGCTTTATGCCGCGAGATAGATATTCCAATGCCTTTTCATAGTCGCCCATACCTTTATAGGTATCGCCGAGGCAGCCAAAGGCATCAGAAAGACAAGTTTTATTGCCCAGTTCTTCACATAGCTGCATTGCTTTAGTAATATTTTCCAGGGCCGCAGGGTAATTTTTCTCTTCCCGGTAAACGATGCCAAGATTCAAGTGGGCGATCAATATACAGTTCCGGTCATTTATTTCGCGGTACAGGGCCATTGCCTTTGTATGGTATTCCAATGCTTTTGCATAGTCTCCAAGCTGGTCGTAAACAAGGCCAATATTTGTAAGGTTTCCGGACATTCCGACCTTGTTGTTCGATGCTTCGTTTATTTTTAACGCCCTGAAGCCATAGTCAAGCGCTTGTGCATAATCGCTTTGGTCAACGTAAACAACGCCCATATTGCTATATGCTGCTGCAAGGCCCCTCTGGTAGCCTATTTCTTCGTTGATCTGTATTGCCTGCCTGTAATATTCTAATGACTTTTGGTATTCAGATTTATACCGGTAGTTAACGCCGATTGCTACATACGCAGTGCTGACGCCCTTCTTCCATCCAAGTTTTTGGGATAAAGCCAATCCCTGCTGGCCGTAACTAATACCCTGGTCGGGATCATACTCCCAATACATAGCTGAAATTTTATTCAGGATGGCGACCTTAAAGGTATCTTCTTTTGTATGGGTTATTGCCTTTATCAAAGAATCAAGCAACGGCTTTCCCTGTTTATTCCGGGCAAATAAACAGACGGGTATGATGCAAAACAGCAAAAGAAGAAGGCGCTTCATAAAAATAATATCATCAGTATCTGAGTTTTTTTACTCCTTTCCAATGGTCACTTTTAGTGCGTTTAAAGCCCTGCATGGTCCGGCTGCTACCGCACCTTACGAATAAGAACCCTATTGTAATACCTGCGCCGGAAGATTTAATAGAGTTTTTATCATTGCCTGCAGGATTGAGTTCTGCTAAACCCAACTGGTAGTGAAGGCGGGCATATAAGTGGTTTCTGAGAATGTAACCAACATTCACTCCAAGGCCGTAATCTATCTGCTTAAGATTGTCAACGTTTGCGGTGGAACCAATTTTAAACACGCCCGAAACAGAGGGTATTGCCCCATAGTCATTAAAGTCATAAGAGGCGCTATTGTTAACGCCAATAAACGGGCCACCGCCGAAGAAGAAGCGTTTGCCGCATTTCTCACCTGTTTTGTATTCAAAGTTGAGCGGGAATGTAAGGGTATTGATGTTGTATTTGCCGGTGGGCTGGTCTGTGATCTTACAACCGGTCATTTCATAGAAGATACCGGGCTGGAAATAAACATGGTCGCTGAAAGGTATATCCACAGACAAACCAAGACCTACACCGGGCTTGAAGCCGGTGTGTACGGTGTTGCCATTATTTTTTAGCGAGAGGTCGGCCATATTGAGGCCTATTTCAGGGCCTATCTGGGCGCTTGCGGGCATGGCTAATGCAGCGCAAAGGATGGTTAATCCGGTGTATCTTATGAAACTACGTTTTATCTTATAAAGCATAGGGAAATGAATTGCAAGCGTGAATTACAGGAACATAACAAAAGTAGAAAAATTATTTAGTTATATAGAAAAGAGTTGTGCAACATAGATGCTGAACCTTAAAAGGTGTGGAACAACTAGGAGGTTAGGGAAACGGAGCGGAGCGCGCACGCAGGGGCGTTCCAGGTGTGGGACACCGGAAAAGGTGTCCTACACCTATGAAGAGCCAAGAAACAAAGCGGAGCGTGTGAAATTGCAGGTCTGGATATGATAATTATCCGTAATTTTGCACGTTTTAAAATATAGTGTTAGTATGAAGACCAAATTCTATCTTTTATTTCTTATAGCCGGGCTGTTTTGCAACGGCAATGTTAGTGGCCAATGCCTGCCCTTTGTGGATGCTGACAGCAGCCAGTTTATTTTTACCGGGTCCCCCACCACCGGAGCGGCATTGAATTGGGTGAATACCACATTGGTCCGGGGCAATATCATGTATTTTGGTGGCCATTTCTTAACGCTTGGCCAGAATACCGGGCATTTTGCTGCCGTTGACACTGCCAGGGGAATGTTGCAAGGCCATGCAACCTGGCCGCAGATCAATGGCAGCGTATATAAGGCTATACCAGATGGCGCAGGTGGCTGGATAGTGGGTGGCAGTTTTACAATGGCGGGTGATTCTTTGCGCAACAACATAGTCCACATTGATGCTTCTAATCATGTTACAGCATTCAATCCCGGAAGTGACAATAGTGTGAAGTCACTGTTGATAGTTGGTTCAAGTCTTTATGTAGGCGGAGATTTTAAACATATCGGGGGGATAGCCAAAAATCGCGTAGCAAAGGTAAACCTGACAACCGGCGCGGTAGCAGCGTGGAATGCCAATGCAGACAGCACGGTTGCGGACATGGAATACCTGAACGGCAAAGTATATGCTGGCGGGTATTTCACAAATATCGGTGGGCTGGCCAGGAAGTGTATTGCCAAACTAGACACAACACTTGGTGCGGCCAGCGTATGGAATGCTTCTGCTACGGGAGCAAGTGTTAGGACAATTGCCATCCATGCAGGTATCTTATTCGCAGGCGGAGATTTTACCAATATGGGTGGGGCGGCAAGAAACAACGCAGCCGCACTTGATACCGGAACAGCGCTTGCCAATGGCTGGAACCCTAATGTGGGCGGCCAGGTGAATAAGATCTTCCACAATGGGGCTACCCTTTATATTGCCGGTTCTTTTGGCAGTATAGGGACAGCAGGCAGGAACTCATTTGGCGAGGTGGACTCGGCTTATGGCGATACCACAGCTTTTAATCCTGTTGCCCCGATTACATACAGTTCGCCTTACTGGATCGCCCCCTATTATAACGACATCATAGTGAGTGGTAATAGTATTTATTTAGGCGGGTCGTCGTTTTATACAGCAGTTGGTACTTATGGGACGCCTTTTTACTGTTACCTTCTAAAAATCGATATTCCTACAAGCGCCTTATTTCCAAAATGGTGCCTATCGGACGAGGAAGTGCATACCTTGGGAATGAGCGGGGGAAAACTGTTTGCCGGCGGCGATTTTTTTGAACTGGGATATAAGATCAGGCATTGGGCTGCAGCGATTGATATAGTTGCAGATACTATAGCTAGCTGGGACCCCGAACCAAGTGATGAGGTCTATTGTTTGGCGGCGGGGCCATCAAAAATTTATGTTGGCGGCGCATTATCGGGCGGTGGGCCGGGAACTTACTTAACAGGAGAATTCATACTGTCAACGGATCCGGTAACGGGTCTGCCAGACTCATTTGAT
>Ga0206969_1091_pt1 | contig 25075 bp, 26 predicted proteins | sample Alteio_BWOrgHeat_87_FD_153256 | JGI IMG/M metagenome (GOLD analysis project Ga0206969, IMG submission 153256) | Enriched cells from forest soil in Barre Woods Harvard Forest LTER site, Petersham, Massachusetts, United States -... | ecosystem: Environmental > Terrestrial > Soil > Temperate forest >... | reverse complement strand
CGCGGTTTCATTGGTGGCGGATTTGGTCATACCGCATCTGGTTATGCTGCCGTAATTGTAGCTGGTGTCGAAAATTGCACCCAACATGGAGCTCTTGTTGTTGCCGGTGGGTTCAATCATGCATTTGGTTGCTCAAGTGCGATAGTAGCTGGAAGCTATAATTGCACAGACCCATTTAGCGCTGGTTCCTTTATTGGAGGTGGGTGCACAAATGCAATATATGGAAATGATGTAACGATTGGTGGAGGTTGTTTTCACTGTGCTTGTGCAGACTTTACTTCTATTGTCGGTGGAGCGCTTAACGTTATCTCTACAGCAGGTGTTGGTTCTTTCATTGGAGGCGGGGTTAGTAATCAAGTACTTAATCCATATTCTGGAAGTGCAAGCGGCTATAAAAATCTGGTGAATTCAGATTATAGTTTTATTGGTGGAGGCTGCTCTAACAGGATAAACGAAGGCGGCAAATACCATGCAATTGTAGCAGGGTGCCATAATACAATTGCTTCAGCTACCTGTTTTAACTTTATTGGCAGTGGCGCTTTAAACGATATATGTTCCAGTTCTAATTATACAGTCATTGGCGGAGGTGTCTGCAACTGCGTTTTCTCTGGTTCTGGTTACAGCGTTATTGGAGGTGGTGGCGTTAATAGCATATGCTGCGGCTCCCCTAGCAGCACTATTTCAGGAGGTAATGGAAATATGATATGTTGTAATTCGAACAACAGCGTAATAAGTGGAGGCCGTGCAAATGCATTACTTGGAGTTTATAACACAATAGGTGGCGGTGCCTTCAACAATTCTATTAGCGCCCAATATTCAACTATCGGTGGTGGTACTCAAAACTGCACGTTAAAATTTGGCGCTACGGTAGGCGGAGGGTCAGGAAACAGAATATGTACAGCTAGTAGTACAATATCGGGAGGCGAACAAAATCAGATATATGATACGGGAATATCGGGCTCAGGAAATTCTGTAATTAGCGGAGGGAATTTTAATGCAATGTGCGCGGATCATGCAAGTATTGTTGGGGGGTGTGGTAACCAGATATGGAATTTGTCCAATGCCAGCTTTATTGGTGGCGGGAACTCAAACCAAATTAACAGCGGAATCACTACGTGTGCTGCTACTTATTCTTTTATAGGTGGTGGGTTTGAAAATTTCATTAACACAAGTAGTACAGTTGGCACATGTTATTCAACAATTGTAAACGGAGTAACAAACTGTTCCTGCCTACCATTTGCCACTGTAGTTAACGGCTGCAACAATAGTGTATCAGGCATTTATTCATTTATCGGGAATGGTGGTGGTAATGCCAGTGGCAATGTAGCATCCAGCGATTTCACATTTGTAGGTAACGGCAAAAAAAATAATGCCTCCAAATGCTACGGTACAATAGTAAATGGAAATAATAACAGCGTATCCGGGTGTTATACGTTCATCGGCAGTGGCGCTGGTAATATATCGGACACCAATTCTCATTACAGCATAATTGTAGGGGGCAGCAAAAATGAAATATGCGCAAGCAATATATTTGGCTTTCTTGGGGGCGGCTGCAATAATAAGATTGATTCCACTTTTGGTGTAAACGCAAATTTTGCTGTTCTAGGAGGCGGTGCGTTCAATCTCATTGCACCACTTAGCAACTATGGTGCAATACTTGGTGGTTGTGCAAATGAAATTGGGGGTATTTACTCCACCGTTGCAGGTGGTTGTTGTAATATTGTTCTAGGTGCTCGCTCGGTGATAGTTGGCGGGGACACAAATAAAATAAATGGAGGCGTTTCTGTCGCCAATATCATTGGAGGTGGATGCTGTAACATCTTGGATGGAAGTTGCAATGGCATTTTGGGCGGTACCCAAAATATTATTTGTGACGGTGTGACCGCTAGTGTAATCGGCGGAGGGGGTCTTAATCTTATTCGCTCTAACAGTGGTTATTCAGGTATATTATCTGGCGGTAACAACATCGTAGACGGTAACACCTCGGTTATTTCCGGCGGTGTGACGAACTGGATATGTGACGGCAGCCAGTCTGCCACTATCGGCGGCGGCAGTGGAAACATTGTATGTTCAACTTCCAATTATGCGTTTATAGGCGGTGGAGTCGGCAACGAAATCAAAGACCACGCACATTTCAGCAGTATTTCCGGAGGGGCTACAAATACGATATGTTGCAGCCTATGGAGTACTGTTGGCGGCGGTGGCGGCAACAAGTTATTTAATAACTGTTACTCTGCAATAGGCGGCGGTGGCGGCAACTATGTTTGCTGCAATTATGGTGGCGCGTTCTCCGGCTGCAACAATCATGTCGCCGGGAGCCATTCGGCGATCCTGGGAGGCATCTGCAACACGGTAAACACAGCCGCAGACTGCGCGGTTATAGGCGGGGGGCAATTCAACACGATTGCCGCGAGTGGTGCTTACTCGGCAATCTTTGGAGGTAAATTAAATACTGTTGCATGTACCAACTCAGGCACGTTCTCTGGTTACTATAATTCAGTAAACAGTCATTGCTCTGTGATACTAGGGGGCTCTTATAACTGTATATGCCACGACAGTACAAGTTCCGCAATTGTCGGTGGCTCTGGGAATCTTATAGACCAGACTTCCCAAGGCTCATTTGTTGGCGGAGGTATAGATAACCTCATCACAAACAGCGGCTATTTCAGTAGTATTCCCAGTGGCGTATCTAATAAAATATGCAGCCCGTTCTCCGCCATTCTTGGCGGTTCAGGTAATACTGTTCCAGCAGGTCTTAGCTATGTAGGTATCTTTGGCTGCAATATAGGCTCTATACCGGCTTGTGTGCAGAGCCACGCCTTTCATACCGAATGTTTGATTGCATGTAGTTCGCCTTTATATACGGGGAGTTTCTCTAAGGGAACGATATCCTATATTCCAACTCCGGCTGGTTTGGTAGCTTTGGGCATGCCTGCCGGTTCCTGTATTGCAATGATGTCTTAATAAGCAATCTTATCTTAGAATTTATGAACTATTAAAAAGGTGGTGTATGAAAAGGTGGTGTAGTATTATTTTGATTTTCTTGTTCCATTACTCAAAGGCTCAGACGATATCTACTTTTGCAGGTTGTGGCTTATTTTGTACCGTTATTGGGGATGATGGGCCTGCTACGGGAGCTGCTATTCCCGATCCTATTTGTGGTACATTCGATAAGTTTGGCAATTATTATTTTGCTACTGGCCTTAGCGGTAACAGGATACGCAAGGTAAATACGATAGGCATCATTACCACAGTTGCCGGCAATGGAACTGGAGGGTTTAGCGGAGATGGCACAGCGGCAACAGCCGCAAGTATAAATGCTCCTGTCGACGTGAAATTAGATACTTTTGGTAATTTATATATTTCTGAACCTCTAAGTTACCGGATAAGGAAGGTGGATATTGCAACCGGTATTATTACCACAATTGCAGGTAATGGAACCGGTACGTTTTATGGGGAAGGGATACCTGCAACCGATGCCAGTCTTTGGGGAAACAATGAAATCTGTCTTGACAGATCAGGGAATTTGTATATAGCTGATTATTACAATCAAAGAGTTCGGAAAGTGAGTACCTCAGGGATTATAACCACGTTTGCAGGTACCGGTACACCCAGCTCTACTGGTGATGGAGGGGCTGCTACCGACGCCATGTTATTTTATCCTGAGAGTATAGCGATAGATGATACCGGGAACATATATATTGGAGAAGCATCCGGTTTCAAAGTAAGAAAAGTAAATACTGCTGGGATAATTAGTACAGTGGCTGGGAATGGTATGGGTTATACTTATACTGTAGATGGAATACCTGCCACGGATGCTGAAATAGAACCGTTACGTCTTGCGTTTGATCATTTCGGCAACTTATTTATTGGGGATAATTATAATGACATAGTATTGAAAGTAGATGTTGCCGGTATTATTCATAAGGTGGCCGGCAATGGTATAACAGGTTTTAGCGGAGATGGAGGGCCTGCTACTGCGGCAGAGTTTGACTATCCATCAGGAGTGTCGATAGACCTTTGTGGTAATTTATATATAACTGAGGCAGATAATAGGCGTGTGCGTAAAGTAACGTTCAATCCTGTAACCGCCCTGACAGACACACCTGTGGTCGCCATAACCGCCAGCCCTGCTGGTACATTATGCTCTGGCACGACAGTTACGTACCATGCCGCAGTAATCGGTGGCGGGCTTAATACTTTTTATAAATGGTATGTAAATGGCGTGGACGTGAGCGGCATAGATAGCCTGTACGCCTACTCACCTGCTGATGGTGATTCGGTAACCTGTATTGTGACAACCGTGAACCTATGCTCGCTACCCGCTGTGGCCGCTGGTAATATGGTGCATGTGGTGGTAACCCCAAGCGTAACGCCCACTATAAGCATCGCCGCCAGCACCACGGATACGGTGTGTGCCGGCACCGCAGTTACCTATACGGCCAGTGTAACAAATGGTGGCGCAACACCCGCCTACCAGTGGTATAAGGACGGGGTGCCAATAGGCGCTGCCAGCAGCTACACCTATACTCCGGCAGATGAGGATAGCATACGCTGTGTGTTGGTCAGCAGCGCGGCCTGCGCGGTGCCTGCTGCTGTAAGCAGTGGCAGCATAGATATGGTGGTGCGCCCTATGGTAACGCCCACTATAAGCATTGCTGCCAGCCCCGGAGATACGGTATGCGCAGGCACCTCGGTAACCTTTACGGCTACCACTACTGATGGAGGCGGTGCCCCGGTATATACGTGGGTGGTTAATGGCGTGCCTGTGACTGCCACAGGAGCGACCTATGCCTACTCACCGGCAAATGGCGACATAATAAGCTGCACGCTCACCGGCAGTGCGCCATGCGCCACAGCAGCTACCGCTACCAGTGGCAGCATACATATGGTTGTACACAGCACCGTAACACCAGCTATAACCATAACGTCGGAGCCGTCTGATACCGTATGTGCCGAAGTAGCCGTGACCTTTACGGCCACCGCTACCGGCGGCGGCGCCACACCAGCATACCAGTGGCTGGTAGATGGCAGTGTGGCAGGCACTGGCGGCGCAAGTTATACTTTCACACCTTTGAATGGAGATAGTATACGCTGCGTACTTACCAGCAGCGCACCCTGTGCTGTGCCAGCCACAGTAAGCAGCACCACCATAAATATGGTCGTAGATACTTTTATTATACCCACTATTGCCCTCACAGGCATTACAGCTACAGCAGCAGGCACCACGGTAACTGTAACAGCCACTGTAGCCAATGCAGGTAGCAGCTACACCATATACTGGATGGACAATGGCGCTACATTTGCCACCACCTCCACGCCCACCGCTACCTATACTAAAACACGCGGCATAGACACCATCACGGCAAAAATAGTTTCCACCTCACCGGGCTGTTATGACACGGCTACAGCTACCGCGATTATCATTAATACGGATTATACGGGAATCGCAGTTCCTGGGTTCTCTAAAGGAGACGTGACAGTGTGGCCTAACCCTTCAAAAAATGACATAACCATCACTTCATTCAGCAGGATAGAGAATGTAACCATCTGCAACATGCTGGGGCAAACTATATATAACGCTACCTTTAATGAAAATAATGTGGTAGTGAATGTAAGCACATTCCCTGCCGGGGTGTATGAGGTGAAGGTGAATGGGATTTATGTACAGAAAATGGTAAAGGAATGAGTAAATCTGAGCCTAGTTTACTCGTCAAGTCTAATAGTCTGCGCGAAGAGCGGAATGAAATAGGCACAACAAATATAGGTCAGAAGAAAACAGTAACACAAAATAGTGTAATCCGCTGCTGGGGATATGACATTGTATCCGGCATTACGCCAGTTATACAGATTCATCGCACTCATGCAACAGGGATAATTGAGCATGCTAACCACAAATAGTTTAAAATAAGCCCTTGAAAATAATCTTCCAGGTTAATGGCGGTATTGGTAAATGCGTTGCAGCAACAGCCGTATGCAAAGCAATTAAAACCCAATATCCCGACGACCAGCTAATAGTTGTCACCCCATATCCCGCTATCTTTCTCTGCAACCCGAATGTAGATAAGATACTTACCGGCCATGACCTTGCTTACTTCTATCAGGAGCATATACAAGATCAAAAGATAAAAACGCTGCTTCACGATCCATATTTGGAAACAGATTTTATTAACACTACCGAGCACCTGACGAAGATATGGTGTGAGATGTTTGGCATTAAACATAATGATGAACTCCCTGAGATTTTTCTTACAAACAGGGAGCAAACCTCTTTCGCCAGGCAATTTGCTTCACAAAAACCAATCCTGGTTCTACAAACAAATGGAGGTCCCGACAATCAGCCTAATAAATACTCATGGATGCGGGATATGCCAATGGCTACCGCTCAAACAATTGTTGATGTTTTTGCTTCCGAATACAATATTCTTCATTTTCGCCGGGATGACCAGTTGCCCCTCAGAAATGTAACACCAGTGAGAGCGGATTTTCGTACACTCGCCGCTCTTATTTTGCTTAGCGAAAAAAGATTGTTTATAGATAGTTTTGCACAGCACACGGCCGCAGCGCTTGGGAAGCCATCAGTAGTTTGCTGGATAGGTAATGATCCAAAACAGTTTGGCTATAAAATGCACACAAATATTATTGCCAATCCTCCAACGATAAAGCCTGAATTGAGGCAATCGGTTTATAGAAAGTACAATGCTTCTGGTCTGGTTATTGAATATCCTTATAGCTGTGATTCGGAGATATTCGATGTCGATGCAATTGTACAAGCCATAGTGAACGAACCTGAAGAAGTGCCAGGAATTGGGAAAACAAGCAATAACCTGATAATTAAAGAGAAGATCCGCTTGGAAAATAAAAAGGGCAGCATGGTGGGTAAACGGCTGAACTACCTGGTGGGACAAACGGACCTAAGCAATATAAAGCGGGTTTTGGATATTGGCAGTTGGCATCTCCGTCAAAGTATTGAGTTTTCAAATGTTTTCAAAAATGCCAAAATTGATGCCTTTGAGCCTGTACCAGAATCTTACCAATTTTGCCTGAACAGACACGTTGGGTTGGAAGAACAAAAAAAGAGCAGGATCGAGGTTCATAATCTGGCATTAAGCAATTCGGAAGGTGAAATTCCATTTTATCCTGTTGATCCTAATCTTAGCTCCACTCCCAATGTCGGGGCGTCTTCTATGTTTAAATTCATTGAAGGGCTTAATGGCTCTCCTTTTAATCAGAACCTGGTTCAGAATGAAATATTGGTGCGAGCTAACACCTTAGACAACTGGTGTAAGGAAAATAATGTGTCGGCAGTTGATATTATGTGGGTTGATGTACAAGGGTCCGAATTATTGGTGTTTCAGGGGGCCGAGAATATTCTTAAAAATACCCGCATCATTATGACCGAAGTGGGACTTAAGCCATACTATCAGGGGCATACCTTAAAACAGGATATTGATGCATTTTTGTTTGAAAGAGGTTTTATTGAATTAGAAGGTTCGTTTGAGGAGAGTGTTGTTGGTTATGAAGCCAATACAATTTATGTAAAGAATTGAAAAAATAATGCCCGTTATATATAGGCATTCAAAGTTTTCTTTTATTTTTAAGCTATATAAATAACCACCTAAAATTTACCCAATGAAAATCATTTTCCAGATTGATGGCGGCATAGGTAAAAGCATAGCAGCTACGGCAGTTTGCAAAGCCATTAAAGTGCAGTATCCCAAAGATCAGTTGATAGTTATTACCGGCTATCCCGAAGTCTTTCTTTGCAATCCCAACGTGGATAAAGTATTCAACTTCAATAACCTGAATTATTTTTACCAGGATAATATCGAAGGGCAGAAGGTAAAGATGCTTCTGCATAATCCTTATTTGCAGACAGAATTTATTTCACTTGATGGACACCTCATAAAAGTTTGGTGCGAGATGTTTGGAGTTAAATACAATGGAGAGCAACCAGAGTTATTCATCAATAATCGGGAGCAGAATTTTTACGGTAACCAGTTTGGTAATTCACAGAAGCCAATAATGGTATTGCAGACAAATGGAGGTGCACCCAACCAGCCGAATAAATATTCATGGACGAGAGACCTCCCCACCTCAACAGCCCAGAGAATAGTATATGCTTTTGCAAGTGATTTCAATATAATACACATTCGGCGTGAAGATCAAATAGCCTTGCAAGGAACTACACCTATGCAGGCCGATTTCAGAGCACTTGCAGTATTGATTTCAATGAGCGCAAAAGGTCTTTATATTGATAGTTTTGCACAACATGCAGCGGCAGCGCTTAATAAGCCAGGAGTAGTATGCTGGGTAGGAAATATCCCTTCGCAATTTGGGTATGACCTGCATACCAATATCATTGCAAACCCACCGACTATAAGGCCAGAATTAAGGCATTCCGTGTTCAGCAAATATAATATTTCTGGACAGCCGACTGAGTTTCCCTATAACAACGAGGGTGAAATATTCAATGCAGACCAGATCATAGAGGCTCTATTTAATAGTTCAAGCGTTCGATTGTCCGGCAGGCCAGAATCGCCGGTTATAGAATCTATGGTCGCTCCACATATTACCGTTCCAGAGCCACTTGCAATTGAAGTAAAAAAAGCTGAGGAAAATGGTAAAAAGTCTGCAAAAAAAGTAAAGGCAAAATGATAACCCTGTGTATTTAGGTTTACTTTATTGCACCTACCGCAATACCACAATAGTTTTCAGATTAACCACATTTCTATACTACTCTCAATGCCAGAAAAGATATTCTTTCAGTCCTCACTTCCTCGTGTGGGTAGCACTGTGTTTCAAAACTTAATGAATCAGGATCCACGTTTTTACGCATCCTCTACCAGCGGTATGCTAGAGCTTATATATGCTGCGCGGCACAATTACACCGAAAGTCCGGAATTTAAAGCACAAGATGCCGAACTGATGAAGAAAGCCTTTTTTGGTTTTTGCCGGGAAGGGATACGTGGGTATTATGATGCTATAACCGACAAACAATTTGTGCTGGATAAGTCTCGCGGACACTTCGCTCACTATGGCTTTATAGATAGCTTCTATCCTAACCCTAAAATCATTTGTCTTGTGCGATCGTTGCCCGATATTATTGCGTCAATGGAAAAAATGTTCCGCAATAATCAATACAAATCAAACGCAATGGTGAATCACGCTACAATGCAAGGTACTACTACACCAAAGCGAGTGGATATATGGTTCAACTCCCCACCGATTGGCTTAGCGATAGAACGGCTCAACGAGGCCATAAGGCAAGGCATAGACAAGAAACTTTTGTTCATAAAATATGAATCATTATGCCTTCATCCGGAATTGGAAATGAAGCGGGTTTATGAGTACCTCGAAATACCGCCCGCGAACCACGACTTTGACCATATTGAACAGACAACCAAGGAAGATGACGAAATATATGGCATCTCCGGCCTTCATACCATCCGCGAAACACTTGACATGAAGCCATCCGACGCGCGGGATGTACTTGGAAAGGATGTATATGACTGGATAATGAAAACATATAAATGGTACAACGATTATTTTGGATACAAATAATCACTAAATCACTTCGCCTATTTTAAAAGTGAATAGGCAGGGTCAAACTTGTCGGTGGGAACTGAGTATTCGTCATGTGTATATTTAAATCCTAACCTCATCAAAAGATCCTTTGAATGCGTATTTGATATATTGTGTACGGCGAAAAGTGACGATGCTTCTAATTTTTTGAACGCATAATCCACAACAATTTTAGCGGCCTCTTCACCATAACCTTTTCCCCAGTAAGCTGATTTGAGAAGGATGCCAATTTCAAATATTTTAGCCGCCGGTTTGTGAGGCCGTAACCCGCAGTATCCTATTAGTTCATCCGTTTGCAAATTGAAGATAGGCCAATATTGAATGTTATGCAGCCGCAATATAGCCCGCTCAGTTAGCAGCCGTCTTTGTACCTGCGCGCTTGTAAATGATCCCCCAGCATACTTTGTGACTTCAGGGTCAGACCACAGTTCCACAGCTAAATCTAAATCGTCTAATGACCAAGTACGAAAACCTATGCGCTTGCTTTTTAGAAAATAATTTCCATTCATTTACAATGTCATTGAGGCATCTGTCGTTTGAAAAACAATCAATTTATTTAGAGTCAAAAAATCAACGACTTGATGCAGGCAGCTATCCGCAGGGTCTATATCGGTATGCAAATGAATATCCGGAGAGACTGGTTTTTCATAAGGACTATCAATACCCGTAAAGTTTTTTAATTTTCCACTTTCCGCCAATTTATACAACCCTTTTGTATCACGGATTTTACAAGTTTCAATACTGGCATCAACAAAGACTTCAATAAAATCTTTATGCCCAATAATTGTTTTAGCTTTTACTCTATCCTCCTCAAAAGGGGAAATAAAGGATGCAATAACTACCGTTCCGGCATTGTTAAACAGCTTGCATATTTCAGCCACCCTTCTTATATTTTCTGCTCTATCTTCTTTAGAAAATGAAAGGTCACTGTTTATCCCAATGCGGGTATTATCCCCGTCAACTACATACGAACGGATTCCGTTCTTGAAAAACCAGCTATCCAGTTCTACTGCAACAGTTGATTTACCCGATGCAGAAAGGCCGGTTAGCCAAATGGTAAATGATTTGTTGTCGTTAAGTGTCTCCCTTTGATGCCGACTTACCTTGCTATCATTCTGAAATAGATTGGCAGCATTCTCATTCCTCACCTTTTGCGCTTTCGTGCTTCTTGAAGGAATACCAAATGTAATTTTGTGCCATAGTCTCTCATGGAAGAAATACAGCAACATTTTCGTTATTAGCTCCATGCCACCGATCTTCGCACCCATGCTTATTTGTCCTGTGATAAACCACCCCAACAAAACGGTATCAAGAGAGCCAACAGCTCTCCAGGAGACCGTTTTTAGCAAATGCCTTTTTACGGTAGGGTCTTTCTCAAAGATTTTTATAAGGGCATCAAAAACCATATTTACATTAACTACGCATGAATATTAGAGTTGAAAGTTTTGTTCTGAACTATTAGGTTAAATGGGAGAATTATTCTGATATTATATTTGCCTGACTGATTGTAATTGTAGCTCATGTGGTGTAAAATTTTTGCGTAAAAGTTATCAATTTCCATTCCAGAAGCAATTGCCATGTTGATAATATCGTCAAATAAAGTACACTTTACCCCGTAAGCGTGAGTGCATACGATCTGATTTCTGAAATGAGGCTCAATAAGGCCGCCAAAATAAACCATATCCCATTCATGCAGCATTCCGGCATTCTTTATCAATAGCTGATTTGGGTTCTCCAAAAATAAGGCATCATCCTCGAAGATAAGAACCCTTGAATATCCTCGCTCTTTGGCTATCTTAATGCATTTAACGTGCGATGCTCGACAGGATAGACCCCCAATTAGGTATTTATTTTCCTTCTTTATAAAGTTGCGGTATTTCTCCGTACCCGGAAGCGCCTTTAATTCAGTCGCATCTACTCTTTCAAAATTCGCTATGCCAAATTTTCTGAATTGACTAATCATACGGTCATTTCGTTCAATATCCTTTTTGAGATTGATGTAAAATATTTTGTCGAAATAAGAATCAATTGTCAGCGGTTTATACGTTAGGTCAGCCATTGCAGATAATCGACTTTTATAAAAAAGATTTTATCTTTTAAAGATAAGGGGAGAAATATTAATTGCCAAAAAGTATAAATAAAACAAAGTCCTCTACCGGCAATATCAGGAATCCCTCGCGTCGAAAGGGAGTAACTTGAGAGATCTATTCATTTTCACTATTCCTATTGTTTAGATTGAAGTCGGCAAGTGAAATGTCCGATACCAATATTTTATAGTCAGTATGTTCGCCAATTTCATAGTGAAAAACTTCCGCCCGTTCTCTAAAAGGGCTTATTTCTTTTACTATATCTTCAAGTATAAATTTGCACTTATCAACTTTGTCTTGATTTAGTGGTTTTTCCTCCCAACCTGGTTCAAAAATAGGTCTTAATATTTCGACGTATTTTTTTCTAATTATCATCAGAAAATCGTCATCTGTGACCGATGACAGAATGATAAGACAAAATGGATTTGAATGATCATTCTTCTCTTTGACATTTGTATCAAGAACAATGTTGCCAGCCATAAGTGAAATTCTACAGCTAAAGCCAGTTGCGGCATCATAATTTAAAATAGTAAAGTAGTTGACTATGTTTTGTCCATTGTTATCTTCATTTTCATTGTGTATTTCTTGAATATCGCTGTTATTTAATAATTGCTGAAATAGTATAGCTTGATCCGTATCTGAAATGTGTCTCTCTTTTATTCTGTCTGCTACTTCCCCCAATACACGGACAATGTTCTGCACATCTTCAATTGTTTTGGGAAAAAGTTCTCTTACGTCAGTCAATATTTGTTCTGGTGTTATGTTGTTGTCTAACTTACTTAATGCAAGAACATATTGGTAAATCTTAGTTGCTTTTTTTAGATTTCCTACAACACTTATCATTGTGTTGTTGTTAATTGCGTGAATTTTTCTGATGTGGCCTATTCTAATACTCCCATTGTCTCTTGGAACACCAATATTGCTATCAAATGACGCTATGATGAATTTGTTTGTGTATATAAATGCTAAACCATCCATTATATATAAAATAGGCAATGCAATTTACGGATAACAGTGGCATAATAAAAATTGGGAAAAATATGAGTTATTCAATTTCATTCCGCGCTTCCTATTGAAGTTTTGGATTACCAAAAAAAACACAAGGGGTGCAAACTTTCGTTCAACACCCCTCAGCCCTAATTAAAAAACACAACGTTAAAAGAACATGCACCTGCTATTCCCATGCCGCTGGCGCGTGCCTTACGCCCGGATGCTTGGCCACTTTGCCGAACAGATAGCCGACCTCAAATACCGAACTTGAAGTGCGGATAGTGCCGACATACAACCCTTCCGATTGCGCGCGCAGATCGTTCAATCCGCCCTGGCCGCGCACCCGAAGGAACAGGCCGGTCTTGAATTGGTAGCCAATGTCAAACCCTATGCCGATATCGAGCGCTTTCAAATCGTCAGTCTGGCTTGACCCGATTTTCAGCGTGCCGCCGTTCACATCATTGGGGCTTATGCTTCCGTTCACATTCAAGGCGACATATGCCCCAAGGCCGAGAAAGAAATGGTTCCTGCCGGGCTTGCCAAACTTGAACTCAAAGGTGGCAGGCAGTTCTATGGTATTCACGCCCCAAGTATAGTCTCCGCTCACGGCCTGTCCGTTGTATGTGTTCACATACACGATATTCGATCCGCCGGTCATGGCATATAGTAGGCCGGTTTCCAAATGGACGATGCCACCCACATGCACATCCATGATGCCGCCGAGCAAAATGCCATATTTAGCACCGCTGGCAGTGCCGCCGAAAATGAGAGTGGCATCGTTCAGGCCGCCATGAACACCGAACATGATGGGTGCTTCCTTTCCTTTGGCATATCCCCGATGCTTGCCTGACGCGACCTGTACGGTATCATCTTCGTTGTCGGCATCTTCAACGGCAACTTCTTTATTTTGCCTTTGCTTCTTGGTGTTCTGGCAGAAAGCCTTTGGCATGGCCCCGGCCAAGCATATCGTAATCAGGGAGAGTGTAAGTGCTTTTTTCATTGTGTATGTGTTTGTTTTGTGTTTAATTAATCATGTACCTGAATATCTATGCCAAAGTCATATACCTTGTCCTTCGAGAACAGTTGCGGCGCGGAGCCCGTGTAGATGAAGCAGTATTCGCCGCCTTCGAGCGGCTCTTTGGCATATACCTTGTAGATGCCGTCCGCCACCTGATCATAGCTGAAATCCACCTTCTGTTTTTCGCTGATGCCCACATCACTGCCATATGCGTTGCCGCTGCTCACGATTATCTGCCTGCTATCGGTTCGTTCCTTCATCCGGACCAGCGAGAATTCATTCGGGGACATGTTGCTTGCAGGGTCGAGGTAGAAGTAGAAGCGGGGCTTGGTATGGGGTATCTGCCTCCTGCTGTGCGGCCCGGAGAGGCCCGAGGTGGCCGTGCTCTTAGCGAGGCCGTATGAATACTGCCGGGCAAGGGCCGCGCCGAACCCGCCGGACTTTGAGTTGCTAATCACTGTCGGGTCTATTGGCACGAAGAGATTGTTGGTGTCGCTTTTGTTGTAGTAATAGATGCCGTATTTGCGCATGGTTCGCGGGTCTCGGTAGTCGCGATAGCTTGCCTCTACTTTGGCCTCATGGGATTGGGCGGAGATCATTTCGCTTATCACTTCGCCTGGGACGCCGTTTGTTTTCAGGGCAACTAATGCGTCAACGCCAACATCGAAATGAGTGTTGCTTGCCTTTATCTTGCTGATGATGGCGGCGGCTGGTAGGTCAAGTTTTGCCAGCTTGATTATGTCGGTATTGGTCAGAGTTTCGCTTTGAGCGATGGCGAGAAATGGGAAGCACAAACAGAAGATGAACAATGCTTTTTTCATACGGTGCTGGGTTGTCATTTTGTAGAACCGGGTCAAAAATAATAGAAAAATCCAAAAAGTCACCAATAGGTAACTAAATATTTTTTTAAGCTGTGATACTTTACTCTCCGTAACGGTAGCTGATGGTAACCCTGATTGACAAGTATGTAATTGAGCAAGTGAAGGAAAAGCGCGTGGAGAAAGGCATTTCGCAGTCTCAGCTTGCGTTTGAATTAGACATTGCGACAAGCTTTATCGCGATGATAGAAAGCGGCAAGTACGAGAAAAAATACAATGTGCATCACATAAATGAGTTGGCGAGAATATTTGAGTGCAGTCCAAAAGACTTTATGCCCCAGCATGCATTCATGTAAAAGACCCAACGAAAAGTCGCTGGGTCTCGGTTGTTTTCATGGTGTCATTCACAGTCAAACATCGTCTTCAATAACATGGAACGTGGCTTCCAGATCAATTTCCTCCAATCTCTTTTTCGGAACGAAATAGGAACTGTCATGGTGTTCCTGCCACGGGAACCCCTGCATTAGATAGCATTCCTGCCGGAACCAGGGATAGTCCATCAACTCCTGAACCCACGGCCATATGACAAGCACGAAGTCTCCCTTTAAATACTCTGCGTTCATCTCCGTATGATTTAGGTGGTTACCGATGCTGGTTCATCAACCGCTTCCGGAGCGTAGTCCGGCTCTGGCATGTTGAGGATGAAGTCAACGGCCTTTTGCGCGAGCGTGGCGGCGGTGAAGATCAGGTACTTGTCCTGGGCGAATTTCTCGGCCCATCCATGCAGGTATTCGGGGCTTGGCACGAAGTCGCTTAGGATGCCCGCATACGACTGGAGATGGCAGGTGGCTATCTCGGCAACCAATTCTTCCAGCGTAAATGGATCACATCCCAATTCCGGCATCTCAATAAGACCTGATCGCCGTAGTCGGGTATGATGCCCCGTGCTGTGCACTAGCTGGTGCAGAAGCGCCGAACAGTAGTCCGCTTCGCTTGCGAACGTGCTTTTCTTCGGCATGTTCACAGTATCCGTGGTGGGGTCATAGTACGGCTTCGGGTCTTTGTACTTTACTAGCGGCGGATGTGGCATACTTTCGATGATCTCCTCGCAGGTCGCTATGGGCAGCAGTTCCACATCGGGAACCATTTCCCGGCTTATTCCGGCGCATTGGGAGATGTTGTAGGCGTAGTAGTAGCGCGGCCCGGTGTACTCCCTTGCATCTGTCGTTTCGCCATTCTTTTCTTCGCCATCCTCGGTCTTGACGTTCCAGGACACGAGCATGTGGGGCCGTTCTTCCGGCTTTATTGCTCCGTCAATCTTCTTGAGCTGCCGTTCCGTGATGAACAGATTGCGCTCGTACCCGAGCATTGCAAGGAGCATGACGTTCAGCCCCCTGAACGGATGGCGGGTGGCGAGGTTCGTGGGGATGCCGCCCTTCGTCCATTGCTTTCGCCAGGGGACGTTTCCTGTTTCAAGTTGCGCGATTGTCCTGTCATTGACGAACGTGTACACATCTTTCTGTGCAGCGTTCCTTTTTTTCGCTGTTGCCATGATTTTTGTTTTTTGTTGTTAACGAATGAATTTCCTACACAGTGTAGAACGGGGAAGAGGGAACAGGTAGGGAGGAGAAGTTCCCATAAATGAGAACCGGCATTTCACGCAAATAAAAAGCAATCCCGAATGAGAGATTGCTTTTGGTGTTTTGTTGCGGCAGCTGTTTAAAAAACCTCAACCGCGATGTTGAAGCCATTTGCGGTGGCAAGCGCAGGCCCATCGCTAAACTTGTTGCGCAGAAGATACCAGAGCCGTGATTGCTCCTTTCTGTCAAGCGTGACTATCCCATCTGGAAAGGCCGGACTTGCATAGCTGCCATTGTATTCCTTTGGGTCGGGCGTGTCTGACTGCATGGTCTCACCGTAATAGACGGGATTCATGTACAGGTTGAGTATCGCCATCTTTGCGCAGGTTGGGTCGCTGTCGATGCCGTAGAACTCATTCTGCCATCCGGCCTGTTGCCTTGCGGCTACGAGCAGCCGCCCGCTTCCGCAGCATGGTATCAGGATGCGCATACGAGGCGAATCATCTCCTTTCAGCCGCCCTATGACGTCCTTCGCCACGCGCTGGCATTCCTGCCAGGGGAGGAAGGTCTTTGCCATGCCGACGTTCTCGAAGTTAGCCTCATAGTATTCCCCGATTACGTCATTGCCGGAAGAGCTATCGGCCCTGTCCTTCGTTTCGGTCTGGAGGGCGATGAGCAGGTCGGGGAACATGAGCTGTGCGGTCTCACTGTACCTGTGCAGGGTATCGGAGAGCAGCTTTTCATCCTGCATCAGTCCTGTGAGGCTGTCTATCGAATAGGTGCACAGGAGCGTTGTGAGGAAATCGTCGAATACGGTGCGGTGGTCATGCTGGCTTTGGCCTCTGAGCGATTCAAAGAGGCTTGCGAATGTCTTTTTGTTTGTCATAGAACGCTGTTTTTTTGAAAGCGTACCACACGCAGCTGAGATTGCGTACCCCCGGAAAGTTCTCATTTATGAGAACCCCCACAACCTTGCCTTCTTATTCGCTATCCATAGACCATGTACTGCCACCGCCCGTAATGACATTGGTAGCACACCGTAAAAATTGAGCCTCATCGCGGGTGGTGAATCTCATTCTTTCGTATTCCCAAATGGAATACACAAAATTTTCCTTTGCTCCGCGCCTCTTTAGCACGTATTGCTCATGGCAGCAATACGACATTTCGGGTCGTGCCGTATGCCATATAATTTCAACCATTGGATAAAATTACAGCAGCCTCTTACCGAAAAAAAGCATTGTGGATATGTTTCATTTCAATGCTGATTGCCAATGATCTACAGAGCTCGGGTTATCCACAATCCGATTTAGGACTTGTGAGATGCAGCGGCTTTGCCTACGTTATCATTGCCACCGCGTTCGCACTTGTGCCCGACAACTTCGCCAAGCATATGCCATCTCCACAGTGGTTCAAACACACCAGGGCCGATCTCATCGAAATAAAATTGTGCGTTATGCCGTTCCCATTTGACAATATATTCTGCATTCGCCGTCTTGAATATGTCACCCTCGTATATCATGGTTCCGTTCCGGTCTTTCAGCCCGGTATATTGCCAGCTAACTTCTATACCGCCCGCACTGGTGTCTGACGCAGGGCCCCTGAATGAGCCGTCCTCCATGAAGCCCCAATAATGCCATGTACCCGAGATGTATTGTTTGTAGAGCAGGGTTCTCATTTCTCTATTCTATCACGGCAATTTACTTTTGTGATTGAGCGCGTATGAGTTGCTATTCTTTCACCTCGGTATATAATCCACATATGTACGGCAAACAGGAAAAGGAGCCATCTATACGCTACGTCAAAAAATATGAACTGGTTGAAACAAAGACCGAATTGCCCATCCAGGGCCAGATACATGATCCAGAGGACCTTGACACCTTCTTCCGGGATTTGCAGAACGAACAGGTGTCGAAGGTCATAGCCATCTATCTTGACGATAACTTTCTGCTTCTCGGGCATCAGGTGTTTCTCGGCGCAACATCGGCTACCCTTGAAACCCGGCTCGTATATCATTACCATGCCCTGTTCCTTGCCAAAAACTTCATTCTTCTCGTCAATCATCCGTCCGGCGATCCGCTTCCTTCGGATGACGATTTAAAGCTCATGCGCTCCCTCATGGTTGATGCCAATGCGCTATCATTTCATCCCGGCTTTTCCGACTTCGTCATCGTGGGCGACAAATCGTATTACAGCATGGCGTTCGACAAGGGACTTGTGGAATCCGAACGGCACCGGGGAGAGTTGAGGCAATAAGCTGCTGTACTACTCTGCGGACATTCGACGTATGAGACGATTTAAAAACATATAAAAAACAGCCGTTTTTACGGCTGCCCTTAAAATAATCGTAGCTGTGAACCGTTACCTGCTGGCTTTGTTTCTTCCGATGGCGAAATGATGTGTGGTGGCACTGGCTTCGCATTTTGAGTAAACGCGTTTCTATTCATTTGCCAAAGCCGTGACCGTTCCTTTTCCTCTATCCTGAATATGCCCAGCGGAAGGAAGGACAGCTTGTAGCTGATGCGGAAATCATTCGGGTCGAGAGCGTTTGCGCACATGACTTCCGCATGGAATATCCCGTTCAGGAAGAGATTAAGCGCGGTCATTTTTACGCAGGTATGATCTACGTCGATGCCATAGTATTCATGTCCCCAGCCCAGCCGCTTCGCGGCGGTCATGAGCATACGACCACTGCCGCAGCTTGGGTCTATGACCTGTTGTACCTTGTCGGAGTCTGCTTCATTGCCGCAGGTCAGGTCCGCCAACATGCCGCTAAGAGGCCAGGGGGTGAAGAACTGTCCGGACTTCGCCTTGCAGAAATTCTGCTGATAATATTCGCCCAGAACATCATTTCCGTGACTGTCATTCACTCGCTCTTCCATTTCCATGATGAGTTGCGCGAGCGCCTTAGGGAAGCGTGTGCGCAGGTCGTCCTTTTCGTATTTGGCAGCGATCTCCAGGTACAGGTCTTCGTAATGTGATTTGCCGGTGCCTGGGATTTGGGCGGTGGCGTAGATGTACATGGTGAGCAGGTCATCAAAGACAGTTCGGAGGTCGTACCTGTAGGTGAACGAATCCATCAGGCTTGCGAAGGTTTCTTTTTTGCTTGTCATAGAACAGTGTTTTGTTACAAGCATATCAGTGCAGCAGGGGAGGGATACCCCGGGAAAGTTCTCATAAATAGGAACAATTGGGGATAGATCATTTCCTGGTCTCAAAGCAATGAGCGGCGGCAATGGCCTCAAATAGCTTGTCGTGGTACGGCTTGCTGCATTCCTGTTCGCGGCGGTACAGCGGCAGGAGTTCAGGATACTGATGAGCGATATAACCGATGAGCGCCGCCTTGTTGGTCTTTCTTTTAGGCGCGTACCGCTGTGTGAGGTCAGTGAGCGTGTAGTACCGCACTGTAATCTTTCGCTGTTCAAAGAGCGCATTCATGGCCCCTATCAATTGCGCATACCCGATTGACCGGGGCATCCTGTCCGGTATCTTAACGGCCACATGCTGTATCTTATGCCTTGTAATGAGCTGCGAGAGGCCGTAGAGGATGCCGATGAGTTTCCCATCCGACCATTTGCATTTGAAGGACTGAACGCCAAACTTCTTTAATTCTTTCTCCCGCATAACCGCAAAACCACATGACCTCGTACCTGGGCTTATACCGAGGATCATAGGGAGGAGCCGCGAAACTTAACGAGATGCATATAATAGGCGGCCCGGCTGCGCTTTATGTTCTCCTTCGGCGTGTGCATGACGAGTTCCAGTATCTCGCGCAAAAATTCTTCCGAATATTTGGCGACGATGTACTCATGCACGCCGAGTGATTTCGTATCCTGCAAGGTACTTGCGATCTCATACGCAAATGCTTTCTTTTCTTGTTCGTTCATGGAGTTCTTACAAATGGGAACATTGTGCGTTCCCGTTCGTTATTATTATTTATAATAATCGAAACGTTTTACGAACGTGTACGCGAACGCTTATTTTTTTAATTTTTCGGGCATTTTGTTCTCATAACTGAGAATTTTTTTTCGCATGGCTTTCCACAGGGCATCTTACGGCGGATTGTTCTTTTCTAAAGCGTTCCTTTGCTTGCGTTTCTCGACCTTTTTGAACCATGCATCAATCTCTTGAACCGCTTCCTGGCGTAAGTCCCAAAAGAGTTGTGCTTCGGGGATCTTGTAGAGTGCCGCCAGCTTGTAGAGGTTCTTCAAGCTCGGGTATCGTAGGCCGTTTTCCCATTCGGAGATGCGGCCCTTACTCTTCAGTCCGAGCGCTTCCTTCATGTCATCAAGCGTAAGCCCGGCTTCCAGCCTGGCTTTGCGCAATTCGTATGGGCTGTATCGTGGTACCCGCTCCATATACTTGAAAATATCAGTTGAAAATGTTTCCAGTAAGACCGGTGAAATTCTTACAAATGAGAACTAACGTCAAAGAACCTGCAATGAAAATTCACATCGTGTTGCGAGAGTTTGAGTGTGGTGAATTGGTCAGAAGATGGAAGGTGCTTCCTACGAGAACGAATTTCTGACTTCAAAAAATGTCTTTTATGAGCCTAAACTAAACGTACTATTTTTCACTTAAATTTCTTCTAAACTAACCTATTGACCTTTTACCCGGTGATGGTATCTTTTGGGCATGAAAAAAGATTACTGGCAGGATGTATATGATGCCTATGAGGAACTGGCCGAAAGAGAGCGAACCAAGGCTCTGTGGAGGAATACCGCGCAGCCTATTGTGTTAGCGATTCTCGTGCCATACATTCTTTGTCACTTGCTTCAATTTTTTGGCTTGATATAGTATCTATATGAATAATAAGCGGTATGCTATAATTGATAGGAAAGGGAACATTATGGATTGGGAAAACGAACCCTCTATCGGTGCTGCGATCATTAAATCGAAAGCAGAGGCTCACAAGGCCCTGAAGGAGACGCAAAAGAGATTCGCTGCAAGGGGCATGAAATCCAAAAATTGGGAAGACTGTAAGGTTGTTGAGGTGTCAATATTTGACTAATCATCGAAAATGAAGGAAGGCCGGTAAGGCGGAATATGCAGAGAATACGCAATCAAAAAAAACTCCACTGTCTAGAGCTTTTTTGCACGTCATTTTATGCCCTTAGATGGTTTGAAAATGGCTGATGATAGCACCGACCTGTTCGTTGGTCAGATTCTTTACATTATCGAAATGCAATACGCCCATAGACAGGCCGAGTATGACGGTGAACACATCTTTCTTTTGCTCCCTTGTAAGCCCTGGAATGCCTGCCACGGCCCACTGATATGCTGCCGCTATCTTTTCCCATGTCTCCAGTTCCGTCTCCGGGTGCAGGTCTCGTTGGAAGCTATCCAGAAAGGTTTGCAGCGGGGTATCATCAACGTCGGCTATCACGGCCATAAAGCCTTTGACGCGATCAATGAAAGTGTCTGGTAGGCTGTGATACTTGATGGAACTCCCGCTTACGTTGTTTGTTTCTGCATTCATAGGTGCTGTCAGTGTTATTTTTTACCCTGTTGGGTTAACTCGACTTCTTCTTTTAGTAAATCGAACTTGACGATGAAATGCTCGAAGAATCCCGTTTGCCCGACAAGGCCGTGCCGCATGACGTGACCAGACACGTTGGGCATGAAGCCCGCCTCGATCTCATGCTCCCAGCCGCCCACATCTATGTGAATCTTGTGGAGGTAATACACCGAGCTTTTACCGCCTACGCCCAGTACTGTTTTCATGATGCCTTTCTTGACGTCAATGCCGATGGCTTCGCCTATTCCAGCATCGAAAAGGCACATGTCAGCGCCGGAATCTACTAGTACCTCATAACCGGTTTCCTGGCTCTTGTACCGCAGCTTTACGGGAATGACCGGCCTGAGGACGTGGCCGTATTTGGCATACCGGAATTTCATACAATGCCGACGTATGCGTCTAGTGATTCCGGCATACGAGTTAAAAATGGGATAGTACCCGTCTTTTTCTGAGCTTTTTCCAATGCCTCCTTTGCTGTCTTGCCGAAGCTGATCACGGTTTCCTCGTCAGAAGCCAGTGCTACCCACAGCCCATTGTATTTTTTATAGATTTTCGTCCAGTCTTTTGCCATATGCTTAGTATATCTATAAAAGCATAGGCATGTCAAACGAGGTAGTCATAGGCATCGGTGTCTGCGTATTATCCCCAACACCTTCGCACCACTGCCATGGGCGTAGTCTCTAAAGTTAAGTGAATCCTCGTCTGGTTGTAGTATTTCAAATATTTCCGCAGCGCACAATTTATCTCCGAAACGTCGTTTGATATTTTATCCAAGCACTCCTCCTGCAAAGTCCGATTGAACCGCTCAATATGTGCATTGTCGTTGGGTTTTCCGATGCGTGTATACCGGTGATTTTTCCGTATCCGCGAAACGAACCAAGTTCCGAATTCCGGACCATGGTCCGACTGCACCATCTGAAAATGGAATGGCGCATGTCGCTGTGCCTCGGCAATGAATGTGACCGCAGTCGCCGCATTCATGCGCTCATATGCCTTGGCATATGCCCACCTCGAGTACACGTCTATGCAGGTGAACACGTACAGCCGTTTCTTTTTGGAAAGCATGCGATGCACCGTGTCCGTCTCGACCAAAGCGCCCGGAAACACGGGGTATGGCCGATTCACGGGCGGATGGTACCGCTTCCACGGACTTCTCTTTTTGAGCAGGTATCCTTTCTCAAGCACCCGATGCACCGTGTTTTTTGATATCCGCACCCCTTTTTGAACAAGTATGATGTGAATGGCTTCCGTGCATCTTTTTGTTTCGATGCGAAGTCGAACGATTTCCTGCCTCAAACTCTCGTCTATTTTTCTCGGGGATGTTTTGGGGCGAGAACTTTTTGTTGGAATGGGATGATCTCCGATTTTCTTTGCAAGCTTGACCCATGTGCTCACCGCCGTGTGCGCGAAGCCAGGATGCCGCCCGACCTTTCTCGCGCTCCAGCCGCGCGAATCGAGGCGTACCGCCTCGCGTCTGATCTTGGGCATGTTCTTGTTTGATGTGTACGGCATTTCCTCATGCTAGCGCATGGGTGGTGCGAAGGTGTTGGGGGAATACGTGTCTGTTTACTTTTTATGGATTTATGGTAGAGTGTGGATATGATTACTTTAAACAAGTCTGCTGTAATAATAAAGCCGAAAGAGCCTTTTATGGATTGGCCTACGCAGAGCAATTCAATGGCCGGCAAAGGTGGGGAACAGCCCTCTGAAAACATCCAAAATGAATCTTTTGTGATTTTGATACCACGTTACTTTAGCGATACCTCAGCCCGGGCGTATATCAACGCAATGTGGGAGGAAGTATTTGAAGAAAAGCTTAGAAGCCGATGTGCTGACGAATCACTTTGGCCGAAAGACAGAACCCAAAAAATGTTTTGGCAATGGTTTACTCTAAAATGTTATCCCTCAGTTTTTGATTCTGAATAGAACTGCCATCATTGCAGGCTTTGCAGGAAGGGAAGAACAGAAGAGAATGCTATTTGTTGTATCAGACCTGAGGATGAACTTTTTGTTGCTGTTAGTAGAGATTAGAACGCGGTTGTATCTTGGTTTATTGCCGCATGGTGGTAGGGAAGTGAGGGTTGGTCACTACTTCCTCGGGTAAATATCTTATTTCATTTTCGATTTTACTCCAGTCAATAAGTTCCAAACCTATCCAACTGCGGGAGCAACAAAGTAACAAACTAACAAGTTAAGAAAAAGAATCCCTGGATATGCTATATTTAGGTTCTTAAAGGTACAAAATGAATTCCTTTTGAGTTATGAAAATATCAAGGATTAAGATTCAAAATTTCCGATCTATTAAAGACGCCGAGTTCTCGCTGAGTGATTTTAACATCTTCGTAGGCCAAAATAATTGCGGTAAAACAAATTTTTTTGAGGCAATAGAGTTTTTCTTCAACGGTTTGGGGAAAGGGGTTGATGTCAACAACTTAAAGTTCAAAAGAGAAGACGGGCTTGAGATACTTGTAGAGATAGAGTTCTCAGGTGCAATTGCAGGGGCTGCCCAAATGCAAAATGCGTCTAACCGTACAAAAATCGAAACTGCTTTAAGCAATTCAGATATTGTTGTGTTCAAAAGAACCAGTTCTGACTCCAAGAAAAGAACCATGCATGTCAATGGCGTGGAAGTAAGGCCTGGCACTGGATTTGATGCCGCACTAAATGACTTTCTTCCAAAATTTGAATATGTAAACACAAAGCAGTATTACGATTCTGTTGCAAAATATGCCAAAACGACTCCCATGGGAATTATGCTTTCGGGAGTTTTAGCCTCTATTTTACAGTCAAATCCACAGTATCGGGAATTTCAAGATAAATTCAGAGAACTGTTTGAAGACGAAGGTTCACAAATCAAAGCTGAGTTTGAGGCAATTGGCAGCCGAGTTAAATTATATCTTGAAAAACAATTTCCAGACACTACAAAAGTTAAATTTGAGGTTACGGCACCAGTTTTTGATGACCTGCTTAAGAATTTCGAAACAAGCATTGACGATGGTGTTGAAACTCTTGCAGAAGAAAAAGGCGATGGAATGCAGCGCGCACTGATGCTTGCCATCATACAAGCTTATGCTGACTTCAGAAAGGAGAACGACGATGCTGGGAAATCATTCCTATTTTTTATCGACGAGGCAGAATTACATCTTCATCCCACGGCGCAAAGAAAGCTAAAGGACGTTCTACTTCTGCTTGCCGTAGATACCGATCAGGTCTTTATTAATACACACTCATCAGTATTTGTTGCCGATGATTGCGACGGTCAAAGTATTTTCAAAGTTGAAAAACACGAGGGCGAGACTGATATAGAAATTACAACAGAGAACGAAAAGCCTTACATTGTTTTTGAGCTGCTAGGTGGTAGTCCGTCCGACCTCCTTTTGCCGAGAAATTTCTTAATCGTGGAAGGGGAAAGTGAGTTCCTGTTTTTCTCAAAAGTCATCTCAAGATTCTATCAGGACAGGCCTGTCATTCAAATCATTAAA
>Ga0206969_1090_pt1 | contig 25182 bp, 18 predicted proteins | sample Alteio_BWOrgHeat_87_FD_153256 | JGI IMG/M metagenome (GOLD analysis project Ga0206969, IMG submission 153256) | Enriched cells from forest soil in Barre Woods Harvard Forest LTER site, Petersham, Massachusetts, United States -... | ecosystem: Environmental > Terrestrial > Soil > Temperate forest >... | reverse complement strand
CACCACGGCGACATCCAGCGCCGGGATGTCTGCGTGCGAGGCCGGCGGAATATGCCAGGCCAGGTGGAGCCGTGTAAGTTCGGTATTAAATTCGCTGTGCGAGACGCGCTTGCCCAATTGCGGCGGTTCCTGCGGGATGAAGACCGGCGACAGGCCGCGGCGCGGATGCGGCGCAAAGAGTTCGGCCAGCTTCGCGTGCACCGCATCCGCATCGACATCGCCCACGACCACGAAGAACATGTTGTTCGGCGCGTAGCGCTCCTTGTAATAGGCCATCACTTCGTCGCGCTGGAGGCTGTTGAAGACATCAAGGTAGCCGATGATCGGGTGCCGGCAGGGATGCTCGCGAAAGGCAGTGGCAAAAAGCGCCTGGCTGCTCATGCGATCCGCGTCGTCCATCCCCATGGCAAACTCGCGCCGGATGACCTCCTGCTCCTTGACGTATTCCTCCACCGGGAGCGTGGAATTCATCATCGCGTCGGTCAGCAAATCGAGCGCGACCGGCACGCCCTTGGCCGGGATATCGATCCAGTAGACCGTGCGCTCGAAGGACGTGTAGGCGTTGATGTAGCCGCCGGCGTCCTGGATGCTCTGCGCAAAGGCGCTGGCCCCGCGCGTGGGCGTGCCCTTGAAGAGCATGTGCTCGAGCAAATGCGACATCCCAGCGCCGAGATGCCCGGCCTCATGGATGCTCCCCGTCTCGATCCACGCCTGCACACTGGCCACCGGCGCGCTGTGATCTTCCTGCACGATGATGCCCAGCCCGTTGGGCAGCGTCCAGGTGCGGGCACTGACCGCCGGGTAACTGATGCTCTTCGCGGTTTCAAGGCTGCTGGACAACGATTTGGACGTCATAAACAAGAGAATCGACGATCACACCGCCCCAATCAAGTAGGACCAGTACTGAATGGCGCTAAGATAAGGCCCTTTTTCAGAGGAAATGCCCGTTGGCGCTCATCCCAAAACCTCCTTATCTTAGCGCCATTCCGGACTTCTCTGAAAGCGCGTGTCAACTGCGGTGATGGGGAATTATTAGTTAGGGATGGTGGATGAATTGAGGATAGCGTGTGGCAGCTCGAGTGGGTGGAAGAGGCGGGATCAAACTTCTCTTGGCGGCAGCTAGTGATCGCTCGATAGTTCGCAGGTTAAGTATCCGATCCCCGGCCCTCCAATCTGACCCGAGACGCGCGGGCGTTTGAGCGCTCGCCGTCAGTCCTTATGCGGAGCGGCCGGGGAAAGCTTTGGTGGTGGTTCTGCGGTGTAGTCACGTTGTTCGGTGAGCAGATGGAAAACGATGCGGCACATGCGCCGTGCCACAATGGTGATGGCGGTGTTGGCCGTTTTGCTGCGCGCGCGGTGCCGGGTGTACAGCGCGCCGAAGTAGGCCGAGCAGCCGATGGCCACCCAGGCGCCCTCGATGAAGGCCCAGCGCAGCCAGTGGTTGGCGGCGCGCAGGAGCGGGCCGTGGCGGGTGTGGCCACCACTGGCGCGAGTCATCGGCACCAGGCCCGCATAGGCGCAGAGATGCTCGGCGTCAACAAAGCGGGTGATGTCGTCGATTTCCGTGGCGATGAGGCAGGCGAGGATAGGGCCGAAGCCGGGAATGCTTTGCACGTGCTGCGTGGCCGCATCGGCGATATTGCTGGCCGCGATGCGTTGTTCCTGGGCCTTGATCTGCGCATGGAGCAAGTCGAGCAGGGCGAGGTCTTCGCGCAGCAGCGTCCCGTCAGGCTCCGGCAGCTCCAGCCGGCGCAGGTGGGTGCGCCCTTTGACGCCGAAGAGATCGCTGCACTGCGGCAGCGCCAGTGGCGGCTGCCGGTCGAGCAGCGCGTGGATGCGGTTGCGAATGCGCGTGCGCAACCGCGCCCAGTAGAGCCGTTGCCGCAACTGGTCCTTGCGTTGTCGCGCCGCCTTGGGCGGGACGTGCACCCGCGCAATGAAGTGGCCCCGCAAGAGCGTGGCCAGCGCGCGGGCGTCGATCTTGTCGGTCTTGATCTGCGCCTCGCCAATGAGCCGGGTCTTGAGGGGATTGGCCACCACGACCTCCGCCACTTCCGGCAACCCTTCGAGCGCGTCGAAGACCTTGCCCCAGTTCCAGCACGCCTCTATCGCCACCGTCGATCTCCCGCCCAGCCGGCCGAGAAATTGAGCAAAGCCGGAGCCGCAATCACCTTCGATTCGCGTGATCCCGAGCTCCCGGCCCTGCTCGTCTTGTGCTGCACAGACACTATAGCGCTTGTGAATGTCGATGCCAACGTAGTTCATTTGCAGTTCTCCTTTCGATGGTTTGATTCGTTTTCCCCACCATCGCTCGCAGGAGAACTGCTTTCATCTTATCTGACCCCTTCTGCTCGCATGAAACTTTCCGAAAAGTCCCAGCATTTTAGGGAGGCGATTCTCGCAAAACTTCTCCGCCTAGGTCTTTTCGTCTTTGCCCTTTCACTAACGTATATTGGCCGCGCGCAGACGGAGTGCTGCGGAGGCAATAACAATCTCGGAATTTTTCCCGGTGGCAGAAACGTTACCACCAGTAGTCTTACCGCCATCGAACAGGAGCTTGGACGAAAAGTTCGCTTTGTAAGTCAAGGCACAGATTGGACCCCCAGCGCCATGCTTGACTCATTGGTTTCGGTTCCTCCACACCCCGGAATCCTGTACAACGCCAAGCAGTGTGTTGCGACCTTGGGCCCGTTCAATCTGATCGTAAACATCGCGCTCTCATTTCCAGACGGTCCAAGCTGGAGCACCACCAACACCCAAGCCCAAAACCAAAAAAACGCCCTGTTGGACACCAGCAACGGGGTGAATGACGCCACTTTTGCCAACTGTGCGGCGGCGATCCGCGATGCCGGCTTTCCGAACGCGATCATCCGTCTTGGTTATGAATTTGATGGAAATTGGATGCTGTGGTCCTGTGCTGGAAATTTCACGGAGTACATTGCGGCGTTCCGTCATGCGCATGATGTGATGAAAGCGCAGTGCCCAACGCTTCTCTTTGATTACAACGGCACCTTTCCCTATTTTTCCACCGCTGCCAATGCCTATGCCGGCGACACCAGGACGAAGGCCGAGGCCGCCTACCCTGGGAGTGCCTATGTCGATGTGATCGGTGTGGATATCTACGACCGTGGCCTTAACGTCCCCTGGTATGATTTCTCCAAGCAGGCCTGGAATGATCCGAACCGAGCGTGGAATGATTTCTTTCTCCCATTTCTAAGTTTTCATCGCGCTTTTGCGATGTCGAAGGGTAAACCCATCAGCTTTCCTGAGTGGGCCGTTCAGGCTCATGCCGAAGTTGGCGGCCTCTATTTTTACTCGGGCGGCGATGATCCAGTCTTTGTCAAGAACATGTACAATTGGATGGAAAGCCTGCCCGCCACCGGCCCGGGGTCATTGAAATATGACACCTATTTCAATTATCCGGGCACTATAACTACCGATCCAACAAGCAGCAGCTTCAAGACAAACGAGGGCCCCACCGACCTTACTAGCCCCCAGCTTGTCAACTCGGCTTCCATGTTCATGCAGCTTTTCGGAGCGAAGTGGGGCACTACCGATGTTGGAAACGTGAACATCAAAGGGTCTTCGCCACTGCTCGATCAGCTGATGAGCGGCCAGTTTGTCATGAATGGAAGCGGAGCGGGCGTGACAGCAAGCGCCGATGGATTTCAGTTTGCGTATCAAACCCTTTCCGGGGACGGGGAGATCGTTGCCCAGGTCACGAGCATGCGAAAGGGGCAGGGCATTACGCCACAAGCAATGGCCGGAGTGATGATGCGCGAGGATTTTACCGCAGGTTCAAAATTCGCGTTGATGGCGCTCAATGCCCAGGGCCAGATGGCCTTTGTCAGCCGCGCGACGACAGACACTCCCAGCAAGGTTTTGAACGGCGCCGAGGCTGCCGGAGACTACTGGGTCAAGCTCGTGCGCAACGCTGACAACTTCCTGGCCTATAAGTCGGTTGATGGCGTGATCTGGACGCTTGCCGGCTCGGCGAGCATCCCCATCGCTGGAACTGTGAAAATCGGGCTGGTGGTGAGCTCCGGCAATGAGGGGTGGACCACCACATCAACGTTCCAGAATGTCCGTATCGATCGCTGGACACCGAGCGATGTCTATCCCTACGATGCCAATTTCAATTCAACGTATAATTACGGTTACACGAGCGGGAGCGTTGGGCTGTCCAGCAATGGAACGCTCGCTCCCGCCACCGGCGCTCTGACGGTCAGCGGAAGTGGCGCCGGGATCGGCGGAGTTGCGGATTCGTTTGATTTCAACCACCAGACCCTGGTCGGCAACGGCCAGATCGTCGCGCGGATGACCGCGGTGCAGCAGAACAATGCCAATTCGCAGGCGGGCGTAATGATTCGCGAAAGCCTGGCTGCCGGCTCCAAGAGCGTTTTGACGTCATTTGCGCCTGGCTCGGGATACAGGCTGACAAGCCGCACTGCCGATAACGCCGCAAGCGTGGTATCGGCCGGCGGCGGCGCAACCGGCCCGTACTGGGTCAAGCTCGTGCGCAGCGGCAGTCGTTTCAACGGATATCAGTCGGCCGATGGCGTGCTCTGGACGCGCATCGCCAGCGCTGATGTGGACATGGGGCTAGCGGTGGAGATCGGCCTGAGTGTCACTTCAGCCGACAAGACGCTCTCCAACGTCTCAACCTTCGACCACATCCGTGTCGATCGCTGGAGCAGCGCCGATATCGGAACGGTGGGATTGACCGGAAGCGAGGATTTCGATCCATCCACCGGCACGTACCGGGTTGCTGGCAGCGGAAGTGGGATGACGGGAACCGCCGATTCTTTCCATTTCGTTTACCAAGCGCTCACCGGGGATTGCGAGATTATGACAAGAGTGCAAACTCAAAATCTTAACCAACTCTCCAAGGCCGGCTTGATGATGCGCGAAGCTCTTTCGGCGGGCTCAACAAACGTTATGATGTCCTATGCTCCCGGTTGGGGATTTGCGCTCTCGAGCCGTTTGGCGCAGAATTCGAATACCGAAATCTGGCCAAGCGCCTGGGCTTTGGCTCCTTACTGGCTCAAGCTCATTCGTCGTGGGAACCTCTTCATAGGCTACAAGTCGCCTGATGGCGTAGTCTGGACTTTTGTCGGTCAATATAATGTGCCAATGGCCCAAACGATTTATGTCGGTCTTGCTTCCAGCTCATGCGACCCGACCAAGATCAACACCTCGGTATTCGACAGTATCAGGACCAACACGCTGGCCAGCTCCGATGTCGGGACTGTAACGACCGCAGGTAGTGAGTCCTTTGATCCTTCGAGCGGAGTCTTCAGCATCAAGTCTGGCGGCACAGGTATCGGGGGAACCGCTGACTCCTACCGTTATCTTTGCCGCCCTTTGACGGGCGATGGCCAGATCGTGGCCCGCGTCCGGGGAGGCTCCCAATTCAATCCCCAGACGTCCGAAGGCGTGATGATCCGCGAAAGCCTGGCCCCTGGCGCCAAAACCGCCATGATGTCATTTGCTTATGGCGGGGGCTTTAATTTTAAGTTTCGTTCGATCGACAACGCAACGATGTCAACATGGCCGGGCTCATGGTCAGACGGCCCATATTGGGTCAAACTCATCCGGATTGGAAATACTTTTGCAGGCTACAAATCGCCAGATGGAGTGGCATGGACGCAAGTTGGAACCGCCTCCATCCCCATGGGTGCGAATGTTTACATCGGCTTGGCGGCAACCGCAGCCGATGCCACAAGGCTCAACAACGCGACGATCGACCTTGTCTCAATCACCCTTGCGCCCTACTATCCAACCTATGTGTTCTATTGATGCAACGAGCCTGTTGATTTGAATTTCTCCTCGTGCCCAAGCTCCATTTGGGCGCGCGATTGGGAGCGAAGTTTTACTTCGCAGGGCGGGGGTGTCTTCAGACTGGCGATGCGAAACCCCACCCGCAGACACACCCTCCATGCGCAATGGAGTTGCGCCCGCAAGGGTGTGCCCAAATGGAGTTTGGGCACGAGACTTCGAGAGCCGGGATGATCAATGCCCTTTAATGCAGCTCTTCCGCGATCTCGCTGGCCGACTGGCGGGCGGGCAGTTTTTCCGGCAAATAGGGGGCAACAAAGGCTGCGTGGAAATCGTAGCCGCCGCTGAAGTGGTCGATGGAATCGGCGTCCGTCTTGCCGAAGACGCCTTCGCGGATGAAATTGTAGACCATCTCGCCGAAATCTTCGCAGCGGCGCACGCCCCAATAGCCGAGGACCGTCGGGACCATCGGGCCGTATTCCTTCAGCGCGTATTGCCGGATGCCATCGAGCAGTTGCTGGCCGGTGACGTGGTCGCCCCCTTCCTTGGCCTTTTTGCGCTGTTTAACCGTGTAGTCGAGGGCGTCGCGGAGGAAGAGATACGCTTCCCGATCATAGCGCGGATCCTGTTCCACGATGTGATCGAGTTTTTCGCCAAAGTCGAGTTTCTGCATAGATGAGGATGGCCGCCCGGGAGCTTTTCGGCCAAACGCGCGCTGGCGCCGGAGGAACCTGCGCTTACACTGCGTTCAGTCGGTGAAAAAGATTCACACTCCCAAACTGCGGGGCGACAGTAAGCATGTTGCCCATAGGCGTCAACTGCTGGTGCTGGCCGCCGCGCTGCTGCTCGGCGCTCCCCTGCTCCGCGCAGCCCCACCCGCGCCGCCACCGCAGACGCCCCAAGGCGAGCTGCACGCCGCGCAACTGATGGCCACTGCGTTGCTGGCGGGCCACGCGAGCCACGAGGAATGGCAAAAGCTGGATCAGGCATTTGCGGACCTCGAGACCAAATATCCGGACAATGCAGCGATGGCGAACGGGCACGCGGAGTTCTTGTGGAACGCTGGCGAGCGTGATCGTGCCGTGAAGACCTGGCTGGCCGCGGAGAAACTCGACCCCGGCAACGCCACCGTGCTCGATCATCTGGGCGGATGTTCCTTCGCCGCGGGCGATGTGCGCAAGGCCGCAGGCTATTATGCGCGTGCGGTGAGCAGTGCGCCGGACAATGCCGGCTATCAGTTCAGCTACGCCAATGTCGCCTTCCTTTTTCGCCACGACCTGCACGACGCAACGCATCCCGACTCGGAGTCGATGGCCGTGGAAGCGCTCCAGCACTTTCGCGAAGCGGCCCGGTTGGAACCCTTGAATACCGATTACGTGCGCGCGTTCGCCGAGACGTTTTACTCGCTGGAGAAACCCGATTGGCAGGAGGCGCTCAAAACGTGGCAGCATTTGGCCGACATTTCACCAGAGAAGGATTTTGCGCTGCTCAACATCGCGCGAGTTTACATGAAACTGGGCAACAGGGCCGGGGCGCGGGCGAGCCTGGATCGAATTCAAGACCCCAAATATGGGCGGCTGAAAGCGCGATTGAATGAGCGGATCGATGTGGAATAAAATGATTATTTCGTGGGGGAAATGGGGCTTTTCCAAGAGTAAACGACCTTCCAGAGCCACGATCTTACGCATCCGTGGACTGTGTGGCGAAAACAGGCGCAAAAAATCGCAAAAACCTTCCATTGACGACCCGCCCTTCCCCTCCTACGCTGGCAGCCCGCTTACCAAATTTTACCAACCATCAGCCAAGGGAAATCACAAATGCCTGAAGTTATCGTTCGCAAAGGAGAGCCTATCGACCGCGCTCTCAAACGCCTCAAGAGCAAACTCGACGCGGAAGGAATCATGGACGAAGTCCGCCGCCTGCGCGCTTTTGAGACGCCGACGCAGAAGTCGCGCCGCAAGGCCAAGGCCAATGCGAAGCGCGCCAAAGCGAAGTTCCGTTTCAATGCCGCTTGATTCTTGGGGCGGCGAGTCCGCCGCAGTTCTCGTTCTCGGTTTACGAAACAGCCAGCCTCGCAAGGGCTGGCTGTTTTGTTTGTACCGCGTAGCGCATTTTCTCCGCTCACACATCGCTGCACTCGCAAAGAACCCGGAACCCCACGTCGTTCGACGAGTATTCCGGCAGATTGTAATTGCGGGCGGTCGTGCGCAGGTTCGTCGCCCGCGCCTTCCAGCTTCCTCCCCGATAAATCCGTTTGGAGCCGCTGCCCAGCCCGCGCGGGTTCACCTTCTCTTTGCCTTTGTAAGTCTCAAAACAGTCCAGGCACCACTCGTAAACATTGCCCGCCATGTCCTCGATGCCGAACGGGCTCGCGCCGCGCGGATAACTGCCCACGGGCGCAGACTCCGCAAAGCCGTCGTCGATGACCGAGTCGCGCCAGGCGAAATTCGTCTGCTTGTCGGCAAAGTTTGCCAGGTTGCCGGCGTCGAGCCGTTCGCCCCATGGGAAGACGCGCCCCTCCATGCCACGCGCTGCGTATTCCCACTCCGCCTCCGTTGGGAGCCGGTATTTTTTCCCTTCCCTGGATGACAGCCACTGGCAGAATTTCTCCGCGTCCTTGCTGTTCACATAGACTACCGGATGATTGTCGTCGGCCCAGGGGGCGCGCTTGTTTTTATGCGAGGGATCGAACTTCTCGTATTGCGCGTTGGTGACGGGAAAACGCGAGAGGTAAAAGCCACTGAGGGTGATCGGCGTGAGCGGCTGCTCGTGCGGGGCCGCTTCCTTAGCCGTGCTGCCCATGAAGAACATGCCCGAAGGCACCAGCAGCATCTCGAGGCCGATCGCATTCGTGAAATTGGGATATTTCTGCCGCTCCTGCGCGCGGGCCAGCGGCGAGGTATTGATCGGCTCCTTCGCCTCCTTCACGATCGCTGCCGTTTCGGGTTTCTTGACCGGCGCCGCCGAGACCGTCCTGGCCGCGGGAGCAGGCGCGGCCACAACCGCAGCGCGCCCAGGCGCGGCGATCGGGGTCGGCGGCATCCCGCTCATTTCATCGAGGTACTCATCGATCAAGTCTTCGGCCTGCCCGCCGGTGAGGCCGAGGCTTTCACCCATATTGCACAGCGCGTCACGCTGGTCGTCGGTCATTTCGTCGCCATCCAGGCAAAGCTTCGACAATCGCAGCACGCGCCGAAACTCGGAGAAAGCGTCTTTGCCCTCCAATCCTGGCGGCATCACCATGGCGACACCACCCGCTGCTGCCGCCGTCGGCGCCGCAGGCGCGGGGACGGGCGCGAGTGCTGCCGCTACAAACATCGTCGCCGCCACGCGCTCGGCGCCTAAGCGCTCCAGCTCCGCATCGACGGCAACCTGCATATCGGCGCGCGTGAGGCCCAGGCCGCGGCCACGTTCGTAGAGCCGGTTTTCGTCCTCCTCGCGCAATCTGTTTTCCCCCAGCGCGAAGGTGAGCAGCTTCCTGAATTCGCCCATGGCCTCCTTCACGATCTGCGAGTGCAGTAGCACGTCGAAGTCCGCGCGCGCCTGGGGATCGAGCAGTTTAGTCCGCGCTTCGGCGAGATAGGCCGGCGCCTCATCGAGCCCCGCGCGCAGCAATTGCGAAAGCGGATTGCTCGGCTGGTTCTTCAGCGGCAGCTTTTTCTGCCACCAGATCAGCAGTTGCCGGCAGTTCTCCTCGATCTGATCCGGGCTCGGATTCGAGTCGTAGGAAAGGCATAGCCGCGCGTAGAAGTCGTCGGAATTGTAATTCTTCCAACCATCCCAGCGCAGCGGATTGTCGGGAATCGGATTCGGTAACGCCACGGGCCGAAAATGAATTTAAGCCATCGCCTCAGACAACCGTGATTTGCAACAAATCCGCCGTGGCGGTCTCGATCTCGCTGTCCGAGAGACCGGTATTGCGCGCGATTTGCACGCGATTCTGCCGCCCGTAGGCATCGACGATGACCTCAAGTACCTGATTCTCGTTGTAAGTATAGGTCAGTTCCACCGGCGATCCCTTTGGCAGGAAGGGCGGCAGTTCGATGTCGCAAATGCCGAGCGGCGTACACTCTCCGGGCACGGTGCTCTCGCCTTCCACTACCCGCACGACGGCGTTCTTCATGTTCGCCTTGGCCGTGCCAAAGGAGTTCTTTGTCTCCACCGGCACGGGGGTCATTTTGCGGATCATCGGAAAGACGTACTCCTCGACCTTGCCATCGTCCCACAGGACCACGCCGAGGGTGTGGGTGGTGATGTTCGTGACCTTGATGAGCGAGCCGTCCTCGCTCGAGAACTGGTCGCGCACCTCCTGCGGCAGCACGCGCTCGCCGAGCTTGTCCTCTTGGTTCAGGAGCGAGAGCACGCCTTGCACGGCGGCGCCGATCGCCACCGCTTCGTCCGGGCTCACGTCGTCGGCCACGGGCACATCCGAAATGGTCTTGATCATGTCGCGCACCGAAGGCATGCGCGTCATGCCGCCGGTGAGAAGGATGCGGTCGATCTTTTTCCAATCGAGCTTCGCCTCCTGCATCACGATCTCGCAGGTCGTCTTGCACTTCTCGAGCAGGTGCCGGCAGCGGTTTTCGTAATCCTCACGCGTCAGGTCCAGCTTCACGCTCTTGCCATTGAAGCTGTGCACGATGGTCGTACGGGTGCGGCTCGAGAGCTGGATCTTGGCCGTCAACGCGCGGTTGTAGAGGTCCTGGTAGCTCTGTAAATCGAGCAGCGGATTCTCCCCGTGCACCTTGTCAAATTCGTCCGCCACCCAGTTGACGATGATGTCGTCCCAGTCCTTGCCTCCCAGCCGGTGGTCGCCATTGCTCGCGATCATGCGGATGTGATGGGCCTCGATTTTCATGATCGTCACGTCGAACGTGCCGCCGCCCAGGTCGAACACAAACACCGTCTGGTTGGATTCCAGCTTGTCGAGGCCATACGCCAGCGCCGCCGCCGTCGGCTCGTTGATGACTTGCAAGACATTGAGCCCGGCCAATTGCCCGGCGTGCAGGGTGGCTGTGCGCTCGGCGTCATTGAAATACGCCGGCACCGTGATCACCGCGTCCGTCACCGGCTCGCCGAGGTACTTTTCCGCGTCGTTCTTCAGCTTCTTGATGATGAGCGCCGAGAGTTCCTCCGCGGAATAAATCTTCGCGTTGAATTCGCGATGGAATTGCGCCTTGCTCTTGCCCATCTCGCGCTTGACGAAATCCACGATCTTCTCAGGTTCGGCCACCGCATTCTGCTTCGCCAGTGTGCCGACGATGGCGTTGGTGCCATCGAAAAGAATCACCGATGGAGTAATGCGCTCGCTTTCGGAATTGGGAATGATCTGCGGCTTGCCGTAGGCGTCAATGTGAGCGATCGCACAGAACGTCGTACCGAGGTCGATCCCCACGGCTTTGCGGGAGGCAGAAGGGGAGTCGGGGGCGGTCATGTTTTGCGAAGACGAAGTCGGTATCGTGTCAATCATACGAGGATACGTGGCTTGTGAGGAAAAGCACCTACTTTTGAGGGGCGGGGTTGGCAAGGGCCATCAGAAAGCCTTCCTTCCATTTCCTGATGATGACTTCTTCGGGCCGGAGCACGCGTTCCTTCCAGAGGAAACCGCGCTTCACCACACGGATGATATTGGCGTCCTGATCGGGGTCTTCGGCAATCTCGACCGCCACCGCGCGTTGCGTTTGCTTCTCGAGTTTGCCGGAGCCCACGGGCAGAATGGTGACTTCCAGCCGGGCGAGCACTTCCACGATGAACTCGCAATTGTGCTCGACGTTCGTGTCCATGGTCTTCAACCGTTCGAGCAGCTTGTTCGCCACTTCCGAAGGCAGCCGTGCCGCATCCGCCACCGCCTCCTGCATCTGGCGATGGATTGCCGTGAGATCGTCGAAGAGCGAAATCAGGTCGCGAATGATCGGCTTGTGCACCGACTCGAGAAGAAAGCCATCCTTGTAACCCTTCAGTTCCTCGTGCAAGGCGTCGAACATCTTCTCATTTAAGCCGTTCTTCTGGTCCACCAACGCCTGCAATCCCTCGACAAGCGCCGGAAAGCTCGCCTGCGCCTCCGTCGTGGAATCCGTGATTTTATCGATCTTTTGCAAAATCGTCGTGTTTTCTCCCGTCGCCCGGGTCACCGCCTCGAGCCCCTGCATCAGTGGACGCAACATTTGCGGCACGCTCACGTACGACCTGGCCATCCGCTCCTCGAGCCGCCGCAGGATCTCGACCTCCTTTTCTTGCTCTGCCTTGCGCACGGCAGCATCGCGTTCTTCGATATTCTGGGTTGCCTCCTGGAATAGACCCTGCAACTGGGAGTCAAAATCGGAGTCCAGGTTTTCTTCTTGTTGGGGCATACGCGAAACTGCTTCAGCCAAATTCAGGCCAACCGGGCATAATCTTTAGAAAAACTGCAATTTTTGAGGGAAAAGTGGGTGGCCGCCATTTTCTGCCGGAGAATACGTAGCGCGGCGGAGCCGCAACCAAAGGGTCATCCCGCAATGGCACCCACACTTCCGCACGGAGATGCTTGCCACTCACGCCGCACACCAGTGAAATCCAAGGAAATGAGCGCCAAAACGATCACCATTCGACGCGCCGAGCCTGCCGATGCCGAAGTGATCGCCGAGATCTACAACGAGGCGATCCTGACTACGACAGCCACCTTCGACACCGAGCCGAAGTCCATCGAGGAGCGCGCGCAGTGGTTGCAATCCCACGACGACCGCCATCCGGTCCTCGTTGGCGTCATCGACGGCCAGGTTGTCGGGTGGGCCTCCCTGACCGCCTGGTCCGACCGCGCCGCGTATGATGACACGGCCGAAACCTCATTCTACGTCCACTCGACCCAGCGCGGACGCGGCATCGGGCGCACGCTCAAGGAAGCCATCATCGAAGAGGCGCGCCGCCTCGGCTATCACACGCTGATTGCGCGTGTCGCCGAGGGCAGCGCCGACAGCCTGCACCTCAACGTGAAGGCCGGCTTCGTCCACGTCGGCACACTCAAGGAAGTCGGACGCAAGTTCGGCCGGCTCCTGGACGTTCATCTTCTCCAGAAGATGCTTCACTGAGCATCTGTGGACGATAGCCGTGCTTCCGCTCTCGACAGGCGATGATATGAAATACGAACCGCCGCCTCGATCCCGTGCTCCGCCCGCTCTTTTTCGCCCATTCTCCAGCCGCCGCTGATACCGCACGCCGCAACCTCGGAGGTGCGTCCCTCCCTCATGCGCCACAGGAGCCTCAAGGCACGACGAGATTCCATCCCACCGACACGGTCGGCGCGTAGACTCCGTTGACAAAGGTGGCGCCGTTCAGGTACCAGATCGCCGTTTGCCGCGTGCCGGGGTCGAAGAGGCAATAGTCCGGGTGGCCGTCCCCGTTGAAATCGGCCGTGCCCGATACCGTCCAGCCCGCGGGCAGCGTCGGCCCGTAAGAGCTGCTCATGAAGACATTGTTGTTCAAATACCAGATCGCCGTCTGCCGGGTGCTTGCGTTGAAGAGCAGGTAGTCCGGATGGCCGTCCCCATTGAAGTCCGCTACACCGGCGACCGTCCAGCCCGCCGGTAGCGTCGGCCCATACGCGTTGCCGATGCGGACGTTGCCGTTCAAATACCAGATCGCCGTCTGCCGGGTGCTCGCGTCGTAGAGCAGGTAATCGGGACTCCCGTCCCCGTTGAAATCCGCCACACCCACGATCGACCACCCCGCGGGCAGCGTCGGTCCGTAGGCGCCGCCTAAATGGACGGTGTCATTCATGTACCAGAACGCCGTCTGGCGGGTGTTCGGGTTGAAGAGCAGGTAGTCCATCTTGCCGCTCCCGTCGAAATCGCCAGCACCCACCACCGTCCAACCCGCGGGCAGCGTCGGCCCGTAATTTTGCGACACAATCGCGGGGCCGGTCAGGTGCCAGATCGCGGATTGCAAGGTGCTCGGGTTAAAGAGCAGATAGTCCGGGTGGCCGTCGCCGTTGAAGTCGGCATAGGTGGCATTGAGGCGAATGCGGAAGACCGTCCCGGCACCATCCGCGCCGCCCTGAGTTGTCGTGCCGTAGAAGTTGCCATTGCTGCCTTGCACCAGCCCCGCTTGAGGGGAGCTCCCCTGGTCGGTGGCGCCGTTGCCAGTGAACGACACCAGCGTCGTCAGCACCCCGGCGGGCGTGATACTGAAGACCGTCCCCTCGTCGTTCGCCCCGCCCATATCTGTCGTCCCGTAGAAGTTGCCGTCGCTGCCTTGCACCAGCCCGGCACCAGGATATCTCCCCGCGTTGGTCGCGCCGTTGCCCGTGAACTCGACCAGCGTGGTCAGCGCCCCGGCGGGCGTCATCTTGAAGACCGTCCCAAAGTCGTTCGCGCCGCCAATAGTGGTCGTGCCGTAAAAGTTGCCATCGCTGCCAAGTACCAGTCCGGCACGCGGATTTGCCCCCTTGTTGGTCGCGCCGTCGATAGTGAACTCCACCAGCGTGGTCAGCACCCCGGCGGGCGTCATCTTGAAAATCGTTCCCACATCAACATTGGGATAGACAGGCGGTCCACCGCCCGATTCTGTCGTGCCGTAGAAGTTGCCGTCACTGCCTTGCACCAGCCCGGCAACCGGAGACGCGCCCTCCCCGGCAACCGGAGACGCGTCCTCGTTGGTCGGGCCGTAATAAATGAACTCCACCAGCGTGGTCAGCACTCCGGCAGGCGTCATCTTGAAGATCGTCCCGTCTCCATTCGCGCCGCCTCCGGAGGTCGTGCCATAGAAGTTGCCGTCGTCGATGCTTTGCACCAATCCGGCAGTCGGACCACTCCCCGCGTTGGTCGCGCCGTTGCCAGTGAACTCCACCAGCGTAGTCAGCGCCCCGGCAGGTGTCATCTTGAAAACCGTCCCGAAGCCACTCGCGCCGCCCCCTTGGGTCGTGCCGTAAAAGTTGCCATCGCTGCCAAGTACCAGTCCGGCACGCGGCTCCGCCCCCTTGTTGGTCGCGCCGTCGTCCGTGAAGTTCACCAGCGTGGTTAGCGCCCCGGCGGGCGTCATCTTGAAGACCGTCCCGTAGCCGTTCGCGCCGCCGCCACCCGTCGTGCCGTAAAAGTTGCCGTCGCTGCCTTGCACCAGCCCAGCGTCAGGGGGACTCCCCTCCGTGGTGCCAGGCACAAATGAATGCAGCAGCTCATAGGCCGCCCCTGCGACGGCGCACGGGGTGAACACCGCGATGATGCCGAGACTACAGGCGGTAATGCTGGCCCGGAGAGATTGCATAATTCATCCTTCATCCCTCCGTCACCTTCGCCACGCTCACGTAGGTGTGCACGTGCGGCAGCACACGGAAGTTCCAGAGGAAGCCAGGGCCCTCCAGGCGCCAATAGCTCCACGGCTCTTTCTCGCTCGTCTCGGTGTCGCGATAAAAGGCGAGGTGAATCTTTTCCATGCCGCCGTTGGCGCGGACGATGTCCATGACCTCCGCCACGTCCTCCTCGCGGTACGGCGAGAGTACGTCCTTCAGCACGCCCTCGATGAGGCCCTTTTGGTCGGCGCTGAGATCGCTGCCGGAGATACCCGGAAGTTCGCGGCCTTCCGTGGGGAAGAAGACCGTGTCGGCGCGGTTCGCCGGATGCCCGTCCACCACGGCATGCTTTTGCTGGTCGGCATTCAGCGCCTCGTAGACACTCATCACTTTCAACGTCTGTTCGTTGAAAACATTGCGCCCGCTGTAACCGTTGACGATGTGGCCGTAGAAGATCGGGCCGCCAAACGCGGTGTTCGGTTCGGAATTGCCATCGCAACGCATGGTGAGGTGATGGCCGGTGAAGAGGAAGCTGAACTTCCGGTCGCCCTCGGGATCGCCAAAAATGTACGCGCCGCAGGAGAGGATGCCGTCGTCCGTGTCCCACCCGCCATTGCGCGTGATCTTGCGCCAGCCGTCGTCACCGGAAGACATGGACATCATGATGCGCTCGATAAGTTCGCGCTGGGTCTTGGTGCAGGTCTCGCCGATGGCCTTGCCGATCGCCGTATTGTAGACGCCGAGCCGCGCCGGAGCCGTGCCCGCGCCGGCGTAATCCCATGGAAACACGAGCTGCTGCCGCTGAAACGGGTTAAGGCTCGCGTGAAACTCGCGCACGAGTTCCTCGCTGGCCTTCGGCTGATGATTGGCCGGGCGCAGCGGCGCGGCGTTGGCTTCCTCCAAAAGTAAGCGGCTGGCGAGCGAGCCAAGCGCGGCGGCGCCGAGGAAGCGGAAGAAGCGGCGGCGATCCAACGCGGAACGCAATGGAGCACCAGCACAATCGTGACAATATGGATCTGCAGGTGTGTTCATGGGGTGAAGCAGAAGGTCTATTTTGCGGCCGATGAAATTGAAGTCGATGTAGTCGTGGCTGCCGGCTGCATCACCAACGCCCGCTCACGTTCATCGAGCGCCCCGTCGTGATTCAGATCGACCTCGTCGAACAGCTTCCAAAACAATTCCGGCACCTCGCTTTTCTCGAGGAGCCCGTTCTTATTCGCATCGAAATCCTCCCAATGCGCCAGCAGTGCCCGCAGATCAACGATGGTCAGCTTCGGGCTGGCCCCCGGATTGCCGAAGCGCGGCGCCTCCGCGAGCGGACGCTCGAAGCCGCCCCGCGGGCGCGGCCTGGCATCCTGTGCGGCGGCACCGGTGGACAAAACGAGAGCGCAAACGACTGCCGCGACCGCCGGGAAAAATGGTCTGCTTTTCATAGGATCATCATGGGGGTGGAGCGTTGGCGCTCATTCAATGGAAAAACGTCTCCGCACCACGATTCCGTCTATCGTCCAAAAAGCAGCCGATGGCGAGCAACTTCTCTCCCCTCACCTCTTCGGCGCCGGTGGTAATTCCTTCAGCCAGGCGAGATTGAACACATAGTGGTTCTTGCTGCTGATCAATTGGATCAAATCATCGCGTGTTTGGCAGACGGACAGATAGCCGGACGGTTCGGCCATCGTGTCGCCCAGCGTAAACTCGTTGTGGTCGACGCCGGGCACGGTACGGTCCGGTCCGCCGGGCGTGATGAGCTTTTGCACGGGCCACGTCTTGCCTTCGTCGAACGACAAAGCGGCAAACAATCCATAGCCGGTAAACTCCGTTTCATCGGCCGCCTTGAAGCTCATCCCCTTGCGCTTTGCCCAATCGCGCAGTTGATCGGTGAAGGAGCAGAGCAGCAACGGCCCTTCGTGCAGACGCAGCAGCACCGCGCGCTGCACCGTGCTGATCGCCGGAAACGGGCTCTCCTCGTAGCTCCACGTCTTGCCCAGGTCACTGCTGTAACTCACGGGCGTGTGCATATGAAACTTCTCCTGGTCTTCCGAAGTGTCGAACCGGCCGAGTGCCATGAGCCGCCCATCGGCGAGTTGCACGGTCGCGTTGTGGATGCCCGCGAAGTGCTCACCCTGGCCGCCGGGACGGAGATCCGGCTTGCCGTGCCCTGGGGCTGCGGACCACGACTGGCCGCCATCGCGGCTAATAGTGAAGCTCGCGTCGAGTCTGTTGCGATCAAGCGGCAGGAGCAGGAAACCCTCACGGATGCGGAGGGGCATGTTGCCGATCTCGACTTCCGGCTGGATGAGGCGCGCCTTTGACCACGTGGCGCCGCTGTCGGTGGAAGTCCGCACGATGTCCCCCGCGAAACTCTTCGCGAAAAAGAACAGCGTGCGGTCGCCATCGAACCAAAGTTTCGGCGCATGATCGTTGATGTCCGGCCCATCCCAGAACGGCGAGGCGGGCTCCCACTCACTGGCGCCGCGGCGCAGCCGGCTCGCGAGGTCGGCCAGTTCGGGACCCCCTTCATCGCCGCAGGAAAACCAGACCGCCAGCAAGTCGCCATTCGGGCATTCGGCGATGGCCGGGCTGTGATTATGATTCGAGAACATCGGGCCGGCCATATTGGGCGGCACTTTCACGAACGGCTTCGGACCGCTGAAGAATGGCTTCGCAATCTTCTCGATGTGATCCGGCGCCGCCTGGCTGACATCGAGCGCGTTAAGCGGCGGCGGCGGCACGGGGAGCGGCGCAGTCTTCGGCGGCTCGCCGAGCACCACGCGGAATCCGGTCTGTTCATTCGCCATCTCCGGCAGCCGTCCGCTGCGATGCGCCGAGCGCAGCATCCGCGTGAACTCGGAATGGCTGCCGCCACGCATCACGCGGAAATCGCCATCCACCCGCCCCACGGGATCGATCTGCTCGCCGGCTTCGTACGGTCCGTACCAGTCGAGGCACCACTCCGCGACGTTGCCGTGCATGTCGAAAAGCCCCCAGGCATTGGGCGGCGTCTGGCCCACACGCAGCGGCGCTTCCGCCGGCCAGTCGCGATACTCGCTCGGATACTTCATGGTCTTGGGAAAGAAACGCTTGAGGAATTTGTCGTTAAACTTCCATTTCTGGAATCCATCCGGCAGCTGATCGCCGGTGTGAAAGAGTGTGGTGGTGCCGGCGCGGCAGGCATATTCCCATTCTGCCTCCGTCGGCAGCCGGTACGTGCGGCCTTCCTTCGCCGACAGCCACTCGCAGAATTTCATCGCGTCGTTCCAGTTCACGAAGATCGCCGCCTCGTCATCTTCGTCCTTCGGATTTCTTCCGGGCTTGAATTGCCGATACTGCGCATTCGTCACCTCGGTGCTGCCGACGTAAAACGCCGTGGTGATCTTCACGCGATGCGCCGGCTTCTCATCCCAATCGGCCTGGTCACAGCGGTCCGCATGCCGCGTCGTCTGATAATCCGCAGGCGGGCCGTCTTGCCCCATGAGAAAACTCCCCGGCTCGACGCGCATCAGCTTCATGCCGATGGAATTCGTTATTTCCTTGGGAGCATCAGCGGCTTGGGAAGCTGCCAGCATCGTCAGCAGCTTGGTGGTGAAAACGAGCGCAGTAAGTTTCATAAATCAGAAGTGGTCAGAAGTTCGACTTTGTGCAGAGCTTACTCTCGAACTGAGAGCATTCGCTGGCGGTAGCGGGCGAGTGCGCCATATCGTTGACTCCATGCTACCAAGTCTCCAATTCCGCACCACGTTCCTTTCACTCGCCCTGATGCTCGGATGCGCGACCTTCAGCCGCGCCGAGCAGTTCGTGCTCTTCGACGTCACTTTCCCCTACACCAAGGCCGACGCCGATAACGCCAAGCCGAACCCCTCGCACTACTACGTCAAAGGCGACATGCTCAACGCCCAGCGCCCGAAGGACTGGACCGCCCCCGTGGACTACCGCAACGGCACCGTGCACGTGCGCCTCGAAGTCATCGAAAAACCGGCCGGCGGCGAGCCTACCACCTGGAGCGTCTGCTACATCCCCAATAAAGGCCAGCGCCACGGCTACGGCTGCATCGGCACCGACGTTTACAAGGAGGCCGGCGTGTATGAAAAGGACATCGACATGACGAAGTTCTGGCAAAATGACGACATCGTCTGGAGCGAAGGCATCAAGGAAATGCACCTCGTCATCAAGGACAACAGCGGCGGCCAGGGCCACGCCCACAAGCGACCCGACTTCGAGAAATTCTTCCCCACCAAAATCCGCATGACGCTCATCCAAGTCTCCGCAGGCGCGAAATACGACCCCAAGCTGGTGCCGAATCTACCGCCAGCAGGAGACAAGAAGTAGGACGTCAGGAAAGCATTGATTTCATGCCCATTAGATTCCGGACAGGCGCTTTTCGTCGCTCCACCGGATGTTCCGGCGGATGCCGACGACATGGAAGTGTTCGTCCGGATTCTGAATATAGCCGGCGGCGTTGATCTTCAGCTTTTCGCTGCGCAAGCGCCGGCGCTGCAGCTTCGAGAGAGCCGCGTCCATGTTCGGACTGAGCCGGGCGTCGGCGCTGACCACGCGATGCCAGGGCAGTTCGGCCGCCTCCTGTTCGGTCAGGCTGCTCATGACGAAAGCGACGTGGCGCGCCATCACGTTCATGTGAATGGCGATGCTCCCGTAGGTCGTGAATTTCCCGGGCGGGATCAGACCGACGAGCCGGATGACCTCCGCGCGGATGCGGGCGAACGCTTTGGATTTCGTCTTCGGCATGAGCTGATTTTGCGTGATGAGCAGGAAGTCTGCGCCGAGCGATTCCATCCCGTCCACCCTCTCGTTACCAAACTTCAGCTGAACAGGTCGCGCGCCGAGTGGCTCTCCAGCGCGAGCGCCGCTGCATCTATTGCGCCACGCAGCGGTGCAGCATTAATCCAACTACAATCCATCTATGCAACACAATCGAAACTCACATCACTCTTATAGATGCGCTCATAACCGCATATATCCTTCATTATGAGTAACCGACGAATTGTTGCGTTTGTCATGTCTGGAGAATCGCTCGGTTGGAGCGAAGCCGTCTCTCATCCGCGCCGGCAAGGATGAGGCTGCAGATGAGAATCGCCAACGTCGCGTCATCCGAAATGCCACGGCGGGGGCCGTAAGCTGCTGCAGCGCCGGAAAACACCGAAACAGCTGAGCTGATCGTCTGCTCGTTAGCGTATTCGGAAACATCGGAGCCGCGATTCGCCCCGGCAACGCAACACGCGGCAGTGGCGGTAAAGGCTCCTACCAAGCGAAATTAAAACCAATCAATATGTTGAAGCAGTCGGCACCGTGGACTTCCGGTTCGGCATTTTCCGTACGCCAGAGGAGAAACGTCGAAACGTCGGAATATTCTACTTCGAAAATAAAAGATATTTACACGATTGTATTTCTCGGCTCAAATATCGGCATGAAGACTTCTCGACACACCAACGCTGGCAAAGATGAGGCTGCAGATGAGAATCGCCGAAGCCGCGTCTCCCAAGGCGACGTTCCAGCCTATTCGCTCGATGAAGCGCTCCGAATTCCGAAAGCGATTGCTGAAAACTACGCCCTCAAACCGACACGGCCGCTCGACCTGGCAGCCGCTTTGTCGATGTCGCCCTCGTCAAGCAAGTTCAGAATGCTCTGCGGCGCATCTATCGCCTACGGTCTTACCGAGGGCGGTTATAATGCCCCGACGGTTTCTGCTACCGCTTTGGTCCGGCGGATTCTGGAGCCGCACGAAGAGGGTGAAGATCAGACTGCGCGCAGGGAAGCGGCGCTACGGCCAAGAATTTTGCGAGAATTTCTGAGTAAGTATGACGGAGCTCGGTTTCCTCGGGAAGACATCGCCATGAATGTCCTCGCCCAAATGGGAGTGCCGCGTGATTCGACGAAGCGGACGCTGGATTTAATTCTGAGCACCGCGCGAATTGTCGGCGTGCTAAAAGAGATCAAGGGAAACTCGTACGTCGCGCTCGCCGGGGGGCCCACCGGGTCGCTGGATCGCGCGGGCGAAAGTAGCGCACTCAACATTCCGTCGTTGCAACCGGAAGAGAACGAAGCTCCCAAAATCCGCACCCGAGAGCCGGTGGTAGCGCTGGAAAAAGGCGGGGAGAACCGCCGCGTGTTTTTGACTCATGGCAAGAATCGAAGCTTTCTCGACCCACTCAAAGACTTGCTTTCCTTCGGCGAGCTCGAACCGGTGGTCTCGGTCGAGCGCGAATCGGTTTCGCAACCAGTCCCGGACAAAGTTCTAGCCGAAATGCGGTCCTGCGGCGCCGCAATCATTCACGTCGATGCTGACCAGCGCCTCCTTACGCAAGATGGCGGACTGCAAGTGACGTTGAATCCGAATGTTCTAATCGAAATCGGCGCTGCCATGGCTCTATACGGTCGGCGATTTATTCTCCTCGTACGCGACGGAATTACATTACCCTCAAATCTTCAGGGACTTTACGAGGTGCGTTATGCGGGCGAGAAGCTTGACGGTGATGCCACGATCAAGCTCTTAAAAGCGATACGGGACATTAAGAACCACCCGCTTCCAACCGCTGGAGCTTCAGAATCAAATGGTGCGCAAGCTGAATGAATTTGCGCCCGGACGGGTAAAAGCACGCCGCTGGCTTATTGCTGAGTGCCGATAGGATCTCCAAAATCCTGTCACCCGTCCGGAGCGCACTCGCAGGCTCGCGAATGTCAGCATTTGATTCAACCAATATCTCCGCGCGATGAGGGCATCCCGGAGGGGCCACACCCGCAGCACTCGCGACTTTCAGACGTGCACCGAGGCGAAGGCGTGCGATGTTGTTGCTTCGACGTCTCGCGCCCTCTTTTCCCCGTCCCATGAACACACGCCGCCACTTCCTCCGCAACCTCGCCGCCGGTGCCGCTTTTTTCACCGTGCCAGGCGCATTCGCCGAGGCGCTCATGCAGACACCCTCGGTTGGCTTCGGCCCGTTCTATCCCGATCATCTGCCGCTCGATACGGACAACGATTTGATCCTCATCAACGACTCTCTCACGCCCGCCGTGGGCGAGATCACCTATGTCAGCGGGCGCATCCTCGGCCTGGCTGGCGAGCCGATTCGCAACGCCATGATCGAGATTTGGGAGGCGGACTCAAATGGCATCTACATCCACAGTAAGAGCGGCGGCGACAAATCGAAGCAGGACAAAAACTTCCAGGGCTACGGCCGCTTTCTCACCGGCGAGACGGGTGAGTATCTTTTCCGCACTATCAAGCCCGTGGCCTACACCGGTCGCTGCCCGCACATCCATTACGCGATCAAGCTTCAGGGCCACAAAAAATGGACCACCGAGCTGCACATCAAAGGCGATCCGAAGAACGCTGCCGACGGCGTCACGCGCAATGTGAAGAATCCCGACCTGCTCTGCGCCGACTTCACGCCCATCCCCGGCGCCAAAGCCGGCGAGCTCTCCGCCAAACACGACATCATCATGGGCTTCACGCCGCAGGCGTAAGAGACGTTTCAACAGGGAGGTGGCCGATGGGATTGCCCCTAATTTCGATTCTCAGCGTCGATTGTTTCGGCTACATGCATCCGGCCTCGGGGTACTGCGCACGAGGCCGTTTGCACAATTATATGCCCGCTGCCTTCAAGAAGTTCTCTTTTCGATTGCTCCTCATTGCCAGCTTCGCCCTCGCTCCGCTCGGCGCGTCCGCCGCGAATTGGTGGGAGGAAATGGATTATGGGCGCTTTCTTTCCGCGACCTTCGTCGATACCAATGGCAAGAGCACCCTGGATCGCGCGCAACGCATCGCCACGAACAAAGGGATCGCGGTGAAGCTCGGCAAGAACGGCGACGCGGGCATCATCTTCGACACCGAGCTGCTCCGCGCGACGGCCGCATGGACGGGCGGTTGGCTGAAGCTGGAGGGCGCAGCCTTCGACGACAGACACGGTCCGAATCCCTCGGCGCCGGATAAGGCGCAGATCTATTTCGGCACGCACGCGAGCACGCCGGGTTGGAGCAAAGGTGATGACTTCAGCGATCCTCGTCCGCTGCCCAATGGTCCGCGCAAGGGTGAGGTAAAATTGGGTGAGCCGTACTTTGCAGATGTGCCGTTCGGGCCGCTGCCGCGCGCATGGGCCAAATATCGCGGGCTGCATCTCAGCGGCGACCGCGTCGTCTTCGCGTATACCGTGGGCTCGGCATCAGTGCTCGAATCCGATGATCTCGAGACGGTCGACGGCCAGGTGCTGATCACGCGCACCTTCAATGTCGCCACGCCGGGCGACGCTTCCAGCCTGCTCGTGGCCGATGCGCCGGAAGGTGTGACGCCATCCATCGAGGGCGGCAAAGCGATCTTCTCGAATGATGCGCAAAACGGGGATGACCGCACCGTCGTCGGTGTGATCGGTGCGCCTCGCGGCGCGAAGCTCGTGGCCAACGGCACCCGCATCATTCTCAAGCTTCCGCCCTTCGCCGCTGGCCAGAAGTTCAAGGTCGTCTTCGCGCACGGCGCCGCGGCGGATGTGGAGAAACTCAGCGAGACGATCAACGCCGCAGCCCCACCCGAGGACCTGCACGAGTTTACGCACGGCGGGCCGGCGCATTGGACGGAGACCGTGAAAACCAAAGGCACGCTCGGGACGGAAGATGGCAGTTTTCCCTACGTCGTGGACAATCTCGCCGCTCCGCTTGACAATCCGTACAAATCCCGCATCCGCATCGGCGGGCTCGATTTCTTCAAGGATGGGCGCATCGCCTTCAGCACGTGGAACGGCGACGTGTGGATCGGCACAGGCATCGACGACAAGCTCGAAAAGATCGAATGGAAGCGTTACGCCACCGGCCTCTTCGACGCGCTCGGCCTCAAGATCGTGGATGATCAAGTGTATGTCCTCGGCCGGGACCAGATCACGCGTCTGCACGACCTCAATGGCAACGGCGAGGCGGACTTCTACGAGTGCTTCAACAACGACGTGCAGGTGACACCGGCCTTCCACGAATACACCTTTGGCCTCGAGACAGACTCGAAGGGCAACTTCTACTTCATCAAGGGCGGCCCGACTAATCCGGGCGGCATGGGGTGGGGTCCGCTCTGCGACCACGTCGGCTGCATGTTCAAGGTCTCGGGCAGCGGCCAGAAGTTCGAGGTCTTCGCCACCGGCGTGCGCGCGCCGAATGGCATCGGCGTTAGTCCTGATGACGAAATCACTACCGGAGATAACCAAGGCGGATGGGTGCCGGTCGATTACATCCATTACGTGAAAGAGGGCGACTTCATCGAAGTGCCCGACCTCTCGCACCGCGTGCCCCCGCCGGCCTCTTACACACCGCATCTCTGCTGGGTGCCCTACGATTGGGACAACTCGAACGGCGCGCAAGTGTGGGTGACAAGCGATAAATGGGGCCCGCTCAAGGGCAGCATGCTTTATCTTTCCTATGGCCAGTCGGCCCTTTTCGGCGTGCTTCAGGAAAGCGTGGGTGATGTCCGCCAAGGCGGCGTCTTCAGGTTTCCACTCAAGTTCGACACCGGCATCTGCCGCGCGCGCTTCAACCCCGTCGATGGCCAGCTTTACGTCGCCGGCCTCAAAGGCTGGCAGACCAATGCCGCCAAGGACGGCGCGATCCATCGGGTGCGCTACACCGGCAAGCCCGTGACGGTGCAGAACGAGCTGCACATTACCGATAAGGGCATCACCATCGGCTTCACCAACGCGCTCGACCCTGCCAGCGCTGGCGATGTGGGCAACTACGCGATCGAGCAATACAACTACCGGTGGACCTCGGCTTACGGTTCCGGCGAATACAAAGTGAGCGACCCGGAGCAGCAAGGCCACGACAAGCTCGTCATTCAGTCCGTGACCCTCGCGCCGGACGGGAAATCGTTGTTCCTGGAAGTTCCCGGACTCCAGCCCGTGATGCAGATGAAGATCAAGATGGACATTAAGGCCGCGGATGGGACGGCCATTCCCAGCGGCATCGGGAATACCATCAATGTGGTGCCAGCCGACACGCAGCGCGGCGCGAATTTCACGTCTTCGCGTTGAAAGAATCGATCCCCGGTACTGACATTCGCAGATCGGAGGAATTTCTTAATCTTACTCTTAATCTTAATCATAATCTTTCCGCAGTTCGGAACTGCAGAGGGGATTACGATTAAGAGTAAGATTAAGAGG
>Ga0206969_1089_pt1 | contig 25757 bp, 18 predicted proteins | sample Alteio_BWOrgHeat_87_FD_153256 | JGI IMG/M metagenome (GOLD analysis project Ga0206969, IMG submission 153256) | Enriched cells from forest soil in Barre Woods Harvard Forest LTER site, Petersham, Massachusetts, United States -... | ecosystem: Environmental > Terrestrial > Soil > Temperate forest >... | reverse complement strand
CCGGCTCGAAGCCGAGCACTTCGCGCACAATCCGCAGCACATGGCGGCGGCCTTTGCGCGGCGGCACGAAAAGTTCCACTTTGTCGGTAAAAAGCAGCAGGCCGACCTTGTCGCTGTTTTTCACCGCTGAGAAAGCAAGCACGCTGGCGATCTCCGCCGCCAGCTCGCGCTTGCTTTGCACGCCCGATCCGAAGTCACCGGATGCGCTCACATCCACCATGAGGAGGAGTGTAAGTTCGCGTTCCTCGACGAATTTCTTCACGAACGGCCGGCCGGCCCGCGCGGTGACGTTCCAGTCGATCGTGCGGACTTCGTCCCCGGGCACATATTCGCGCACGGCGTCGAAGTTCATGCCACGGCCCTTGAAGACGCTGTGGTACTGGCCGGCGAGCGAGTCGGTTACGAGCCGGTTGGTGCGGATTTCGATTTGGCGCACCTTTTTCAGGATTTCGCGGGTTTGTTCAGAGTTCATAAGCAAAATGGCCCGGTGAATGCAGGCCAGGGGCATCAGGGAACGGGCAGGCCTTCGAGGATGCCGGCGATGATGTTTTCCGAGGCGACGTTCTCAGCCTCGGCTTCGTAACTGACGGCGATGCGATGGCGCAGAATGTCGTACGCGAGGTCCTTCACATCTTGCGGCGTGACGTAGCCGCGTCCTTGCAGGAAAGCGTGCGCGCGGGCCGCCAGCGTGAGGCCGATCGTGGCGCGCGGAGAAGCGCCGCACTGGACGTAGCCATTGAGATCGATGCCATAAGGCCGCGGATCGCGCGTCGCGAGGACGATGTCCACGATGTAATCCTTCACCTTGTCATCGACGTAAATGGTGCTGACCACCCGGCGCGCATTGAGGATGTCTTCGGCGCTGACGACCGGCTGCACCTCCAGCGAAGGCTCGGTCACGGCCATGGCTTCGAGAATCGCGCGCTCTTCCGTGCGATTCGGATAGCCGACGATCACTTTCAACATGAAACGATCGATCTGCGCCTCGGGCAGGGGGTAAGTGCCTTCCTGTTCGAGCGGGTTTTGTGTCGCAAGGACGAGGAAGGGATCCGGCAGCCGATACGTTTCATCGCCGAGCGTGACTTGGCGCTCTTGCATCGCTTCCAGCAGCGCGCTCTGCACCTTGGCGGGAGCACGGTTGATTTCGTCCGCGAGGATGAGGTTTGAGAAAATCGGGCCGTGCTTCGTGCTGAACGAACCGTCGCGGGGATTGTAGATCATCGTGCCGACGATGTCGGCCGGGAGCATGTCCGGCGTGAATTGCATGCGCTGGAAATTCAGCCCGATGCAGCGCGCGAGCGTCTTTAGGGCGAGCGTTTTGGCCAGCCCCGGCACGCCTTCGAGAAGGATGTGGCCGTTGCTGATGAGGCCGACCATGAGGCGGTCAACGAGCTCCTCCTGGCCGACAATGACGCGCGCCATCTGCTGGCGCAGCGGTTGCACCCATCCGGAGGTGGAACGCACTGCGTCATTGATGGCCTGGATGCCCGCATTCGGGCTGCCGGTCGCTGGAACGACCGCAGGTGGCGTCAGCCGCGAATTGGGGACGCGCACAGGTTGGATCGGCGCCGGTGTATATTTCGCCGCGTCGAATTCGGCATCAGTGCGGCCAGGTTGGACGCCGGCAGCATTTCCCGCAGACTGCGGATTCTTGTTCAAGAGGTTGTTATTCATTGAGGTCTATTTCGGGTTTTAGTTGTCAGCGTGGACATCACAGCGATGCCTTTGCTTGTTACCTTCAACAGACCGCCCAATTCTGACGCCTCCCTTTCTCCCTGGTTACAAACGTGAAAGGTTCCGATGAGCCGAACCACGACAATGCGTCATGGAAGCGTCCCTGTGACCAGCCTGCAATTTGTCGGACCCCGGTTAAGCGAAGCGGAACTCCTAAACGTCGGCCGTCTGGTCGAGTCCAGTCGCTAACTGTCGGCAAAACTAGGATAGGCGAGGGGTGCCAAGTTGAGTTCCTGACGGGCCGCCAATGGGGCAGATGCCATCCACGAGACAGATGTTGTCTTTCTTCGAACCGTTGAATTCCACGAGGCCGAGTTCCAGTTTCGTCCAATGAATGTCATCATCGATCTCCGCGTAACACATGGGGCGCCAAAACCGAGAGGCTGGCTGTGTTCCAGCTTGGTGGAGGGCATCGCGAGAAACCACATGCGGAGTTTGCCATCGATGTGCAGAACGCTGCCGTAATTCTCCGCATGAGCGTGATCGAGCGCACCCTTCGGGCCGCGAGTGAGCACGGGGTTGCCGGGATATCTGTCTGCGGTCACCATCGTGAGCTTGAGATTGTTTCGCCGGGGGATCGATTCGTCATCGAAAGTGAAGAAGACGCGTTCCGCGGCGGCCGCTGGAAGCGTGCCGAGAGACAAGAACATTGAAAGAACCAGCGGGAGGGGGCGAATCATCATGGCGGGGATTACCTTGTGGAAGGGTTGGTGCGGGAGAGCAACTCCGTGAGGTAGGCCTGCATGTTGGCGTGCCGGGCGTCCGGTGCGCCGGGGCATTGCAATTCCATCGAGACTCCGAACGTCGCGAGCTTTCGTTTCAGCATCAGACCCGAGATTGCGGAATGATTGGGATCCGTTTGCGGCTCGCCGGGGATGGGCGGCTTATCCTGGTTGGGGAACTCGACGAAAATGGGCGGTGCGTCTTTGCTCGCAAATTTGTAGGGTGAGTAGCGGCGGATATCCGCGAGATAGGTTTCCCTGGCGTCGTAAAATGGCTGGAAAGAAGCGGCGCGCGTGAGATCGGCAAAGCCAAAAGCGTGGGCGCCAAAGATGGCATTGGGAATCCACTCGCGGACTTGCTTCGGGTCGAGCGAAACGACCGGGGCCTTCACTCCGACGCAGAAAACGCGGGTCGATTCGCGCGCGACGGGATCGGGGCTGCGTGGTTCCGCCATGTCGGGATGCAGCGCCAACCACAGCGATGTGCCACCGCCGGCGCTCACGCCGGAGGCGCCGATGCGCGTCTTGTCCAGATGCCAATCGGCGGCCTTCGAACGCAGAAATTGAAGCGCGCGTTTCGCATCGTTGAGCGGCCACTGGATTGGCGGTGCCACGTGTGCGTCATTGGCATCTTGCAGGTATCGATAGTTTGCCGTTGCCACGGAAATCCCCGCATCGAGGAAGTCTCGGACATTAAGATGGTCATCGAGATCCGTTTTGTCCTGGTTGGCCCATCCACCACCGTGGATGTAGAAGACCAGGGGCGTCGGCTTCTCCGATCGCGCCTGCCAGAGATCGAGTACCTGGCGCGGTTGATCGCCATAGGGGACGTCGGCGCGAGTCGGTGGAATCGCCTCCGCTGTCACCAGAGGTCGAGGCGGCGGCAAACCTTTCTCCTGTGCCATGGCCTGGATCGTCCGAATCGCCAGTAGTGCGATCAAGCTGAGCTTAATGTGAGAGTTCATGGGCTCGAGTTGGGCCTTGAAACAAGCTTCGGTGCGTGGGCGGCATGCAGCGCAGCCAGTGGAGCCAGCAGCAGGGCGGTAAGGGAGGGGAAGCGTTTCATTATCCGCAACGATTAGTCCGCCCCCGCGGCTAGGGCGAGGAAATCAACTACACGTGCGCTCACCTCTGATTTCTTCGAGGGCGTGGTGATGAAGCGGGCGGATTCGGCGTAACCGGTGCAGATGCGCTCGGCGAAGGAAGAGTTTTGCAGCTGGGTGAAGCATCGGTTTGTCAGCTGAATTGACACATCGGAACGCTGGCGGCTTTGGCGATCGGTTTCGACACAACCGCTCAAAACCCCGGCCGGCCTTCGCGGATTAGACGAAAGAAATCGGGTGCCTCGTTTGCTGCCTGCGCAGCGGGGTTGATGAGGGCGCGCTGCTTCAGTTCGGCGAAAGGCAGGCTGGCGGTGCGGACGGCGTGACGTTTGTAAAGCATCTCGTCCATTTTACGATTGGGCAGCATCCGCCAGCCCCACGGGATGCACTCGGTTATGCGGTGTTGAGTGCGGATGTTCGTGGTGCAGTTGGTGGTGATGACGTTATACCAGCGCGGCTGGTCGCGGAGTTGATTCAGTGAACGGATGTATTCGAGGAAGCGTTCACAGGCCTGTGCGGGGGTGAAAGTGGTCCGGTACAGATAGATGTCTTCGTCGTGTCGGTAATTGGTGCGGACGCGAATCACGTTACGCTCGGCGGCGGCGATGTAGATCAACTCAAATTGCCGGTAGAGGCCACCGACGGCGGAGTAGCTTTGCCCCACTTTCTTCCGCGTCTCGATGAAGTAGACGGGCAGCGTATCGGCAAACTGGAAGCTGGCGATGGGGTGCGCCATCCACGGAGAGCCCCAGCAGTTGATGGCCAGTCCTTGAACGTTTGCAGGAACTTGCCGACGTAGGCTTGACCACCGTAGAGCACGAAGGTGTGCTCGACGCACCAAGTGTTCGCGCCGTTTTATACAACCAAAACCCATTGCTTTGACCCCAAAAACCTTGCCATCTCGGCCATTGAAGTAACACAATCCCGGATTCTGTTAAGTTGCCCCGGCACCACCGTAGGCCGACTGTGGTTCTGTTTCGTGCGCGCAACAGTTCTGCAAAATAGTTAAGAGAAACGCTGACGGGTGCGCGTCTCCCGGTTGGGAGAAGGCGTATGGGAGAGCTGAAAACTCACGAGGACCAGGGCGAGCTGTGATTCGGTCGTATTCTTGCGCGAGGGCCAGCGCGCGCCGAAGCATTCCAGCCAGGCCAAACCTCCAACTTCGGCGCGAAAATCGAAGGGCACATTCGCCTAATGAATGTGGAATCTACCGTCTCGCTGCCAACTCGCGATTGATGAGGTCCGCCGCCGCCAAATCCCGCCTGGCAAAGTCGGTGCCCCCATCGCGGGCCAGAGTTTTCGACTTCGTGCCGAGGAAGGAAAAGGAAAGCGCCCCGTTATGCACGGGGCGCTTTCGTGATTACCATTGAGCGCTGCGGGGGAATCCACGCGCTTTTCCGAACCGAACTCCTCGATCAGAGGGGTCCAGCCATCACTGCGTGAACGTCAGCCGCCAGGAGATTCCGCCCTTCCCGCCGGGGTTATTATTGCCGACGACGGAGATGTCGATCAGATCATTCGCCGCGAACGCAACCGGACCCGTCACGGTAAAGGCCGCCGGGACTGTGTTGCCACCACCGCTCAGGCAGATGGCGGTCAGGATGGAGACACCATTCTTGCGCACGCTGACGTTGTAGCCTTTGCCGTTGCCGGTATCGCCTTCAAGGACCACCGTAAAGTTGGCGAGTGTCGCCGCGGAGCCCATGGGCTGCTGCGCGATGGACTCGGTACTATACCCAGCAACTTGGGCCACACCGGTCAGCGGGAAGTAGAGAACTGTCTGATTTTTGTCCAAGTCTATATTCTGGTTGCCTGAGGTGCCGCCGGTGATCCAGCCGGACGGGCCGACGGGACCAGTGGTGCCGGCAGGACCGGCCGGGCCTTGAGCACCGGCAGCGCCGGTAGCGCCGACGGGGCCGGTCAACCCGATCGGGCCTTGCGTACCGGCTGGGCCCACCGCACCGGCAGAACCAACAGGACCAACGACACCGGCAGAGCCGGCAGGACCTTGCGGACCGACGGCACCGACCGCACCAGCAGGGCCGGCGGGACCTTGAGGACCGATGGCGCCGACCGCACCGGCAGGGCCAACGGCACCAGCAGGACCGGCAGGGCCTTGCGCACCAGCGGCGCCAGTGGCACCGGCAGGACCGGCGGGGCCGGTCGCCAAGGTGCCCGTTCCGAGCTGGCCGTTGGCGTCGATGAACACCGGCTTGCCGGTGCTCTTGTCCACCCCGTTGATGCCCGCGACGAAGGTTTGGGTCTGTCCAGAGCCAATGCGGATGACATGATCGTCGCCAGCGACGCCGGCGTTGGCGATGTCGATATTGTAACTGCCGATGGTGAGAGCGTTGCCAGCGCTCAATCCGATGCCGATGTTGTTGCCGCCGGTGGTGCTGTAGAGTGCATTCGAACCGATCGCCGTATTTCCGGTCCCGTGAACGTTGTTATAAAGGGCATTGCCGCCGGTGGCCGTGTTGTTTGCCCCGTCAATGTTGTCGGTCAGCGCCTGAACACCGACAGCCGTGTTGCCACCCCCGCTCGTATTGCTATAGAGCGATTCGTAACCGAGAGCGGTGTTGCCATGGGCCATGTTGCTCCAGAGCGCGTAACTGCCCACGGCCGTATTGTAGGCCCCTATCACGTTGCTAAAGAGCGCCTGGTAGCCCACGCCCGTGTTATGGAAGGGCGTCGTTGTGCTATAGAGGGCCTCGAAACCGAGGCCCGTGTTGCCTATTCCGGTTGTCAGCGAATACATTGTATCCCAACCGAGCGCTACGTTATTATCGCCGACGGGTTGTCCGGCATTATAGAGTTGAATGAGAGTCGTGAGTGCGCCCACACCCCTCGCCGTGTCGTCGAGATTGATGCCATAGTCGCCGCCTTGGCCCTGCGCTCTCGCGCCTGGTGAGGCCGCGAGGGCTGTCAAACCCACTGCTAAGAAGCAGAGGGCTCGTGTCTTGATTGTTTTATTTAGTGTTTTCATGGTCTAATCTGCTTTCTTGCTTCTTTGGGGGCGCCGGCTGACGCCGGGCCGTTTTTTTTGGCCGTCCTTTGATGGCTGCGGGACGGTTTGCGCAGGCCGGTTGGGCAAATGCCCTGCCGGAAATTGTTGATTCATGGTTCTCTCCTTGGGGGTGCGGTGATGAGCGGCGACAACTCCTCGAGGTGTTCCTTGTGCACGAAGCCGCAGACGCCGAGGTCGCGCGCCGCCTGGCGAAACTCCTCTTCACCGTGATTGCTGACGATGATGACGCGGGCCTCGGGAAAACGACGCTTGAGCTCGTTCGTGGCGGTGAGGCCGTCCAGGCCCTCCATCTCGATGTCCATCAGCACCCAGTCGGGGCGCTCCGCGGCGTAGCGGCCCAGAGCTTCACGCCCATCGGCGCACTCGCTCACCACGCCCGCCGGGAGAAATTCGCGAATCGTTTTCCGGAAGGCGGCGTGATCATCGACGATGAGATATTTCGTCGGAGAGCGGTTGGAGTCGGGTTCGCTGATCACGAGACCAGCCTGCGCCTAGACGACTTGCCTTGTGAATAGAGGTACCTACACGAAACCCATGGAGGTGTTTACTCACCCGGCTTGAGTGTTTCTACTCAAGCCGAATCCAGCAACCGCGGCCCGAGTTCACAGCCGCGGCTTGTTCTCGAAGGCATACTTCAACAAGCTGTGGCTGCCTTGCAGGCCGAGTTTCGCACTGATGTTCGTGCGGTGATTTTCCACGGTGCGCGGGCTGAGGCCGAGGGCGTCGGCGATCTCCTTGCTCGTCTGGTCGGAGGCGATGAGCTTGAGGATGCGCAATTCGGCTGGCGTGAGAGTTTCGAGGGCGGAGGGCTCGCGGCGATGTTCCGCGGCGCGTGCTCCGCGATTAACCAGCAGGCCGGTAAGGGCTGGACTGACGTAATGCCGTCCCGCGGCCACGGTGTGGATGGCCTGCAAGATGTCGGCGGCGGCGCTTTCCTTGAGCACGTAGCCGTGCGCGCCGAGATCCATGGCTTCATTAAACATATCCTCCTCGCGATACATGGTGAGAAAGATGATCTCGAAGGGCAGCCGCTCCCGCTTCCGCGCGCGGGCAATGTCGAGGCCATTCACGCCGGGCATGTCCATATCGAGGATGGCGATGTCGGGCTTGAGTTCGCGGGCCAGCGGCAGGACCTCCGCGCCATTGCCCGTCTCGCGGAGGATCTTCAGCGCCGGGTCGGTGCCGATCATTTGCCGCAGGCCGTCGCGGTATACCGGATGGTCGTCGGCGATGAGGATTTTAATCTGCTTTTTCATGCTTGGTCGGGAGGGGAATTTCGAACATGAGCCGGGTGCCCTTGCCCGGCGCGGAGTCGCAGTCGAATCGCCCGCCGAGGATGCGCACGCGTTCGCCGAGACCGGTGAGGCCAAAGCCGCGGGAGTCGGTCGTGTTGCTCATCGTCGCGCGATAATCGAAGCCGCGTCCATCATCTTCAATCCTCATGGTGACTTTGCCATCAAGTCGTTCGATTGAGAGACGGGCGGTCGCGGCGTCGGAGTGTTTGAGGATGTTATTGAGGCTCTCCTGCACGACACGGTAAAAGTGGATTTCGCCCTCCGGGGGAAACAATCCGTCGATGGGCGCGATCGCGCTGTCGATGGCCACCGCACCGGAATCGGCGACCTTCTTCACGACGGCCTGCACCGCCTTGGTCAGACCGAGGCGGTCGAGTTGATAAGGCCGCAGATCGTGAGAAATCTCCCGCACTTCCTGGATGGTCTGCGAGACGGCCTGGGAGATTTCCTCCAACTGCGCGGCTGGCGTCGCTTCGCTCACCTCGCGCTGCGCGAGATAGAGCCGGTTTTTAATGATGAGCAGATTCTGCCCGAGGCTGTCGTGCAACTCCGCGGCGATGCGCTTGCGTTCGGCTTCCTGCAACACGAAGAGCTGGCGCGAGATGTTTTCTTGCGTGCGGCGGAGGCGCTCCGCGATCCAGCCTTTGCGCAGACGGACCGCCACCCAGGCGAGCGCGACCGCCAGCCCACCATACAGCCATGCACGCTTGTAGGCATAGCGGTGCCACCACAGCGCGAAATCCTTCGGCGCCAGCATCGGCGCCGGCGCGGCGAAGGCAGTGAGCGAATCGCGGCGCAGCTCACGACGGTACAGCTCGAGCGGATAGACGGGCACGAGCTGATCGCCGAAGCGCACGCGCGCATGTTCATCCCCGTGCGGGGAGGCCATGTAGAACATCTTCGCCGGATTCCACGCCAGCCATTCGCCATCGGAAAACAGGACGCGCTGAAAAAGAACTTCCCCCGTCTCGACGTTGGCGTGAACGACCATCTCGTCCCGCTGGGCAAAGGCCAGCACCGGCAGCTTTGGATGAAAGGCCAGCGGCAGGTACTGCGAGGTGATGTCGGTAAAGCGGCGCACTTCACCGCCCGTCGCGGAATCCCACACCACCACTGCTCCGTCGCCACTGCCAGTGGCGATCCACTGCCCGTCGTGGCTGATGGACAGCGACTGCACGGGGCGCTGACCGGCACGCCATTCGCGGAGGGTCGCGAGCGTTTTCGGATCGAGCATGCGCACCATGCCATCGGCCAATCCGGCGGCCAGCCAGCGCGCGTCGGGTGAGAAAACAAGGACGTCCACCTGCGCGCCATCCGACTGCGTGAGCAAACATTCGCCGCTGCGCGGATCCCATAGCTTCACTGTCCCATCCGTGCTGGCGCTGACCAACCGGTCCACGCCCGGCGCGAACGCCACCGAGCGCACGTTTGCCGTGTGGCCTTCCAGGACGCGGATGGGCCGGTCGGAGTGCGACTGCCACAGCTTGATGGTGTTATCGAGGCTACCGCCGGCAAACGGTCCACTGGCCGCCGCGCTGAGCCCCTGGGTGCCGCCAGCGGAGAGCGCGCCGATCACATCGGCGCGGTCGAATAAAGGATGAATCGTCGAGATCGTGCCGTGCGCCATGTCCCAGACCCGCATTGTGCGATCCGCGCTGCCGGACATCAGCCACGCCCCGTCGGGGCTGAAAGCCAGCGAATGCACTGCTCCTTCATGCCCCCGCAGATCATATCTGAAGCTTCCATCGCGCGCATCCCAAACATGCACCATCCCGTTCGCGGAGCCGAGCGCCTCGTACTTTCCGTCCGCGCTAAAAGCCAGGCTCGTCACCGGAGTATTCGGCGGACGCCGGGAAAATACCCGCTTCACTGCTCCATCGCGCGCATTCCACAGACGGACGCTGGCATCAGATGAGGCCGTGGCCACTTCACCTCCATCGGGTGAAAAACTGATCTGCACGCAGCCGTCTTCGTGGCCGCGCAGCTCGCATTGCAACGCACCCGAACCCGTATTCCAAATCCGATTGACCCAATGACCCGAGGTGGCCAGCCGCGTGCCATCCGCGCTGAAATCAATGTCCCACGCACCGTCCTGGTCCGGCATTTCCACCCGGCGCAGCAGACGGCCCGACGGCAACTCCCAAACATTCACCACGCCGTTCGGCCCACCGGAAGCCAGCACCCTGCCATCGCGTGAAATCGCGATGCCGGTCATGGGACCTCCGTGATCGAGCGTCAGTCCCCGCGCGCCGGTCGCAACGTCCCAGAATTGAATCAACGCCGACTTCACCTCGTGCGACGCGGTGACGACGAAACGCCCGTCCGGCGTGAACAGCACATCACCGATGGGCGCCGCAGTCGGCAAGGTGCGCACCACCGCGCTGCTCGCCACGTCCCACACACTCACCGTCCCATCGTAAGTCGCCGCCGAGACCCAGCGACTATCCGCACTGAATGCCACGCGCCGCGCCCAGTTTCCCGCGTGCTCGTTGAAAAGACGAGCCTGCTTTCCCGCGCGATAATCCCACAGCTTCACCGTGCCATCCGTGCTGGACGAAGCCAGCCACTTCCCGTCTGCGCTGAACGCCAGCCCGACGATCCGCTGTGAGTGCCCCGGCAGCGTCCCGATCAAATCGCCGGACTCGCGATCCCACAACCGGATCGCCTCCGCCTCCCCAGCGGAAGCCAGGATGCGTCCGTCCGCACTATAAACCGCCGCAGACACCTCCAAATCATGTCCGCGCTGCACCACAATCTCCGCCGCCGGTAAAAGCCCGGCCATCTTCACGAGCATAAAGAGGGTCGAGCAAACTCTCAACCAGCGGATACGGTCACAGAAGGACATTCTCCCGCACCATCTATGTTCGCAAGCGCCCCGCGTCGAGCGGTCAGATACCCGAGCATCCGACTCGCTCGAAATCGCTCTCAGCAAGTTGATCACGCAGTTTCCCCAGGCAAGAATTTGGGCATGAGTCGAATGGGCCGGTGCGGATGCGTCCCTTCCTCGGCCAGGCGGCGCACGACCATCGCGAGCTGCCGGACGAAAGCAACGGGATCGACAGCATAGCGTATAATGGCCGGGGTGATGGCTTGGAGGAAAGCGTCGTTGTCTCGGGAAATGACGACATCGGAGTGCAAGAAGACTTTGCTCATACACAGAATTAAAACGTCCGGTTCCTGCTTGAGGCGTTTAAGGGCGGTTTCCAATTTATCCGCCGCGCCAAAGAAAAACGAGCCGAAGATGCACTGGCCAAGAACGCCACCCGCCATCGCTTCTGAGATGGCACATGGCAGCGGCCATTGGCCAATGGCAAATGTCGACGCTCGCCTGGTTTGTGCATGAACCGTGTTAAGATGGGGGCACTGTGACTCCACTTCTCAATCTGATTGCCGCTGACCGCACCCTTGATAGCGGCGCTCTGCTCGGACGGTTTCTCGAGTATGTGGAAGGTCGGCAGTTGCGTCTCTACCCGGCGCAGGAGACGGCGATTCTGGAGCTGTTTGATGAGAAGAACGTGATCCTGAATACGCCAACGGGTTCCGGAAAATCGCTGGTCGCCACGGCGCTGCATTTGCAGAGCCTCGCACGCGGCCGGCGCTCGATTTACACCTGCCCGATCAAGGCGCTGGTGAATGAAAAATGGCTGGCGCTTTGCCGCGAGTTCGGACCGGAGAAGGTGGGTCTGAGCACGGGCGACGCGACCGTGAACCGCGCCGCGCCGATTCTCTGCTGCACCGCGGAGATCCTCGCCAATATCGCGTTGCGCGAAGGCGCGAGCGCCGCGGTGCATGACGTGGTCATGGACGAGTTTCACTACTACGCGGATCGCGAACGCGGGGTAGCCTGGCAGGTGCCGTTGCTGGCCCTGCCCAATGCCAGGTTTTTGCTGATGTCGGCAACTCTGGGGGAGACGACCTTCTTCGAAGAGGAACTGACCCGGCTGAATGGGCGAGAGACGGTCACCGTGGCCTCGAAGGATCGACCGGTGCCGCTGGAATTTTCCTACACGGAGACGCCGCTGGCTCAGACGCTGGAGGCGCTCGTGACTGGCGGCAAGGCTCCGGTGTATGTTGTCCACTTCACGCAGGCGGACGCGGCGCAAAGCGCGCAGGATTTCATGAGCACGAACGTCTGCACGCGCGAGGAAAAGACCGCGATCGCGCACGCCCTGGAGGGATTCAAGTTCGGCAGTCCGTATGGGCCGGAGATCAAGAAGTGGCTGCGGCACGGGATCGGACTGCATCATGCCGGGCTCCTGCCGAAATATCGCGTGCTGGTCGAACAACTCGCGCAGCGCGGCTTGCTGAAGGTGATCTGCGGCACGGACACCTTGGGCGTCGGCATCAACGTGCCCATCCGCACGGTGCTCTTCACGCAGCTCTGCAAATTCAGCGGGCAGAAAACGGGGATCCTGAGCGCGCGCGACTTTCACCAGATCAGCGGACGCGCCGGTCGCAAAGGCTTCGACGATGTTGGCTGGGTGGTGGCGCAGGCGCCGGCGCACGTCATCGAGAATCAGCAGCTCGAACAGAAACAGGCAGCTGGCGGGAAGAAATTTGTCAAACGCAAGCCACCGGAGCGGAACTTCGTCAACTGGGACAAGCAGACCTTCGCCCGCCTGATCGCCTCCCCACCGGAGCGGTTGACGAGCCAGTTCCAGGTCACGCACGGCATGCTGCTCAATGTGCTCAGCCGGCAGGGCGACGGCTGCCGGGCGATGCAGGAACTCATTGCCCGCTGTCACGAGCCTCCGAAGGCAAAGAAGGCGCTGACACGTCGGGCCTGGCAGCTCTTCCGCGCCTTGGTCGAGCGCGGCATCGTCGAATTCATCCCCCAGACGCCGGAGGGCGCGAAGGTGCGGGTCAACGTGGCGTTGCAGGAGGATTTCTCCATGAACCAGACGCTCTCCCTCTACGTCCACGATACGCTCCCGCTCATGGACCCGCAGGCGCCGGACTATGCGCTCGTCGTGCTCACCCTCGTCGAATCCATCCTCGAAGACCCGGATCTCATTCTGCGCCGCCAGCTCGACAAGGTGAAAGACCGGGCCATCGCCGAGATGAAGTTGCAGGGCATCGAATACAACCAGCGGATGGAGGAGCTCGAAAAGCTCGAATACCCCAAGCCCAACCGTGACTTCATCTATTCCACCTTCAATGCCTTCGCCGCCCGGCACCCTTGGGTTGGCCAGGAAAACATTCGCCCGAAATCCATCGCACGGGAGATGTTCGAGGAGTTCCGCTCGTTCGCCGATTACATCAAGCTCTACGAACTCCAGCGGGCCGAAGGGCTGCTGCTGCGCCATCTCTCCAGCGTCTTCAAGGCCCTGGCGCAGACCGTCCCTGACGCCGCAAAGAACGACGCCATGGGCGAGATGGAACTCTACCTCGCCACGATGTTACGGCAGATCGATTCCAGCCTCTTGGAGGAATGGGAGAAGATGCGCGACCCGAACTACCAGCCGCGCGGTGAGCAGGCGGAGGTGCGCCCACCCGGCGCAGACGAAGCCGCTGCTGACATCACCCGGGACCGGAAGGCGTTCACCGCGGCAATCCGCAACCGCATCTTTACCTTCCTCCGTGCCCTCGTCAGCGGCGACTTCGAAACAGCCCTCGCCTCGGTCGACGCGCAGTCTTCCGCCGAAGACGGGTTGTGGACCTCCGAGCGCCTCCACCAAGCTCTGGAGGCATACCACGCCGAGCACGAGCACCTTCGGCTCGATCCCGAGGCGCGCAACGTGCGTCACACCTATTTCACGGCGTCCCACGACCAGCGCCACTGGCGCGTTCAGCAAATGCTCATCGATCCCGAGGAGGCCAATGATTGGGTCGCAGAGTTCGATGTCGATCTTCCCGCGTCGCGTGCCGCAGGTGAACCCGCCATGAAACTTCTCCGCCTCGGCAGTCTGGTTTAGGTTCAAAAGGTAGCGGTTAGAGAGGATTTGTGTTCGAACTCGTCATAGGTCCCCATCTCGTGGATAAACGGTCCCCTGATGTATAAACCGCGCACCGTCGACCAACCGGCGGAGCTTCTTCCCTACCTCTTTGCCGCCTGGCCATCGGCCAAAAAGAAGCAGGTGCGCACCTGGTTGAAATATCAGGCCGTCACGGTCAACGGCCGCGCCGTCACGCAATACAATCACCCCTTGAACCCCGGCGATGTCGTCGCGATCCGTGCCGACCGTTTCGCCACGCCCGGCACCGTCATCGGCGACGGCATCGAGGTCCATTTTGAAGATGCCGCGCTCCTCGTCATCGACAAGCCTCCGGATCTCCTCACGATCGCCAGCGAGGCCGAGCAGGAAAAGACCGCCTATTACCAGCTCACCGACTATCTGCGTGCCGGCAATCCGCACGCCCATGAACGGGTTTGGATCGTGCATCGACTGGACCGCGAGACCAGCGGCCTTATGGTCTTTGCCAAAAACCCCGAAGCCAAGGGCATCCTGCAAACCGGCTGGGACAAGGCGGAAAAGCGCTACCAGGCCGTAGTGGAAGGTCTTCTCACCAACGATAAAGGCACCTTTCAATCCTGGCTCGATGAGACGAGTCCCTTCAAAGTTTTTAGTGTCCAGCGCAGCGCGACCACCCGGCACGCCGTCACCCATTACCGCGTCCTGAAGCGGAACAAAGGCCGCACCTTGGTGGAATTGACCCTTGAGACCGGGCGGCGCCATCAGATCCGGGTCCACCTTGCCGATGCCGGCTGCCCGGTCGTCGGCGACACCAAATACGGCGCCAAGACCAACCCGGTCAAACGCCTCGGCCTCCATGCTTGGACCCTGCGTTTTCCTCACCCGGTCACGAACCAGAAACTCCGTTTCGAATCCCCTCTGCCCGCAGAACTGGCCCGACTCGTCTAAACCGGCGACCGTCGTTATCGCAACTTGTTGCCGGGACGAGTTCGGTCGTCGCCAAAGTACTTTTCGCTGCGGTAGCGGAGCCAGACCCGGAGAACTTGCGGGACTTTCTCCCGGTCCGCTTTGTTGAGACTTTCGTAGAGAGCGAGGGCTTTCTCGCGCTCGCCGCGGCAGGCACGGTTGTTATGGGCGGCCCAATAGCTGCGTGCCACGCGGATGCGGCGGCAGGTTTCTTTTATCAATGCCATACCCGCGAGTGGCTTGCTTGTTTTCTTCTTTGTGGACACCGGAGCGGTGGTTAGCTTAGTACGGGCTCCTTGGGCGACGACAACAAGCAGAGCGCAAGGAGGACGCCACCAACGAGGAAGCAGAAAACAGAATCGAAGATGCACCAGGGGCGAGGTATCCCAGCGACGGAGTCGATCAAATAATAGGCCGGGCCACCGACCAAATAGATCACGGCGGTGGTCACCACGAGCGGCCGGTATCGCACAATGTCCGTCGACATGACCCACAACAGCACACCGATTGCACCTTGAACGTAAGAAGCTCCGCGGAGGACGTAGCGTAAAACCGGGGTATCCGACATGACGCCCAAACCAACCCAAGTATGCCATGAAGCGATCCAGGTCGCAGGCATGAAGATGACAGCGAAGGTGAGTATCTGCACGGCAGCAACCAATCGGAGGACGTTGGCTGTCGCGCGAGGGCGTGTCATTGGGCAGTCGAATTGAAAGCTGCGGGCATGAAAGGATGGTGGGGATTACGCACTGGCGGGTAAATCCTAAACGATTGACAGAACACGCTGAGAAATGTCAGCACTTCTCTATGTCCACCCCCACGATTCCCCAACTCAAACACGCTATTACCCTCTCCGAACAAATCGAAAAGCTGCAAGCCGAACTGGCATCGCTTCTTGGTGGATCCGGGAGGGTGTCAGCCCCAGTGAAAGCAGCGCCCGTAGCCAAAGCCAAAAAGGGCGGCATGTCTGCCGAAGGCAAGGCGCGGATTGCCGCCGCTCAGAAAGCCCGCTGGGCAAAGATCAAGGCTGGACAACCGGCGGCAGCCACCGCGGCCGCACCGAAAAAGAAGAAGCGCAAGATTTCAGCAGCACATCGCGCAAAGTTGGCGGCGGCTGCAAAAGCTCGCTGGGCCAGGGTGAAGCAGGGCAGTAAGTAGGTCGAGACGGAGGCGCTGATCCCGTAGACCCTTACACCGTGAAAGAACCCCTCGATTGCGGGCTCAACGCCAAACGCCACATCTGGGCGGTGTTACTAGCCGCATTGCTCCCGATTTCGTCACACTTCCTGCACGCGGAAGCTTCGCCAACAAAGCCTGAACTGTTTTCGCTCTGGGACAGCAAGGCACCGGTCGGTGACGGCACTTTCCAGACCGATGATGCCGAAATCACCTTGTTTCGAGCCGACCATTCCAATGGGGCAGCCATGGTGATTTGTCCGGGTGGCGGCTACGGCGGGCTGGTGATGGGGCCGGAAGGCCAGGGAATCGCTCTGTGGCTCAATCAGCACGGCATCGCCGGTGTCGTGCTCAAATACCGGCTTCCGAGAGGCAATTACATGGTCCCAATGCTGGATGCCCAGCGGGCCATTCGGACGACCCGCTTTCACAGCAAGGAATGGGGCATTGATCCAACCCGCATCGGCATCATTGGTTTTTCGGCGGGCGGCCACCTGGCTTCAACCGCTGGGACCCATTTCGATACCGGCAATCAAAAATCCAGCGATCCCATTGAACAGGTCAGTTGCCGCCCCGATTTTATGATTCTGATTTATCCCGTGATCACGATGGGCGACAAAGGGCATCCAGGCTCGAGAAAGAACCTCATGGGACCAGATCCCAAGCCCGAGGAGGTTGAACAATTCTCCAATGAGAAGCACATCAGTCCGCAAACTCCACCAACCTTCTTGGCCCACGCGTTGAACGATACTGTAGTGCCGGCGGAGAATAGCCGCATGTTCTTTGAAGCTCTACAGGCCAACAAGGTGCCTGCGAAATTCCTGGAATTACCCGAGGGTGGGCACGGTCTCAATGGGTACAAAGGCCCCATGTGGGACGCCTGGCAGGCTCAGTCGTTAGCGTGGTTGGGGGCACAAAAGATCATTCCCGCGGGCGATGTCGTGCAGTCTAAATGATGAGGTGGACTACAGAGCCAACAAGATAGGTTTGCACGCTGAAACCTTTCCGGTTGGTCAAGACACCGCTATCTGGCTCAGCCGCAAAGTAGGTTCGTCCCGAGGCTACCTGCCCACGACGAGAATGTGCAGGATCCCAGGACCACCGCCGTTGCCGTGCCGATCCCCGCCAGTTGAGGGGGTTGATGATGGAGTCGTGGGGTTGGGTGTGGCCGGTGGCGAGGAAGTCGCTGAGGCTGTGTCCGGTGTCCGCTCCACCGCGATCAAAACAATGTGATTGGTCTTGGTATCCAACGTGCAGGTTTTTGCGCCCGGCATGGTTTGTACGGTCTGCTCCACCTCGAAAGTAGAAGGGCTGTTTTCCTTGATGATGGTGAGCGTTCCGTCACGTTGCGAACTGAACGCCTCCATCGTCTTCGGGTTGAATCCACCGCTGTCCACGCCGCTTCCGATGGGCAGAGTGGCGAGTATTTTCCCGTCGTCGGCATTAAGCATCACGGCGGTCGCCGGTTCCCGGCAAAAGGCGAAAAGAACGCGGTTCTTCGCGTCCAGTCCAAGCCCAGCAGCACTGGTCTTGCCACCCAAGTCGTAGTGCGCCGTCACCATCAGGGTTTTCAAATCGACGACCGCGACGTTGCCTTTGTCCTGGATGTCCACATAGAGATGGCCTTGACCGTCGCTGGCCGCCTGTTCCGGCGCGCCGCCGAGGTCGATTGTGCCCACGATGGAGCCGTCCTTCGCATCGATCACCGTGGCGTTGGGTTCGCTGTGGCTGAAGACAAAGACCCGCTCCGTCTCGGGCTCAAAGTAAATGACATCCGGACGACCTTGTGTGGAAATCGTCTTGATCGTCTCCAACGTCTTCGTGTCCCACATCACCACCGGATTACTGCTGGCAAAGCCGTGGTGGGATTTCGCGTCCACGGCGACGCCATGCGCCTTGGCATTTGGTATCGAGCCGACCTGCTTCAGCGTATCCAGGTCAAATGTCAGAACCTCCCCGCCACGCGGCACGTAGAGGCGACGGCCATCGCTGTCCGCATAAACGTAGTCAATCCCGCCCGTGCCTATCGACTGCACAGAGTTGACGATTTTGTACGGATTGGCTGGGTCCGCTTTGGCACGACTGTCCAAAAGAAGCACGATCATTGGGAGGAGAACGAGCAACGTTTTCATTTGGCGGAATTATGCCGCCTTGTGGGAGTTGCTGAAAGGGCTGAATTGGATCACAGCGCTTGGCGCATACCTCAAACTCGAAGAGCTCGGCGTGAAACTCGCGCCCGAAGACCAGTCCGAGCTCCGCGATTCCAATTACGCTGCTCGAAACGCCGTGTACAGCTCAATGCGTTCGGCCAAAATGCGCCGAACGGTTTGCTCGATGACGCTGAGCGACACCCCTTTTGGCAGAAACTCGGTAGGACCACTGCGCCCGGCCTTCTGCACCGATTCCTCGACGTTCGCCACGCCCGAGAAGAAGATAATGGGCCGGTGGCGAAGCCATGGCTCCAGCCGGATCTCCCGCGCGAGAGCGAAGCCATCCCGGCCCGGCATGTTGATATCCATGAGAACCAAGTCCGGCTTGAACATCCGTGCTCGGGCGATGGCAGTCATCGCTTTGGTCTCCACTTCGACGAGGAAGTCCCCAGTCCCCTCGAGCAATGATCGCAGAAGCTCGCCGACGGAAGGTTCATCATCGATGCAAAGGATTCTGGGTTTTAGCTGGTGAAGCACGGAGAGTGAGAGAGCAAACGACGCGCCATGAGGCGCAATTTGCGCGGCACGGGACTTGGCGCTCCAGCGGGCAAGGCGAACACGCCGTCGGTTGTGAGGCGGGAACCCACTTTTGAAACTTCGTGGAACTGCGCGAAAACTGCGCAAGCTCGCGCAATTCAGGAGCTTAATTGCACTCCGGGCATTTGGCAGTCTTTGCAGAATCGCGCAACTTTACGAAGTTTCACTGCCCGAAAATGTCCGAAAATCGGCGGTCTCCACATAGGCGTCGCCTATGAAATGCAGTTCTGCAATAAATCGCGGGGGGAATCCTCAGGTGTATCGACGTCCGAGCTGATCTTCAGGAGGGGAGGGTGACGGTAAAGGTCGCGCCTTGCCCAGCTTCGCTCGCCGCGTGGAGACTGCCTCCGTGAGATTGCACAATGGCTTTGACGATGGCGAGACCAAGGCCAGTGTGGCCGGCGCCGCTGCCGCGCGCTTTATCTGCCCGGTAAAAGCGATCGAAGATTCGCGGTAGATCTTCCGTTGCGATGCCCGGTCCGGTATTGCGGACGACGAGCGCGACCGTGCCGTTGTCGTGCCGTGTGGAGACGTGTACTTCTCCACCCTCATGATTGTATTCGACCGCATTGGTGAGAAGGTTGGTGACGACTTGCGCCAGGCGATCGCCATCGCCTGGACAAATGGCCGCGACCAGCTCCGCGTGGATCTGGATGCCATGTTGCGCGGCCATAGGGCGGACGAGTTTGAGGCCATCGGCGGCGATGGTGGCCAGGTCGCACGGCTGGCGCGCTGGTGATTCCTGGCCGGCATCGAGGCGGGCCAGTTCGAGCAGCGAGTCGATGAGGCGGCGCATGCGGTGCGCCGCGCGCTGGCTGGCCTCGAAGGCTTCGCGGTGTTCGGCGTTTTCGCACGCGCTGGCCAGTCCATCCTGCGATTGCGCGAGCATCACGCTCACCGGCGTGCGCAGTTCGTGTGCGGCATCGGCCGTGAAGCGCGCCTGCTGAGTGAACGCGGCATCGAGCCGGGCAAAAGTCGAGTTCAATACGTTCACCAGTTGGCCGAGTTCACTGCCGGAAGCGGAGCTGGCGATGCGCTGCGTGAGGTCGCCCGTGGCCACTTTCTGTGCCGCGAGGCTGATGTCGCGAATCGGTTGCAAAGCGCGGTGGACGAGCCAAGCGCCGCCCATCAATCCAAAGAGCAGGACCGCGCTCCCCGCGACGACCAGTCCCCAGGCAAGGCGATGAACTTCGGCCCGATCGCGCGCCATCGGGTGGCCCACCAAAAGGCAATCGCCGTGCGCCGGGATGAGAAAGGCCTCGTGAAATGCGCCGCGCACGCGCGTCCGGGCAGAGGCGCTCTCCTCCGGCATCGGCACATCCGGCGGCGCGGAAGTCGAGCGAATCGGCGCGTCACTGCCGTGGAGCCACACGACATAATAAAACCCCGCGCCACCCTTCTGGTCGAAGAGAGCGGTGTTCTCCGGCAGAAGCACGAAGTGCTGCCGCGGCGGGCGCGCGTTCGGCACCGGGTGCCGCGAAGCGGCGAGCACTTGCAAGCGGCGTTGCAGTTCTTCATCGCCGCGGCGGAATTGGCGTTCGCTCTCGACCCGATAGACCGCCGCGCCAAAGCCACTCAGCACAGCCACGAGCAGCAGGCCGTACCAGATTTGCAGCCGCCAGCGAATGGATTGAAAGCGCTTCATTCGATGCAGTAACCGTGGCCGCGCCGTGTGACGATGAAATCCTGGCCGAGTTTCTTGCGCAGATTGTAGATGTGCACGTCGAGGATGTTCGAGAGCGTCGCCTCGTCCTCGTCGAACAAATGCTCGTAGAGCGTGGTGCGTGAGGTCACTTCTCCGCGGTGCAGGGCGAGATACTCCAGTACCACGTATTCGCGCGCGGTCAGGGTCACGGGTTGGCCCTGGCGCGTGACGGTGCGGGCCGCGGTGTCGATGCGCACCTCGCCCACCTCGAGCACGGCACGTGTCTGGTGCGCGCCGCGGCGGATAATCGCCCGCAGACGCGCAAACAGTTCCGGGAGGTCGAACGGCTTCACCACATAGTCGTCCGCGCCGATGTCGAGCCCGCGCACCCGATCCGCCGTGCGGTCGCGCGCGGTGAGAATGAGCACGGGTGTGGCCTTGGTTTGGCGCAGGCGTGCCAGGACTTCCCAGCCCTCGAGGCGCGGCAGCATCATGTCAAGCACGATGGCGTCGTAGTCGGTCGCTTGCGCCTTGTACAGTCCTTCCTCGCCGTCCGCGGCGCTATCCACCGCATAGCCTTCCTTGCGCGCCGCGCGCACCAGCACGGAGAGCAGATCGAGTTCATCTTCGACAACGAGGAGTCGCATGGGGCGTTTACGCGGCGCGGATAGCACAGTGTGGATGAATACCAGATGAATGGCGGCAGGAATTTTATCGAAAAGAATTCGCCGCCAGGCGCGGCCATTCATCGGGCATTCATGTGGCCCGGCGTAAAAGTCCGCGCATGAACAGAAATCTCCTCTCGCTCGCCCTGGCATTCGGCTTCGCCACCTCCCTCGTCATCGCCCAGGATGGAAAGCGCCCAACGGGACCCGAAAATGGATCGAGCACCCCCAGGCTGCACCTGCTCCCGCGCGGGGCGGAAGAGGCGCTCAACCTCACCGAGGAACAGCGTCAGAAACTGACGGTCCTGGAGGCCGAATCGCGGACGAAACTTGAGGCCATTCTCACGCCGGAACAGGTGCAAAAACTCACCGCGCTGCGACCGCAGCCGCCCGGAGCCCATGGCAATCGCGGCCAGGCAGCGCCTGCGCCCTCGGCCAGCAATGATGCCGCTCCCAAGCGGCCCGAGGCCGAGGCCCCGGCTCCATCGCTGACCGCCGGTGTCACCCGCCGCCCCGTGGTCTTTTCCGGCGGGCACGACACGGTGCCGGTCGATCATGGCCGGCCCGTGATCCTCATCGCCGCCGCGCTCGGCGTGCAGGATGAAGTGTTCCGCGAAGCCTTCAGCCACGTCCATCCCGCCGGCCCCGGCAAGGGGGGGCCGACCGATACCGAAGCGCGCGCCAACAAGGAGGCCCTGATGAGCAGGCTGGAAAAATTGGGTGTCACCAATGACCGGCTCAATACCGTATCGAACTTTTACCGTTATGCGGCATGGGAGGGTGGAATCTGGAGAAACAAACCCGCCACGGCCTACGCGCTGGTGAATGAGGGCGCGATCACCGGCTACGAGATCACGAGCGGCGGCTACGGCTACACGACACCGCCCGCGGTTTCCATACCCGGCATGGAAGGCGCGACGGCCAAGGTGGAAATCTCCTACGGCAAGGACTTCGAGACCAACGGCGCCATCGCGGCCATCACGATTTTACATAGCAAGTAACTGCTGCCATGCAATCCCCCACTCGAGCGCACGCGCTCATTCTCGCCGTCACCGCGTTCATCGCGGCCATGTCCGCGCCGCTCGGCGCGGCGCCGGCCATCACCTCCATCGCGAACAGCCCATCGGCCCCGGCGAATAACGATGTCGTGGCCGTGACGGCCAACGCGCAGCCTACGGCCGGCAGCACGCTCACGCAGGTGCAGATGACTTACAGCACCGGTGCGGTGACGACGGCACCGGTCTTCCAAGAGACGTTCGGAAACGCCGCCACGACCGGCGGATTCACCGGCAGTGTGGACTTGATGAACGCCTGGACCGCGACGACTACGGTGAACGCCGGGAACGTGAAGCTGGCTGGCGGCACCAACAACCACACCACGCCCATCGTCTTGACAAACTGCTCGACGAATACGGTGAGTGGCACGACCACAGTCGCCTGCGCGAGCAACGCGGGGCTCATTGCCGGCATGAGCTTCAGCGGCAGCATCAACGGGACTTCGCTGGCCGCCGCAACTACGATCGCCTCGATTCCCAGTGCGAGTACGACGACCTTTATCCTGAGTACGCCGGTCGGCGCCGACGGAACGGTGTCGAATCCGACGGCGGCAGGGGTGAGCCTCACGGGTTGCTCGCTGGCCACGAGCCCAACGATCAACTGCGCGAGCACCACCGGCCTTTTTGCGGGCATGGGCATCGCCTCGACCAGCGGAACGGGTTTTACCGCAAATCCCGCTAATCCCACCGTGCTGGCGGTGACGAATGGCACGCAATTTACGGCCACCAGCACCGTCACCGCCGTACCGGCCGCGCTCACGGCCTCGGGCTGCGGCCTGGTGCTCAGCACCGGCGACACCACCTACACGCACACGATGGCGACCATTACGAATCCGATCAATGCGGGTACCGCCACCTCGGGAACCATTCAGTTTTACGCCCAAACCCAGAACTTTACTTCCAACAACGGCTGGACCTTCCAGGTCTCGCCGGATGGAGGAATTACGTGGAATACGCGGATCAGTGAGAATTTTGCGGCGGAAACCGTGACCCTCACCGGTTGCACCCTCAACGCCACCACCACCGTAAGTTGCTCCTCGGTCGCGGGGCTCAGCGCCGGCATGGCTGTGCAAAGCGCCAACCTCACGCTCACCAGTTGCACTACGAGTTCGACGACCAATCCCACGGTCGTCACCACCACGGACACGACCGATCTGGCGAATTTGGCGGTCGGGATGTATGTGGTCGGCAACGGTATTCCCGCGAACACCCACGTCACCGCGGTTGGTGGTGTGAATGGCGCCAATACGTTCACCATGAGCGCCGGCGCCACGGCCTCCGCGACGGTGACTGTGACCGCCAATTACCTGCCAGCCAATGCCGTGATCAATACGATCAATACGGTCGCGAATACTTTCACCCTGAACAACACGGCCACGGTTTTTGCCAATGTCTCGGGCCTCACCCTCTTCGGCACCACCGTCAATCACGGCTTTGTCCTTGAACAATATACTCTCGCCGCTTCGGAATTGACGAACAATCTGAAGTTTCGCTTCCAGTTTAGCGGTTACACTCCGCCCCCTCCCATCAAGGCGCCGGCTCTGGAGGTAGATGACATCACGGTAACACAGACGACTGGTGTTGCGCCCGTGACGGTGGCGATGACGACCGCGGGCAGCGGTAGTTATGCGGCGCAAATCCCCGCACAGGCCGCGGGCACCACCGTGAGCTACACCATTACCGCCACCGACAGCAGCGGCGCGCAGACCACCAGCAGCGCGAACTCCTACACCGTAGTCGCGTCCGCGCCGGTGCTGGCCGTGACTCCGGCGACACCCCTCACGGCCAGTGGCGCCGTGGGCGGACCATTCACCCCTTCCAGTGCCACCTACACGGTCTCGAATACCGGCACCGGCTCCATGGCCTGGGCGGCGGGCAACACCACCAACTGGCTGACGCTCTACCCCACTGGCGGCACGCTCGCCGCCGGGGCCAGCACCACCGTCGCAGCCACGATCAACCCCGCGGCCAATTCGCTGAGTGGCGGAAGCTATGCGGATACGCTGACCTTCACCAACGCGACGACGGGCGCGGGAAATACTTCGCGGGCAGTTTCGCTCACCGCGGTGGCGCCGCCTGCTGCTCCATCGCTGACTGCGCTCCCGGCCTGGCTGAACGGGAGTTACAATGGCCTTGCCTGGCCGGCCGTGACGGGGGCCACGACTTACCTCGTCCAAATCTCGCTGAGCGCGAACTTCACCACTCCGCTGCTTAGTGAGACCGTCTCCTCGTCCCGCGTGAGCTTCACGAATCTCGTGGATGGCACTACCTACTATTACCGTGTCGCGGCGGTGAATAGCGCCGGCACGTCCCCCTGGAGCACCAGTGTTTCCTCCGTGCAGGATGCGACGCCGCCGCTGATCAGCATCACCTCTCCGGCTTCCGGCACGAGCACGGCCGCCACCAGCATTACCGTCTCGGGGACGAGTTCCGATGTCACTTCGGGCATCGCATCCGTGCGCGTGAATAATAGCGTGACGGCAACGACCTCGAACGGTTATGGCACATGGACGGCGACGGTTCCGATCGGCTTTGGCACCACGGTGGTCACGGCCACCGCGGTGGACGGAGCAGGCAACCCGACCACGACGGCGGCCGTGCTGGTCAACGGCACTACCCAACAAACTTATAATCCGCTCTACATTCCGGACGTGCTCCGCGGGCCGACTTTCAACCTGACGCTGGACCAGGGCACAAAACAGTATCTCGCCGGCCCGATCACCCAGACCTATAGCTACAATCATGCAGGCTTCTGGGGGCCGACTTTGTTGATGCGGAAGGGCGATTTTATTCAGGTCAATTTGACTAATAACCTGCCGGCGAGCACGACTACTCATTGGCACGGGTTCCACATTCCAGCCATCATGGACGGTGGGCCCCATGAAGTCATCCCTGCGGGGACGGTTTGGTCTCCCTCATTTTACATGAAAAATCAGGCGGCGACGTACTGGTACCACCCGCACCTTCATCCCAACACGCAACAGCAACTGGCGATGGGGTCGGGCGGCATGATTATCGTGCAGGATGACCAAGAGGCCGCCCTGACACTGCCACGAACCTATGGCGTCGATGATTTCCCCATCGTATTGACCAGCCGGAGCTTTATTACTGGCGGTGGCGGGACCAATCAGTTTGTCACCCAGGGCGCCTTTGGTGACAACATGATGGTGAACGGTACATTGAAGCCGCAGGTGAACCTGCCGGCTCAAATAGTCCGTCTCCGCATTCTGGACGCGGAGATTGCCCGCAACCATAACCTTGGCTTTAGCGACAACCGGACTTTTTATGTCATCGGCACGGATGGGGGCCTACTGAATGCGCCTGTCCCGGTGACCCGGATGGTGATGGGCACGGCAGAGCGCTACGAGATCCTGGTGGATCTCCGAGGCGTGACGCCGGGGACCTCACTTGATCTGATGACGTATAACTCGAACCAGCGGGCAGGCTATTCGGGCGGACAAGCGGCGACGACCGGTGCGAACGGAAGCATTCTGAACAACATCGATTTCATCGATCTGCACATCAATATTGTCGCGCCCACCGCCAATCCTATTACCAGCATCCCCGCGACACTGGCGAATAATGTTTATTGGACGAGCGCGGACGTGACCAATAGCCGCACGGTGAATCTGACAGGGGTGGGCGGCAACCCGCTCAGCTTCGATAACCTGGTTTACAGCCCCTCGGTGATCAACGAGACGGTGAA
>Ga0206969_1088_pt1 | contig 25758 bp, 21 predicted proteins | sample Alteio_BWOrgHeat_87_FD_153256 | JGI IMG/M metagenome (GOLD analysis project Ga0206969, IMG submission 153256) | Enriched cells from forest soil in Barre Woods Harvard Forest LTER site, Petersham, Massachusetts, United States -... | ecosystem: Environmental > Terrestrial > Soil > Temperate forest >... | reverse complement strand
AATGCACATTTTTATCCGGCGAGAAGTATAACTGTAATACTCGGGATGTTCCGATATAGCCCTAAACCGCTCCTGTAGTTCCAATAAAAACCGCTCTCCTAAGCCTGGTTGTTGCTGCTCATAATAGTTGTAAGCATCAAGCATGTCAAGGCGGGCGCCTTCTTTAACAACAAGGCGGTAGGTCATCTTTTTATTTATTCTTTGTATTTCTAATTGTAGCCAATGCTTCCTCTACTGTGTAAGAGGCGCTCAGACCTTTCAGGTCGCTGTCCACGCGCTGGTATAGCATTTCAAGCGTAGCTACGTCATATTTGTAAGAAGGTGCTATCTCTTTCTCCAGCAATACATAGATGGCCGCCAGATGTTTGCTATCCGCGTGTTCTATGTACTCATGCAACTGCCCTTTTATTGCTACTGTATCCATAATACAATGCTTATTTCATGCAAATTTAAGGCATATTTGAATAGGAACTATTGGGATTTACCCATTACAATCGCGCTACTGAGCTATAAGTATCCACTTAGTCCTGCTATACCGGACCATCATTGCGGTATAAAATTGCCCGTTTAAAAATAAAACCACTCCTTTAGCGTTATACATCACTAAACCTGGGTTTATGCAAAAGGTCTTACTTATTGGCTTCCTGGCAATCATTAGCATTAGCTCCTGTAAAAAGGGCGCTTCCTCATCCGCATCTCTTTCGGGTAAATACACCGAGTACTCGCCCATGAGCGGGGAAACCCAACTGGAGTTCATCCCTGGCAATATTATGATCAAAACCGAAACCGGCAGCGCATACCGGGATTCATTCTATTACACCCTGGGCAGCAGCACCATATCCCTTACCCCCGCCTGGTCCAATATTTACCCCGCCAGCAATTTCGACTTCGCCATAATTGACTACCACACCATAAGGATCCAAAACCTCTACGCCTCCATTCCCGAGGCGCCTGAAACCTTTATGATCTTTATGAAGTAGGGCTACGGCATAATCTGAGACTATGTGGCTGTAGCCGGTGCCTACGCAAAACAGTAGTCTCGCTAATACACAAGCCAGTAAATAATCCCATATATTGCCAGCGCCACTGCTGCAATTGTCAGCAGCACAATGCCAAATGCCAGCTTATGCTGCATTCCCGATACATACTCCTCCCGCTCAATCTGTTTCATTGTTTCCCTCAACATATCCCAATACTTTGGTTCATAAGTACATGAATAAAAAATTGTGCCCGGCCCATGTTGGCGATTCCGTATATGTAGATTCACTGTATCAATATTTATGATGAAGATCATTTCTATTCTATTGGAACATGATTCTGGCCATAGAACAGGCGGCTAGGTGGCGTGACATTTGCGCAGGAATGATATTTGGGCAGTGCAAGTGAAATCATGTTTATTTTGCGCAAAAATCCAAAACAATTGAATAGCCAATTGAACATCCTCTTATTGGAAAATATTAGTCCGGAAGCAGTGAAAGTCTTTCACCAAAATGGTTTTGAAAAAATCACGCACTTAAAAACTGCATTGTCTGAAGAAGAACTCCTGGGTACTATTGGGAATGTAGATCTGCTGGGCATTCGATCCAGAACTATGATAACCAAAAAAGTGCTGGATGCAGCAAAACGGCTCATAGGCATTAGATGTTATTGCATTGGCACTGACCAGGTGGATATACATGCAGCCATGAACAAAGGCGTAGCAGTGTTCAATGCACCATACTCCAATACGCGTTCTGTGGCAGAGCTGGTAATGGGGGCTTCCATAATGCTTATTCGCAAAATACCCGAAAAAAATAAGTTGCTACATGAGCGTATTTGGATGAAGGATGCCAGCAACAGTCATGAGTTACGCGGGAAAACAATGGGTATCGTAGGATATGGTAATATTGGCAGCCAGGTGAGCGTTATGGCCGAGTCGCTTGGCATGAAAGTGATCTTTTATGATTCACAGAAGAAACTACCTCTTGGGAATGCCACGGCCGTCGAACACTTGAATGAGCTGTTGCGATCTGCCGATATAATTTCTATACATACGCCGGCCGTCGAAGATGCGATCAACATGATAAATGCCGAAACTATTTTACAGTGTAAAAAGGGCGCTATCTTAATAAACTATGCGAGAGGCGAAGTAGTGGATATGAATGCCGTGAGATCTGCATTGGAAACGGGTCTGTTATCCGGAGCGGCTTTTGATGTATATCCGGAAGAGCCGTCTAAGAACGGGGAAGCATTTATTTGCCCGTTGCAGCAAATGCCAAACGTATTGCTCACCCCGCACATTGGTGGCAGTACGGTAGAAGCTCAAGTAAGCGCGGGCCTTGATGTAAGTAATAAATTAGTACAGTTCGCAAAAAAAGGAACCACTGCCGGTTCTTTTTCTGTGCAGGAATTAACTGTTCCTGTGCAGGAAAACACCCATAGAATACTGCACATCCACAAAAATGTTCCTGGTGTGCTCTCAGAGATCAATTCCAGGCTATCTGAGCATGGTATAAATATTTTAGGGCAATACCTTAAAACAAACCAGGAGATTGGCTATGTAGTTCTAGATATTAGCCATGATGCCTCCCAGAATGCTGCTGACCTCCTTAGTCATGTAAAAGAAACTATAAAAGTGCGCCTGCTGTACTGATACGGGGCTTTGCACTTCAGGCAGATTATTAACGGCAGGAAAACCAAGAGTTGCAATTTAATGTAACTCATTAATTTTCAATCACTTAATGTATGTGTGCCCGCTAGGACTTGAACCTATACTTCTCGCCGCATAAGTTTGTGCAATTATAAACGGGCAAGCCCGATAGGGCTTAAATTATGAATAGCCACCGGTGAAACCGGTGGGAAAATAGATGTGATTATTGAACCCCGGCGGGGTTCAACTGGTATAACACTGAAAACTACGGGTTTCACCCGGAGCTATTCACATTAAAGCCTTCCAGGCTTTTTAATTCAGTGCACATTTTTATCCGGCGTATAGTATAGTACCACCTGATTATGAGTCAGGTGCAAGAACCCATGAAACGGTAAACTGTCAAACCTTTTGCTTTCTTACCACTCGTACGACCAAGCAATGTTCAGCTTAAACGTATATAGTTGATTATTCGATGTTTATGTCAATTTCTGTTCGCCGCTTTTTCTATAGGGAAATGTATGGTCGATTAGAAAAATCAATCTCGGAAAAATAAAGAGTTTTTAGAGATGCCATGATTAACATATTACCCTTTTAACCCCTTACCCAATTCCCCTACCTTTGCACAATGAACACAGATACAAAACTGCGGAAACTGCTGGATGAAAAAATAATGATGATAGATGGCGCTATGGGTACCATGATACAGCGCCACAGGCTACAGGAAGAAGATTTTCGGGGCAGCCGTTTCAAAGACTGGCATACTGACATCAAAGGCTGCTTCGACATTCTGTGCCTAACACAGCCTGGCATTATCAAGGATATACACAAGCAATACCTTGCTGCGGGAGCCAACATCATAGAAACAAACACCTTCAGCTCACAAGCGATTTCCATGGCCGATTACGACATGCAGTCACTGTCATATGAGCTTAATGTAGCCGCTGCAAAACTGGCTAAGGAAGCGGTTGCAGAATACATAGCAGAAAGCGGGCAAAGAGATGCGGCGTGCTTTGTAGCCGGGGCTATCGGGCCTATGAACAAGACGCTATCGCTGTCGCCTGATATAAATAATCCCGGCTACCGTGCCGTTACTTTCGATGAGGTGGCTGATGCGTACTACGAACAGATAAGCGGCCTTGTGGACGGCGGTGCAGATATTCTTTTGGTAGAGACCATCTTCGACACACTTAATGCCAAAGCTGCTATCTATGCCATAAACAAATACTTCAGGGATACAAAAAAAGAGAAGCTGCCCGTGATGATCTCCGGCACTATTACGGATGCCTCGGGGCGCACACTTAGCGGGCAAACGCTGGAAGCGTTTTACATATCGGTGATGCACGCAAACCCTGTAAGCATTGGGCTCAACTGCGCGCTTGGCGCACAGCAAATGAGGCCGCACATAGAGGAGCTTTCGCAGATAGCCGCCTGCTATGTTAGCGCGTACCCTAATGCAGGGCTACCCAATGCAATGGGCGAATATGATGAAGGCCCCGAACAAACAGCAGCGATAATTGCTGAATGGGCGAAAGAAGGATGGGTGAATCTTGTAGGTGGTTGTTGTGGCACCACCCCAGACCACATAGCTGCAATAGCAAAGCAAATGAAGAAATACGCACCCAGGCAATTACCGGAATTAGTGAACGCATAACGAACTCAGATTTGACAACTTTTTAAAAGTTGTCAAATCTATACTGTGCACCAGATAGAAAGTGATTTCTGAGAATGAGCTCTGCGCACTTTGCGAAAACCTTTGCGGTCTCTGCGTGAAATTTTAATACAACATTTTACCCCTAACATAGCTTTGACAACTTTTGAAAAATGGTCAAAGCTTACCCAAACTGTCCTTAACCATGCGAACCCTTTTACTAGCCCTGGTACTTATAGCTAATACCGCAGCAGCGCAAGATGTGGTAAAACTTTCGGGCCATATCGAAAACAGGCTTTCAGATACGGTAAGGATAAGCTACAACGATAATTATGTAGCGTATTTTCCGAAAGAGTTTTTTGCAACGATAGACAAGAAAGGCAACTTTGCGATCACTATTCCTGTGCCAGCGAATATTTACGTACTGGCAGAACTGAATCATGGCAACCGGATGGCGGATATGATCTTAAAAGCTGGCGATAGCCTTGTAATGACCGTGAATGCACAACACTATGATAGCACAGTTCATTTTACAGGAAGGGGAAGTGAAGCGGCAAATTTTACAGCACTGCATACCAAAGAAAAAGGGCGGCTGAACCAATATGCTACCTGGATGAAGGCCGCATTGGTCAAAGAGCCCGCCGATTTCGTGAAAATTATCGCGCAGAATAAGAAAACGGAAATGGATTTCCTCGACAAGAATAAAAAGGGCTTGCCTGCATCTTTTATCAAATACTGGACAGCGTACTACCAATACTACAACTACTTTTTCATGGAGCAATACCCCGTAATGCACGAGGTGATGAAACTTAAAAGATATACGGATACCATACCCGAAATAAACTATGCCGTAGTGAAAGATATACCCTATGCTTTCAATGACACATTGCTACAGGTGCCACCATACCTGCTATACCTTACCGGCGTATTCGACATTAAGTTGAAGGCAGCAGGCTATGGCTATAGTGGTAAAGACGTGGCGAAAGCGAGAGTGGTGGAGGATAGCGTGAATGCTCTTGCACACAAAAAGCTACCCAGCGGAAGCGGAGAATATTTTATGGCGCAGAACATCTATGGCAGGGCAAAGAATGAAGAACTGGAAAGAACAGAAAGCCAACTCGGTTTGTTTAAAAAATACTGGCCCGAAAGCAAATATCTTGCTTCGATAAACAAACAGGTAGTAATCGCCGAAAGGATGGCCCCGGGGCAGCCCGCGCCGGACATGGAGTTGATAACAAAAGAAGATGGTAGCAGCATAAAACTATCTGACCTGAAAGGGAAGGTGGTTTACCTTGGTTTCTGGGCAAGCTGGTGCAGGCAGTGTGTGGGCGAAATGATAAGCGAAAAGAAAATAAAAGACGAGCTGAATGGCAAGCCCGTAGCATTTGTGTACATATCCATAGACAATGATACCGCAGCCGATAATGCATTGTGCAAGCGGTACAAAATAGATGGCATACACAAACACGCAGGCGGCGGCTGGGACGCAGCAGAAATAGCGCTATACGGTGTGCAGGGAATGCCCGCTTACTTCCTGATAGATGAAGATGGGAAGCTTACAATGCGCAATCCGCCTACTCCTATGCAGGCCACACAGTTGGTAACGGAGATCAATAAATTGGTTAAATAGAGTCTGGGTTGTTATTGCGGGTTGTAGTTGAACTTAAATCCTATGCCGTGTATGGTTTGTAATTTCGCAGCGGTTTGGGATTTAAGATATTTTCTAACCTTGGTAATGAACACATCCATGCTCCTGCCCAGGAAGTAATCGTCCTTGCCCCAAACGTTCATCAGTATCTCGTCACGTTTGAGCACGCGGTTGGCATTAAGGCACAGGTAGCGTACCAGGTCAGCTTCGCGCTGGGTGAGCTGGTGTTCTACAATTTCATTTCCAAGTGTGAGGTTGGTATAATCAAAATTGAGGTCGCCAATCCTGAACATTACAGGTCCTGAATCGTCTTTTTTCTTGGTGCGTTTCAGGAACACCTGTATCCTCAGTAAAAGTTCCTGCAGGTTGTATGGCTTGGTTATGTAGTCATCTGCGCCGGTTTCAAACCCCGCTATTTTGTCATTATCCAGGTTCTTGGAAGAGAGCAGAATGATCGGGATGTTTTCGTTCTTTTTACGGATGCTGTTTGCCAGTTCCATACCGTCCTTTTTACCGGGCAGTAAAATGTCGAGCAGGCAAACATCGTAGATGTTCTTCATAAACTGGTGCCAGGCCACGTCGCCATCGGTACAGTGAGTTACATCAAAGTCGTTTTTATGAAGGAAGTCCTTCACTACGTAACCCAATACAGGGTCGTCTTCCACTAACAGTATTTTAACTTTTGGTTGCGACATAGTAATATAGAGTAAGACTAGCTTAATACTATTTTCCTGCTAATATAATACATCTATTGTCAAATGATAAAGAAAAGAGCGAAAAATAAATATAATAATGTGAAATTTTATTTAATCCTGTCCGGATTCATGGCAATAAAGGATGCCCAGTCGTTGGTTTGCTTCTTGTTTTTCACCTTTGGCGCGGCATCTGTTTTAAAAATGGCAGTGCGTTCCTGGTAGTGGTGGCAGAGGGCTACGGCCACCGCATCTGTAGCATCCATAAAGCGCACGTCTTCTACAATGTTGAGTGTATGTTGCAGCATTTTCAGCACTTGTTCCTTGGTAGCGTTGCCCCGGCCTGTAATTGATTGTTTTACCTTTCGGGGTGCGTATTCTACGGCATGAAGCCCACTCATCATCGCAGCGGCAATAGCTACACCCTGGGCGCGGCCTAATTTGAGCATACTCTGTACGTTCTTACCAAAAAAAGGAGCTTCAATTGCCACTTCCACTGGCTGATGTACTTTAATGAGGCTCTCCATTTTTTTAAAGATCAGGTGCAGGCGTTCTGCATGGTCTTTATGTTTGGAAAGTTGCAACACACCCATTTCTATCAGCGATATGTTACTTTTGTTAACACAGATGAGACCATACCCCATTACTAATGTTCCGGGGTCAATTCCAAGAATGATCTGGCTGTCTTTCAAATAAAGTCAATTGGGAGTACTGAACAAAAATACCAAAATATGGTTTAGCAACGTTGATAAAAAAATCGTGTTTTTAGTGGCCAAATAAAAGTAATATGCATCTCCTTAGCGTGTTATTCAATTTTGCGGCACAATATTTGTTTTTACTTTAGGAAATGTACCTTTCGCTACATCAAAATACCGTAAAATACTTGTTGTGACTACTGGCTGGTGACTGTTAGTGACGATGACAAAATAAATATCACCATTTGACTTGTTCTTTTCCATTTCTGCTTCGTCCCAAAAGTCCTTAAATAGCTCACTATTCGCGGATTTTGTGCCTGGCATAAAAGAAAAATAACTTCGCCAAATAGTGGTATTTATTTCGCCAACGTCACTTAATCTTATTGTGCCGTCAATTATTGGCAGTATATTAATATTCAGGATGAAGTTATTACAGTAATATTTTGGATTTTTGGTGATATAAATGATCAGATGAGATGTTAAAGTTAAAAAGTATTTTATTGTGTTTTTTATTTTTTGGATCGTACTTCGGCGTGCTGGCGCAAAATGATTTTTGTTCTATCAGGAATACAAGTTTCAAAGACGGAGAAAAGCTAATTTTCAGGGTGTATTACAATATGGGTTTTGTATGGATCAATGCCGGTAACGTACACTTTAGCACAGTGCAGGAAGAAATGAACGGGCGCAAGGTTTATCATATAACCGGGGTGGGGAAAACTGCTAAGTCTTATGAATGGTTTTATAAAGTGAAAGACAAGTACGAAACCTATTTGGATAAAGAATCGATGCTGCCGGAGCGCTTTGTAAGAGATGTAAATGAAGGGGGTACTAAGATAAACCAGGATGTTACGTTCAATCACAAAAAAGGACAGGCCATATCAGATGGGAAATCATACAGCATCTCGAGATGCACGCAAGATGTGCTTTCGGCAATATTCTTTGCCCGTAATATAGATTATAATAAGCACAAGCCCGGCGATAAGATACCATTCACGATGTTCCTGGATGATAAGATGTATTCTTTGTACATAAAGTATGTGGGTAAGGAAGAAATTGAGACGAAAATGGGTACCTATAAGGCTATTAAAATAGTACCGCTGCTTATAGAAGGCACCATATTCAAAGGCGGCGAAAAAATGACGGTATGGGTCACAGACGATGAGAACCACTTGCCCCTGCGGGTGGACAGCCCCATTTTAGTGGGCAGTATAAAAGTGGACCTGGTGGGGTATGATAACCTGCGCAACCCGTTTGGCGGCATGATAAGCGAATAGGGGCAAATGAGGCGCCGCTTCTTTCCAATCCTGTTTTTTCTATCTTTACGCACTTTACTCTAAAATAATCAGTTCGGCATGGTCTCTGTTGGGAGAAAAAAAATGGATATTCGTGAGTTTGAAAAAATTGTAGTGAATAGCGAAGCTATTTCACTGAATAGCCAATCGTTGAATATGGTGAGGGGCAGCTATGATTTTTTGAAAGTATTTTCAAAGGGCAAGCTGATCTATGGGATCAATACTGGTTTTGGGCCAATGGCACAGTACCGGATAGATGATGCCGACCTGCGCCAACTGCAATACAACCTGGTGCGCAGCCACTGCTCGGGCATGGGAAAATTGTTATCACCTGTTCATACCCGGGCTATGATGCTCGCGCGGCTGAATACGCTGCTGCTCGGTTATTCGGGCATACATGAAGATGCGGTGCAGTTGCTGGCAGCGCTTATAAATAATGAAGCCTACCCCTGCATATATAGTCACGGTGGCGTAGGCGCCAGCGGCGACCTGGTGCAGCTTGCACACCTGGCATTGGGGATGATAGGCGAAGGGGAATTTGTATTTAAAGGCAAAATATCCCCTGCAAAAAAAGTGTATAAAGAGTTGCAATTAGAGCCCTTGGAAATACACATACGTGAGGGGCTATCTATTCTTAACGGCACGTCTGCGATGACCGGGATAGGCGGCATAAATGTGATAATGGCACACCGGCTGGTGATATGGAGCACACTGATGTCGCTGATACTGAATGAAATAACGGAGGCATACAGCGATTCTTTTTCACAGGAACTGAATAACGTGAAACTACATGCAGGACAGCAGACAATAGCAACATGGATGCGTGCCCTGGGTAAGGGAAGCAAACTATTGCGCAAGCGCCACGAACACCTTTATGAGCAGCAGATTACCGAGGAAGTGATAAATGACAAGGTGCAGGAATATTATTCGCTCAGGTGCGTACCGCAGATATTGGGGCCGGTATTAGATAGTGTATTAAATGCGCGTGAAGTTGTAGAAAATGAACTAAACTCAGTTAATGACAATCCGGTTGTGGATCATAAGAATGAAAATATTTTTCATGGTGGGAATTTTCATGGCGATTACATAGCCCTGGAGATGGATAAGCTGAAACTGGTGGTAACCAAGCTGTCTATGCTTGCAGAGCGGCAACTGAACTTTGTGCTGAACCCCCACCTGAACCAAAAATTACCGGCATTTGCCAACGCGGGGAAACTGGGTCTTAACTTCGGCTTGCAGGGGATGCAATACCCTGCGACCTCTACTGTGGCAGAGAACCAGGCGCTAAGCACGTCTCTGTACATACACAGCATACCCAATAATAACGATAACCAGGATATAGTGAGCATGGGCTGCAATGCAGCTATCATGTGCAGCCAGGTAATAGAAAATGCTTATGAAGTTTTGGCGGTAGAGCTGGTAGCAATAGCGCAGGCAATAGATATACTGGACATTAGCGGGCAGCTTTCTGTTGCGGGGAAATGGATGCACAGCAGCACCCGCAAGTTATTCCCTTACTTCAAAGAAGACTTTGCGCCATCGCAAAAAATGCAGGCCGTGAAAAAATGGCTGATGGAAACGGACATAGAAGCGCATTTTCAGAAACAACTAAACGCTGCAACCAGTGATGCAAAATAAATATGCACTTGTAACAGGCGGATCGAGAGGGATAGGCCGGGCGATATGCGTGAAGCTGGCAGAGATGGGCTATGGTATACTAATAAACTACAAAGAGAATAAAGAAGCTGCGGAACATACAGCAGAATTGGCCAGTGTTTTTGGCGTGCCGACTGAACTACTATGCTTTGATGTAGCTAGCAGAGCCGATGTAAAACAGGAACTGGGCGGGTGGCTGGAAACAAACAAAGAAAAGACAATCGAGGTACTCGTGAATAATGCAGGCATACGCAATGACTCCCTGCTGCCCATGATGAGTGATGAACAATGGGACACCGTGCTGGATACGAGCCTGCAGGGCATGTATAATGTAACCAAGCAGGTGCTAACGCCAATGGTGCTGAACCGCTATGGCCGGATAATAAACATAGTATCGCTGAGCGGCATAAAGGGTATGCCGGGGCAGGTAAACTACTCCGCTGCAAAGGCCGGCATGATAGGCGCCACAAAGGCGCTTGCACAGGAAGTGGCCCGCAGAAATATAACGGTGAATGCAATAGCCCCTGGTTTCATAAAAACGGATATGGTGGCCGGCATGGATGAAAAGGAGTTAGTAAATATTATTCCCGCGAAGCGATTTGGTGAGCCTGATGAGGTAGCAGATCTTGCTGCATTTCTTGTGTCTAAGAAGGCTGCATATATTACGGGGCAGGTGATCTCTGTGAATGGTGGATTGTATTCATAAGAGGTGCTATTCCCCGATTAATTCTTATTGTCTGTCCCGCGCGGTCGTACTTTTCTTTTGCTTCGCTCCCGATATAAAAAATCGGGACAGGCATCAGAAAAGTACCAAAAGAAAAGGCGATTTTTTGCCAAAGGCTCCGCCGGCAAAAAAAAGCCCTACGTTGTTGTCGCACCGCTTCTGTCGGCTTGGTGGCGCTGGTTTTGGCCCTATCAGGTAATTCTATTGGGCATTCTCGGTCGTATGGCCCAATCAAGATATTTGGCACCATCAATCGTATCTACGACCCAAAAAGGCGCCATCAGAATCTCGGCGTCGATAGTCTATCAACATAAACACGTCAAACAAAAAATATTCTTAAAGGCATATCACACATCAAAACAGGCGTTTGTTTTTCTTTATCTGGATGACGTATTCTTCGAGGTCGGGGGAGGGTTTTAGCCAGAGGAGCATCAGGGCGTAAGTGACAATAATGACTGTGCTGCGCAAGGCAACATCGATAAATGTGTGGGTGTAAACGTGGTGGGCAGGATTGAAGAAATGTGGAAAAAAATAACCCGCAGCCAATGCAGGGAGCGCTGCTATGGCAACCAAAATGCTACGGTAGGAGAAAGGCAGCATCCCTAATTTTTTCCAGACGAAAATACACTTGGCAATATTGAAGACCATGATGATGGATGTGGTACTCCAGGCGGCGCCATACAAGCCATAGCGGGGAACGAATGTGCGGATCATGACGAAAAAGAAGACAACGATAACCAAGGCCAGGTAAAAATTGAACTTATAATAATTGGCGATGGACAGCACCTGGTCGTTCATACCAGTGGCCTGGTTAACGAAATTGCCGATAAAGAGAATAAGAAATAGCGGGATGATCTGTGAGTAGCCGTTCTTTATTACGTCAACTGCGTTTTGCAGGTTGCAGACTATGAGTATGGAAATACCTATTGTGGGGATAAGGATATTGATCGACGAACGGATAAAAAGATCTTTGGCCTTCGCCATGTCTTTATCGGCAAAGGCGCGGGCAAGCACTGTGAAGCTGGCTGGTATGAGCGCCTTGGAGGGCAATGTAATGAGCACCACAAGAAATATGGCTACCCTATATACAGCAAGCGAGCCATAGCCACCGTGATCGTAAAAAGGGATGAGCAGCATATCCATGTAGCTCATAAGCATGAACGTAATTGACAACAGCAGGTGGTACCACGAAAAATGGATGAGTTCTTTATATTCTGCAATAGAGAAACTTCGCAGCCGCAGGGACAGCCCGAACCCTTTGGTTTTTAAGGATAAAAAATAAAAGACAGATACCGGGAGCATGTATATGAGCACCATGCCGGTGACAAGGGTGTGGAAACTGATGTATTGAAAGCCAAAGAGGACAATAAGTGTGATAAAGAGCAGGCGCAATACTACCTCGCGGATGAATGCTGCCAGTGCCACTTTCATTTGCGAGCCGAGGTAGGTCTCCAGCATGGCCTGGTAAATGAAAAAGAGGCAATAAACGGGAAGCCACATAAAATACCGCTGCCAGAAAGGAATATCGGCAGGCTGGAAATGGCCGATGATCCAGGGCCGGAGGAGAAAGTAAGGAACGCAAATAAGGATAGTAAAAATGAAGGGCAATATTAAACAGGTAGCTATGAGCAGTTTTCGTTTACGGTCGTCATTGGCGTACCTGTGGATATAAACGCCGAGTGTGCTGTTTAGACCAAAAATAAGTACCTGTGATAGCGCTACGGCACGGTTTGTGAGATCCTGGGTGAAGCCAAACTGGTGTTTATCGGGGATGAAGTTTGTGGATAGCCAGATGACTAAGGCGCCTAATGCGGCGCCCATAATAACGACTAAAGAGGTTTTTGCAGATTGCCTGAAAACAATTCCCATTGCGGGCAAAGGTAATTAATTGCCGTTTGCTATAGGTATTCTTGATTGGTGAGTTGCTGTTTCCTGCCCACGTAGTCGTACTTTTCTTTTGCTTCGCCAAAAGAAAAGTACCAAAAGAAAAGGCGATTTTTTGCCAAAGGCTCCGCCGGCAAAAAAAGGCCCTACGCTGTTATCGCACTGCAACTGTCAACAGCGTGGCGCTGGTTTTGGCTCTATCAGTAATTCTATTGGGCTTTCCCTTGTCGTATCAGCCTATCTGTATATTAAACGCCTTCAGTCGTATCTACGACCCAAAAAGGCGCCATCAAGACCTCGGTGGTTAATCTCTTGTCAACTGGTGTATTTCTAAACGACAAAGCTAGCATGCATTATCTTACCACAAAGGGCACAAGGAAACACACAAGGTTCACAAGGCTCATTTTGTGCCCCTTGTGTCCAACTTCGTGTACTTTGTGGTAAAACCGTTGATATGGCGCGTAGTTAGTTACGAAAACCACTTATATTTGCGGTTTATTAGCATATAATATAACACAACCAGATATGTCAAAAACGGCAATAGTGTGTGGCGCCGGAGGTTTTATAGGCGGGCATCTTGTAAACAGGCTAAAGAGAGATGGGTATTGGGTAAGAGGCGTGGACCTGAAAAGCAATGAATACGGTAATACAAATGCCGATGATTTTGTGATTGGCGACCTCAGAGACCCGCGGGTATGTGAATCGCTGTTTGACAGGGCTATAGATGAGGTTTATCAGCTTGCTGCCGATATGGGTGGCGCGGGGTATATTTTTACCGGGGAACACGATGCAGATGTGATGCATAACTCGGCAACCATAAACCTGAACATGGTGCACCTGAGCCACAAACATGGTGTGAAGAAAATATTTTACTCGTCCTCTGCTTGTATGTATCCCGAGTATAACCAGCTGGACCCCGATAACCCAAAATGCTCGGAAGACTCGGCATACCCTGCCGCGCCCGATAGTGAGTATGGCTGGGAAAAGCTATTCAGTGAAAGGCTGTACCTGGCTTACCAGCGCAATTACGGGCTACAGGTAAGGGTGGCAAGGTTCCATAACATTTTTGGCCCGGCGGGTACCTGGACAGGTGGGAAAGAAAAAGCGCCTGCAGCCATATGCCGGAAGGTAGCAGAAGCGGATAATGGCGGCACTATAGACATTTGGGGAGATGGTAAGCAAACGCGCTCTTTCCTGTATATAGACGAGTGTGTAGAGGGTATTATAAGGCTTACACAGAGCGACTTTAGCGGGCCGGTGAATATAGGCTCTGACGAGATGGTGACCATAAATGGGCTTGCTGAAATGGCTATGGGCATTGCAGGTAAGCCACTAAGCATAAACCACATTGAGGGGCCACAGGGTGTGAGGGGCAGAAACTCTGATAATGCGCTGATAAAACAAAAGCTGGGCTGGGCACCATCTATGCCACTGGAGCAGGGTATGCGGCTGACGTATGAATGGATAGCTGCGCAGGTGGAAGCATTGCCCCGACCGTAACGTGCAAATATTTCCACCACAAAGGCCACAAAGAAATGCACAAGGGTTACAAAGTACGTTTTGTACCCCTTGTGGTGCATCTCGTGTACTTTATGTTTAGTTTACTTTCACGGCATCAATGACGCGGGTAGTTTTTTTAAAACAAGCGCGAGTAACCCACCATACTCCCGATATAAAGAACCGGGACAGGTGTGGGGAGGTGTTGTCAGGCGCCAAAAAAGCAGCCCGTACCTGCATTACGATCAGATGCACGAGTCGATGCCAGTGTGATTGTCCGCCCCCTTTTCAATAGACATACAAAACTATGTTGTACAAATTTATACGTGCCGCTTATTGCCTTGCACGTCAGGGGGCTTGCGTGCAATGTGTGGCAATGACGATAAAATAAATGCCACCGCATGGTGGCATTTATTTTATCGTTAACATGACATTGAGCCTTCCGGCAAGCCCATTCAAGTAACACATGCATTGAGCCCATTCAGCAATTAAGCCATTTACCGAGCATTAGATTACAGTGTCCTCTTCACTTCTACTTCTTCAAAGCCTTCTATAATATCGCCCACACGCACATCGTGGTAGTTCTTTATAGAGAGGCCGCACTCATAGCCTGCATTTACATCCTTCACATCATCCTTGAAGCGTTTCAGTGAAGCCAGTTCGCCCGTATATACTACTATACCATCGCGCACAATATTCAGCCTGGTCTGGCGGGTCATCTTGCCATCGAGCACATAACAGCCGGCAATGGTGCCCACACCGCTTATCTTGAATATATCGCGCACTTCTATATTGCATACTGTCCTCTTTTCCACCTTTGGTTCCAGCAGGCCTTCCATAGCGCTCTTTATCTCTTCTATAGCATCGTAGATGATAGAATAAGTGCGTATTTCTATATTCTCCTGCGTAGCCAGCTTGGCCGCCTGCATGGACGGGCGCACCTGGAAGCCAATGATAATGGCATCTGATGCTGTAGCCAAAAGCACATCGCTTTCCGTGATCTGGCCCACGCCCTTATGTACTACATTAATAGCAACTTCTTCAGTTGATAATTTCTGCAACGAATCGCTCAATGCCTCTACAGAACCATCGAAATCGCCCTTGATGATAACGCCCAGTTCCTTAAAGTTACCGAGTGCAAGACGGCGCCCGATCTCATCGAGCGTGATGTGCTTGCGGGCGCGTATGCCCTGCTCGCGCATGATCTGTGCACGGTGGTTGGCCAGGTCCTTTGCTTCATCTTCGTCATCAAACACCCTGAACTTCTCACCCGCCTGTGGCGCACCATTCAAACCAAGCACCTGTACCGGCGCTGATGGCCCCGCAGATTTAACCCGCTGTCCGCGCTCGTTGAACATGGCTTTGATCTTACCAAAGTGCTGCCCGCACACTACCATGTCGCCCTGGTTAAGCGTACCGTTTTGTACGAGTATGGTTGACTGGTATCCACGGCCCTTATCCAGCGATGCCTCAATCACGCTACCTGTGGCAGTGCGGTCTGGGTTAGCTTTAAGCTCCAGCAACTCGGCTTCAAGTCCTATCTTTTCCAGCAGCAGGTCTATATTAAGGCCCTTCTTGGCAGATATTTCCTGGCTTTGATACTTACCACCCCAGTCTTCCACCAGGATGTTCATATTGGCAAGCTGTTCCTTTATTTTTTCGGGATTAGACCCTTCTTTATCTATTTTGTTGATGGCAAAGATCATAGGCAGGTTTGCGGCCTGCGCATGAGATATTGCCTCCTTCGTCTGCGGCATTATGGCATCGTCTGCGGCTACCACAATAACAGCCACATCGGCCACCTTGGCGCCACGGGCACGCATGGCCGTAAAGGCTTCGTGGCCAGGGGTATCTAAGAAGGTGATCTTCTTGCCGGTATTTGTGATTACCTGGTATGCGCCTATGTGCTGGGTTATGCCCCCGGCCTCGCCGGCTACCACATTGGCGGTACGCACATAGTCGAGCAACGATGTTTTACCATGATCTACGTGACCCATGATGGTAATGATCGGTGCGCGTGGCTTCAGGTCTTCCTCATCGTCTATATCTTCAATTATCTCTTCTGCTTCCTGCTCCAGGTTAATGAACTCAACCGTGTAGTTAAACTCACTGGATACAAGTTCTATCACCTCGGCATCAAGGCGTTGGTTGATAGACACCATAATACCCAGGCTCATACACTTGCTGATAACGTCTGCGAAGCTCACGTTAAGCAGGCTGGCAAGCTCGCTCACCGATATAAATTCTGTAACCTGTATGGTGTTCGTCTGTTCTGCATTTTCAGCAGCCATACGCTTGTCGGCCATTTCATCGCGCTTACTGCGGCGGTACTTGGCTTTCAGGTTTTTACTGCGGGTAGAGCCCGTAAGTTTAGCCTGTGTTTCGCGTATCTTATCCTGTATTGCTTTTGTATCAATTTCCTGCTGCTGTGCAGTAACGGGCCCAGAACGGGACGGTACACCACGGCGGTCGCCACCGCCATCACGGTTGCCCGGCCTGAAATTGCCACCACCGCCTGCAGTGCCACCGCGGTTAAAGCCGCCGCCACCCTGCCCGCTATGCCCGGGAGTTGTTTGCGGACCTGAAGGCCTGCGCTCGCGGTTGAAATTAGGATTCGGCGTGCGGGCATTAGGTCCGCCCGGGCCTGAAGACAGGTTCCTGTCGCGGTTATTCGGATCAGGCTTGTGCGTTTCCGGCTTCTTCTCAACAATAATGCGCTTACGTTTGCGCTTTTCACCGTTCCGGTCTATCCTGCTGTCTGACCTGTTATTATTACCCGATGGTTGCGCCACAGGCAATTCTATTCTTCCTATTATCTTAGGCCCTTCCAGTTTAGGGGCCTTCATTTCTATATGCTCCGGTTTTACTGGCCCCTCGTCTTCATCCTCGTCTTTTTCATTTGCTGCTATTTGCGATGGCCTTAATTCTTCCGGTGGTATTTCTTTTTTAGGTTTTGCAGGAGCTTTGGCTTTAGTGTCGGCGCTTTCTTTCTTTGGTGCGTCTTTCTTTACTGTTGCTGTTTTCTTCGCAGCGCCTTTTTTGGGCCGCGAAGTGAGGTTCATGTCCTCCAGGTTTATTTTGCCCAGTATGTTCGGACCCTCTATCTTAGGCGCCTTCACGTCCAGGTGTTCCGGCACGGGGGCAGGTTCCACTTCTTTTGCGGCAGCTTTCTTAGTAGCCGTTGTTGCCTTTTCTTCTGTTTTAGGTTCTGCGTCCTCTGTCTTTGGCGCTGCAACTTTTTTAGGAGCAGGCTCTTCGGCCACCGGAGGCGGTGGGGGTGTTACTGCTTTCTTTGCAGGCGCTTCTTCCTTTACAGGTTGCGACACTACAGTAAGACCTATTTTTTTAGTAGCCTCTTCCCTTATTTCAGTAATCTTTACTACGGGTTTCTCCGGTTCTTTGGGCTTTTCCGGTTCTTTGGCTTTTGGCTTCTCCTGTTCCTTCGGCTTTTCTTCCTTCTTATCCTTTGAACTTAAATCAAGGTCGTCTTTCGTTTTCCTTATGCCATCGAGCAAAGAGCCTTTGGGCAATGCGATCTCTTCACTCTTGCGTTTGGCCAGTTTGTCTTGCGCAAACTCCACCTGCAAGGCGTTATACATCTTCTCTGTTAACTTGGCGCTGGGATTGCTGGTGATCTCAAAGCCTTTATCGGAAAGAAACGCTACGAGTGTTTCTCTACCAATATTGAACTCTTTGGCAGCCTCCAGTAACCTGGGTGTTTTGTTTGTTGTCGTTGTTGGTGTCATTCTTCTTTTTTCCTTCTATTAATTTGCGCCAAAGCAGCCCTTTAGCCATAGCCCTATACAAACCTACGCCATTTTAATGACGATGATAAATTAAATACCTTCATCTGACTTCCTTTTTTCCTATCCTCACGACCCAAATTGCCTTAATAATCTACTCTTAATACAAGCTTATTATTCGTTGCTGAATTCCGCCTCAAGTATTTTACGAACGTCGCGCACGGTTTCTTCTTCCAGGTCGGTACGGCGCACAAGTTCTTCGGCTGAAAGGCCTAAAACGCTTAACGCAGTGTCGCAACCGATACGCTTAAACTCGTCGATAACCCAAGGTTCGATCTCATCTGCAAATTCATCCAGGTCGATATCGTATTCTACTTCTTCTTTCACATCGCGATACACATCTATGCTATAGCCGGTAAGTTCCTGCGCCAGCTTTATGTTCACACCCTTTTTACCTATCGCCAGCGATACCTGGTCTGGGTCGAGATATACATCGGCGCTGTGGTCTTCGTTGTTCAATTCCATTTTGTTTATGCGGGCGGGCGTAAGTGCACGCTGCAACAGCAATTGAATATTGTTGGTGTAGTTAATGATGTCGATATTCTCATTTCTCAGCTCACGCACTATGCCGTGTATGCGGCTTCCCTTCATACCCACACATGCACCCACAGGGTCTATGCGGTCGTCGTAGCTTTCTACGGCCACTTTGGCGCGCTCGCCTGGTTCCCTTACAATTTTCTTTACAACAATCAGGCCATCCATTATCTCCGGCACTTCTATTTCCAGCAGTTTTTCGAGGAATGAAGGATGGGTGCGGCTAAGTATGATGATGGGCGAGTTATTGCGCATTTCCACTTTCTTCACCACAGCTCTTACGCTTTCCCCTTTTTTGAAGAAGTCGGTAGGTATTTGCTCAGATTTGGGCATTATCAATTCGTTGCCTTCATCGTCCAGCAGCAGTATTTCTTTCTTCCATATCTGGTACACCTCGCCGCCTATGATATCGCCAATACGGTCGGCATATTTTTTCAGCAGGTTGTTCTTTTTAAGGTCGCCTATACGGGCTGCAAGCGTTTGCTTGGCGGCAAGTATGGCACGACGGCCGAAATGGCGCACATCCACTTCCTCATACACCTCCTCGCCCACACTATAATCCGGCTCTATCTTCACGGCCTCGGTATATGGTATCTGGATATTTTCATCCTCCACCATATCGTCTTCCACTATCTGCCTGCGGCGGAATATCTCAAGGTCGCCCGTCTGGTCATTCACGATAACGTCAAAATTTTCGTCCGTGACATACTTTTTGCGCAACAGCGTTTTGAAAACGTCTTCCAAAACCTTCATCAGGGTGGGCCGGTCGATGTTCTCGGCGTCTTTAAACTCCTGGAAGGAGTCAATGAGGTTGATACTTGCCATATGCTCTCTTTTTCGTTCCCCGCAATAGCGTGGACTTTTTAATTAAAAAATAACTTGTACAACTGTTTTTTTTATGTCTGTTAGTGGTATTTCTGCAATAATGTTTTCGTCTTTTACTTTTTTGCCTTTTATTTCCAGAGTTAAGTGGTCGTCCGTCACGTCCTTTAGAATGCCAATTTTTTCAACGTCGGCCATATTAGTAATAGCCACTTTGCGGCCAATGTTCTTTTTATACTGGCGCAGTTGCAGCAATGGTTCATCGACACCGGGGCTTGATACCTCCAGCGAGAAATCCCCATCGGGAAACATTTGCGAAGCCTCTATCTGCGCGTACAGCTTGCGGTTTACAGAGCTTGCCTTATCTATGGAAAACCCGCTGTCGGCATCAAGAAATACCTTGATATTGTTCACAGGTTTCACCTTGATATTGACAATAAAGATGTCCGTACCATCGAGCAATGGTTCCAATAAACTATGCACTTTTGCTATTACTTCGGTCATATTTAATAAACGAGGGGACAACCAGTGTCCCCTCTCTTTTGAATAAATCCAATGCAAATATACAACATTTTTCTTTTCCTGCTCATTTGATACCGGTTATTATTTCCAATTGTATTTTCATTAACGCTATTTACCGACAAAATCCTTGCTTTAACCTTTTATCTTATCCACCCAATCAACCTATTGCCTACCTTTGTGCACTATGCTATTCAGAGTTATTACCTGGCTTTTTGTGATAGGTATCATATACCGTGTGCTGTCCCGCTTTGTGCTGCCGATATTCCGCATAACAACTGCCACCAACGACCGCCTGCGCCAGATGCAGGACCAGATGCGTGATATGAACCACAAAGTAAATGAAAACACCGCCAAGCCGCAGGTGAAAAAAGAAGGGGATTATATAGATTATGAGGAAACCCCAAACCCCTAAAGGGGCTTCCCCTTATTTTTCAGTTACTCAAAACTCTCCGGTAGAAGAGCGGGACATTGTGCCATGGAGCGTCCCGCGACTATATACCATTTACTAATGACCATCTACTAATTTGCCTTCGCTTTAAAAATGCTGTCTTCTATCGTCATTCCTTTTTCCAGGAAGATGGTTTGGATGCCCAGTTCTTTCGCAGCCGCTATATGCTGGGGGCTATCGTCTATAAACAGTGTTTCTTCGGGCGCCAGACCATTCTCGGTAAGCACCCGCTCAAAGATGGCCGCCATGGGCTTGCGCAGACCCACGCGGTGCGACAGGTACACCTTATCGAAAAACACACCTATGTTTGGTAAGCCGTGTGTACGCAACAGCAATTCATTGAAGGCCGCCTCGTGTATCTCGTTGGTATTGCTCAGCAGGAAGAGATCGTAATAGAGCCGCAGCTGTTGCAGTATCTGCAGCCTGCGTACCGGGTAATCGAGAATCATGGCGTTCCAGGCGTGCACTATCTGGGGCGCTGTAACGGCGGTGTTAGATACCTGCTGCAGACCACTTATGAATTCATCGGCAGGTATCAGGCCCATTTCAAATCTATCGAACAGGTCTGTTTGCTGCATCTGCGAATAGAGCGCCGGGAAATTGGTGATGCCGGCTTCTATAAACGCCGTTTCGGTGCGCTTATAATCTATATTCAGCAATACGCCGCCAAGGTCGAAGATGATGTGTTTGATGCCGCTTATCATGATGTAAAGGTAGGTAATTGATTAAATGGTTAATTGGTTAAAAAGGCAATGGGTTAATAGGGTAACAGGTTAATTTGGCAATGAAGCGACGATAAATGCAGCCCGGCTATTTTACCGATAAATAAGATTTTCCTTTTTTCAGAAAAACGCCTACATTTGCAGTCCTTTAAACGCCTCAACAGCGTTTCGGGCCTATAGCTCAGTTGGTTAGAGCACCTGACTCATAATCAGGTGGTCCTAGGTTCAAGTCCTAGTGGGCCCACATTTTATAAGCGATTGAAAATTAAGGAGTTACATTCAGTTGTAACTCCTTTTTCATGCCCAAAATAATCGGCTTGCAGTGCTACTTGCAGTATAAACAGCACTTTGCTTTTTTGATGTAAAATCGGATCAAGTTGGTTTTATGCCCAATAAAAAAGCAGTTACAAATGAATGTAACTGCTTGATTTCCAAATAAGTGCGGGCGGAGGGACTCGAACCCCCAAGCCTCGCAGCACCAGATCCTAAGTCTGGCGTGTCTACCAATTTCACCACGCCCGCTTTTTTGGGACTGCGAAGGTAGATAAATTAGAAATCAAAAAATCAAAAATTAAAAACAACAATGTGAAGAATGATGTCCCACACCTTTTTCTGGTGTGCGACATGTATGATGCTATGTTTCCCGCTCTGCGCTCTGTTTCTCCGCTCTTCATTGGCGCCGCTCACCGCGCTGTTTCTTCGCGCTCAACTTTACAGGTGCAACACCATAGCCGCAACCGTAAAATAGATGATCAGGCCCGTTACATCCACAAGGGTGGCCACAAACGGTGCCGAAGATGTTGCCGGGTCGAGCTTTAGTCTTTTAAGCAGCATCGGTATCATAGACCCACTGAGTGTGCCCCATAATACGATACCTACCAATGAGAACGAAACAGTGAGCCCCACTAATATCCAGCTATGCTCGACCCCGCCAAGCGGAATCCTTCCGCCGGCCTGCGTTACAGAGTGAATATTATAATTCCAAATGTTTAGCTGCTGCCACAATGCTATACGAAGGAAGCCGATACTACCAAGTATAACGCCCAAAGTAACCCCCGAAAATATTTCCCTGCGCATCACATACCACCAGTCGCGTGGCGATAGTTCCTTCAGCGCCATTGCGCGGATAATAAGCGTAGCCGCCTGCGAGCCGCTATTACCACCGCTCGACATAATGAGCGGCACGAACATGGTGAGCACCAGCACCTTATCCAGTTCATTCTGGAAGTGCTGCATAGCTGTAGCAGTAAGCATTTCACTCAGGAACAGGATGATAAGCCAGCCGGCGCGCTTCTGTATCATGGTAAAGAAACCAGTCTTCACGTACGGCAGATCGAGCGATTCCAGACCACCGAACTGTTGCATTTCCTTGGTGTCCTTTTCTTCCGCCTCATCTATTACGTCATCAATCGTCACCACACCCATCACCACATTGTTACTGTTGGTCACGGGCAGCGCCACACGATCGTATTCTTTAAATTTCTGTATCGCATCGTCTATGCTGTCTTGTATGTCCAGCTTCACATAGAAGCCGTCCATTATGTCCTCAATGGTCTTGCTGTTTTCATTGAGCACCAGCCTGCGTATAGGTATATCGTCCACCAGTTTGCCATTGCTGTCAATAACAAAGATCACATTGGCAGCAGGCGTATCGGTATAGAAACGACGCAGGTGTTCCACGGCCTGCCCTATGGTCCATTCCTTGCGCACCGTGGTAAAGTTGGTATTTATAAGGCGGGCCACGCTTTGCTCCGGGTAGCCCAGCAGATCATAGGTAGCCAGCCTGTTCTTGTCATTCAGGAAGTTCAGGTATTCCGTCACCTTCATGCCATCAAGCGTGTCAAAAAAAGCGATACGGTCGTTCGATTCCAGGTTGTTCAGGATGTTCGATATCTGCTGGCGGGGAAGCTCTTCAATGATCCCCATCTGCAATACATGGTCGAGGAACGAGAATATCTTTATCTGTATGGCCTCTGGTAATGCCAGGAATGTATTTATAGCATACTCTTCGGGCAGGGAGCCCAATAGTTTAGATACCTCAGCCGGATAGTCTTCATCCTTGCTGTGGTGCAGCAACTCGCTGAGGTCGCCTTCCAGAATTTTCTCCTTTAGATCCTGAACCAGCATTGTCTGCCATCTTTTGTTAAATTTTGATGAAAAAGCACCCCAAAGAAACAGGGTGTGCCCTCTGCAAAAGGCACGCAAAAGTAACCTTATTTTCCTTTTGGGGATAATTTAATTTGGCTACAGTATTAAATGATTATTAAGGAGTCACTTAGCTCATTTGCTACTATCACCGTCCGTTGTGTCACTCACTTCCACGTTCCGGGTGCTGCTCGCCGATCATTTATGACTTCATTCCCCGATCGTGGTGTCTATTCCAACACCCCGCCGCCATAGCAAAGCAAATGCGAAAAAAGTAAACATCCATTAAGAGTTTTTAGAGATGCCATTATACTTCTCGCCGCATAAGTTTGTGCAATGATAAACGGGCAAGCACGATAGGGCTTAAATGATGAATAGCCCCCGGTGAAACCGGTGGTAAAATAGATGTGGTCATTGAACCCCGGCGGGATTCAACTGGTATAACCCTGAAGACTCCGGGTTGCACCCGGAGCTATTCACATTAAAGCCTTCCAGGCTTTTTAAATTCAATGCACATTTTTATCCGGCGTATAGTATAACTTAATGGCATTGCCCGATGGGGCAAGCCAATATTACCAGATAATACTTGTGGGTACACAATAATCTCCAAAGCGAGAAGCTAACTCTATGCAGGCAGGAGAAAACCTCGCAGCTATAAAAGAGCTCGCGTAAGGTACGAGACCGTTCATTATTACTCAAAGTACCTTACGATGCATTCCTTGAGCATACGCTCCTGTTCGCCCATGCCGGTTACGGGCACTGCCATAAGCTCGTGGAAGTGCGGCCAGCCATCATCATCGCGGCCAGCTGGGGCGTAGTAGCCAAGCTGGCATAGGAGTGTGCAAACGGCAATATGCATGAGGTCCTGCTTTTGTTCTTTAGAGAATTTTTTGCGGGGCAGGCTGCCCAATTCATTTACGCCAATAAGGAATAATATACCTTCCATATCGGGTACTTTATCAAAGCGCTCCCTTAGAAGCGTTTCTGTATGTAACCATTTTTGTTCAAAATTTTCCATAAGGGTATTATTGTCCGGTTTCGGCCTATCCATTTCAGGAGTCCCGCATTTGCTTTTTACCACAAGGATCACAAGGGAAATGCACAAAGCGGGCTTTGTGAACCTTGTGATATCTTCGTGTACTTTGTGGATTAAAGCGCGAAAATAAGCTAATTGCAGGTTATCAGGAGACTAGTTAGGTGCAGACCGTGAAATGACGCTTTTTGCAGGTTCGATGGGCGATGCCCATCGCTATCAGATTGCGCCCATGCAGGGCTGACCATGTTACCTAAGTGGTGAGTGACGCTCATTCCATGAAGATTACCTACCTTACAGTTTTTAAAAAAAGTTAAAACTAATAATCGAACATCGGTTTTTCCTTTTCCCTTTTTACATTTGGCATTCAAATGATATTAAACCGGGCTGCCCCGGATCAACCTTTAAATTTTATGGAAATAGCATCATCCGTTGACATCCGCGAACTGAATGAACGCATCCACCAGCAAAGCGCATTTATAGACCTGCTGACTATGGAACTGAACAAGGCGGTAGTGGGCCAGAAAACCATGGTAGAGCGCCTGCTGATAGGTATGCTGGCCAATGGCCACGTATTGCTGGAGGGCGTACCAGGGCTGGCAAAGACACTGGCCATAAAATCGCTGGCGTCTGCCATACATGCGCAGTTTGCCCGCATCCAGTTCACCCCCGACCTGCTGCCGGCCGACGTGCTGGGTACTATGGTGTATAATCCGCAGGCACATGAGTTTGCGGTGCGTAAGGGGCCTATATTCGCCAACTTCATACTGGCAGACGAAATTAACCGGGCACCCGCAAAGGTGCAGAGCGCACTGCTGGAAGCTATGCAGGAGCGCCAGGTGACCATTGGCGACAGCACTTATAAGCTGGAGGAGCCATTCCTGGTATTGGCTACGCAAAACCCAATAGAGCAGGAAGGTACTTATGAACTGCCTGAAGCACAGGTGGACCGCTTTATGCTGAAAATAGTGATCACCTACCCCAAGAAGGAAGAAGAGCGCCAGATAATACGCACCAACCTGAACCCTGCCGGAATGGCGAAAATAAACCAGGTAGTGAGTACGCAGGATATACTGCGGGCCCGCCAACTGGTGCGCGAGGTGTATATGGACGAAAAGATAGAGCAGTATATACTGGACATTGTTTTTGCCACACGTTTCCCGGCAGAATATAAATTAGGCAAGTTGGTGCCATTTATAAGCTACGGCGGGTCGCCACGCGCCAGCATAAACCTTGCGCTGGCGGCAAAAGCTTATGCCTTTATAAAACGCCGTGGCTATGTGATACCAGAAGATGTGCGGGCGATATGCCACGATGTAATGCGTCACCGCATAGGCCTTACGTACGAAGCAGAAGCAGAAAAT
>Ga0206969_1087_pt1 | contig 25926 bp, 15 predicted proteins | sample Alteio_BWOrgHeat_87_FD_153256 | JGI IMG/M metagenome (GOLD analysis project Ga0206969, IMG submission 153256) | Enriched cells from forest soil in Barre Woods Harvard Forest LTER site, Petersham, Massachusetts, United States -... | ecosystem: Environmental > Terrestrial > Soil > Temperate forest >... | reverse complement strand
TTATGGCTATAGATGCAGGTGTGAACGTTGTTGATTGTGCCCTCGGTTCTTTATCTGGGCTTACCTCACAACCCAACTTCAACGCAATAGTGGAGATGATGCGCTTCCATGAACGGGAGAATCAATACGATATTAAACTGCTCAACCAGTTTAGCAACTACTGGGAAGCGGTAAGGGAGTACTATTATCCTTTTGAGTCAGGCCTTAAAGCCAGCGCTGCAGAGGTGTTCAGCCATGAGATACCGGGCGGGCAGTATAGCAACCTAAAGCCGCAGGCTATAGCCCTGGGCCTCGGAGATAAATTTGAACAGATAAAGGAGATGTACGCCACCGTTAATGATATGTTTGGCGATATAGTGAAGGTAACACCAAGTTCGAAGGTGGTGGGCGACATGGCGCAGTTCATGGTAGCCAATGGCCTGAGTGAAGCAGACGTGTTTGAAAAAGGCGACCAGATATCTTTCCCCGAATCGGTGCAACAGTTCTTTATGGGCGAAATAGGCCAGCCGGAAGGCGGCTTCCCGCCGGCACTGCAACGCATTGTGCTTAAAGACAGGCAGCCGTTCCACGACCGGCCAAACAAACATCTGCCCCCAATAGACTTTGATAAAGATTTTGCTGCCTTCAAAGCGCAGTTTGGCGAAGACCTGGATATGTGCGATTTCCTGTCATACCAGTTCTACCCCAAGGTTTTTGAAGCGTATATAAAATTCCATAGGGAGTATGGCGATGTATCAGCCGTGCCTACACCGCTGTTCCTGTATGGTATGAAGATGGGCCAGGATACAACCATAGAGATAGCGAAGGGCAAGACACTGCTCATTCGCCTGCTCAGCATTGGCCCGGTTGATGAGAAGGGTAACAGAACCGTATTCTTCAAGCTCAATGGCCAGACCCGAAATGTGGAAGTGCGCGATAAGGCAATAAAAGTGGAGCGTAAGGAAAATAAAAAAACAGATAAAGACAATGCTAAACAAATAGGTGCGCCGTTGCAGGGAATGTTATCTAAATTGCTGGTAAAAAACGGAGATGCGGTGAAAAAGAACCAGCAGTTGTTTATCATAGAAGCAATGAAGATGGAAACCATTATCACCGCACCGTTCGATGGGGCTGTGGGGCATATAGAGCTTGCGGGTGGTACGCTGGTGAATACTAATGATCTTGTGGTGGAGTTAAAGTAGCCCTTATTTTTGTTCATTGCGTGAGGCTGCTTCGTTCCTCGCAGTGACGCGAGTTGAGTTTAGTATAATAGTTGTTAAGTTTGAGGTTAAAAATAAATTCGGTAACTCCTTTAAATGCGCATGAGAAAAACATCTTTTTTAGCAATAGTATTTTTAATGACGTTGTGCATGGGCCATTTACATGCACAGGAGAAAGACAAGGATAAACAAAAAGATGAGTCTAATGCCCCTGTTTTTACCAATATCGCTGACGACCCTACCGACCCAGTAAAAGCGAAGAAGGGCGGCGAGAGCCCTACCCGTTATTTTTTATTCCCGGAATTTTATGCCTACTGGCCCATCGACAACAATGATACCATTCTGAAGTATGAGTGTTATGATGCCAATCACAATGTTATAAACATGGACACGCTCCATAGTATGGGCGATGTGTATTTCATCTCGTTCATAAAAAAACATACCGACTACACACGCACTATTATCACCGAGGAAGGACAGGCAATTTCGCTGCCTGTGTCCAGGATACTGTACAAGTATGAGCGCACCGGGCAGGATGCTTGGAAAGGTTATGACCTGCTGCATGAATACACATCGCAACTACAGGAAAATAAATCGCAGATCGTACGGGCCGATTCTTCCTATATAGTGAATGCAGCCAGCGGGGCAAGGCAACTCACTGTGCGCAAGTATTACAAGGTGCTGGAGATAGAAAAAGAAAATGTGAGCACTTTGGGCGCAACGCCCAACGATACCAAGGACGCATCGGGCGTTCCGATAAACTATTTTAATGTCCCCGAATTTTATTTTCACACGCCGAAAAAGGATAAGGATACCACCCTGGAGTTCCTCAGCTACGACAGCCGCGACAGCCTGATACCATCAGTTACCAATTTCGACTCCGTACGGTATTTTTCCCTTTACAAGAGCTACACCGACTCTGCGCACACCTATGTGGATAGTAACGGGCAGAAGCAACTGCTGCCGGTATCGGCTATCGTTCGCCGGTATGACAGGATAGCCAAAGATAAATGGATGAGCATCGAATACCCAAGCAACAAATACACAGAACTAAAGGAATTTAAAAGCGTTATTGTAAGGTCGGATACGGAAAGCACCGTGGACATCGGGACAATGAACTCAGTACTGAGTGTGTATAATTATTATAAGGTCATTAAGTGATGATCGGCGTAAAAAGGGTGTAGGTTCGCTATTAAGCTATTTGCTAATTCTCAGCATGTCATGGTTCGGCGGGGCTCACCATGACACTTCTTTCTTCGACAAGACCATGCCCTACCTTTCACAAAACACAACTCGCGTCATTGCGCGCAGCAGCGCCGAGCCTTTTGTGCGTGGGCTGCGGCAAAGCAACCTCACGAAACGCAATTTAGGAAGTTGAACAAAAAATGTCTGGCACAACCTTGTTTCGTGAGGCTGCTTCGTTCCTGCGCCACCGCTAAAGCTACGGCACACGCGGTCGCAGTGACGCGAGTTGAGTTTGGCTGTGCAAGTGCCCTATTACCTTGTTAACCAATTACCTTGTTAACCAAACGAAAAGGAGCTTGCAGAAAATAGCTGCAAACTCCTTTTTTAATACTTCAATCTATATTTCTATTACTTCCTTTTCCCTTTGTAACCACCACCGCTGTTGTAGCCGGCACCGCCTCCTCCATAAGATTTCACATCGCCAGAATAGCGGGCACCTTGTGGCTTAGGCCGGTTGCCGCCGCGTGATTCGCCACCACCGCCAAAAGCACGTGGTTGCTCGGCTTCATCAAGGCGCACCTTGCGGCCCTTGAATTTTTTACTCGAAAGCTGCTCAACAATAAATTCGGCTGCATCGCCGGGCACATTGAAGAAGCTGCTCATGTCCCGCACGGTAATGCGGTCTATCATGCCGGGTTCCACGTCTGTTGATTCGGTAATGAACTGTAGTAATTTCTGTGAATTAAGCCCGTCTTTTTCGCCCAGGTTTATGAACATGCGCACCGATGATCTGCCGCCTCTGCCTCTTTCGCCACGATCTTTGCTTTCATAGCCAGCATTCAGGTCCATACTGTCCTGGTAGGCGTCTATGGTATCCCGTAGTTGCAACCAGATGAGTTTGCGTATCAGTTCGTCCTTATCCACTTCGGCAAATGCCTCGTGCATGGAGTCGCGGTACAGTTTTGCAAAGTCGGCCTGTGGTTCTGCGTTTGCTATCTGCTCTAAGTAAAAGAATAGTTTTTTACGTATCACCTCTGCACCATCAGGTATATCGCTCTTATGAAACTTCTGTTTTACCAGGCGCTCTATCTGGCGGATATTGGATATCTGCTTAGGCGAAACAATAGACATACATATGCCCGACTTGCCCGCGCGAGCAGTACGTCCGCTACGGTGCGTATATACTTCCGGATCATCGGGAAGCTCATAATTGATAACGTGGGTAATATCGTTCACATCTATACCGCGCGCAGCCACATCGGTAGCCACAATACATTGTAACGCTTTGCTCTTGAACCGCTCCATTACCTTGCTGCGCATTTTCTGGTCCATATCGCCGTGCAGCGGGCTCACATGGTAGCCCATTTTCATCAGCTTTTCAGATACTTCCTGTGCATCCTGCTTGGTGCGGGTAAAAATGATACCATAGATCCCCGGCGTGAAGTCCAGCAAACGGCGCAGGCTCTCAAAGCGGTTGTGATGAGCGGTAACAAAGTATTGGTGGTCTATATTTTCATTGGTAGTATTTGCAGCAGCTACAGAGAACTCTTTCCAGTCCTTCATAAAGCGCTTGGCTATACCGCGTACCTCATTGCTCATAGTTGCCGAGAACAACCATGTATGCTCGCGCGATGGCGTGTTTTTTAGGATCAGGTCTATATCCTCGCGAAAGCCCATGTTCAGCATTTCGTCGGCCTCATCGAGTACCACGTATTCCACTTTGTCCAGCGAAATAGCCTTGCGTTCCAGGAGATCTATAAGACGACCGGGTGTAGCTACTATCACCTGTGGGTTGGCCCTCAGGTCCCTGATCTGTCCGCCTATGGGCATACCGCCATATACTGCGGTTATGCGCAGGCCGCGCATGTGGGTGCCATACTTGGTCATTTCCTCCTGTATCTGCATACAGAGTTCGCGCGTGGGGCTGAGCACCAGGCACTGTACATGTTTTGCAGTCACGTCCACGTGATGCAGTAACGGAAGACCGTAGGCAGCGGTTTTGCCGGTACCTGTCTGAGCTAGCCCAATGATATCTATAGGCTCCGATAATAATTGAGGTATTACTTTTAACTGAATAGGAGTAGGTGTCTCAAAGCCAAGGTCAGAAATAGCTCGTGTCAATTCTTCCCTCATTGGGAAGGATGAAAAAGAATTCATTAACATTAAAAAGAACTTTTATTATAATACTATCGCCAAACCGGCGAAGCGGGTGCAAAGGTAGGGGAAATAAATGATAAAAAGTGTTAAGTTATTCTTTACATTGGCAGCAACTCCTTAGTTTCAGATGGCGGTGAAGGTGAATTATTGCCGACTTTTTGCCATAAAAGATTTTTTTGCAGGTATCTTTGTTTCATAAAGAATGACAATGAGTAAAATAAAGATAAAAAATTTCGGCCCCATCCGGGAAGGTTTTGATACCGGTGATGGCTTTATGGATATTAAAAAAGTAACCGTTTTTATTGGCGACCAGGGGACGGGAAAGAGTACAGTTGCAAAATTGATCTCTACATTGATGTGGATGGAAAAGGCTGTAAATAGAGGGGAAATGAGTACGACAGGATTAAATTTTAATAGGTTTCAACAACGTTGCGCTTACCAAGGGATAGACAGTTACATTCTGCAAGACACTAAAATTGAATATGTAGGAGAACTTTACACGATAAAAATTACAAAAGACGAACCACCAATTTTTGAAGAAATAAATAATGGTGATTACATCGTGCCAAAAATTATGTACGTTCCTGCTGAACGCAATTTTTTAAGTACGATAAAGGGTGCATACGATGTAACGGGGCTGCCAGGTCCTTTAACTACGTTTGCCGAAGAACTAAAACGGGCACAAATAGATCTCGAAGGACGTAAATTAGACTTGCCCGTCAGGAAGTATGCCTATGAACATGATGCAGAAAAGGATACAGCTCACATATCCGGAACCGATTATAAAATTGATATCCTCCAAGCATCCAGCGGCATTCAATCTTTGATACCGCTGTACCTTGTTTCCCGAAACATCGCCTTGTCTATTGCCAAAGCTGACCAGAATAACAATGCAAACATTAGTGTAAATCAACTAATAAGAAGAAATGATGAAATTACAAGAATAACTCTTGACGACACTATACCTGATGATGAAAAGAAGAACATGGTCAGTAAGGTGTATGCGAGGTTTCACAACAAATGTTTTGTCAATATTGTAGAGGAACCTGAGCAGAATTTATACCCAACTTCTCAATCGCAAATCCTTAAAAGTTTATTAGAGTTTAATAGCGCAAAGGGCAATAAACTCGTAATGACAACCCATAGCCCTTATATAATTAACTATCTCACGTTAGCCATAAAGGCTTTTACCTTATCAAAGGGAATTGAAGCATCTGGCAAAAGGCAGGAATTAAGTGAAAGATTAGAAAAGATCGTTCCCTTAGTATCTGCTGTAAACCCAGATGATGTGGTGATCTATGAGTTAGATAATAACGGGAAGATAATTAAACTTGATAGCTACAACGGCCTGCCATCTGACGAGAATTACTTGAATGAGGAATTGGGAGAAACAAACGAGCTTTTTGCACAATTACTGGAAATCCAACAGGCGCTATGAGTATTAATTTTTTTGACGCGAAGTGCCAGGGAGTTTCGAACAATGAGAAATTTTGGCTTAATGATGACCCACACCCGTCTCAGAATCCAGCATATATCGTCGAATGTGAGGATAAAAAATGGATAGCTGAAGTAGTTAATGCTGGCAAATATCTGGTAACATTTACGGCCGTTGATAATTGCATCGAAACCAAAAGAATAGATGGCAAAATGGACAAGCGTTGCGATGGTTTTTTATCTTATGATTCTACAATTGCATTTGTAGAACTAAAGAAAAGAAGCGGACTTGGAAAAGAATGGGTGAAGGATGGTGAAAAACAATTAAGGGCCACAATTGGGCATTTTGAAGCAGGTGAAGATGCGGAAAAGTTTACTACAAAGAAGGCGTACATAGCAAACAGTGAACGCCCAAAATTCAAGGAGAGCCAAACCCGGCGGATGGAGCAGTTCCTTAATGATACTGGATATACTTTAAGAATTGAAAACCGGATCCGTCTATAGGAAATCAGTCCTCCCCGTAGAACATATAAATATAGCGGCTACCTTAGAATAGCCGCTATATTTGTGTGTTCCACTACGCCAATCCCAAACCCGGATCAGTTTGCGCTCCATTGCCGTTGTGCTCTGTGCGGTGGTGCTTGCGTTTTCCACGGAAGGCGGGAAGGAATGATTTAATGACGTGGGTTTTCCCATCATCATTGCCATCGTCTTGTGCGCGTTTCGCAGCTAAATACTTATATAGCCTCATGGCAGGGTAAACAAGTGCGCCTGCTACTACTACTGTTATGCCGATAGCTTGCCAATACTTTTTCATAGTGCTGAATTTTAAGGTTAACTGATATTTGTCTAACGGTGTAAAAAATCAGGCCAAGGGAGGCTTTATTGGCACATCCAGATACCCGCTTTACCGAACATCTGGATAGAACTGGTTTTGAATTATGAAGGAAATGAAAAACAGCGTGGATTTACTACATCCCCGTTTCCTGAGGTTGATGATTAGACAAGGTATTTAAGAAATCGAATCTACAGCTTTTTGCAATGTGCCATATTTGCTTTCTATATTCTTTAGCTGGGTGGGGTAAATACGCAATGTTATCTGCTCTTTCACCTCATTTGGGTATAAGGCTTGCAAAGGTGATTTCTTTCCGGAACCAGTACGCTTACCACCATGCTTTGCCTGCATTTCGGTAAGAAAGTCATCAACATTTTTAGGCATTAACTTGCCTTCTTCTATAAGCCGTAATTCTTTTCCAGCCTGTACCAGTTCTTTTTGCAATTTTGTCTTTTTCATTTTAATTAACTTTTTGTATAGCCGAGTAATTCCAATAATTCTTTCGCTGTCAGCGTTTCAACTTCTGATTTATCATATATAGCAAGAAGTATGATTTTGTCCTCGACTAATTTTACACATGTAATAACCCTTGCGCCGCCCGACTTGCCTTGTCCTTTGGATGCAATTTTCATACGCACTTTATATAGCCCTTTCCCTAACGATTCTCCCTGCAAAGGATATTCCTTTAGCGTATCTTTGAACTTACCAATATCATTAAAAATAGAAGGATATTTTTTGTATAGCCTTTCAGATTGCTTTTCAAATACCCGGGAAAGCGCTATAACATAATCCATATTATAAAGGTAATCATTTTTTTTGAAAAGTAACTACTTTTCAAAAATTTGATTGATATTCTATGCCATATAGCCAATATTCCGTCACAAAACTTAAGGTAGAATATCCCCTTGCTACAAGTAATCTTCCAAGAAAACAATTTACTGTGGCGCGTAGTTTCTGACTCACGACTGGCGTAAATATCCTATTACCACTTTAACATTTAACTTTTGGGTGTAAAATCTTTTGAGTAGTTTTGGTACAATGATCGCGGTACAGGCGCAACGGCCATATAGTGGCGGAAAACAGGCTATAATAGATAACAAAGCCCTTGCATGGACTATAGGGGTGCATGTATTGTTGTTTCTGTTGTTCTTTCTATTATCCTACTCCACACCTATACCACCCCCGGTTGATTACAGCGGAGGTATGGAGGTAAACTTGGGTACCAGCGACAATGGCAGCGGCACAGACCAGCCTATGAACACCAAAGCCCCCGCAGCCTACCAGGCAACAGTGGTGTTTAAAAGCGTGGCCGAGAAAAGCAGCGTACCCAAAAACATTATCCGCAGCAATGAAGCTGACGCCCCTGAAGTAAATAATACCAGCAAGAAAGCAGGGAAAGCTACAACTAACGAGAAGGGACATAAGCAGGAAAAGCCAAAGTACGCCTATGCTGGTGATAATGGTCAGGGCGGCAACAGCGCTAATCAAAACATAGCAGGAAAGAGCGAAGGCAACACCACAGGCCCCGGCGATAGGGGCGTACCCAGTGGCACACCGGGAGCAACAAATTATAGCGGAGTACCTGGAAACGGAACAGGCGGTATAGGTCATACCCTATCCGGAAGGACCATAAGCCCCGATAAGTTTGAAGCAGAGTTTCATGAGAGCGGCAAGGTAGTGATACATGTGACCGTGGACAGGAACGGCAACATTGTAAACAAGTTCGTAAAAAGCTCATCCAATCCGCAGCTCACTAAACTGGCCATCGACAAAATAAACAGTGCGCATTTCAGCAAAAGCACAGGGCCGGAGCCACAGCAGTTCGGGGATGTGACCATTGTTTTTAAAACCCGCCAATAACGTATGGGCAATGCAGCCACCTACCAGGAAACATTAGATTATTTATACGAAAAGCTGCCTATGTTTTCCCGCATCGGCAAGGCAGCATTAAAGCCAGATCTTACCAATACCCTGAAACTATGCACCGCTCTTGGCGATCCGCAGCACAAGTTCAAGTCGGTGCACATAGCAGGCACCAATGGCAAGGGCAGCACAAGCCACGCCATAGCCGCTGTATGCCAGCATCACGGCTATAAAACAGGGCTATATACATCTCCACACTTGGTTGACTTCCGCGAGCGCATACGTATCAACGGCCAACCGGTAAGCAAAGAATGGGTGGTGGACTTTGTGGCAAAGCATAGGGCACTCATTGAGGAGGTGCAACCGTCGTTTTTTGAAATAACTGTGGCTATGGCTTTCGATGCATTTGCAGAAGCCAATGTGGACATCGCTATTATAGAAACCGGCCTTGGCGGCAGGTTAGACAGTACCAATGTTATAACGCCCCTGCTGTCTATTATCACCAATATCAGTTACGACCATAAAGACCTGCTGGGGAATACACTCCCCGAAATAGCAGCAGAAAAAGCAGGCATAATAAAACCAAATGTGCCAGTAATAATAGGCGAGCAACAGGACGAGACCGAGCGGGTATTTTTTGAGCATTCGGTGCATAAGCAAAGCCCGCTTTATTATGCGCAGTCGCTGTGGGGAATGGTGCGGGTAAAGCAGGATGCGCAGTACCAATATTACAAGGCGGTGAACAATGCACAGAGGGAAATGTATGATCTGAAAACAGACCTCACCGGCAACTACCAGCAGCACAATATAAAGACTGTACTAACCGCCGCAACCATGCTATCGCATTACGGCTATAACATTACCACAGAAGGCGCAATTGCGGCACTTGCCAATGTAAAGGGTGCCACTGGCCTGCATGGCAGATGGGAGTGGCTACAGCAAAGCCCTGCTATCATTTGCGATGTAGCCCACAACCCGGCAGGGTTGAAAGAAGTGATGGCACAGTGGAATTCGGTGGTTGCTGTTAACAAGCACATTGTAGTGGGCTTTGTAAAAGATAAAGATGTAGAAGAAGCACTGGCACTCTTCCCAAAAGATGCGACCTACTATTTCTGCAATGCACAAATACTCCGGGCGCTCCCCGCCACTGAACTAAAAGAAATAGCAGAACGAATGGGGCTCACCGGCAATGCATACGCCACCGTAGCCGATGCAGTGACCGCAGCCAAAGAAGCTATGGCCAATGACGATGCAATGCTGATAACAGGTAGCTTCTTTATTGTGGGCGATGCGATGGGGATGCTGGAGATGGAGAAGGTGTGGGCTAAGATTTGACAACTTTTGAAAAGTTGTCAAATCTATTTTGCAATATCCATACGTTTATTTGCTTCTTCCTCACCGACAAGCACTCCCCCGTTTTTATATTCATCATAGCGGCTGTCCAATTCAGCTTTAAATTCATCGCTGTAATCATTTTCCGGCTGCGCTTCTGCAAACGTTTTTGCTACCGTTAGCAACGCTTTTTTCTGGCGCATATTCAGCACACCCAGGTAATCATTGATCTGTTTGTCCAATGTTGCTACAGCTATGTTCATGGCGCAATTCGTTTCCTGCAAATTTAATCCTTTATCCGGTAAAATATGGCAATGTGAAAGCAACGCTCCCTACTTCCCCCTGCCCTGGAAGATAACCATAAATGTGTAAAGGATTATCTTTACATCGAGCGCCAGGGAGCAGTTCTCTATGTACAGCAGGTCGTACTTCATGCGCTCTATCATTTCGCCTACATTTTCGGCGTAGCCAAACTGCACCATACCCCATGAGGTGAGGCCGGGTTTTACTTTGTGCAGGTATTTGTAGTGTGCGTGCGATGCGCTTATGATGTCTATATAGTGCTTGCGTTCCGGCCGTGGGCCCACCAGCGACATTTCCCCTTTAATAATGTTCACAAATTGCGGCAATTCATCTATTCGCCACTTACGCATAAACCTGCCCCAGTTGGTAATGCGCGGGTCAGACTTGCTGGAGAGCGCCGGGCCGGTCTCCTCTGCTTCAAGAAACATAGACCGGAACTTGTAAATACAGAAAGGCCGGCCCAGCCGACCTATCCGCTCCTGCTCGTATATAATGCCACCCTTTGATGACAGCATTACAATAATAGCCGTAAGCAATAAAAAAGGGGATAGCACTATGATGGCCAGGCAGGAAAAAACAATATCTATGGATCGCTTCCATACTCGCTGCCAGTCGGGCATAAGGTCGGGGTGAATGTGAATGAGTACCGCATCATACACATTGCTCGTCTTTACCGAACCGGAAATAATGTCGTAGTAATCGGGCAGCACTTTTACCACTACCGGGCGGTAACAAAGCCGGGTCACTATATTCTCCAGCAGGTGGTGCTCTGATGAGTCAACAGCTACTATCACCTCTTCTATGTTGTGCTTATCAATGATCTCTTCCAGTTGCGACAGGTGGCCAAGCTGTGTCAGGTACTTGGTCATGCCGTTGCTGGCCTCTTTATTGGAGTATATAAACCCAATGAAGATGTTGCCGAGCGCGCGTGGATTGTCCAGCACCTGCTTGTAAATGTCTATGGCCTGCTGGTTGCCACCTATGATAATGGTATTGAACCCCACCTTACCTTTCGTAAGATTCACCTTTACCCGGTACAGTATGAACAGCCGGAAAACAAGTGCATATACCGTATGTATGAGCAGGTAATGCCCAAACTCATTGATGAAGTAAGAATAGTCGCTGCTGTCATTGGCAAATACGATCACCGATACCATAATACAGCCTATGATGCATGATATAAGCGTCCGGTTAATTTCATTGAGCCTCGACTTGCGGTAAAGGTCGAAGTATGTGCCGGACATGAGGTAGGAGAACAACCACCCACCCGGAATGACAAGAAAAGTATTTATGTAATCGCGGGTATGGAACCGGCTGAGCGTAGCTAAATAATCTAAGTGGGTAAGCACATGCTGCCGGTACATCCATAAGGTAAACCAAGCCAATGCAGCAGCTATATAATCAAGCAATATCAATTGCCTTATAGCTTGTCTTTTCATTTGGCCCAAACGCATAGGTGCTTAGAAGTGTAGAATTTGAACGTTATCAATTAAAACTTTGCCCGTTGCCTGCCCCGGAGGCAGGCTGGCTTTAATATAGAAATTATAGGTATTGCCGGGGAAATTGGCAACAAAATCAGCCATATTCATATAAAATTTCTGCCAGTGGTCACTGGGACTCACGCCTACAAGGTAGTAAGGCGAAGTGGACAATCCGTAAGCGCTGGTTTGCATGCCTACATAAAACTGTATATTGGTCTTATAATTGAATTCAAGATATGCTACCCCTTGTGGAATAGGCCAGGAACCAGAACTACTGTCTATAGAGCTATCGCCCGGATCTGTAAGTAAAATCATTCCCGAGCCAAGACCCTCAAATACCAGAGAATCGGCATAGGTTGTCTGAATAGGCTTTCCCATCCATTGCACAAAACCTGTTGTACCGTTAAACGCAGCTACTACCTGCGGATGAATTGTATTGTAGTAGCCCGTTTCCGGCAGAATATTAAGGATCTTACCCGGCTGTGGTTTTATGCGTTGCGTAGAAATAGTATAAAAAGGATAGGTGGCAAGGAGATCATTCAGCCCGTCAACCACAATGCCCGGCGCTATTTCTAAAGTGCCACTGTCATTGCCGTTAGTAATTATTGGTATAGTGGCGGGGAGGTCAAAAGACCCAACGTTAGCCCCATTGTAATACACCCACATATTAGTTATCTGGTGGGAGGTGGAAATATTAGCTATCGCACTATTTTTATCAAACAGGAACGAATCCACGTGTATATAGGTAGGCGTCTGTTCGGCAGGGTTTATGATATTACAACCATGCATAAACAAAAGAAACCCAGATAAACCAAATAAAAATATTAACCTCCGATTAATTAACATAAGTACCTTCTGAAACTATTAACGTAAAATATTGTTAAACATTGTGCAGCTCATTGTGCAAACTCATTTTTTTCAGGATCTGGTGGGCTACATCCATCGCCTGGTACCCGTCATACACGGATACGCGCACAGGGAGATCGTTAATAATGGCAGCGGTAAATTCGGCAAGCTCTGTTCTTATTGCATTTAAAGGGGCTATTTCCGGCATCTTTACAGATATGATCTTTTTTTCTCCATTTGCCATTTCCAGCGGAAAATCCATCATGCCACTTTGGGCGCCATCCTCTTTAAGGCGTATGATCTCCGTTTTCTTCTCTAAAAAATCAATACCTATATATGCGTCGCGCTGAAAGAGGCGCATCTTCCGCATATTCTTCAGAGATATGCGGCTGGAGGTGAGGTTGGCTACACAGCCATTGTCAAATTCTATCCTTGCATTGCCAATATCCGCCGTTTCACTAAGCACAGATACGCCGCTGGCAGATATGCGCCGCACAGGTGATTTCACCATACACAACACAATATCTATATCGTGTATCATCAGGTCTAGTATCACAGATACATCGGTGCCGCGCGGGTTGAACTGCGCCAGCCTGTGCGCCTCTATGAACATGGGCTGCAGCACCTGGTCGCCCACAGCCAGGAAGGCGGGGTTATACCGCTCCACATGGCCTACCTGGCATTTTACATTGGCTTCTTTAACCAATTGCACCAGTTCCATACCTTCTTGTACGGTATGCGAAAGCGGTTTTTCAATAAATACATGCTTACCACTTAAAAGACCTTTTTTAGCTATCGCATAATGAGAAATGGTGGGCGATACAATGTCTATCGCATCAACGGCAGCTATAAGCTGGTCCATGTCGGTATATCTCGGAACCTGGTATTTGGAGATGGCCAAAGCCGCCTGCATATCATCGGGATCATAAAAGCCCACTAATTTCGCCCCTTCCACTTCATGCCATTGCTGCATATGTATTTTACCGAGGTGGCCCGCCCCAAAAACTCCGATCTTTAGCATGAAAATTGCGCAGTTGTATTATATATTCAGATATGCAAATAAAACGTGGTGCAAGATACGGATTTTAGTTGTACGTAACAAGGTTGCTCGGATAAAGGTTGGGTGGCGAAATCCCATTTATTACCAATGGCCCCGTTCTTCAGATCGGGGTAGAATTAGAAACAGACAGGCTTTAGCCAAAATTCACTCCCTGCTGAAAAATCCATGTTATGATCATTCGGCTAAAGCCAGTCCATCATTCTCCAGTCCCCGGCCTAAAGTCCGGGGCTATTAGTGTAAAGCTCAATTTACTTGACGGTACTAAAAACGCCGCACCTTATGAGATGCGGCGTTTTTAGTAAAATTTTGTTGAAACCTTAATCTATCACTACTTTGGCTACATAGGTGCCATGCCCTGTAGTGGCCGACAGGAAGTATATCCCTGTAGCCCCGTTAAGCTGTAGTTCTACAACTTTGTTGGTGGTAGTATTGAACTCCCTTACTTTTTCACCCGTAATGTTTGTGATGATTATGTGCGCATCTTCGTCAATATCTGCGACAACATTCATCGTAAACGACCCGGCATTAGGGTTGGGGAATACTTTCAGTTCTTCCTGGTTCACCACTACCCCGTTCGTTTTCGTATCGCAGTCCTCGTTTGAAAGAACAGTTACGGCATGTGTTGCAGACCTTGGTCCACAGCCATTGCTTACCGTATATTTAATGGTAGCTATACCCGCAGCCACACCGGTCACAACACCCGCTGAAACCGTGGCTGTTGCCGGGCTGCCACTGCTCCATGCACCGCCGCCGGTAGCATCTGCCAGCGTAATGGAAGCGCCGATACATACTTCTGTTGGGCCAGCAATACTTCCTGCATTTGGCAACTGGTTGATGTCTATAACTTTCGATGCCGTTGCGGTACCGCACGCATTGGTTACGGTATATCTGATGGTATCCATCCCTACAGCAATGCCTACAACTATACCGCCTGTCACGGTAGCCTTAGTATTCGTAGCGCTCCATGTGCCACCCGGTACGCCACCGGTCACACCCAAAGTAATAGAGGCACCCTCGCACACACCCAAGGCACCGGTAATGGTACCTGCCGATGCAGCCGGATCAACCGAAATAACTTTCATTGCCATAGCTGAGCCGCACGAAGTGGTAACAACATAAACCACCGTATCGGTTCCTGCCGTAACGCCGGTAACAACGCCACCGGAAACTGAAGCTCGGGTATTCATTGCACCCCATACACCACCACTGATGCCGTCTGTTAATGTTATAGACGAACCGACACACACATTTGCAGCGCCGGAAATAGTTCCTGCATCTGCCGATGTACCAACCGACACAGCCATAGTTGCCGAGGCAGTGCCGCAGGCATTGGTCACGGAATAGGAAATAATATCAGTTCCCACAGCCACACCTGTAACCACACCACCTGTAACCGAAGCATCCGTATTTGAAGCGCTCCAGGAACCGCCCGGCGCACCATCGGTTAAGGTAGTTGAGGTACCAATACAAACGCTGGAAACACCTGCGATCGTCCCAGCATCTGGGAGTGGATTTATGGTAATTGGCGCAGTGACTGTAGCAGTGCCGCAAGCAGTGGTAACCGTATAAGAGATCACATCGGTACCTGCAGTAACTCCCGTTACTGAACCACCACTAACTGTTGCATTTGTATTGCTCGCACCCCATACGCCGCCGGTAACCCCATCTGATAAAGAAACAATACTGCCCACGCAAACACTGCCGGAACCGGCAATAGCGCCAGCATCAGGCGTCACTCCGGTAGTTACTGCATAACTCGCTGTAGCGCTTCCACACACATTGCTCACGGTATAATTAATGGTAGCAGTACCCGTACTCACAGCAGTGGCAAGCCCACCGCCAGATATGGCTACAGAAGGGTCGGTGCTGCTCCATACCCCGCCAGCGGCTGCATCCGTATAAAGAGATGAAGAGCCGACACATAGTGCCGAGGAACCGGAAATACTACCGGCCACCGGCAACGGATTTACTGTAACTACAGCCGTAGCCACAGCCATGCCGCAGCTACTGGTTACTGTGTAAGCAATTGTATCCGCGCCCGCGCCCACACCGGTGACTATGCCACCAATTACAACTGCGCTTGCATTACTGCTGCTCCATACGCCGCTGGCAGCGCCATCGGCCAGGGTAAGCGTCGAACCCGCACAAACACTGCCTGCACCGGATATAGTACCTGCCGAAATAGCCGGGCCAATGGTAAGTACCTTCTTAGCCGTAGTTGTTCCGCAGGCATTGGTAACCGAGTACATTATGGTATCTGTACCTGGTGTTAGCGCGTTCAGGAGCCCCCAGCCGGTAATGGTAGCCGCGGTATTAGATACGTTCCAAAGGCCGCCCGGGGCAACATCTGTATAAGTAAATGATGCACCTGCACACAAGGTCGCAAGCCCGGTTACGCTACCCGAATCAGGCAGCGGGCTCACGGTGATCACATGGCTGGCAACTGCATAGCCGCAACCCGTAGGGCTCAAAACTGAATAAGATATAGTATCAACACCAGCGCCCAGGCCCGTCACTACGCCCCCTGCAACAGTGGCCGAAGTATTGCTCATACCCCATGTACCAGATGGCGCAAGGTCTGTTAACGTAACCGAAGAACCCTGGCAAACCGTTGTGGCGCCTGTAATGGCTCCCGCGCTCAGGTAAGCGCCTATACTAATGGATTTCTTTGTGGTCATTGTACCACATGCATTGGTCACGGTATAGCTCACCGTGTCCGTTCCAGTAACAATGCCTGAGAATATACCCGTTCCGGTTACGGTACCGGAAGCATTGCTGCTGGCCCATGAGCCACCACTAATGGTATCCGTAAGCACGGTAAACGTTCCCGCACAAATAACTGATGGACCTACGATAACGCCGGCATTCGGAGACGCACTAACAGCAACCGTCACCGCCGCAACAGCTGTGCCGCAACCATTGGTTATTGAGTATTTAATGGAATCCCTGCCGGTACCTATACCCATCACCATCCCGGTTGACCCAACAGTAGCTATAGTATTATTGGTGCTCGACCAGGTACCGCCGGATAACGATGCCGTATATAACACCGGCGTACTTACACACAAGCTCGATGGCCCGGTAATCGTACCTGCAGTAGGTGATAAGTTAACAGTAACTGGCGCCGTTGTATAGCAACTCCCTATAGTATAAGTTATCGTAGCGGTGCCAAACCCAACGCCGGTAACCACGCCGCCGGTAACAGAGGCCGTCCCGCCAGCGCTGCTGCTCCAGGTACCTAGACCCACCCCATCTATAAATGTTCCCGTTGTGCCGGTGCATAGTTGCAGGCTCGCAGGTGAAAGGGCGGTAGGTGTAATGTTTACGGTAATAGGTTTTATTGCCGAACAACCCAATGAATTTGTATAGGATATATTCACCACGCCAGAAGTAACACCAACAACTGCACCCGATGAGGTGCCAACACTGGCTACAGCGCTGTTGCTACTCGTCCAGCTTCCGCCAAAATCAGGGTCGCCCAGCGTAATGCCACCGCCAACGCAGAAGTTGATGGAGCCTGCCGGGGTAACCGGAGATGGCGGCGCATTTACGGTCACCGTAGCAGAAGCCGAGCAGGTGCCGATAGTATATTTTATAGTGTCAATACCGTTTACCGCTCCAGTTACAGTTCCGCCAACCACCGAGGCATTCGCATTGGTGGTACTCCACGTACCGCCGCCTATCGCATCAGTCAGGAAGGTCTGGTTGCCTATACAGGCTATGGAGCTCGATGGAGAAATAGCAACAGGTGTGATACTCACGGTAATTGTCTTTGTCACAGAACAGCCCGATGAATTGGTATAGGAAATAACAGCAGGGCCCGATGAGATACCCCCAACTATGCCCGATACAGGGTCAACCGTTGCGGTTAATACTGCACCGCTGGTCCATGTACCTGCGGGGATCGTTGCATCAGACAATGTAGTTGTTGCACCAACACATACGCTTACTGCACCTGCTGGCGTAATAGCAAGCGGGGTCGCATTAACAGTAACCTTTGCAGTTGTTGTACACCCACCAATAGCGTAAGTGATGGTATCTATCCCCGATACGTTACCGGTAACGGTACCGCCTATAATAGAGGCATTTCCATTTGATGCGCTCCAGGTACCACCCGTTGTCGGGTCGGTCAAAGAAGTGGCAAGCCCCACACATACCGAAGCAGCGGCAGGCGATATGGGCGTAGGTGCAGGCAGCACATTCACCGTAGCCAAGCTGGAGCAAGAACCAACTGTATAAGAGATCACATCAACGCCAGCAGAGTTTCCGGTCACAGTACCGCCGACCACCGAAGCAAACGCGTTGAGGGAGCTCCAGGTACCACCTGCATCAGGATCAGTGAGCGGGGTAGTATTACCGGCACAAACTGACGCACTGGATGGTGAAATAGCCGATGGCGCAGCCAACACGGTTACCGTAATAGAGCTATTGCAGGAGCCAACGGTATAGGTTATTACCGCTGTTCCGGGCGACCCACCTGTTACAAGGCCGGCAGACCCCACAGTTGCAACGGTAAAGCTGCCACTGCTCCAGGTACCACCGCTCGTTGTATTGCTTAGCAAAGTCGTTGATCCCTGGCATACGGTTGGCGTACCTGTAATAGCAGGAACGCTTACAATATTAACCGTCTGCATTGCGGAAACATTGCCGCAGCCAAACGGAACGGTATAAGATATTGTTGCAATGCCTGTAGCGCCCGCACTTGTTACGATACCAGATGTACCAATTGTTGCGATGGCTGTTGCATTGCTTGTCCACGTACCACCAGTTGTAACATCAGACAAAGCAATAGGAGTTCCGCCCAGGCACATGCCCGTTGGCCCGATAATAGGCGCTACGAGCGGGTTAATTAAAGTGATCTTGCGCACCCGGTTATTATTCGCATCTGAAATATAAATATCTCCATTGCCGTATAAAGCAACACCCTGCGGAATTTTCAATTGGGCAGTGGTAGGTGCTATACCATCTCCGTTATAACCTGCAGAAGATCCGATCCCTGCAATCGTCGTAATGATACCTGCCGGATTCACTTTACGAACTACATCATTAGTATAGTCTCCGATGTACAGATCGAAAGCGGAGTCAACATATACCCCAACAGGATCGTATAACCGAGCGGCAAGTGCAGGGCCGTTGTCACCGGAGAAACCCGGATTCCCATTCCCCGCCACCGTTGTAATAATGCCAGACGTGCTTATTTTCCGGATGCGGTTGCTCCCAAAATCAGAAGTGTATAAGTTACCCAAAATGTCCGTAGCAAGGTCGCACGGGCCATTTATTCCGGCAGCTGTTGCAGGGCCATTATCACCGCTAAAAGTAGAGGATCCGGTTCCTGCAATGGTAGTTATAATACCAGTTCCCAGGTCTATCTTCCGGATACGATTGTTATTCCGGTCACAAAAAACAATATTTCCAGAGTAGTCGAATGCAATCCCCCAGGGATGATTCAACGTGGCCGTAGCCGCAGCACCGCCATCACCCGCCGACCCTACGGTACCCGTACCTGCAACAGTTTGAATGATCCCTGCCGGATTTATTACCCGGATCTTGTTGTCATTATAATCTGCAAAATACAGATTGCCGCCCGCATCAAAAACCAAGCTCGCAATGCCGGAAATCGCTGAGGCTGTAGCAGCCACGCCATCGGCGCCAAGACCAGGAAGTCCCGTTCCGGCATAAGTAGAAATAAGGCCGGTCACAGCGTCAACCTTGCGGATCCGGTAATTATTGTAATCGCCGAAGTATAGGTTGCCCGCTGCATCCATGGCAGTATGCGACGGAAGCGAAACTCCCGTAGAGGTAGCTGGTACACCATCGCTTACATATGTAGCAGTACCATTTCCCGCAACCGTAGTAATTATGGGTGTACCTACGGCTACATATGCTTTTGCAAGATAAGAGCCGCAACTATTGTTCACACTATAGGATATGAGTGCGTTCCCGGCAGATACACCGGTTACTACGCCAGAGCTGCTACCTACCGTTGCAACACCTATCGTAGTGCCGCTCCATACCCCGCCAGAGGTAGCATTTGTCAGCGTTATCGTATTGCCTGGGCAAACAGAAGACGGCCCCGTAATAGGGGCAATATACGCGGCAACAGGAGATATCTCTCTAACAACTTCAGAGGGTGCTTCCGCTATCAACATGTTCCCATTGTGATCAAATGTTATATCCTGTGGCCCGGAAGATCCTGCATAAACTGCAGGCCCACCATCACCATAATGGCCACCTCCCCCCACAACCCCCAAAATTGTACCCAAAAGACCGGTACTCTTGTATATTATACGCACCATCTCATTGGCATAATCGGCAAAACAAACATTGCCTGCCGGATCAATGGCAACACCATATGGAAAATTCAATTTGGCATTAGTAGCCGCCGTCCCATCAGGTGAGTACCCGGCGCCTGAGCCACTACCGGCTATTGTAGAAATAATACCATAGGGCGTAATTGACCGGATGCGGTTGTTGGCTGCATCTCCAAATATCAGGTTACCAGAACCATCGAAACGTAGATAGCTTGGTTGGGCTAGCTTAGCAGCGGTAGCGGGTATGCCATCCCCGTTATAACCCCCTGTTCCTGTTCCTGCATAAGTGGTTATAATACCTGTTGTAGCGTCCACCCGGCGGATACGGTTATTAATAGACTCGCTTACATACATATTCCCTGCAGCATCGAACGTAACGCCCCATGGCCCGTTCAATTGGGCAGCGGTAGCAGCTATATTGTCTCCATTATACCCCCCGCCAGAACCATTTCCAGCAACTGTGGTAATTATCCCGGTTGTCATATTTATTTTCCGTACCCTTTCATATGTGTCGTCACATACATAAAGATTCCCGCTTGCATCAAATGCCATCCCGATAGGCTTACCCATAAAGGCTGCGGTGGCAGGGCCGCCATCGCCAAAAATACCAATGGTGCCTGGCCCTGCAATGGTGGAAATGATCCCTGCCGGATTTACCTTACGGATGGTACCGCTTCCATAGTCTGATATATATATATTGCCAGCGGCATCTACGATCACACCCTCATCGCTGCTCATTTTAGCCGCAGTAGCCTGGCTGCCATCTCCTGTATTACCCGATGAGCCAGCGATACCTGCGATAGTCTTAACATAAGGGACACCTGCCGAAACCTCGTAGGTGGCAGCTGCAATACCACAACTATTAGTAAATGCATAAGAAATAGTGGTATAGCCCACGGTTACCCCGGTCACAACACCGCCAGTGCTTACTGTTGCCACAGCCGGGTTAGAGCTGCTCCACGTACCACTTGGTTGCGGATCAGATAAAGCAAGGGTACTGCAAAGATAGACCATGCTGGAAGGGCCTGAAATGATCCCGGTAGCTGGCAAAGGATTGACCGTTACAGGCTGTGTAACATAAAGTGACCCACAGCCATAATTCTCGGTATAAGTGATCGCGGTAGTTCCGCCGCCTACGCCATAGACCATGCCGGTCCCGGCATTTACCCCCGCAACAGTCATATCGTTGCTGGTCCATACACCGCCAGTTGACACATCGCCCAGCGCCATAGTAGCGCCCTGGCATAACGGCACGGTCAAGCCACCCGTTATAGGACCAATAGTAGTATTCACCGGCGCGATCTTGCGTATTCTGTCGCCGTTAAAATCGGATATATATAAATTTCCGGCGGCATCCATATTTACATACGGTACATTGTTCAGAAGAGCGTCCGTAGGATTTCCACCATCACCAGCGTAGCCCCCGGTTGGTGGTATCCCGGCGACGGTCGTTATGATCCCGGTAGCCATGTTTACTTTTCGCACTGCACTATTCAGCCGGTCCGCTATCAGCAGATTCCCCGCCGGATCGATAATAACCCCGGTGGGGCCATTTAGCGCTGCTTCTATTGCCGCCCCGCCATCGCCGCTGTAACTTGCAACCCCTGTACCGGCCACAGTGGTAATCATACCCGTAGTGGCATCGATCCTGCGTATGCGGTAATTATCCTGGTCGGCTATATACACATTACCTGCACCGTCAACTGCTATCCCGAAGGGATCCTTTACAGATGCCGACGTTGCTGGGATATTATCCCCGTTATACGTTCCAGTGCCAGTGCCAGCCAGGGTGCTCAGCACACCCGCAGTGCTCACTTTACGGACCATCTGGTTACCATCATCCGGGAAATAAACATTGCCCGCAGCATCAACAGAAACCGATGCCGGGTGGTATATCGGGGACGACGTCAGAGGAGGGGTACCATCTGGCGTGAATCCAGGGGATCCCGTCCCCATGAATGTAGAGATAATACCCGCTGAATTGATCTTACGAATAACGTGGTTAGCGTATTCTGCAATATAGATATTCCCGGAACCATCAATGGCAATGCCCGACGGCGCATTTATTCTTACCGCAGCGCTGGTAGAAGGTGAGCCATCACCAGCATACCCTGCAATGCCGTTTCCGGCAACCGTGGTAACTGCGCCGGTAGAAGCGCTTACTTTCTCTACCTGGTTATTATAATAATCACAAAAGTACATATTCCCCGCTGCGTCAAAAGCTACACCCGACGGGCCATGCATTTGTGAAGATGTAGCAGGAGACCCCGGGACTGCAAACCCGGCGGTGCCGGTACCTGCTATTGTATTGATGATTGGAGAGCCTACAGTTATATAGGCCTTCGTTTGAAAGGTGCCACAGCTATTGGTCATCGAATAAACTACAGTAACATTGCCGGGAGCAACGCCTGTAACCACACCGGAAGACGAAACAATGGCAATGCTGCCATCGCTGGTACCCCAGGTACCGCCGGCTGCACCATCAGTCAAAGTGATCGTAGAACCAACGCAAACAAATGATGGCCCCGCAATTGGCCCCACATAAGTTGCAACTGGCGATATCTTCCGTATGACGTTATTATTATAGTCGGCTATCAGCATATTGCCGCTCGGGTCAAATGCTATATCTACCGCATTATTCAGTCTTGCTGCGGTTGCCGGGCCGCCATCACCTATATAACCCGTTTGTCCCCCGGTACCCGCAAAGGTATTTATGGTGTCGGCCGCATTCACTATTCGGATAACATCATTACTGTAATCCGCCACATAAATATTACCGGCGCCATCGTAATTCACTCCACCGGGATATTGTATGAAAGCTGCGGTAGCAGGGCCGCCGTCACCGCCAAAGGAAGCGGTACCCGCGCCAATGATTGTGGAAACGTAACCAACCGAGTTTACCATCCTTATTTTCTGGTTGCCATTGTCTGTGATGATAAGATTCTGTGTAACAGGATCTATATGTACATAATTGGGATTATTAAATTTTGAAGCCGTGGCCGCTATACCGTCAATGCCAGTACCTGCTATGCCGGTACCCGCAACAGTGGTAATGATACCGGTAGTGGCACTCACCTTACGAACCTTGTTGTTTGTGGCATCGGCTATGTATAAATTACCAGCAGCATCGAATGCAATGCCACCGGGATGTTGTAATTGCGCAGCGCTTGCAGCAGAGCCGTCTCCCAGGCTACCCGGGGTGCCGGTGCCGGCAACCGTACTGATGAGGCCGGTTGTTGCATCAATTCTGCGGATACGGTTGCTGTTTACATCACCGATATAGATGTTGTTGGAAGCATCAAGGGCAACCTCAAAAGGCGCATCAAGTAAAGTCGCTGTTGCTGCTATACCATCGGCGCCAATACCCCCGCTGCCATTCCCGGCTATGTTGAAAATTATGCCCCCGGAGATCTTACGGACCAGATTGTTGCCATCATCGGCAAAATAGATATTTCCTGCGGCATCGGTAGTAATGCCGTGAGGGCCACGCAGTGTTGCTGAGGTTGCAGGGATGCCGGAACCGGAATAGCCTATAGCGCCCGTACCGGCTATTGTTGTAATAACGGGCGTACCCACAGATACACGGTGCAATGCAGAAGTTGTACCGCAACCCGCAACACTCGCTGTGTAGGAAATTGTAGCGTACCCAGTTGAGACCGCAGAAACGACACCACTTGTATTAACAGTAGCTACGCCGGCATTTGAACTGCTCCAGGTACCACCACCCAAGGCATCGGATAAATTGATGGTGTTGCAATTATATACAATACTCGGCCCTACTATTTTACCACCATCAAACTCTGTAATATTTACATGAATGGTAGTATAATCGGTAACAATACCATCGAAAATATACAGTTTGAAAGAATCAGCGCCATAGTAACCGCTATTAGGTATATAATACAAGCCTGCTGGTGTAAGCGGGCTGCCTGTAGAAGTGGTGTTATAGGTAAAATTGATGGTGCCATGTAGTGGCCCCGTTACTTGCCCCCAAGTCATTAGCTGCCCCGCGTCCACTTCATTAACGGCCAATAAAGAATTGATAGAAGTAGCCGTTGAGTTTTCACAAATGGTCATATTCTGTGAAGCTCCGTTGATGAAAGATGGTGGATTGTTCCCCTGCAATTTACGGATACGCTCGTTACTCCCATCCACAAATATTACATTGCCATTTATGTCCAATGCAATAGCATACGGAATATTTACTTTCGCTGAAACTGCAGATATTCCATCACCATTGTATCCCGCAGTACCCGTGCCTGCGATTGTATTAATAATACCGGTACTTGCAGTTATTAGCCGGACTTTATTGTTATAGCCAGCCGCTATGTAAACGTTTCCAGAGGCATCAACGTACGAACCGCCTGAATAGGATAACTCACAACTCGTTGCCGCAAAGCCGTCACCCGTTGCTCCGTTGATGCCATTGCCAGCGATGGTGTTGATAATGCCAGATGTATTAACCTTTCTAAGACGAAAATTTCCATTATCTGTAATATAAACATTGCCGGCAGCATCAGTAGAAACATAAGTTGGCAGATTTAGCTTAACAGCCGTTCCATTTGCCGGCGTTAAATCACCGCCAAAACCATTTACGCCGCTTCCGGCAAAAGTGGAGATAATCCCTGACGTTAAGTTAATCATCCTTACCCTATTATTGTTATCGTCACCGATATATAAATTGTTGGAAGGATCGATAGCAAGGCCATAAGGACCGTTAAGTGCAACAGATGAAGCAGTTGACGGGCCACCATCCCCACCATAAGTGGGAGATCCATTACCCGCAAGGGTAGTAATAATGCCAGACGTGTTTATTTTACGAACTCTATTATTGTTGAGATCAGATATATATACATTTCCTGCAGCATCAACAGCTACCCCCGCGGGATTATTTAGTTCACAAGTAGCAGCAGCACCACCATCGCCTAAAAAGCCTGGAGTACCATTGCCCGCAATTGTAGTGATAACGCCGGCTGTATTAATTTTCCTCACACGCTGGTTACCTGCATCGCATATATATATATTTCCAACGGCATCAACACACATATTGTTTGGAGTACTTAATTCACAAGTCGCACCATTTGCGGGCCCACCATCCCCACCAAATCCCACAGTTCCATTTCCGGCAATCGTAGTAATAAACTGAGTCTGTGCACGGCTATGCAGTGAAGAACAAACAAGAATGCAGCAACTCAACAAAAGGTATAGGCTCTTTTTCATAAGCTATTAATGTTATAATAAAAATATAACCCTAAAAATAGCATATTTTTTCGCATAATTGTCGCATAATTATTTTATTACTTTTTAAGAGTATCCATCTTTAATTCAGTGTTAATAAAATAAGTAGCTCCACGTCCCATTCAATCCGCATGGTCCCCCAATTTTCTTTTCCCCATTACATGCAACTTTCAGCTAAATTTGCACCATGGCTTCCCCAAATAAAAAACCGATGCTACTGCCTGCGCTCTTCACCATGAAATGCCCAAGCTGCAGAAAGTCATCGGTATTTCTCAATAAAAGTATTTTCCCATTAGGTAAATGCCTTGCCCTGAAAGATGAGTGTGAAGTTTGCGGTGAAAAACTAAAATCGGAGAGCAATAATGGCGGCGGCATCAACTATGCCCTTACAATGATGCTTTTTTTCCTCAACCTGCTATGGTACTGGCCCATCTTCGGCCTTTCTTACAAAGACAACAGCGTATTTTACTACTTAGCCACCAGCACTGTGGTCGTTGTATTATTACAACCCTACCTCATGCGGCTGTCTCGTATGCTATACCTCTATCTTTACATAGGTTTTGGCCATTCCCGCCGTGTAAGCGTTGAAGATTAGACGCAAAAAAAGCGAAGGCATACGGCCTCCGCTATAGTTTTCATAAGGATAGGTAAATAAGTCTAAGTTATCGACCCGGTAAGATGA
>Ga0206969_1086_pt1 | contig 26206 bp, 19 predicted proteins | sample Alteio_BWOrgHeat_87_FD_153256 | JGI IMG/M metagenome (GOLD analysis project Ga0206969, IMG submission 153256) | Enriched cells from forest soil in Barre Woods Harvard Forest LTER site, Petersham, Massachusetts, United States -... | ecosystem: Environmental > Terrestrial > Soil > Temperate forest >... | reverse complement strand
GGGCTTACGGAGAAAGGGCTTGTTGCCGCTATAAAGGAATTGCGGAAAGGAAGCACAGTAAACTCACAGACATCGGACCAGCAATACAACTCGCTGCAACGCTATGCCAAGAACCTGAACGAGCTGGCCCGCAACGGCAAACTTGACCCGGTAATAGGCCGTGACGAAGAGATAAGGCGCACGCTGCACATCCTCTCCCGCAGGTCTAAGAACAACCCTATCCTGGTGGGTGAACCGGGAGTGGGTAAGACTGCTATAGTGGAAGGATTGGCGCACCGGATCATAAATGGTGATGTGCCGGAAAACCTGAAATCGAAGATCATATTCGCGCTGGACATGGGTGCGCTTATGGCTGGGGCAAAGTATAGGGGTGAATTTGAAGAAAGGCTGAAATCTGTAATTAAGGAAGTAGCGGAAAGCGATGGCGCAGTGATACTGTTCATAGATGAGATACACACGCTGATCGGCGCTGGCGCAATGGAAGGCGCTATGGATGCGGCAAACATACTGAAACCTGCCCTAGCGCGCGGCGAACTGCGTGCTATAGGCGCAACTACGCTCAATGAATACCAGAAATACTTTGAGAAAGATAAGGCGCTGGAAAGGCGTTTCCAGAAAGTGTTTGTGGATGAGCCGACCCCGGAAGATGCAATATCTATTCTGCGTGGCCTAAAAGACCGGTATGAAAGCCACCACCAGGTGCGCATAAAAGACGAAGCGATAATAGCCGCAGTGGAGTTATCGCACAGGTATATCACAGACCGTTTCCTGCCAGATAAGGCGATAGACCTGATAGACGAGAGCGCAGCAAAACTAAAGCTGGAGCTCAACTCCATGCCCGAGGCGCTTATTTTCTACAAAGGGTATGTTTACATTGTTCTTTTTGAGCAAGTAAGATATGGGGCCATCGCTGTCGTTTAACAACGCCTGTAGTAAATGCGCCGTTTCTATACTTGGGCTCTGATCGCTAAAGGCCAGTTGCTGTGCCTGCTGCACTATTTCCTGGGCCTTGATCGTAAAGTTGTTTAAGTTCATAATTATGGGGGATTCTAGTCTTTGTTATTACTTGCATAAAAAGCGTTCCAAAGTAATTATCCTGAAATTATGGCATCTGAAACTAACTGTAACAGACATTGTTGCGTGAAATCCCCGCAACGACTGTAGATTCGGCAGATTTGTTAACGGACCCCATGCATTATTGTATCGTTGATTTGAATAGCTATATTTGTCACGGTATTCTAATTTATTTAAAGAAAAACGGCGATATTATAAATAATCATTTTAATTAATTACTTTTATTGTCAACCCACAAACACACTATTATGAACTATTTTAAGGAGTTTATTATTATCGACGATGATGCTATTAATAACAAACTTTGCCGCAAGGTTATTGAGAAAACATATCCCGATAAGGAGATAGCGGATTTTCTCGACCCGCAGGAAGGATTTGACTACATAGTATCGCAATATTCCAGGAATGGCGATAACGACATGGGCATACTGCTGTTAGACATCAACATGCCGGAAATAGACGCATGGAAATTCCTTGAACTATTCGAGGATTTAGATGCAAAGATCAAAAAGAAAATAAAGATACATATCCTATCTTCATCTGTGAATAAGGAAGATATGGTGCGCGCCCAGTCCAACAAAAATGTGGAATACTACCTCATAAAACCGCTTACACGGGAATCCATCAGGCTCATAGTGCATGTACTGGGGAAAAGGCTGGGGCTGGTGAATAACTAAGCAACTCTATGCTTAAAGTAGGCATTACAGGGGGCATTGGCTCCGGGAAATCAGTGGTATGCCAGGTATTCAGCGCCCTGGGCATACCCGTGTTCAATCCCGATAACGCAGCCCGATACATGATGGAAAACGACATGGGCCTCCTGCACTCCATAACCCAATTGTTTGGCGCCGGCATCTGCACAGACGGTAAGCCCGACCGCGCAAAAATTGCCGCCATTGTATTTAACGACCCTGAAAAGCTGCAAAGCCTGAACAACCTGGTACACCCGGCTACCATAAGCTATGCCAGGGAATGGATAGAAAAGCAAACCGCCCCATACATTATCAAAGAAGCGGCAATACTTTTCGAGAGCGGCAGCTACAAAGACCTGGATGTAATAATTGGCGTATATGCCCCAAAAGAGCTACGGATACAACGCGCCATGCAGCGCAGCGGCCTTTCCCGCGAACAAGCGCTTGCCATAATAGCCCGCCAGATGGACGAAGATGAAAAAATGCAGCGCTGCGACCACGTCATCATCAACGATGACCTCACGCCCGTGCTGCCCCGGGTGCTGGAATTGCATGGGTTGTTTATGGGTAAATAACCTCACAACTCGCAACCTTCATAGCACTCAACTCGCGTCATTGCGAGGAACAGCCTGTCCCGATTATTTCGGGAAAGCAACCTCACGCAACAAGAGCAAAACCACTCAACTCGCGACCTTCATAACGCTCAACTCGCGTCATTGCGAGGAACAGCCTGTCCCGATTATTTCGGGAAAGCAACCTCACAAACCAAGAGCAAAACCTCTCAACTCGCGACCTTCATAACACTCAACTCGCGTCATTGCGAGGAACAGCCTGTCCCGATTATTTCGGGAAAGCAACCTCACAAACCAAGAGCAAAACCACTCAACTCGCGTCATTGCGACCGCGTGCCGCCTTAGCTTTAGCGGTGGCGCAGAAACACCCTGTCCCGATTATTTCGGGACAGCGACCTCACAAAATACAGAGCAACACACGCAAACATCTTTAAACGCCCGCCCCATATAACTCATCCCACAAGTCCACGCACCGGGGATTAATACTTCGTATCAACTCATCTTTTTGTTTCCTGCTGCCGCCCTTTATCCTTTTTTCTTCTGCTATCGCCTCCTCGATACTGCCGAAAAAACAATAATATACAAGCATTACGCAGTTATATTTTCCTGAAAAGCTATCCGGGTAATATTTATTTCTATGCTTCCATACCCTATCATAAAGATCCGATGTCACACCTACATAAACTGTTGTCTTGTTTGGAGACGACATTATATATACATAACCGCCCTTTTGCATAAATTTCCCGTTTTAGCCGTGTGAAAATAGTAAAAAGGTGCTTTCGATGTTGGTTTCTTGCGTTACTTGACGCTGCTGTGTGAGGTTGCTTCGTTCCTCGCAATGACGCGAGTTGTGTGGTTTTTTGCTCTTGCTGTTTGAGGTTGCTTTCCGGAAATAATCGGGACAGGCTGTTCCTCGCAATGACGCGAGTTGTGTGGTTTTACTCTTGCTGTGTGAGGTTGCTTTCCCGAAATAATCGGGACAGGCTGTTCCTGCGCCACCGCTAAAGCTAAGGCGGCACGCGGTCGCAATGACGCGAGTTTGCTTGTTACATCCACTCATATTAAAAGCAACTAAAAAAAATATTTGCAAACACTAAATGTTTTAACCCTTTTTTCACTATTTTTACGATATATAATATAAGACCGTTAAATAATAGCGCAGAAAGTGTGCCATTATTTAACCGTATTGTATTATGCCCATTATTTAAGCACCAACTTTTTTTAAAAAGAAACGATTTTTAAAAACGACCGTATGAGAAAAATCTATTTACTGCTTATCCTTATCAGCCTCGGTTTCTCAGGCTTCTCACAGACCGCCGCAACTTATATATTTTCCAGAAGCACGGCTCCCTTTGTTAGTATTGTCGGGCAGTCGGCGACTGTTCCAATATTTAGTGCGGCCTCCTGTTCGGCCTCTCCTGCTGGCTCATATACAGCCAGCATGTGTACAGATGACGGCATAACAAGCGGTCTGCCTATAGGCTTCACGTTTAATTTTTGTGGTACTAATTATACGACATTCCAGGGACAAGCAAATGGTTTTATGGGTCTAGGCCTTACCAATTACTTAAATGGGAATGTTGGTCCCAGTTATCTTACGGTTGGGAACGGATATTTGATGGCTTTTTTCGGTGATTTATGGGGTACCTGCGACACAGCATACTATCTAACTACAGGAACTCCGGGAAGTAGGGTGCTTACGTTAGAATATAAAAATTGGAATACATATAATAACGGCTCAATACCATCCAGTCCCCCAAATTCCGGATTGAATTTCCAGATAAAATTAATCGAGGGTACTAATCAGATACAATTTTGCTACGGTACTTATTTAATAGATCCATTACCAACAGGTCCTGCTGCTATAGGTATTGCCAATACAAGCAGTGATTATCAAACCCTTCCATCAACCACCGCTACTACCACAACAACTTCATTTACTACCAATCTAGATATACCAGCCAATGGTACCGTTTTACAATGGTGCCCACCTACCCCAGCAATTGGTGGAGGTACGGCTGCTGTTTGTGCAGGTGCAACCATCAACCTGACAGATGCATTAGCCGGCGGTACATGGGGCAGCAGCAATTCAGCAGTAGCAACAATAAGCACTTCCGGGGTAGTTACTACTATATCAGGGGGTACGTCAACGATCACTTATACCGCTGGATGTGGAACGCCTGTTACTAAAGTAATTACAGTAAATGCCCTGCCTCCGGTTCCAAACCCAAGCTTGCCTATTAACCCTTGCGCTTCCACTACCCTCACAGATGCCGCAGGTACAGGTACATGGATAAGTGGCGCTACTGGCATAGCTACCGTTGTTTCAGGCACCGGGGTTGTTACCGGCGTTGCAGCAGGTTCTGCGCCCATTACGTTCACCCAAACCAGCACGGGTTGTACCAGTGTTACCAGCGTATCTGTTAATCCTTATCCGGCTATTACCGGCACTGCGAGTTTGTGCGCGGGCACCACCACTACCCTTTCCAATCCTGTTTCAGGTGGCCTCTGGAGCAGTCAGACAGCAAGCCAAGCCACCGTGGGTAGCACTACTGGCATAGTAAGCGGCCTCAATGCAGGCACGCCTAACATAACTTATACACAGGGCACTTGCTTTGTAATTAAGCAGCTAACAGTAAATACACAGCCTGCAGCCATCGGCGGCGGCGCATCATCTATTTGCCAGTTGGCCACCACCACCTTTACCGATGTTAACGGCGGCGGTGTGTGGACGAGCGGCAATACCGCAATAGCCACTATCGGTTCCACAGGCACGGTTACCGGGGTTTCCGGTGGTACTGCGCCCATTACTTATACATTAGCAGGCAACTGTTTTGTGGCTACTTCCATTGGCATAAACGGCGTTGCCCCCATAGTGGGTGCTACGAGTTTTTGCGCGGGTTCCACTTCTTCTTTGACCAATGCCACCACACCCGGCACCTGGAGCAGCAGCAACCCTACTGTCGCATCTATAGGCACTACTTCCGGTGTGCTTACCGGGCTTACCAATGGCACTACCAATATCACTTATACAGCTACCACCACAGGTTGTAAAGCAGCGGCAGTAGCATCAGTTAGCGGCTCTCCAAATGTCTATTCCATGACGGGCGGCGGCACTTATTGCTCCGGCACTGGTGGCCTGCATATCGGCTTAAACAGTTCAGATTTCAACGTTGGCTACCAGCTCCTAAAGGGAACTACGCCAGTTGGCTCCCCGGTTATCAGCACCAGCGCGGGTTCCACTATAGACTTCGGTCCCATAATTGGCGCAGGCACTTATACTGTGGTTGGTAACTACGGTTCAGGCTGCGCCACCACCATGGCCGGCAGCGAAACAATTGTTGTAAACGCCCTGCCGATATCATTTGCTATAACGGGCGGCGGCAACTATTGCCTTGGCGGCACAGGCGTTCACGTTGGCCTCAGCAGTTCTACCCCAGGTATCACTTACCAATTGTTCAATGGCACCAGCCCTATTGGCGGCACAGTTCTCGGCACCAGCTTCCCTATTGATTTTGGGTTGGTTACTATCTCCACCACCACGGCTACGCTGAATGTTGTAGCTACAAATGCTACCACAGGCTGCACCAACAATATGGCCGGCAGCGCCATTATAGGCGTCAATGCCCTGCCCACCGTATTTGCAGTAACCGGCGGCGGCGGCTATTGCCTCGGCGGCACAGGGGTGCATGTAGGCACAAACGGATCGGTTGCGGGTACTAATTACCAGTTATATAACGGCACCGTGCCAATAGGGTCAGCATTGACCGGCACCGGTTCCCCACTCGATTTTGGTTTGACTGCTTCTTCATCAGGCGCGTCCACATTTACAGTTATTGCCACAGCGACGGGCACAGGCTGTTCGGCCAGCATGTCTGGCACAGCAGTAGTTACAGTCAATCCGCTGCCCACTGCATATACAGTTACGGGCGGCGGCGCTTATTGCTCCGGCGGCACAGGCGTTACCATTGGCCTCAACAGTTCTGCCTCCGGCGTAAACTACCAGTTATTCAACGGGTCTTCCGCTGTTGGTTCAGCGCTTCCGGGTACCGGCGTAGCGCTTAGCTTTGGTCCAATCACTGCTCCAGGCTCTTATACTATACAGGCTACCAATACAAGCACAGACTGCATTGCAAATATGTCTGGCGGCGCTTCCATCTCGCTCAATCCACTGCCCTCTTCCTTCACTGTTACTGGCGGCGGCCCATATTGCTTCGGCGGTAGCGGTGTAAACGTGGGATTAAGCGGTTCGGTTTCCGGCGCTACTTATCAGTTATATAACTACAGCACCCTGATTGGCGCTGCAAGCGGCACTGGCGCACCTATTAATTTCGGGCTGCAAACTGCATTAGGTGCTTATACTGTTGTTGCTACAAACCCTGCCGCAACCGGCGGTTGCACCGGCAATATGTCGGGCAGCGTTACCGTAACTATCAATCCGCTCCCTACTGCATTTAATATTACCGGTGGCGGCGCTTATTGTGCAGGTGGCGCAGGCAGCCCAGTAGGCCTCAGCGGCTCCACAACCGGCATCAAATACCAGTTGTTCAACGGTACCGCGGTAGTTGGTTCGCCCGTATCTGGCACTAACGCAGCATTCAGCTTCGGCTCAGAAACTGCCGCAGGCGCATACTCCGTGGTTGCTACCAATACCACCACCGGCTGCACCAACAATATGACCGGCAGCGCTATAGTAAGCGTTACCCCACTACCCACCCCTTATGCTATGACCGGTGGCGGCGCATATTGTGCCGGCGGCGCCGGGCTTCATATCGGCCTGGCAGCTTCAGGTCCTACTGTCACTTATTCACTCAATAGCAGCGGCACATCAGTTGCTTCATTACCGGGTACAGGTGGCGCGTTAGACTTTGGCGCAATAACAGTGGCCGGTACCTACAAGGTTTCAGCGGTTGACGGCGTTTCGGGCTGCACAAATAACATGTCGGGCAGTGCGGTCATTACCATTACATCATTACCAACACAGTTTACTGCGTCCGTTGCAAATGGCGGTAATTATTGTGCAGGCGGCTCCGGGCAGGTCATCAGCCTTGCAGGTTCTGTGATTGGGGTTAATTACCAGTTATTCAATGGCACTACCGCAATTGGCAGTTCCTTACCTGGAACTGGCTTTGGCCTTAATTTCGGTAGCCAGACTGCGGCAGGTACTTATACAATAGTTGCCACAAGTTCCGTAACCGGTTGCACCAGCACCATGATCGGCAGCCCGGCTATCACCATTATTCCATTGCCAGCCGTATATGCTGTAACTGGCGGTGGTGTTAATTGTGTTGGCGGCGCAGGTGCTATGGTTGGTCTCAGTGGTTCAGCTTCTGGCGTCAATTACCAGTTATTTACAGGTGGTACCCCCGGCGCTATTATGGCCGGCACGGGTTCGGCGCTTAGTTTTGGGTTAGAAGCTACAGCAGGAACTTATACAGTGGTAGCTACTAATCCACTCGCATCCTGCAGCAGCAGTATGTCTGGCTCAGCAACTATCACTACACTTACGTCTGCCCTACCTGCCCTTTACCCTGTAACCGGCGGAGGCAGCTATTGTGCAGGCGGTGCAGGCATTCATGTTGGTCTTTTGAGTTCAGCGATAGGTTTTACATATCAGTTACTTAATGGAACGGCACTTGTTGGCGCACCACTGTCGGGCACGGCTGCCGCCCTTGATTTCGGCGCTCAGACAGCAAATGGCACATACACTGTTGTGGCCACAAATGTTTCCACCGGCTGTAACAGGGTGATGACAGGTTCTGCAATCGTTTCTGTAAATGCATTGCCTTCAACGCATACAGTAACCGGCGGCGGCAATTATTGCGCTTCTGGCCCGGGTCTTGCTATCGGGCTCAACGGCTCCGACGTTGGCGTTAATTACCAGTTGTACCAGGGTACAACGCCACTTGGCAGCGCAGTACCAGGTACGGGTGCTGGTTTTAACTTCGGCACTTACACAGCCACGGGTACTTACACAATAGTTGCCAGCAATACCACAAATATATGCACCAACAATATGACCGGCAGCGCAACGATAGGCACTTATCCCCTACCCGTTGTATATAATGCTACCGGTGGCGGCAACTATTGCACCGGCGCAGCAGGCGTACATATAGGGTTAAGCAATTCCAATATGGGCATCAACTACCAATTGTATAATTATGACACCATACCGGTAGGCACTCCTTTCACCGGCACAGGCGTTGCAATAGATTTCGGCTTGCAGACACTTGCCGGTCCTTACCTGATAGTAGCTACCGATGCTACCACCAGTTGCTCGAATGACATGACAGGTACGCCAAATGTGGTGATGCTTTCTCTGCCTTCGGCACATACTGTTACCGGCGGCGGCGGCTATTGCATCGGCGGAACCGGTGTTGTTATCGGGCTTAACGGCTCCGACCCAAGCACAAACTACCAGTTGTTCAACGGTCTTACTATAACAGGCAGCCCGGTACATGGTACCGGCTCTGCCATTAGCTTTGGTCATCAGCTTGCCGCTGGCACTTACAGCGTTCTTGCCACAAATACGGCTACCACCTGCGCAGCATCAATGCCAGATAGTGTGTCGGTTGCCATCAATATGTTGCCAACAGCTTACGCAGTTTCCGGCAGCGGCAACTATTGCTCTGGTGGCGCTGGTCTCGCAGTATCCTTAAGCCTGTCAGATCCTGGTATCCTTTACCAGCTATATGACGGTACCACCGCTGTTGACAGCGCAGTGACCGGCACGGGGTCTATGATCGTATTTGAAAACCAGACGGTAGCAGGCACTTACACTGTTGTTGCAAGAAACAGCGGTTCTACCTGTACAAACAACATGACCGGCTCTGCGGTGATAGTTGTAAATCCTTTACCTACTGCGTATATCCTTTCTGGTGGCGGCAATTATTGCGCCAATACAGCAGGGCCGCATATAATATTGAGCGGGTCTAATACCGGCAATAAATACCAATTGTATAAAGACAGCGTAGCTGTGGGCGGCGCGATACTGGGTACTGGTTTGCCACTCAATTTTGGTAGCCAGGCTGCAGCAGGCAATTATACGGTAATTGCCTTGCACGCTGCCACAGGCTGCACAAACTACATGAATGGCAACATCCCCGTTGCTATTAACCCACTTCCGGGAAGATATTCAATCGCGGGCCTCGGCAGCAACTATTGCGCTGGCGGCGTTGGGATAGATATATTGTTAAGCGGCTCTGATGCAGGTATCAATTACCAGTTATATGCTGGCTCTACATTAGTAGGCAGCGCAATGCCAGGTACTGGTACCCTTATAGATTTCGGGTTCAAGACAGTAGCGGGTAATTATTCTATAAATGCAATGAACACAGCCACCGGTTGTGTGGACACTATGAATGGCATTACTTCTATTACCATCAATGCGCAACCAACAGTATATTCTGTAACTGGCGGCGGCAGTTTCTGTAGCGGCGGTACGGGTGTAAATATTGGCCTGAGTAATTCTACAACTGGCATCGCATACCAACTAACAAATAGTTCCGGCCCCGTAGGTGCGGCAGTTACCGGTACAGGTGCGGCAATAACTTTTGGCGCACAAACTGCTGGCGGGTCTTATACTGTTGTAGCTACAAATCCGGCTACTACCTGTACCGATAATATGTCTGGTTCAGCTATCGTGGCCGTCAACGCCTCGCCTATAGCCTACCCGCTTACAGGCGGTGGTAGCTATTGTGCGTCCGGCGCAGGTGTTCCTGTGGGCGTATCTACTTCATCAGTAGGCTACACCTACCAGTTAATGAACGGAACAACTTTGGTTGGCAGTCCTGTTGCAGGCACAGGCAGCGCTATTGGTTTCGGGCTGCAAACCGGCGCAGGAACTTATACTGTAATGGCTACCAGCACTTCCACAGCTTGCTCCGGCAGCATGGGTAGCAGCGTCAATATTACCATTACCCCATTACCTGCCACGCATACCGTAACCGGTGGTGGCAATTATTGCCCAGGTGGTTCTGGCGTCATTATAGGTGTTGCAAGTACCAATGCCGGTGTTTCTTACCAGTTATATAATGGCACAGCTCCTGCCGGAGGTTCTATATTGGGTTCTGGCCCGGCCATTAGCTTTCCGTTGGTTACTGCTACCGGTAGCTATACCGTAGTAGCTACAGACGGCGTAACCGGCTGCACAAACACCATGTCGGGTAGCGCAGTTGTAAATATCAGCGCTGCACCTGCTGCGTTTACAGTTACCGGCGGCGGCAACTTTTGTGTTGGCAGTGCCGGTGTCGATATTGGATTGAGCGGTTCGAGCGCAACTGTTAATTATACTATTTATAATGGCACATCAGCGGTTGTTACTATAGCTGGCACCGGCAGCCCTCTTGATCTTGGGTTGCATGCCGGCGGCACTTATACGGTTAAAGGAACAGATGCAACAACAGGTTGCACTACAACAATGACCGGCTCCGTTACTAATACCCCCATCCCTTCGGTGGTGCCTTCTGTTGTCCTTTCTGCTACCCACGGCGATACACTCTGCTCTGGCGTAGTGGCAACATTCAACGCTGCTCCATCTAACGGTGGCACGGCGCCTACCTACTTCTGGATGGTAAACGGGGTTTCTGTAGGTTCGGCTTCCTCTTACAGCTACACACCTTCAAACGGGGATATTATTTCTGTAACGCTTACCAGCAGCGCCGCATGTGCTTCGCCGCTTTCTGCAACAGCACACACCGCCCTCACAGTATTTACTTCAGAAATGCCTGCTGTCAATGTATCGGCTAATCCTGGTGTTGATGTATGCCAGGGAACGATGGTAACCTATACCGCAACACCCACAAACGGCGGTTCTGCACCAATGTATTCGTGGGTAATAGGTGGCGCCGGCGGTTTCCTTACATCATCTTCAACCTACAGCTTCGTACCTGTAAATGGAGAAACTGTTTCGGCACAAATGGTAAGCAGCTACCAGTGCAGCCTCGCAGCCAGCGTTTCCAGTAACGTGATAACCATGGAAGTTGATTCTGCGCAGGTACCCGTAGTTACTATCACCGCATCACCAAGCGCACATATAGCCCCTGGCGAAATAGTTGAATTGACCGCTACGGCCACACATGCAGGCCCATCGCCAAGCTACCAATGGTACGTGAATGGGATCCTTGTTACCGGCGCTACAACGCCAATGTTCGTGAAAGGCAACTATAGCAACTTAGACTCGGTGACCTGCACAGTGTTAAGCAGTGGCCCATGTCCTGACTTATCTGGGTTCAACTCTGTAATCATCTATGTTCGCAACGTGGGCGTGCAGCAACTGTCTGCAAACTCTGGCAATATAACGCTGGTGCCAAATCCTAACAAGGGAGCATTTGTAGTAAAAGGCTCACTGGGCACGACAACAGATAACGATGTGACCATAGAAGTAACAGACATGCTGGGTCACGTGGTTTACAACAATAAAGTTACCGCTACTAACGGCGTATTGAATGAACAAATACAACTGAATGGCAATCTCGCAAATGGAATGTATTTGCTGAACCTTCGCACCGGCTCAGAAAATATAATGTTCCATTTAGTGATAGAGCAATAGTATTGTCGTGATTCCAATCTTTTAATAGCCCCGGAGATCGGGGCTATTTTTTTGTTTGCTGGCATCCGGAATTGCCGCAAAAGATTTTTCTAAAAATCACCCATATGGTTGACTTCATGATTTTAACTTACTATCTTTACCCATGTAGTTTTGTATATAGTATTGTGGAATTACCATCTTGGCAATATTTTTATACTATTGTTTTTTCGGCTTTAGTTAGTAAATTATAAACTTGTTTATGACAAATATTAAAGTAGGCATAGTAGAGGATGAAATGGTTGTTTCCGAAAGCATTGCAGAAACACTACGCCAACTTGGGTACACTCCTACAGAAGCGGCTGCCAGCTATACCGAAGCCATGAAAATGGTGGAGCGCGACTGCCCCGACATCCTGCTTATTGACATACAACTTAGTGGTAAAAAAGACGGAATAGATGTAGCACAAGTAATCAGCGACGAATATAACCTGCCATTTATTTTCCTTACTGCCAATGCCGATCCTATTACAGTGGACAGGGCTAAAACACTGCGCCCCCCGGCATATCTTGTAAAGCCATTTAATAAAGAAGACCTGTACACCTCAATAGAGATATGCCTCAGTAATTTTGCAGCTGCGCATGGAAAAGGTACACTTCCGGAGAAAGACAATTACATAATCAGGGAAAGCCTTTTCATAAAACAAGGTCATTCTTTCCAGAAGGTGAAGATAGAAGACATAATGTACCTGGAAAGCGACAATGTCTATATCTATGTGCATACACCACAAAGTAAATTCTTAGTAAGAAATTCTATCCGCAATTATGTGGACCTTTTAGGGCCAAAACATTTCTACAGGATACACAGAAGCTATGCGGTGAACATAAATCACATTGAGACCATCAATTCCGACAGCCTGTTTGTATATGGCCGCGAACTCCCGATAGGAAAGGCATACCGCGATGACCTGCTCCGTATCCTAAGGCTGGGGTAATGACCGCTTTTTCGATTCCTTACATTTTTACTTCCCTTAACTAGATCTGCGGACTTAATCCCGCCGTTAGAAAGCTGTACTTTTCGCTGTGGCGGCGTGACCTCTTTTTGCGCCCGCTCAAATACTACAATTACATCCTGCGTAAATCAACGACATCACAAAAGCGCTTCTTCCCAACACAGGGACGCATTTTCACAACATTTGTATTTCTATCGTTTGGATACTGGATAGTTTAGCAGTACAAATATAAAATAATTGAAAAAGTTACACTATCCACTTGAAAGCTTATCTGGTTTAACCACGATAACAAACCCCGGCTATGGTATCTACGGCGCGGCTGGCGGGCTACCACGAGCAGGTGGCATCTATGCAAAACCTACTGAAGAAAAATACCAGCTATAAAATACCAGGCACCACGAAATCTTTTGATAATTAGAAATTCATTTATGTACTTCAAATAATAATTTTATGACAGAGCAACAATTTATACTGATTCTGCTGGTGTTCAGGATCGTTGCAACAATAATATGCGTTAACCGCGCAAAGGAATTACACCGCAGCCATACCGTATGGGGCATATTCGGCTTCATTTTCCCGCTTATAGCGCTGATCACAGTTTACTGCATGAAGCAAAAGATAATGTTCCCATATTCAAAGCGCAGGGTAAATTAACCTTCGTTCGATGAAAATTAAACGGGTAATTATTCGGTCTGCACCGCTTTTAGCGCGTAAGGCCGCATAACGTTGAATGGCAGGTAAACTAAACCAGGGAATATGAAGATCATCTCAATAAAAATAGCTTCAACAGTTGTAGCGCTGATAATTTCAACCATTATAGTGTACGCGCTTTCTTTTGCAGGCCACTCCACTAAGGGCCACATAGAAAATGCTATGGCTTATACCGGCGATATGGTGCAGCAGATAGAGCAAAAACTGATAGTGGAGAATAGGAGTGAAAAACGAAAAGATAAACTGACTTGGCTGGCTCCTTATATGGAGCGCAAAAAAAGACTGGATCAGCCCGGCCGCATTTTGCTCGGCGCTTTCGACAATGAAATGAAATCGAGCTTTGAGAGCATAGTGAGCCTTGAAGACTCGCTTAAAACAACCTTTCCGCTGGTAAGCATATATACGGCATGGGGTAGCAAGCCTGAAGAGAAATTCCCTGCCGATGAAGTAAGGAACATCGTAGGGCTGGGGTCTATACCTGTGATCACATGGGAGCCCTGGCTCAATGACTTCAACGAAGAGCAATATATAGGCGGCCACAAACCCGAAGACCCTAATAAAAACGGACTGAAGGACGTTGCCGCCGGCATGTATGACAATTACATAATGCAATGGGCCACGGCTGCGGGCAAGGTAAACGGCCCCATTTTTCTGCGTTTCGGGCATGAAATGAACGATGGTTACCGCTACCCCTGGGGCCCACAAAACAATGCCCCACAGGACTTCATAGCCGCCTGGAGGCACGTGCATGAGGTGTTTGAAAAGCAAGGCGTGAAAAACATTACCTGGATCTGGAGCCCCCACCCTGCCTATGACTTCAAGGACTTTTACCCCGGCGACGCCTTTGTGGACTATGTGGGCGTAGGTATCCTAAATTATGGGTCTGTGGCATCATGGAGCAAGTGGTGGCCATTTAAAGACATTTTTGGCAAGTATTACCCGCAGATCGCCGCCTATAATAAGCCGATAATGATCACGGAACTGGGTACTTTGGGAGTGGGTGGAAGCCGGGCAAAATGGTATGCCGATGCGCTAGATAGCCTGCCACAGCGCTACCCGCTGGTAAAGTCTATTGTGTTCTTCCATTTCTCGCAAGACAACACCACCACCCAGCAAACACTGGACTGGTACTTCAAGAACGACCATGCGGTGACCAACACTATTGTTACAGAGGTGAATAAATGGAAGTGACCATCATATCCCGGCAAAAGGCGGTGTCATGGCGCCTATTATTGCTGCATCTATCATGCTGGTTTTCTTAGCCTTCTTTGTCTTTATAGCCTTGTGGGCCGCTGCGTGTTTCTTATCTGCTGTTTTCTTTGTCTTTTCCATGTTGCTCATTCTTACTGTATAGAAATGGTGTTACCCGTGTTTAAAATACTGGATCTCCTGTTCATGCTTCTTTGCATCCTCCAGCGAATCGAAAGTGCCCAGATTCCTGCGCTGATTGGTTTTAGGGTTCTTCTTTATAGAGTATATCCTGTACTTCCCCGATTTCATTTTGCGTATCATTTTATTGATATTTGTTTAGACAATGTCAGTAAAACCATGCCGGAAGATATTTGAATAATAGATCAACAGAATAGGCTCCGACAAAGGGCTCACGGCGGAAGACAGTTAACTCCGTTGAAGGTGATAAAACGATTGATGATTGCTGAATAGAACCCCAAACTCTTCCATTGCCGCTCAGGGACAGGCTAGACTGGAGCTTAATAATATCTGTAAGGTTTGGACAACAATCATTTTGTAGTTTTATTGTCATAATTGATTTTAGTTATCTGGCTATTGTGGCTATGAATAGGAAGTTGCGTTAACTTTGTACCTTAAATAACCGGAAACATGTATCCTGAACAATTAGTTGCCCCAATGAAGGCCGAGCTTACCAGCCACGGTTTTCAAGAACTTCTTTCGCCCACAGATGTGGACCAGACCTTGAAGCAACAAGGCACTACTTTATTGGTGATAAACAGCGTATGCGGCTGCTCTGCAGGCACTGCCCGCCCAGGCGTGGTAATGGCTGTGCAGAATGCAGCTAAACGGCCAGACAGGCTTACCACCAGCTTTGCCGGCTTTGATATTGATGCGGTGAAACAGGCGCGCACTTACCTGCTACCCTATCCGCCATCATCTCCTTCTATTATTTTGCTGAAGGACGGAAAGGTGGTGCATATGATAGAACGCCACAACATAGAAGGCCGCCCGGCACAGATGATAGCTGCAAACCTGGTTCAGGCTTTTGAAACGTATTGCTAATATTATCTTTTAATTTTCTAATAAAAAGGTGGCCTAAGGAACGTTGACAAAATAAAGTACACCGTATTGCGAAGTTATTTTTCTTTTTTACGAGGCGTAAAATCTGCGAATAATGAATTATTTAAAGACTTTTACAACGAAGTAAAAATGGAAAAGAACAAGTAATATGGTGTACTTTATTTTGTCAACGTTCCTAAGCCACCTTTTTATTTACCCAAACTAATTCATGGCCGAACAAATAAAACGCGGTATCATACTTATGAACCTGGGCTCGCCCGACACAACGAGTGTACGGGATGTAAGAAGCTATCTGAATGAGTTTCTTATGGACGAGCGGGTGATAGACTCGCCCTACTTAGTGCGCTCTGTGCTGGTAAAGGGTGTGATCACGCCTTTCCGCGCGCCAAAATCGGCGGAGGCTTACAGGACTATATGGGGCAAGGAAGGCTCACCACTGGTGGTGATAACCCGGCAGTTGCAACAGGCGTTGCGGCAACAGGTTTCTGAACCTGTTGCTGTAGCCATGCGCTACGGCAATCCTGACATGAAGGCCGCTTTTGACGAATTGGCTTCCCGGCATCCCGGTATCGAGGAGGTGATATTGTTGCCGCTATATCCTCACTATGCCATGTCCAGCTACGAAACGGCCGTGGAACATGCAAAGACGATTTATAAAAAAGGCGGTTACAAATTCAGCATACGTTTTGTGGATCCGTTTTATAACCACCCAGCCTATATCGCTGCCCTTGCCGATAACATAAAGCGCACATTGCATCCGGAAAGCCACCTGCTATTCAGTTATCACAGCATTCCGGAAAAGCACATACTTAAAAGCGATGTGACCGGTACCCATTGCCTGCAAGGCAGCAATTGCTGTACCGTTGATTCCCAGGCCCATAAATACTGCTACCGTCACCAATGCTTAGAGACAACACGACTTGTAGCAAAACGCCTGGGCCTTGCGGCTGATAGATATAGCGTGTCCTTCCAGTCTAAACTTGGGAGGGCAGAATGGCTGAAGCCATCCACAACGCTACGCATGGGCCAGATGCCGCCGGAAGGAATAAAGGATCTTGCTGTAGTATGCCCATCGTTTGTAAGCGACTGCTTAGAGACACTGGAGGAAATAGCGATACGCGAGAAGGAGAATTTTTTGAACGCCGGTGGGGAGCGGTTTACTTTTATCCCGTGCCTGAATACAGACCCGCTTTGGGTGAAGGCCGTAGTTGAATTAACAGGCGCATGAATTACATAAAGGCGCTCCATATCATTTTCATTGTCACGTGGTTCAGCGGTATGTTTTATATCGTGCGGCTATTCATTTACAATACCGAGGCAGATACCAAACCAGAACCGGCCAGAACTATATTGCAGCAGCAGTTCACCATTATGATCCGGCGGCTGTGGATGGGCATCACATGGCCATCGGCCATACTTACGCTTATTTTTGGCCCGTGGATGTGGTATGTGTATAACGGCTTCTACTTAGATACCTGGCTGGCCATAAAGCTGTGCTTTGTGATAGGACTCTATGGCTACCACCTTACCCTCCATGCCATTTATAAGCAACAGGCAGGGGGGCTTTTCAAGTACAGTTCGGGCCAGTTGAGGATATGGAATGAGGTAGCCACCATTTTTCTGATAGCTATAGTAATGGTAGCTGTGGTAAAGCAGGGCATTAGCCTGGTATGGGGGCTGCTAGGGCTGTTGCTCTTTGTATTGCTGCTTATGAGCGCCATCAGGATATATAAATACCTACGCACAAAAGGCGGCAATAAATAAACCGGGCTGTACTATCTTTATTAACAATCAATTAAATTATGAATTATTTTTAATTCAACAAGTTGTGTATTTTTTTCCACAAATATTGATGTAAAAATAACAAAGTGTATTTTGTAAAACTATGTATCTGTTGACCATCTTCTTTCTGGCATAAGTTATTGCAGACTCATTAGTTCCTGATAATCAATCGATAGATCATATTTTTGTAGTGAAGCACCACTGTCAAAGTAGCAAATTGAATAATTTTTACGCTTTTTTGCATTTTTCGCCCGGTTTTTGCAGAAGAGAATGGAAAAACGAAACTAAATGTATCAGTTCAAGATCAGGAAGTTGGAAGAAGGTGGTTATAGGTTTGAACTTGGGGATATTAAGATGGACATTAGCGACTATAGTGTTAACGATAACAAACACTTACTTACAAACCCCTCAAAGGCGTTCGGATGGTTCACCGTTCAGAACAATATATATGGCCTTTCTAACGAAGACGTAAGATTCGAGACAGTGGAAGCGTTTTATGAAGCAATCAATTTGCAGCATAATTTCTTCGTATTCAATACGGTACCAATTATTGACCACACTTTGCTGCGAAATACAGGCAATGCCTCCAGTATGAGACGTTCGGCATAATTGTAGTTTTAATCTATTTGCAATACTGTTCTTCCCTATTTTTGTAGGAAAAGAACCTATGCATATTGCTCCCCCTCCCCCAGCCGATTATGGCTTTTATAGTGGCTACGTAAATAAAGCCCCCAACACCGACCTCCTTACTGCGCTCCACGAAAATCTGGCCGAACTTAACAAGCTCGTTAGCAGTTTCAGTGACGAAGACCTGCTATACAGGTACGAAACTGGCAAGTGGAATTTAAAGGAAGTACTCGTCCACCTCATAGATGCCGAGCGCAATTATTGTTACCGCATCATGCGCATATCCCGCAATGACCAGGCACAACTACCCATGTTTGATATTCATGCGTTTGTAATGAACTCACATGCTACCGAGCGTGACTTAAACAGCATTATGGACGAGATGCAGATAATTCGCGCGGCAACAATAGCGCAGTTTGCTGGTATGCACCCATCTATGCTCGACAGGACAGGACCAGCAAGAGAAGTGATCATATCCGTTCGGGCGTTGGGTTTCGCTATTGTAGGCCATGTGATGCACCACATGGACATTATTAAACACAAGTACCTGACCGGGCGGGTAAAATAGCAGCCTATTATGCTACTGCCTTTTGTAAATAATATACCCACCGACAAGTTTTATCGGGCCAAACAGCCGCTGCATATCTACTGGGAGCGGCTCTGTAGGTAGTGTTATATAATATTCTTCGCTGCCATTGACACACTTGCTTGCCCTATAGCCATATTTTTGACACAGGTAGTACCAGTAAAAGCTTTCATTAGAAAAAGCCACCGTGCTACCATGTGGAATGGCGCTTAGCCCATCCTTCACCTTCTCATCATGCAATAAGTTTACCGGGGAATGGCATGTATAGAAGGGAACGTGCGCCTTGCCTTCAATGACAAAATTCACAGAAAGCAACAAAAGGAATACAGGAAGAACGATCAAAGGAAGATAATTTTGTTTTATTCTTTGGGATATGCTGTAAGTTAACAGGTAAAGCGCGTAGATCAATAAACCAAGTGTAATGCTTAACTGCCCGGTCAGCGCCCTGTCTATAGGGAAGATTTTCATTTTGACAGTCAATAAAAAACAACTCGTCCACATGGCCACAAAAAAGCAACCCATAAATAGAGCAATTTTGTTCTTGCGAAAAAAAAATAAGCTTAAAGGCAGCAAGAACAAAAAATAGGCAACATTGTGTTTTTCATCGGTAAAGGCTAAAAAACAATAATCCACGTAGTTCTGAATCATAGGAATCGCCAATTCGAGCAGTTGCTTATACTCCTGGTCTTTCACCACGTACTGGTTATGCGTTATTGCCAAAGGACCGGAAAAGCAAAGGCAGGGGAGGTATAACAGATAAACCAATGCGACACCGGCAAGCTGGTATTTCCAGAAGGCGCTGTCTATTTTTTTATTAATGACCTGGTAAAAAAGAGCAAATATGATTACAGCAACATGGAAATAAAGGAAAGATGGTACACAGAAATACCCAGCGCAAGAGGTCATTAAAAACACAACAAGCCATTTTTTATGATTTGAAAAGAGGTATTTGAAAAATGAGATAAAAGCCAACCATTCGGCAAGCGCAATAAGTTCATATCCCCTTGCCTGGAAACTGAACCCCCAGATAGGGAATTGCAGCGCCATAGTGGTCGTTGCCAGGACAACAAGCCATTTATTTGAGACAACTTGCAGCAACAAATAATAAAAAATAACGATCAACGCCCAGTAACAACCGAGTGAAATAAGCCTGCCCGTAAATACTTTGTTGCTGAAAGGATGGAAAATAATATTATTTATAAAATTGAAAAGGACATGATTGTTGGGCAGCATGTAATAGGATACTGTCTGGAAGGGATGGATGCCTGCGCAATTGACCGCCGAAAACACCTCGTCATTCGATGCCGCCACCAGCGACTTTCCCCAAACCCAGGCAACAGTTGCCAACACCAGGCAAATACTGATCGGCATCGCTTCATGCCAGCCGATATTAAAACTATCGAATCGTGGCTGCCTCTTTTCTTTCATCCGCCTTGCTGCTATATAGGCGCCGGCTACCGAAATAAGCATCGCAATGAGGCAATACCAATTCCCTGCTGACTTTATAGCCGGAGTAAAAAAGCTTTCGTTCCATGTTTCGTGTTTGTAGAAGCAGTCGTTGAGGCCAATATACCACCTCACTAAATCGTCGTACCCCGAAAACTGATAAAAACAACAAAAACAGAGTATAGCAATGCAGAAAAGGAACAGAATACATGGCAATATTATTTGCTGAGATTTACTATTCCGATATAAATTTATTTTTAGCTCCAAGAGTAGCTGGTTAAACTACCAAGATATATTATTAGCGCCATTCCTACAAATTGTGTGGTGGTGTGTCCAGGCATGGGCAATAGAACGCCACTTACTTTCGTTTATAAATAGTGAAAAGCTCAAGATTTTTCAACGTTGTGTAGTTTACTTCCATGCCATCACGAAACTGGTCTTTGTAATATTTCACATAATAATCTTCATTTCCTTTTATGCATTTGCTCGTGTTATAACCAGATTTTTCGCACAGATAATACCAATAGAAACTTTCATCAGAAAAAGCGACGGAACTACCTATGGGGATATTAGTTATCCCCTCAGCAATAGACAAGTTCCATGGATTAACCTCGAAATGACAAAGACTAAAAGCAGCATTTGTCTTGCCTTTTATTACAAAATTAACTGATACCAAAACAAGTAACAACGGAACTACAACAATTGAAAGGACCGGTAGATGTACCTGATCTGCAAGCGATGAAATAAGCAGGTAAACAGAATACATAGACAATGCAAGTGTGAAGCTGAACTGCCAGATCAGTGCCCGGTCAACGGGGAAGATTTTCATTATAAAAGCCAGCATAATACAACTGGCCCAGGTGGCAATAAAAAACCATCCCAGAAAAATTGCTGTTTTATTTTTTTTATAAAACAATAGGCAAAGCGGCAGGAGAAACAAAATAAAATCAACCGTATTGTCTTTCATGATAAACCGGAAGAAACAATAATCCAGGTAGTTCTTAAACGTTGGGATGATGATACCAAACAACTCGCCAAAATTGTTGTTGCCTGTCACATATTGATTGGCAGTAAGGGATCTTAGGCCCGAAAAGCACAGACAAGGGAGATAAAGTAAAAAGACCGCAGATGCGGTAACAAACTGGCATTCCCAAAAAAACCTGTCAACCTTTCTATTTATTACCTGGTATATAAACGAAAATACAAGTATCGTGCAGTGTAGGTACAAAAAAGTCGGCATACAGAAATAACCTGCCACAGATGCAACCGAAAAAACGTAAAGCCATTTCTTTCCGCCGGAGAAGCAGTATCTGAAAAATGAAATAAATGCAGCCCACTCGGCTGCGGCCATCAATTCGTACCCCCTGGCCTGGAAGCTAAACCCCCACATGGGAAACTGGAGCGCCAAAGTAATCGTCAGCAGAGCAGCAAGCCATTTTTTAGGAAGTAACGATGCCAGCCAGTAATAGCAAATGATGATCACCCCCCAATAACAAAACAATGAAATAAACCGCCCTGTTAAAACCTTATCGCTAAAGCTATGGAAAATAACATTGTTCAGAAGATTAAAAAACATATGATTGTTCGGGTGCATGTAGTACGAAACCGTTTGGAAAGGGTGCATACCAGCGCAATAGACGGCGGAAAACACTTCATCATTAGAAGGCGCAACCAACGATTTGCCCCATATCCAGAACAGAGTGGCAACAAGCAAGCAACGCGATAAAAGAGAGATATTTTGCGTGTCAATTGTAATAGCGAAAGGAGTAAATGCACCTTGCCTTCTTATTCGCTTTATAAGGTAAAACATCGATAACGATGTTACGATCAGGGCAAACGTGCAATAAACATTTCCGGTTGATTTTATCGCCGGGGTAAAAAAATCAATGGTCCATGATTGGTATCGATAAAAACACTCATTGAAACCTCTGAACCAGTTTACAAGATGGTCATACCCGGAAAACATGAAAAAACAACAAAAACAAAAAGCTGCTACGCAGAAAAAGAGCAACACATAGCGCATTATTTGCTCAAGTTTGCCGACCAGATGTAAATTTATTTTTAGCGCCAAGGATAGCAAGTTAAACTACAAAGATATAACGGTGGTACTACAGTGCAAATTGTCTTTATTTGGATGTGTTTGAAATGACGTCAATAGATTATTTATTTTCGCTTATATATAATGTAGTCACCGATCGTTTTTTCGGGTATAAAGATATTTTCCATACCAGGCGGAAATTGATCTTTGAAATGCTTCACAAAGTAGTCTTCATTTCCTTTTGCGCATCGGCTTGCTACATAACCATATTTATTGCACAGATAGTACCAATAAAAACATTCATCTGAAAAGGCAACAGCGCTACCTTTCGGAATATTACTTACCCCCAAATTCATAGCCTGGTACCAGGTATTTGCATCGAAGTGGCATAGGCCGATTGATACATACCATTTGTTTTTTAGCATAAAATTAATTGAAAGGGACGAAAGCAGCACCGGAAAAAAGATCATTGTCAAAGTAGCTTTCTTTATTTTTCCTGCGACGGCGGAAAGGAATAAATAAATCGAATACATTGAAAGCGCAAGGGTGAAACTGCACTGCCAGATCAGTGTACGATCTAGAGGAGGAAGTATTTTCATAATGCTGACCAGCAAGAGGCAACTGCCCCACATCGAAAAATAAAACCATCCAAGAAAAGAAGCGATTTTGTTTGTTTGATAAAATAAAAGAGTAAGCGGCACAAAAAACAAAATACAGTCAATGGTGTTGTCTGCCATTATAAACCATGAGAAACAATAATCCAGGTAACTTTTAAATGACGGAATAATATTACTTATCAGGGAATCTGCATTGGCCGAGCCTGTAACATATTGGTTTGCCGTTATTGACCTAATACCGGAAAAACAAAGACATGGAACATATAGTAAATATGTCAAAGCAAGGCTAATTACCAGGAATATCCAAAACAGATAACTGGTTTGTTTTTTGACTATTTGGTAAAAAAAAGCTAACACAATAATCGCAACATGACAGTATAAGAATGTAGGCATACAAAAGTAACCTGCCACAGTGGCTATGACACCCATATATAGCCACTTTTTTTCTTCTGTAAAACAATACCGGAAAAAAGAAATAAATGTAACCCATTCACACAGGGCCTCCAGTTCATATCCCCTATTTTGGAAAGCAAATCCCCATATGGGGAACTGAAGGGCCATTGTGAGAGTAAGCAAGGCTGCGAGCCATTTTTTCGGAAGTAATAATGTTAGCCAGTAATAGCAAATGACAATCACCCCCCAGTAACAAAACAATGAAATAAACCGCCCAGTTAAAACCTTATCGCTAAAACCATGAAAAACAATATTATTCAGAAAATTGAAAAGTATGTGATTATTTGGGTGCATGTAGTAGGAAACCGTTTGGAAAGGGTGCATACCAGCGCAATAGACGGCGGAAAACACTTCATCATTAGACGGCGCAACCAATGATTTGCCCCATATCCAGAACAGCGTGGCAACAAGCACGCAACGCCCAATAAGTGACAAATCTCGCATATCAATTGTGATAGTGTAGGGAGCGGCGGGCGCATCAGGTACTTTTATTCGCTTAACGAGATAAAACAACAACAGCGATGCAAGGGTCATGGCAAATAAACAATAAGCATTTCCATAACTCTTTATCTGCGGGGAGAAAAAATTGTTAGTCCACGATTGGTTCCGGTAAAAGCAATCATTTAAGCCAATATACCATTTTACAAGCTGGTCGTAACTTGAAAAAATATAGAAACAACTAAAAACAAAAATGGCAAAGATGAACGCAAAAGCAAGAAAAGGCAGGATTTTCCTTTCAAATATCCTTCGTTTATCTAATTTTATGCTAAAGGTCATGGATAATTCCGTTATCGTCACTAAGGTAATTTTATATTGTTGGTTAAGCAAATGCACTAAAGAATTATGGTAGCAACTGTCGTTTTTTAATAAGTTTATCGGATGCAAATCTTATATAGCTATAGACTCTTTCTTGTTTTTTGCATGGTTGCAATGGCGACCGCAAGTGCCTGGTGCCAGCCACAAGACACGATACACGTCTATTTCGAGCTGGACAATACCAGCTTCAGCGACCAAACGGGGAAGTATATTGACAGCCTTATAGCCACAAATATTATACCGCATGAGGGTAAAATAACAGTTTTAGGCTATGCCGACTATCTGGGAAGCAGTGACTACAACAATGTACTTTCGAAAGCACGGGCAAGGCGCGTACAGGATTATCTCATCGGTTCGGGATTTGAAAAGGACGATATAATACTCTGCATGGGTAAAGGGAAAATAGACAATAAAGGAAAAAATGGAAGAGGCGGCAACGCCCCCGATAGGAAAGTGGACATAATAGTGCGGAAGCTAATAGACACACCAGCTATAGAAAAGTTTGAGTACGCAATACAGGCGCTGAAAATAAACGAAGCACTTCCCCTGACAGACGTTCACTTTTTCCGGGGATCGTTGCGAATAACGCCACAATCGCTACCTGAACTACATGTACTCTATGATTACCTGAAGCAAAACAGCACCTACATTGTGCAACTGGAAGGCCATGTATGCTGCCTGGGACCAGAAGAGGGTAAGGATGAACCATACGACCAAAGCACACTATCCACAAAGCGGGCAGAAGGCATCTACGATTCATTGGTTTCCTATGGCATTCCAGCTTCGAGGATGAAATATGTGGGCCTCGGCAACAATAATCCAATTGCCGTTCGCGACTGGACAGAAGAAGAAATGGAAATGAACCGCCGGGTGGAAGTAAGAATACTCAGCAAATAGTGCAATGCCCTCTTTTGTTCCCTTAGTAGGTTATCTTTGCAGTATGGCGGATATAAATGATACAGAAGATGTATGGGACGACGAAGACCCGGAAACGGAGATAACCGAGGTTTCGGAAGAGCCAGTAGAGCGCCTGCGCATTGTGACCGACAAGCGCCAGGAGCCGTTGCGCATTGATAAATTCGTGATGAACCGGCTGGAGGGCGCAACGCGGAATAAGGTGCAGCAATCTATTGAGGACGGCTTTATACTCGTGAATAATGAGATAGTAAAATCGAACTACCGGGTAAGGCCAAACGACACCATCGTCGTATTTGAAACCCGCAGACCCGAAAGCCAGGAAATAATTCCCGAAAACATACCACTAAACATAGCCTATGAAGATGATGACCTGCTTATAGTGAACAAACCGGCAGGCATGGTGGTTCACCCCGGATGCGGCAACTATACCGGCACATTGGTAAACGGCCTATCGTGGTACCTGCAACAGGAACATGTGGACCTGGAGAATTTGTCGCGCGTGGGCCTTGTTCACCGCATTGATAAGGATACAACAGGGCTGGTAGTTATTGGTAAAAAGGAAAAGGCCATGACCCTGCTTGCCGCACAGTTTAAAAAGCATACAGTACACCGCCGCTACATAGCCCTGGTATGGGGCGACCTGGCAGAAGATGAAGGCACAATACAGGTGAATATCGGGCGTAACCTGCGATTCCGAAAGATAATGGATGCATTCCCCGACGGCGACTACGGAAAGGATGCCATAACACATTACCGCGTATTGGAGCGGTTCCACTATGTAACGCTTGTAGAAATGCGTTTAGAAACCGGCCGCACCCACCAAATTCGTGTCCACATGAAATACATTGGCCATCCCCTGTTTAACGATGGCACTTATGGCGGCGACAGGATAGTAAAGGGGACGGTATTCAACAAGTACAAGCAGTTTATTGACAACTGTTTCGGCATACTTACCCGGCAGGCATTGCACGCCAAGGAATTAGGCTTTACCCATCCCGAGACTGGTGAATGGATACAATTTGACTCTGAGCTACCCGCTGATATGGCGGAAGTAATAGAAAAATG
>Ga0206969_1085_pt1 | contig 26691 bp, 18 predicted proteins | sample Alteio_BWOrgHeat_87_FD_153256 | JGI IMG/M metagenome (GOLD analysis project Ga0206969, IMG submission 153256) | Enriched cells from forest soil in Barre Woods Harvard Forest LTER site, Petersham, Massachusetts, United States -... | ecosystem: Environmental > Terrestrial > Soil > Temperate forest >... | reverse complement strand
TCCAAGAAAAGGATGGGACCGTGCTGCTTTGGGAAGATTTTTGGGACGTCACGAAAGCGTTTTGGATTACTGCCGCCCTAGCGGGAGTGGTGATCGTTCCACTTTTTTTCTTGTTCGGGTCACGACGTTTGCTGCCATTGCAGCGAGTTCGCAAGGGGGACTGGAGCGGAAGAGAAGTGTGGTTGGCGTTCATGGTTTTTATTTTGACCCCATCGCTTGCCTTGAGCGTGTTGGAACCTTTGGATTTTTTTGAGGCCGTTTTTGATCAGCCTCCGTCTCTACCACGCCGGGAACTTTGGGCATCCCCCCTGACTCTTCTACTTACTCTAGCCATACTTTTTTGGCTCTTTTTCAGGATTTCCGGGACCCGGCCCGGACATCTTGGATTAACTTTGGCTCGCTGGCCACAAAATTGCCTGATGGGATATTTCGGCTTTCTTGTTTTAACCCCGATGGTCCTTGGATTGTATTGGTTAACTCAGCTGATTTTTCTGCTACTTTTTAATGCTTGTCCTGATTTTCATACTTTGGAAAAACTAAGCAAAGAACCGCTGATGGTCGCTGAATGGTATTTGCTCTTTTTCCGGGCTTGCGTAATGGCGCCTCTGCTGGAAGAGTTGCTATTCAGGGGCGTATTACAAGGATGGTTGCGGCGCGCGTCCTCCGTTGGCCATGCCATTGTCATGGTCGCGACGGTAGGTTGTGGGCTTTTGTTCGTCATGATTTCGTTGCAGTCAACGTCCGATCAACCAAAGGGTGATCTGAACCTGGGCCCCTTGATATTCGCCTTAATAATGGTCTTGGGTTATGGCTGCGCCCTACATTGGAATTGGTTGCCAGAGAGAAATAAAAGTTCAATCTTGGCAATTCTTGGTTCAGCCATGGTATTTGCGGTTTTTCATTCCGAGGTCTGGCCGTCGCCGATTCCCTTATTCATTCTCGGCATCGGATTGGGTTATCTGGCTTTTCGTACGCAAAACCTCCTTGGTGGAATTGTCGTGCATGGCTTATTCAACGCGGTATCATTTCTTGAAATATGGTTTAACAGCGTGTCCTAGTTTTGGGCAATAAACGGCAACGCCGACACGATAGCCGGCCGGCCATCCGTCGCCGGATCCACTACCAACTCTAACCCTGGTTCCTGAAAGCCGCGTTTCAAATAAGCCAGCGCGATCACGTGGTCCAACCTTGGCGAGCGCACCGACGAGGTTACCTGGCCAACTTCCGCCTCTCCTTTGAATAACCGAGCCCCACGGGGCAACGGTTCCCCGGTGGCCATTTTCACGCCGAGCAAAAGGCGATTCACTTGCCCTCGATCGCGCGCCATCACGATCGGTTCCTGACCTAGAAAACAACCCTTGGTGTAGCTGATGGCCTGCGCGGTTCGGTTCACTTCCATGACCAGGCGGCTTTCGTCGAAGTCGCGGCCAAAGGCCGGCAAGCCTGCTTCCACGCGCAGGATTTCATGAACACCTGGGTCGGCCGACGACACAGCCAGTTTTTCCAGCAAGGGAGCCGCTTCCTTTGGACAAATAATGTCAAAGCTGGGCAGGCTCAAGGCATCGAAACGCCGCACGAAGCCGGTTGAACCCTCTGGAAAGCGGACGGCCTGGTGCTGAAGATGTTTTAATCCCGCCAGATTGCCACCAAAAACGGCTTCGAGGGCCGCCTGGGCAAGAGGGCCAACAAGCCGGTGCATGGACAAGGTTTCGGTCCGGTCGGCAACCTCTACCCGTTCACTGACGATGTAATGATTCAAATGCTTGGCCAAAACCACTGCCTGTCCGGGAACGGCCTCAAGTAATAGCAAGGGCTGATCGTGAAAACGAAAATGCCCGATGAACACATGAGCCACCACGCGCGCTTTCGCCGTCGTCAGGAAAGCCTCGCAACCCGCCCCTTCGGCAAGGTTTTTCACGTCATTGGTGCAAAGGTTATGGAGGAATGAACGCGCTTCGGGACCGGCGAGTTCCACCTTGGCGTGCGCGCTCAAGTCAAACCGGACCGCTTTGGTGCAGGCGGTTTGATATTGTTGCAAAGTATTTTCCATGATTCATTTCGTCCATGGCAATTGATAGGTCAGTTAACTATAGCCACTCTCCAACCGGTTATCACTTCATTGTATGCCCGGGCGGCCATCCGCATCCCACGTAACACCCGACCAAAGCGCGTCTGGTCACCGCCTGCCAACTTTGAAAAGGCCGGGAAAAATGGATTGCATTGCAGCGCAGACACACACACCGTAGCCGCATTCGTGAGAATGCGGGTGGGGCTGCCAAAGCGCCGAACAAAACCAAGCAGCGGTCGAGAATACCAAACGAGCTTTTCACCCTTGGTATGCTGGTCCATAATATCACCGCGGAGAACGCAAAGAACGCAGAGGAAAGAAAATGTCAGAAGGTCAAGCCAAACATCTCTCCACTCCCTGCGTTCTTAGCCACCATTGTGCAAAATCACGGCGCGGGCTTGCACATTGGTCCGTGTTCGCAAAGTCACTCAAAATCAAATACTTGCGTTAAACCTACGAGCATTGTGCAAGAAATTGCAGTGTCAACCCCCCCCACTTTTTGGCCGATATTTCGGCAGCAACTCCTTGCCGCTTGGTGACTTTACGGCGACCTAAAAAATGAAGTCGAAATTGCACTCCACCGATCGCGGGGGCGATGTGGCAGGATGAAGGAATTTGGTGGGGAACTTTTTTGCTTGCGAATTGGTCTTCGTATGGACAAGATGGGTTGCGTCCACACACAAAAAGAAGCGACGTGAGGGGATCGCGATGTTCGGCATATCCGGCTGGTTGGTTTGGCCGCCAATTGTACTTGCCTTTTACTATCTTGGCCTACCATTGGTAATCCGCAATAAGCAGCGCTATCCCGCCCATCCGAAATTGCATGAGGTGGATTTCGAAACGGTCGATCCGCAAATCGCCAAGTTTCTCCGGTTACAAGCAAAACGGCTTTCGAACATCGGATTTGATGAAGAAACTTTTGTCACGATCCCCAAATCCTCCCCTATTGTCTCCATTTATTTAGTTATGCTGGTTAATCGCCTGACGGGCGACAGGGCCAAGGCGACTGTAATGGTCGCAAACGCAGTCCCCCCCCACGTCGTTTGCTTTATCGAATTCAGTACCAGTTTCGAAGGAGGCGAGGATTTTAATACTCATAACATTGCGGAGCCAATGGTCTATCCTCCGGATCCCGGCTCCGTTCGCACGCAAGTGCCTACCGTCAAAAACGCGCGCGAGCTGTTTGAACTCCACCGCTTCGTCGTGAGCAGAGACGTCATTGGCGGGAAAAAAATCATGTACGAACCAGGCCAAGCGCTGGCTTGGTTGAGCCGGCACGCTTACGAGGAATCTTATGAGCAGAAAGTCAAGCGCGGTTGGCTTTACTATGACCAATCAACAGATTGCTATCGCCCGACCATTCGAGGCCTCTACCGGGTAGCCTGGCGTGTGATGCCGCCCTTCAAAAATCTTCTGATAAGCGCCTTACGGCGGCGCGGCGAGCGGGTTTTGAATGAGTTTCGCGAAGCCATTGGTCATGAGAGCAGCCGGTATGCGAGTGAAGAACCAGCGTTGCCTCAGATTGACTCGAAGCACGTCTTTTCGAAAACTCCTTATCTAAATGTAGAAGAACCAAGCGCTGACCAGGTGCCATTGGCGTCCCTCGCAGACCATCAAGACCGCGAAAACGATTACGCCGAAGAGTTGGTACATATCGAGCAATTGCAAAAAGAGCGGCCCTCTTGGGGCAACGCAGTAGTCGTGCTGGTTGTTTCCGTATTCCTGTTTTTAGCGGCGGGTGCGGCTTCATGGTCACCGGGCCTGGTGTTGCTCATGGTGCCCGTGCTCTTCTTCCACGAGTTGGGCCATTTCCTCGCGATGCGTGTGTTCAAGTACCGCAACGTGCGCATGTTCTTCATTCCCTTCTTCGGAGCGGCCGTATCCGGAAGTCACTATAACGTGCCCGGGTGGAAAAAGGCCGTTGTATCGCTCCTCGGTCCGGTGCCGGGCATCATCTTGGGCTCAATTCTGGGGATCATCGGCGTATGGTTCAATCTGAAACTGCTGCACGAGTTCGCTTCCATGATGCTGATTCTAAACGGATTTAATTTGCTGCCCCTGTTGCCGCTCGACGGTGGCTGGGTGCTGCACGCCATCCTATTTTCGCGACACTATTTGCTGGATACCGCTTTTCGTAGTCTGGCAGGTTGCCTACTCGTCGCGCTGGGTTGTTTGACAGGGATTTTCATTTTTATACTTCTTGGCATTTTTCTGTTCGTGGGGTTGCCCATGGCGTTCCGGCTAGGCAAGAGCGCACGCCGATTGCGTGGCAAGGTTCCCGCGATCTCCCCGGACGATCAAAGCATCCCGGTCAGCACCGCCTGCCTCATTCTCGACGAATTGAAGAACACCTTGCCAAAAGTCGATCATGCGCAGACTCGCGCACGCTACACGCTCCAAGTATTCGAGACGCTCAACACCTGTCCTCCAGGCTGGCTGGCCACGCTCGCACTAGCGACCGTTTACGCCGCCGCCTTGGTGGCCGCACCGGCGGTGGTAATCCTCCTCCTGGTCGCTGAACGTGCCCAGGTGCGGGAACGGCTCGAGCAAGCCGCCATACCGAAGTTGGCGGTGGATGCCGCGGCGGTTGCGGAGTGGCAAGGGATCGGTATCGCCCAAGACCAGCCTTGGGCCCCCCACACGATTTGTGCCAGTTACGCCGATCAGCAGTCTGCGGACACTAAGTTTCACGAATTGAAACGCGAACTACCCGACCGGAGCGCCGCCTGCCTGTTTGGCCAGACAGTGTTTATCGAACTACCCGCGGACGATAAGGAGGCTTGCGCCCACTGGGTCAAGCGGCTCAAAAGTGGAACTACGGACGTATTGGAGTCTCCCGTGATCATGAGAATCACGTGCACGGCACCTGATCCAGGCACCGCCGCTGCCATTATTTCCGAAGCCAACGCTTACTTTGACATGACGGCCGATGTCTTTTTGATTCCGCCATGGTCCAAAGATCAAGAACTCACCGAAGAGCAGCATAAGGCCCGCAAGACCTTCGAACGACTTCGTCACCCAGGCAATGTGGAGGCCGGCGATCACGAAATCCTGCAAATGATGCGTGACATTAACGTGGCGGCGGCTCGTGGCGACAAGGAGCAAGTCAAGCTCCTTATGGAGAAACATCGCCTCTTGAGCAAAGAAGCGGAGAAGCGGCGTTTGCAAAAGATCAGAGACGAAGGACCCGAGGCGGTTGACCAGAAGATTGTGGACCTTTTTGCCGACCAGCCGCACTATGCCGATTTCGCCGATGACAAGCGCGAGGATAAGAAAGAGGGCCGAGAAACCTTTTCGAAAGCGTACCAGAACTGGAATCGGCAACTCGCCGAGCGCATGGGCCAGATTCCGCTGGTGGATGGCAAGCCCAGTGCAGGCGCTGATCGTTTTTCCTGTTCGGGCGGATTCGCAACCAAGAAAGACACGGTCATAAGTTTGATGGGCATGCGTTTCCTCCGACCAGCAGTAGGCGCGCCGGCGCTGCTCGATTGGCTTGGCGCACGCAACTGTGTCGAGTTCAGGCACGATTTTTTCCGTCCGTTCGGCGAAGGCATAGACTTGGGAGACGACGAGATGGATTGATATTTCGCGTGCGAAAAGGAAATCTTCGATCTTTACGCGAAGCCACCCCCGAGACGTCTATTTCCTCGAAGCGTTGAAAGCACTGATGAAATTGCGAGCGGGGATGGATTAATCGTTGCGAGGCTTGCTTCCCCGGTATCGGGTCTTCGCTGAAAATGGAGTTATTGTGGCTAATCATTGACACTGACCGAGGACGATGATAAACAGATGATTACACTCCAATTTCATCTTGGGCCTGTAATTACGCTCAGTGACGAGTGGATGAATGAGTAATGGAAATGAACCGATTATCGCGACGTGGCCGCAAAATGGATGGCCCCAGGATTGCCCCCCTGAAGACGCAAACGGCATGAATGTTACGGTTTATCGAGCGGTTAAAAAAGATCCACCAACTCCCGATGATTTTCAAACGTATAGGGAGTTAGGGAAAATTGTCAATCGAACCAGGCAGTGCGATGCATGCGGTCTTTCAGTCCATATGAGCGAGAAAGACGCAGTGCATTATAGGTCCGTATTCCCATCGCAAGGAGAGTTTATCGCCGAAGGATTCCTTAATGCGACACACGGAAAGTTAAAGGCAACGCCGAGCGGCCGATCTCCATCACACATGACATGGTGGAGTTATGAGGGCGTAATTCGTCATATTATCTTCTGAGTGAGAGCGGATTTATAATATGTGGGAAGTTACGGGAATAGATTATCCAGTCGATCAATTTGACCTTGAACCCGTTCGCATTCTTTACGAGTTCGATGGTCCGAAGATCTTTGTTTGCCATAACGCGGAGGGAGAGAGCCACCTTGCGTATCAATGTGGCGAAGACAGCGCAGCAATGCGGTTTCTTGTTGTGCCACTTAGTGAAGACCGGGAAAGGGGACTCACGACGGGGGAAGTAAACCTCCGCGATACACTCTTACGTACTTGTGCGTGGATTGTTGATTTGAATTTCAGTTGGAAAGTTCAGCGATCATGGTGCGTTGACACTGATGATTTGCCTACAAATGTTCTGCCAGAAGCCGGTGTGATGTTATGGCCTCACTTGAAACCAAAGATTATAGCTGATTTACCACGGTCATGTACAACGGAAACAAGAACACCGTCAGTGTTTTTCGATTTTTTGAATTACAAAGTAGCTATTGGGGCATTTTAAATATGCCAAGGCCTGTCTTTATTATTTGTTCGCAATTCATTTCACAAGATAAAGACACCAATCTTTTCAGTGTTTTCAATGTAATTGAAAAGTTCAATTTTGGACAGATTGAAGCTCCAAAGGAAGGTGCGGTCTTAATTGAGTGGCAGCCAATACGAATTACCGCCGTATGGATGATACAACCGGGCGATGATGCTACAAAAGCGTACGATTACGAAATTCTGTTGCTGCTGCCGCCCGACAATAAGCCGTTGCCCATCAGTACAGGCCAATTCAACTTCGGAAAGAGACCTCTTCATCGCTTTACCGCTCAAATTCTAGGTCAATTGCCATTATCAGACGAAGGAATCTTGTACGCTCAAAGTAGAATCCGAAGGACGGGGCATGCGGATTGGCTCACTCAAGACTATCCAATCATCGTTGAAAAGGACAAAGCTATACTGAAGCCGAAACAAGGCGGTATTGGAAAAGTCCCCCCTCCTTCGCCTTCCGCTTCTCGTGTGGAATCCCCTTCTCTTTAGCAAGATCCCGCATGCGAGCCGGGACACACAGAATTGTTTCAGCGTCAATAAGCCCTCATTGGTCGCCAACGTCTTCGGCGTTGGGCACCCTGAAAAGGTGCCAGAAAACTGCGACCCCTCGGGGGTCGGGCTCATTGATATGAATCGCATCCGGTGGTATCGCTGCGCTCAACCACCGGCTAATTTCTCAGACCCCTTCGGGGCAGGGCTTCCGAGGTTAGGGGTCCTTCTCCTTAAGTAGTTTGTACGTCGATACATGGCCTCCGTTCCGGTACTGATCCATCGCTGGCGGCGGTTTCTTGGGGCCACGTTTACTTTTGCGGTAATAACCGAGATCCATATGGGCAGCCATCTTCTTCAGCACGGCGGCGAATTTGGAGACGCTCATGGTGCGAAAGTTGGCCCAATCGTCCGGTGGCAACGCGATCATCATGCCTTCGTGAACCTGTTTGATCTCCAACGCCATATAGTACGCGGACATCTCATCGGCTTCCTCTTCACCGTGCGTAGCCCGCAACGCTGCCTTCAACACAGCCACGGCGTTCGCTGCCATCAAGGCCAGACAAAACACGAACAAGGCCGCAGGCGGGTAGCACAGTGTTTTGATTTCGCATTCCAGCGTTTGGGTTACTTCGTAGAACAGTGTCTCGATCGACCAACGCTTGCGGTACAGTTCGGCGCACTGCACCGCCGTGACATCTGCAGGCAAGTTCGTGAGCAGGTGCAGGACCATATCGCCATCGCGTGTTGGTTGCACCAGTTCGACGGAAAGGCGCCGTACCGTTCTCATGTCGCCGCCATGGGTCAACTCGATGGCTTGTTCATAGACTTTGCCGGTAGACGATTCACCCATGAACTGTCGCTTGCCTTTCAAACATCCTTGAATCGACCCGTGTTGCCGAATCAAGAAAAAGGCTTGTTTGTCAGCGATTTTGAACAAAAACTTCAGCGTGCAAAAATTACGGTCGGCAATCCAGAGTTCCTTTTCGCCGACCACCTGCAACACATCGTCCAGCAACGTGCGTTCATTCGCATGTCCATCGGGCGTCACAAACGCGTTGCATGCCACACCGAGTTCCGGATCCATCACCACCAGGATTCTGCCCGGCAATGGCGCCGCCCAGGTGTTACGCAACGGCTCCAAGCGATGCTCGGTTGCCGACAAATGGTTGCCGTCCAAAAGGCGCAGGTGATAGCCGGTCAACCACGACGCGCGCCGCGCCTGCAACTCGTCGATAACCTCCGCGGCGCGCCGGGCCGTATCCCGCACCACCGCTTCGGATACTACCAATTCCATGCCTTTGAGCTTGTTGTAAATCGAATCATCGGTCACCGGGAGCTTGTGCCGACGTTTACGGTAGGCAGCAAACACCGACGGCTCCGCACCAAGTACCACCGATTGCATCAGATCGACCACAGAGGAGAAGAGCAAATTCCGTTCATACTGTTCCACCGCGCTGTCTCGAAACAAAGCATCCAGATGTTTCGGTTCAAAGAACCTCTCGACAATAGCACGGGCCATGACGCCAATAGGACGTTGTTCAATAAACGGCAAGAAAGCAGCTGGAAACATCCGTGTCGTCCTCTCGGAAACTCCATAAACTCCATGAGGATATAGTATAGTGAGGCAGCTGCATCACCTCGGAAGCCCTGCCCCTTCGGGGTCTTTGAATGCGCCAGAATCATGTCTCAGAATTCGTAATTGAGCCAGGTGGTGAAATAGTCGGTGCCCCTATTCGGCGGGTTGGCGTCGAAGAACGGGCCGGGGAAGAAGTGGACATAGCTTGCCAGCAGCGAGATGTGTCGCGACGCATTCCAGACGACTGTGAATGCGGGCGCGCTCCCCACGTAGCGGCTGCCGCCAATCCCCGGGCGCAACGGGGTTCCTGAGATGCGGTACACGCCGTCGTTCAAGCTCTCGCGCCAGAAAAAGTCGCAGTCGATGCCCAGCGTAACCTTGTCGCCGGCGTATAGGTCGAGGGTCGGGTGCAGGTCGATCATGTTTTGCGGGCCGACCGGGTTGAGCAGGTTGAAGTATATGCCCGAGGGGAACAGCGGGTTAAACGTCTGGAGGTTCGCCGTAGCTGGATTCTGGTCGCCACTGGTGACGTCGAAGCGGAGGCCGAGGCGCGGCTTGAGCGGCAAATCGGCAAAGTTGTAGCGGATGGCGTTGGCGGCGGTCCAGGCCTCGATGTTGCCTGAGCCGAACCTGCCAAACTGGCCGACGTATTCGAGGTTGTACTCCCACGGCAGCGGCTTGCCCCAGAGCCGAGTGCCGAGCGAGTTGCGTAGCTCGTAGCCCGCGCCTTGCACGTAGAGGGCTTGTTTGTTCTCATAACCCAAGTAGTACAGGTCGATGTTTCCCTGGGGCAGCAAGGCGAATGGGTGGACGGCGTATAAGCCCCACAACGCGCGATCCGGGTTGGGATCGTCATCGAAGACGCCGGGTTGATTACGGACGGGTTTGGACCACCAGCCGTCCAGCTGCCAGTCCCCGGTGTGTAGCAGCAAGCGGGCGGCGTCGAATGCCAGGCGCAGGTTGGTGCCGTCGCGCAGATCGATGAGCCGGCCCGAGCCGTATTCGAGTTCCTGGCGGCCAAGCCGCGCGGTGAGCGTGTCCTTCTCAGTGCCCAATGGCAGGACGAAGTCGGCGAAGGCCTGGTGAACGTCGAAGGCGTTGCGGTCGACGTCCGGGCGCGGCCCGCCGATGCGTCCGTCTTCCAGGCCGGTTCCGAACTGGGCGAAAACGCGGAAGTTGGGGCCGACGTGCAAGTCGCCGTGCAACAGATAGCGTTCGAGAAGGTAGCCGTTATACCGGGCATCGGCAGGCACGGCGCCGGCGTCCTGGTTATGGTAGAACTCGTAGCGCTCGCGCAAGGATCCGCCGATTGACAGATACCAGTCGTCGTGGCCTCCCAGCGGAATGTACTTGATGGGGTCCCAGAAATCCGTGCTGGCGCCGGGGTCTTTGAGGTAGCTGTAGTCCTCCTCATAGCGGAGGAGCTTATAAGCAGGTGGATCTGCGACTTTCTTCGGTTCCGGGCACGATTGGTCGTCTGCCGACGCCGACGACGGGCCGAGGGCCAGCGCCCACAAAAAGACCGTGGTGGCGAAAAACAACTTGCGATTACGGCACGAGCATGTCACGGAGATTTCTCTCGCCAAAGGGCCATTCAATGCGCGTCAACTCGTCCCAATTTCGCTCTGATCCGGCGTTATCAAAAAGATCGGCAATTTCTCTCCCGGTCCTGTAATCACTTCCGTGCAGAATGGGTGAACAGTTGAATGGCAATCCACAAGTGGAGAAGATAGCGAATTAGGCCGAGGCACACGGACTGGCGGACGTTGGCACTCTAGGCGGGTTAATGTGGCATAACCCTTGTAGCCGCAGGCTTTAGCCTGCGAAGAGCCGGCCCGTCACCGGTGGCGCCATCCGTCGCAGGCTAAAGCCTGCGGCTACGGTAGGTCATCACGGTGGGTCATCGCAGTTCAGACTTGGGAGATAGCGCTCATGAATCAGATGAGTGACGACCGGTGGAATTCCTTGCTTCAATAGAGCACGGACACGTTCTTCAATAGCCTTGTCCTCGACCGTGACTCGTTCGTGCTGGCGCAAATGCTCGCTCCACGTTTCGACCAAGAAGGTTTCGACCCACCGGTCGGGCTGGGCGATGTCGCGAAACAGTCCCCAACGATAGGCGCCGTCGCGGCGGCGGACAGTTTCCAGGGAGTTCAGCGCGGCAACAAACTCAGCGGAACTTTCTGGAGCGACGCGATATTCCACCTGAACCAGAACCGGACCAAGTTCCGGGTCCGGTTCACATGCCATGAGCGGGACAGGCCAGTGCAGCGAAGGCGACAGGTCCAGGCCCTCGCCGGTTGGCAGCCGGAAGCGGAGCGTGGCCAGAAGCCCAAGAGGCAAACCGGCGGCGGCTGCTACCATCGCCCACTCAATTCCTGCTTGATTCGCAATCATTCCCCAAGTCGCGCTGCCGGCTGCAATGCCTCCTTGAAAGGCGACCATATAGACCGCGAGCGATCGGCCGCGCACCCAACCTGGCACAGCGGTTTGCGCGGCAACATTGAAGCTGGCAATCAGTGTGATCCAGGCCATGCCGCCGGCCAGCATCAGCGCGCACAAGACGGGAAGCACACGCACGAAGGCGACGGCGATAAGGACACCAGCCCACAGCAGTGTTGCGAGCGCCAATAGGATTTCAACGCTAAGGCGCTGCCGGAGGGACGGCAAAATGACGGCGCCGGCGATCGCGCCGAGCCCCAGGCAACCGAGCAACAGGCCGTAGCCGATGGAAGTGAGCTCCAACTCGCGCCGGGCCACGATGGGAAGCAAAGCCCATAAGGCGCTGCCAAAGAAAATGAACACGAAGGTGCGGACAATCACGGCCCGGAACGAAGGTGCATGAAGCGCATAGCGCGCCCCGGCCCGCATGGCGGCGACGAATCGCTCCGCTGGAGCAACGCTGGTGGGCACAGGGCGCTGCCAACGATAGAGCGCGTAGATCACGGCCAAAAAGGACGCTGCGTTTAGCAGGAAGACGGGGCCAGGTCCCACCGCTGCCACGAGCAGGCCGCCGATGGCTGGGCCAAGAGAGCGGGCGATGTTGAACCCCACGCCGCCGAGGGCCGTGGCCGCCGCCAATTGCTCGCGCGGGACCAGCTCGGGGGTCAGCGCCTGCCAAGCCGGCACGTTGAGGGCCGTGGCGATGCCAACCGTAAACGCGAAAACCAGTAATACGGGCGGCGTCGCAAGATCGAGTAGCGTCAGGATACCGAGAGCGGCAGCCGCGAGACACATCCACGTTTGGGTGGCAAGCAACAGCCGCCGCCGGTCCACGACGTCGGCGAGCGCTCCAGCCGGCAGTGCCAATAAAAAGATCGGCAGGCTCTCCGCGGTTTGCAACAGCGCGACAATCAGAGGCGATGACGTTTGCGAGGTTATTAGCCAGGCCTCACCGACGTCCTCCATCCAGGCGCCAATGTTGGACACCACCGAGGCGATCCACAAGGACCGAAACAGCGATCCCCGCAGCGGGGCCCATGCTGAGGCGGTCCTCGGAGAGTCACTCATCGGCATGGTCCCTATTTTGCCTGCCGGTAAGGTTCGCTGCCGCGGTTCTTAAGAGAGGCGCTCGCCTGCTCAAGGGCCTTTTGCACTGCCGCCGTCGTCTCATCGAAAAAATTAGGACCGGCCTCCACAATCCATTCGTCGAGAGTAAAAGGCTGGGCCAATCCTTCCTTCTGAAGTCGCTTCTCTGTGTCGTAGGCGAGCAGCATTGCTTTCACGACGGCGACTTCCACGTCTCCGGTCGACAGCTTCGAGTTGCCTTGATCGCGGATAAGGGGAGCAAAGGCCGCGCGGTTGGCTCCCAGCCGTGCTGCTTCCCGCAAACCTACGCGACCCACGCGCTCCAAAACGTTGAGGGAGAGCCCTTCCTCGGGACCGAGCCCGATAAGAAGGAGGGCTTTGGCCTTGATGGAGCCTTTGGGCGGGACGATGCAAACCGTTTCGAGTTCGTCGCCGACGAATTCACCGCGCTGCCGGAGCGCTGCGATGACGCCGCCAAGTTCCTTGTCCAATTCGACGGGAGCGCCGGTCATGCGTTTGGCCCCCTCCGGCGTGTACTTGAAATAGCAGACAATCTGCAGCGGCACGTCGGCGGTGTACGGTCCTTCCATGCGCACCTTGATCTGCACCTTGTTTGGTGCAGCAAACGACTTTTCCTTGACATCTTGGGCGTCCGCCCGCGTGGGCACGAGCAGGCTTGCCACCAACACAATCACCACGGGAAAACTGCGGGAGGCGATCTTCATTTTGGATACTCCTTCGGCATGCTGTGGATTGTTCTTGGCGCTCAAAAAGCGAAACACTCGCAACCCAGGCCCCACAACGGTTCCTTGCAGGTCGGTGGTTGTTCGCGGAGCAGGCGGTGCAGCAACCCGTGCAGGCCACCTGGATTCCTGCATGCGTGCGCATGCAGCTGTTTGACCGCATTGCGTCGAGGCCGGTAATACCCTCCGTATTCCTTCACCGGCGACCAGTCAGGAAGGACGGGCAACGGCAGTGGGGCTAGATTGGCGAAATCGCCCGCCCCATAGACAATCTTGCCGCCGACGAGGGTCAGCAGCGCTTCGATGCCCTTGATTTCTTCGTCAGGCACGGAGAAGTAGTCCGCGGACAAGACAGCCATATCCGCCAAATGGCCCGGCATTATGGCTCCTTTCTTGTCATCTTCGCTGGAGAACCAGGCGCTGCCGAGCGTGTAGCGCCGCAACGCCTCCATCCGGTCGAGCCGGTTGTCGTCGCCGTAGAGCGGCGTTCCGCCTACCGTCTTGCCCGTCGCCATCCAGTAAAGCGCCACCCAGGGGTTGTAGCTGGCGACGCGCGTGGCGTCGGTCCCAGCTCCGACCGGAATCCCCATGCGGAGCATCTTGGTAATGGGCGGGGTTAGTTTGGCGGCATCGGTTCCATAGCGGTCGATGAAGTATTCACCCTGGTAGGCCATGCGGTGCTGCACGGCGATGCCGCCATTCAGTGCTTTGATGCGCTCCAGGTTTCGCTCCGTGACGGTCTCCGCGTGGTCGAAGAACCAGCGAAGACCATTGAAAGGAACTTCCTTGTTGACGGCCTCGAAAACATTGAGGAACCGAGTGATTGACTGATCGTAGGTGGCGTGCAGCCGGAACGGCCAGCGGTGTTCCGCCAGGAGCCGCACAATCGGCATCAACTCTTGTTCGAGGGTGCCCGACAAGTCGGGGCGGGGTTCGAGGAAGTCCTCGAAGTCCGCCCCCGAGAAAGTCAGCATCTCGCCCGCCCCATTCATGCGATAAAAGTCGCTGCCTTCACCGGGCCGGGTCCTCTTGATCCATTTGGCGAAATCGTCGAACTCGTGCTTGGGCCGCTGGGTGAACAGGTTGTAAGCAATGCGGACCGTCATCTCGCCCCGGCGGTGCAGGTCTTCGATGACCTGGTAATCTTCGGGATAGTTTTGGGACCCGCCGCCGGCGTCAATGACGCTGGTGACGCCCAGGCGATTAAGCTCGCGCATGAACTGCCGAGTGGAGTTCGTCTGATACTCAGGCGGTAGCTTTGGCCCCTTCGCCAGCGTGGCGTAGAGGATCATGGCGTTGGGGCGGGCGACGAGCAGGCCGGTCGGATTGCCCTGCTTGTCGCGCTGAATTTCACCACCGGGTGGCTCGGGTGTTTCTTTCGTGTAGCCACACGCCCGTAATGCCGCTTTGTTGAGCATGGTCCGGTCGTACAGATGCAGCACGAAGACCGGAGTATCCGGCGAGACGGCATTGATCTCGTCGAGGGTCGGCATTCTCCGTTCGGTAAATTGGAACTCGGTCCAGCCGCCGACAACCCGCACCCATTGCGGCGGCGGCGTGCGGCGGACCTGCTCCTTCAGCATCCGCAGCGCGTCGGCCAGGCTCGGCACGCCGTCCCAGCGCAGCTCCATGTTGTAGTTGAGTCCCCCGCGGATCAGGTGCAGATGGGAATCGTTCAGGCCAGGGATGGCACGGCGGCCGCCGAGGTCGATCACCTGCGTGGCCGGACCGCGTAGCTTCAATATGTCGCTATCGGAACCGACAGCGCTAAACCGGCCGCCCGCAACGGCACTGGCTTGCGCCTCCGGTTGCTTCGGGTTCACCGTGGCAAATTTGCCGTTGTGAAGGATCAATTCAGGAGTAGTCATGGAACCCTCCGTAGGTGAATTATTTTTACAACGTTTCAACTCCTTGCACTGGCGGTTCCTGTTCGGTTGATTGGTTGAGGAAAAGAAAAGGCCATCCCTGGCCCATAAGCCGTTACTTGTGCGCGGCCGCGGCGGACGGGATGACGTATTCGGCGAGCCGCGTCGGCGGTGCCCCGTGCACCATCGTGTACGCATACTCCACGCCCATGCCGTACGCTCCGCAGTGTGTCTTGACGATGTCCATGACGGCATCGTAGGTGTCTTTAGCCGCCCAATCGCGCTGCCATTCCAACATGACGGAAAGCGCCGTGACGGGCTTGGCGCCCGCCTGGATTAATCGCTTCATCGCGTTGTCGTGCGACAGCTGGCTGACATCGCCACAACAATCCTCGACGACATGGACATCATAACCGTCGTGCATGGCCTGGATGGTCGCCAGCGCCACGCAGGTTTCAGTCCACAGCCCGGCGAGGACGATCTTTTTCCGGCCGCTCTTCTTAACGGCGGCAACAAAGTTGTCATCATCCCAGGAATTCATGGTCGTGCGTTCAATCGGCACTTGTTTCGGAAAGATCGCCTGGATTTGCGGCCACATGTTGCCGCTGCAGCCTTTGGTCTCGACCGTGCTAAGAAGCACCGGCAGGTCGAAGACCTTGGCAGCTTTCGCGAGGGCGACGTTGTTGTTGATGATCGTTTGGCGGTCGAAATTGGCGACGCCAAAGAGCATCTGGGGCTGAAGATCGATCAGGGTAACGACACAGTTGTCCGGGGTCAGCAGCCCTTTTTCGCTGCGTTTGAAGCGAGCATTCTGTTGCGACATGGCCTTTCTCCTGTGAGAATGGAAATAGGAGGGGCGACTTAACGGTGGCCGCCCGAGATATAGAGCGTCTCTCCGGTAATCCAGCCGGACTCTGGCGAGGCGAGGAAAACAACGGCCGGCGCGATGTCTTGAGGCTGGCCGATGCGGCCGAGCGGCGTCTGCGCTTCGATTTGCTTGCGGAAATCGCTTTCGGTAATGCCCGCCGCATGTAAGCCTTCGGTTTCGACGATGCCGGGGTTGATCGCGTTCACACGGATTTTGCGTGGCCCCAGTTCCTTGGCGAGCGACGAGGTGATGGCGTTAACGGCGGCTTTGGTGGCGCTGTAGACACTCGCGGTCGGAGGAGCCAGCGTCGCGGCCACGGAGCTGAGATTGACGATGCTGCCGCCCGCGGGACCGAAGTGCTTGACAGCTTCTTGAGTTACCAGAAGAAGGCCGAGCACGTTGAGGTTGAACTGCTTGTGAAAATGTTCCGCGGTGATCGATTCCAACGGTTGAAACTCATAGATACCCGCATTATTGACGAGGATGTCGAGCTTGCCGAATGCCTTTTTGGCTTCGGCAAAGAGGCGCTGAATGTCCTCGGGCTTCAAGACATCGGCTTGAACGGCAACGGCCCGGCCGTCTTTTTGGGTGATGCGCTTGACGAGGGCATCCGCGCCCGCCTTGCTGCTGGAGTAATTGACGACTACCGAGGCACCCTCGGCCGCCAAATGTTCGGCAATCGCGGCGCCGATGCCCTTGGACGCTCCGGTGACGACGGCTACTTTTCCCTTCAAGCGGTTCATGACAATCTCCTTAATAAGGGTTAATCCTCCATCCCGCGGAAACACATCACATGCGGCTCTCATGCACACGCATTCCGTAGAATTAAGAACCTTAGAGGTTGGTTACCGGAAAAGGATTCAACACCGCCGCAGGCAAATTCAACATGCAAATTCAATGCCTGCGACTTTAAATAGAGGGCAATGACGGCCTCGATCCGCTGGTCCCGCGGTTAGCGAGAACCTGTCCCGTCGGCGCGGACGACCGGCGCATCCACCACGTGTTCAGCGACAAACCAGACTTGCAACTCGTTCGAGCGGATCACGTTGCTGACCAGCAGGTCATTAGTGCCGTCGTCGCCTTCCTCCGCAGCCTGCCGGGCCATGGAGCGCGCTTCCTTGAGTATGATCTCGTGCGCGTGCAACAGTCGCGAAATCTGCACGGGCACCTCCTCACGTCCCGTGGGCGGTTGGGGGATCAACGTCATCGCGGCCACATCGCCGGCCATTGCCACGCTCACGCCGCCCAGCAGCATGATTCGCTCCGCGATTTGGTCCACCAACTCGCTCTGCTCGTCTGCGTGCTTGTCGAACAGCAAGTGCAGCTGGTAGAAAGTTGGGCCGGATACTTGCCAATGGTGCTTCTTGTAAAGGTCACGGAGGGTGATCGTGTCGGCGAGCACCTGATTAAGATTGATGGTGCTTGCTCGGCGCGTGTCCTCGCCGAGAGCGATCGGCATGGGGACTACCGACCCAAACGCCTGGATCTGGGGGGCGTGCTGGTTCGTCAGCGGCGCGGCGCTGGGAACGACAGTCGTGGGGCTGGATTTTCTCATTGTGGGCTCCTGATGTTGTGGCGCGGGCCAGGGTTTTCTGTCGCTTCCACAGCGGCGTCTTGGCCCGAGCATATAAATGGGAAGCTGCCATTATTTTATGAACCCAACTTTGATTGTGTGCCAGTGCAATCCGAAGCGTGGCCAGCGCACATCCGGTGGGTCGTGGCGTGTAGACGGCGGTCCAAGGCGCTTGCTCGACCTTCTTACAGATGGAGGTGTAGACCGTCGGATTGGTTTAAGAAAGGGTGGGTGACCGGACTCGAACCGGCGACATCCAGAGTCACAGTCTGGCGCTCTAACCAACTGAGCTACACCCACCATCGGGCGGACCGCTGTATTTTAACGGAGCATCGGAATATGGCAAGAGATACGCAACGATGGCTCCTAGGCAGGCACTTCAAGGATTCACCTTCCAGTCCAAAATATTCAGGAAAATCTGCCGGGGATCGAGGGTGGGAGTGGAGAGGGATGGATGAACCGCGATGTATTCCGGGAGTTGCCAGAGAGGAATGAGGGGCATGCGTTCGTAGAGATGGGCGTGGATGCTCTGCTGGTTTTCGCGGACGGCGGTGAACTGGCGATGGCTCAGGGCCGAGCGCAGCAAGCTTTGCAGCTTGGCATCGTTGTCGTAGCCCAGGAAGTTGGAACCGCCCGGCCGCAAAGCGTCGGCGTGGAGATCGAAAAGCGGCCAGAGCCAAAAGTTGTCGTCAGGAAAATCCCAGTGGTGATAGGCCAGCTCATAATCGTGTTGGTGGAGAGCTGCGCGCATTTGCTGCGAGGAAAGCGGCTTGAGATCCACGCCAAGATTGACTTCTACCTGGGCGAAGAGCTTGCTCACCTGGCCGGCGATGGTCGCGCAGGCGTCAGCTACTTCCGGTGAGTCGGCGGGAAACTTGAGCGAAAGACGAAGCGGGCCCAGTTGTTGGCCGGCTTTCTTGGCGAAGGATTTGGCCAATTCGGGTTGATAAAGATCCTCGGGAACGCGCGGCGGCGGGCAGAATGCCCAGGAGTGAACGGGGAAGGGGCCGTTGAGAGCGCGCTGCCACTGGCCCGCACCCGCTGGGCCGCGGAAGGAATCCTCGAGGATTTGGTCGCGCCCGATGGCGTGGGCCAAGGCGCGGCGCAGGTCCTGGTTCGCGAGGCTGGGGACGCGATGATTGAGGGCCAAGAAATAGACGCGGCGGCTGGGTGCGCTGCGGATGTCGGCGTAGCCCATTTTTTTCAAGGATGACATGGAATTGGGCGGCATATCAAGCACCAGGTGCGGCAGCGGCATATCGGGATGAATATCTTTCCAGGCCATCATGCGAACCTCACGTACATTGCCGTATTTCCCCTGGCGATCAAAACAAGGGTTGGCCTGGAACACGGCGACGGTGCGTTTTCCTTCTGGCTTGCGGCCCACGAATTGAAACGGTCCGCTGCCCAGAGGCTGGCGTGCAAAATCGGGATCGTCGCCGCGGCTCAGGAGCTTGGCCCGATATTTCTGCGGCAAGACATAAAACCGCAAGGGCGCGACAGGATCGATGATGCCTTGCTTCAGGTTTACGGTAAGCATGAAGGGCCTGCCTTCGAAGCGAGGCATTTCCAAGAGATCACGCCAGAGGGCGGTCGTTTCCAAAAGCTGGCCGGAGTGGCGAACATCGGCGCTGGTAAGTCGGTCGCCGCTGGACCAAAAAGCATCGCGACGGATCTGCAGCTGCTGTTTTATTCCTTCCGTTCGGGGTAGTTCAGTGAGCAGATCGGACACATAGGCTTGGCCGCCTGCGTCGTCGAAACGCACCTGCACAAGACGGCGAAATAATAGATCGAGTGCTTGATGTTCCGCGTTGGTCCAGGCCGTGGCGGGGGACATGTTTTCCGGCAACTGCTGGACGGCCACATAGAGAACGCGGTAGGTCTTTGTCAGTTTTGCCAGCTCGTCGCGCCAGCCGGGGGCGCGAGGCCAGAGGGCCAGGGCTTCTTCCAGCTTGCTAATGGCTTGGGCGGTGGGCAGATTCTTAGCTTCATTGGCAAACATTTGTGCTCGCGCCCGCACTGCGACACGCAGGGGCTCGGCCTCGGAGCTTTGCACGAAATGCTCGTCCAGACGGTTCAAGATAGCGCGTACCTTGGAGCAATTCTCCTCCTTCAATTTAGCGGTCCCATAGCGGACCCAGAGAGTGCGCACCGCGTCGCGCAGGGAAGTATCTAGCGGAAGCCAAGTCTCGGCCAAGTGCAAGGCCTGGGCCCAGTCAGTATCGTCAATAGCCGTCTGGGCAAAGAGCAGCAAGCGTTGCCGGCGCACCTCGTGGAGCTTGTCGAATACGCTACTGTGAACTTTGTCCCAAGGATTAGGGGCCAAAGGAGGATGGGAGCGGCGACTCTCGTGAAAGTGAAGCAGCTCCACCAAAAGTTCTTCGATGGCCTGAAGCTGAACGCGATCTGTTTTTTTTAAGAGCGGTTCAATTTTATCCAGGACAATTGTTTCGAAAAAAATGACGGTTTTGATGTCTCCTGCCTGGATCTTGAGGATATCGCCGGGTTTGTCGAGGAGCTCAACTTCCAGAGCGCCTGTGCGTTTTTGAGGCATGCCCGGAAAAATGCTCAGGGGAACCACTCTTTTCAAGGCGCCGCCGACAAGATGAATCTCATCGGCCGGCGGGCCAAGTTCCTTGAAATTGTCCTGACTCATCAAGGGAGAAATTGGCAGAAAGAAAGATGCCAAATGAAGAATGAAGCATGAAGCATGAAGAACGAAGAATCGAAAGACAGGTAATTCTTCATGCTTCATTTTTCGTTCTTCAAGCTTCATTGGGTTTTCAAAAACTTGCGAGGAATGGGGCCGAGCGATAAGATCATTATATTGCAATTGTTTTCCATCCAAAAGGACTAGCGAATATGGCCCAAAAGACACCGAAAACCGTGGTGGTGGCCTTCAAAGTGGAAGAAGAGCTGGCGGATTTCTTGAACGAGCTGCCCAATAAGAGCGCCTTTATCCGGAAGGCCATCGCCGCCCAGATGAACATGGCGTGTCCATTGTGCCATGGCACCGGGCAGGTGACACGCTGGGTTCACGATCATTTCGTGCCCTTGATAAAAAGCCTCAACGACCGCACGTGTGACGGTTGCGGGACGCATTTATCGTTGCCGGATGATCCGGGCAATCTGACTGGGGAAGACCAGGCCCGGCTGGAGCAATCCCTAAAAGGCGGGCCGTTGTACTGTGACCCCTGTTTTGAAAAAGCCCCGCCTTGCGACGATTGTGGCTGGCACATCGCGGAAGATAAGGCTGAAGAACACCACAAGCACGCACATCCCTAGTCAGTGACAATCCGAATATCGAACTCCGAAGCAAATTCGAATTTCCAACAAGAAAATAGGGATTCGGGGCTTCATGTAAATTGTTTGAACTTCCGTTGTCGGGAATTTTGGATTTTACCCAATGGATCTCGCCCTTAAAGAGCTTCGTCAAAGCTGTTCCGTTCCGCTTTTTCATCCGTCTCTGGAGTGGCTTCAAGAGGCCAGCGGTTCGGTTAGCGCCCTTCTAATTCGGGATTATTCCGAATTAGGGGAACGGCCGATTGGCCAGACGGCGGGCCGGGCGGAGATGGAGGCGTTGTTCCGGCAACCGCCTCCTGAAGAGGGGCAAGACTTCCTGCACGTCTTGCAGGAGATCGAAGAAAAAATCATACCGTTTACCTTGCGGCCCAGTCATCCGCGTTTCCTGGCTTTTATTCCCGGAGCCCCGACTTTCGTTTCCATTTTGGGTGATTGGCTTTGTGCCGGTCTCAATTTCTTTGCCGGCGTCTGGAAGGAAGCGCCTGCCGCGACGGAAGTGGAGCTGTTGGTGCTGGATTGGTTCAAGGAATTCTTGGGCTACCCTGCCCAGGCGCGCGGCATTCTGACCAGCGGCGGCTCGGAAGCCAATCTCACTGCCCTGGTAGTGGCGCGGGAAAAAGTGGAATACTCCAACCGGCAGCAAGCCGTCTTATATGTCTCGGAACATCGGCATTATTCCATTGATCGGGCCGCCAAGGTTATGGGCATGTTGCCGGAACAAGTACGGAAGCTAGGCACCGACGCCGGACAGCGCCTGGCTCCATCTTTGCTTAAAAGGGCAGTAACGGAGGATCGGCAAGCAGGCCGCTTGCCGTGGCTGGTGGCGGCCAATGCCGGCGCCACTAACACCGGCGCGATTGATTCGCTTGATGAGTTAGCCGAATTTTGCCGGCAAAATGGCATGTGGTTCCACGTGGACGCGGCCTACGGTTGGCCGGCGGTTCTCACCCAAGAGGGCAGGGTGGCCTTACGGGGAATCGAGCGAGCGGATTCCATTACCCTCGACCCGCACAAGTGGTTTGGACAGACCTTCGAAGCCGGCTGCGTTCTCATTCGCGCAGGAAAGGCCCTGGCGGACACCTTTCAGTTGCGGCCCGATTACATGCAGGACGTGGCTCCCGAGGAGGGCGAAATCAATTTTGCCGATCACGGTATTGCTCTGACGCGCCGGTTTAGGGCCTTGAAAATCTGGTTTTCCATGAAGGTTTTGGGCGTGGGCTGGTTCCGGCGCCTGGTCGAGCATTGTTGCCGGCTGGCCGATTATGCCCAAAAGCTCTTGGAAAAAAGCGGTAGCTTCGAGATTCTCAGCTCGCGGCAATTGAGCATTGTTTGTTTTCGCTTTGTGCCAAAATCCGCACCGCAACAGAAAAGCGAACTTGATGATCTGAACCTGGCGATCTGTGAAGGCGCCCGCGCCACCGGCCGGGTCTTTCTGTCTACGACACGCCTTCAGGGGCGGGTGGCCTTGCGGCTCTGTTTCGTCAATTGGCGCACGACGGCCGCCGATGTGGAAGAAGTCGTGGCATTGCTCGAGGAACTGGGGCGGACTTAGAACTGGTCAAGCCAGAAGTGTGATCCCCGGTAGTACTTTTGGGGCTGCATCATTTCATAGCGCCAATTCGGTTCTCGAAATGGCGGGTAAGCCTGGTAGGCGGGCGGCTTCATGTAAGGCATGCCCGGAGCTTCCGGCCATTTAGCCGTCGTCATGGGCCAGTAATTATGGGGAAAATACTGGTAGGGATAATAATAGAAACGATTGAGCTGATAGCTGGGATAGGTGTTATTGTACTGGTTTTGGGCAGAAGCCTTGGTTGGGCTGCTTAACCAGGCGGCCATTAGCAGGCAGATCGTCGCTGCTTTCCAAATACGGCGAGCCATGAAATCCTCCTGAAACCAAGGTTCGCTTGTGTTCTCACTTTAATTTACTCGATAAACCTGTCTTTAGGCTCGGTATGTCTCGATTTTCTTGCCCTTTCTTCTTCCATGACCAATATTTCCCACAAGGGTAGTAAAGTTGACCACCCTTTATCTGTACAAGTGATTAGTATTTCGTTAGAGGGGCCACCATGCGCCGGATTCTTTCCATGCGTACTAAAGAGCGGCTAGGAACCTTCCTGTCCCCGCTGCTCCGCCTAAGTTTTATGCTGTTGCCGACGATTTTCTTGCTCATTGCCAGCCTTCGTCATACCGGGTTGGGCACCGCCAACGTCATGCTCTGGATTGGCACCGGTTTTCAGGCTTCCGTTTGTTTTTTGATTTTCATCTGTCACCGAACTTGGAGACAGCCGTTGGGCCCTTCCGTGGTTACGCTTTATTTGATCGCCCTGGCCTGGCTTTGGTTGGGCAGCCAGACTGAGGATTGGTTCACGCACTTTTCCAAAGCGATCTTGCTGGTAGTGCCCCTGGTGGTGTTTGGTTTTCAAACCTTGCACGAGTCTGGTGCGCCCGCGCTCAGGCGGGCCCATTTGCTCGCGGATCGTTTGGCTGCCCGCAAGGACTGGCCCTCGGACCTGGCCGCATGTCGCACCTTGCCCGAGGTAAAGGCGCTGCGTGCCGCCCTGGGCTATGATGCGGCGCCGGCGCTTGCCCTATTGCAACATGCCCGCCTGGAAGTTCGCGTCGCTGCCTTGGCTGCCATGGAATTTCGCAAAGACTGGCGCATCGGCCAGGCCGAGCTCATTCTGCAAATCGCCCAGCGCGCCGAACAGCCGGTCCTGCGAGCGGCGGCCGTGACGGCGCTGGGCAACGTCGATGATCGCGAGCTGGTGGAAACCATGGCCCAGTTTCTGCACGACCCGAGCCAGGAAGTGCGCCGCGCCGCCACGGAGGCGCTGTTGTGGGACACGGAACATCGCTGGTCCTGGATTCGTTTTGCCGTCCGCCGCATTTTGGCCGACCCGCTCTTTTTCAGCGACGGACCATTGACACATGATGGGCAATTATTGACCAACGAGGCCGTCAATGATCTGACAGCCTGGTGTGCCGAGAAGGGAGTATTGTCGGCGCGCGCGGCGCTGACTCTGGGGGCACATTATTCCCGCGCCTTGAGCGAACGCCCGGACGTGTTAATGGTAGAAGCGTTACGAACCCAACTGGCCGATCCGCATACTCCCGCCGTTTGGCGATTGGAATTGGGCCGGCTTCTGCAAAACTTTCAAGAAATTGATCAGCCTTTGCTCGAAAAACTACTCGATCCTTCCAACCCCGCTTCCTTGCGGCTCATTGCCTCAGAGAATATTTTGGCTGACAAGGCAGAAGGCCCGAATCGTACGCACGCGCTGGCTACCTTGCGCGATCTGGCACGCCTTCCCAATCGCGAAATCGCCTTGGCGACCGCCGATCTGATCCAGCGCCGCCTGGGCATTGACCTGGGAATGGGCCTTGGCCAGCCGCTACCGCCAATTCATAGCCGGCAAGCAGCGGAAATCACCCGCCGTGTCATGCATTGGGCAAGTCAGTCAGATGCGGTCGCGGATGAAGAAAAGGAAATGGAAAACTCGAAGATGCTGAGTTAGGGTCTCAATTCAATCGACCACATACGGCATGTATAAATGGGGCTGCGTCGTGGTGTAAAGGAATGGCGCCCCGTTGTGGTAATAATAAGCTCCGTAGGGCGATTGGATCACACGTGCCACCCAACGGCCCCGGCTATCAATGCCATAGTATTGCCAAATCTCACGCGTCCCGGGTTTTGGCAACGATGAAGGAAGATAATAAGGCAAGATGGTTGAGGGAAGTGCCTGCGGGGTAGGGGCTACAAATCTCTTTTCCTCTTTGCTTTCTTCCTGAGATTGCTCGTCAGCATTTAAAAAGCCAAAGGTAGCCATAAACGTTATGATAGTTGCTAATCTTAGGTACATTGCCTCGTAACTCCCAAAGTATGCTCATTCGGTAAGCTCACATTCCAAAGTAAACAACTTCGGATAAAATATCCAGTTCATTTTACCTAAATTACCCATATTAAAATAAAAGCGACCCATTTAAAAACACAAAAAAACCCTTGGCGTGGTGAGCGATCATAAAGATCGCACGCCATGCCGAGGGCTTGTAGATGCAAGCTCGACGCTTTTTAGTTTCGATCTCCAAAAGCTGGATAGGAGATCGGAATGTTTTTAGCGGCCACACTTGGCGTCGCTCTTACAGGAGCCATTGGTAAGGCCTTTTCTCCGTAAGCCGGGTAAGCGTATTTAACGGGTTGGACCGGAATAGAAACAAGTCTGCCTTCAAGCGGCACCGTGGAACGCTTTTGTTCCAAAGTTGGGGCTGGGCCATCTCCTGGGGGAAGTGGCATCGGCTGGCTTGGCCCACCATCGTAATAGTAAGTGCCGTTATTGCTTTGGGGGATAGCCAGTGGCGGGCTTGAGTAGTTTTGGATGACGGGGCCTTGAGCGTATGAGCTTGATCCGAGTACCGTCGCCCTGGGGACAACCGGCATCTCTGTGGCGCATGGATTGTAATAGCTGTAAGCGGGGTAATAGTAGCTCGGCGGGTAATAATAGCTGGGCGCGTAGTAGGCATAGGCATACGAGCGATAGCCGTAATACGGCCGATAGGCATAATAAGGCCGGTAGGCAAACGGCCGGTAAACGAAAGGCCGGAAGCCAATGTAAGGCCGATAGCCCCAGCCGCGCCAGTAAACTTGTTCTAGATCAGCTTGCCCATCGAAGACCAGGGATTGCGCCGTGGCGCCGCCGGTGCCACCGAGCAGCATGGTATCATCGGCTTGCGTCTTGCTTGCTCCGGTTAACAGAAGGGTAATGGCCAGTGCGGCCCAACCAAAATGTCGCATGATTATGTCCTCCTCGACAAAAACCTTAAACACTTTCGGTAGCTTGCCAACGCATCTATTTTAGAGAAGGCGGCGTGGTTTTGTCAAATTACTCTTCCGTATGGTTGAGAGCGGCGAGACCTAAACGGACACCGGGTCGGGCTTTTCCGGGTTGATGTCCAAGTCCTTAATTGCTTTCGCGACCTGAGAAGCCTTGATCTCGCCGCGACGGGCCAATTCGCCAAGGGCCGCCACCGTGATGCATTCGGCGTCAATTTCGAAGAAACGCCTGAGCGAGGGGCGGCTCTCGCTGCGGCCGAAGCCGTCGGTGCCCAGCGGCGTCAAGCCACCTGGCACCCAGCGCTGGATCAGCTCCTGATTGGATTTCTGGTAATCACTGACGGCAATAAAAATCCCTTTTTCGCCTTCGAGCAGCGTTTCCAGATAACTTTTCCGGGCCGGCGATGCAGGATGCAGACGATTCCAGCGCTCACAGGCAAGGGCTTCGCGGCGCAGTTCCTTGTAGCTAGTGACGCTCCACAGGTCGGCGGCGAGGTTGAATTTCTCCGCCAAAAGACTCTGGGCGCGAATCGCCTCGCGCAAGATCGAGCCGCTGCCAAGCAAGTGAATCTTGGGCGTGGTGTTCTTCGAGGGTTTGACGGGACTGGGCCGAAACTTGTACATGCCGCGAACCACTCCCTCGGCAGCGCCTGCCGGCATGGGTTCCATCGGATAGTTTTCATTGCCCACGGTGAGGTAATAAAAAAGCGGCTCTCCCTTTTCGTACATGCGGCGGATGCCGTCCTGCACGATCAGGGCGATTTCAAAGGCGAAAGCCGGATCGTAAGCCTTGAGGGTGGGTACGGTGCTGGCCAGCACATGACTGTGGCCGTCCTGGTGCTGCAAGCCTTCGCCGGCCAAGGTCGTTCGGCCGGCGGTGCCACCGATAAGAAAACCGCGGCAACGCATGTCGGCGGCAGCCCAGATCAGGTCGCCGATCCGCTGAAAGCCGAACATGGAATAAAAGATGAAAAAGGGCACCATGGGCACCCCGAGATTGGCATAAGCGGTGCCGGCGGCGATGAATGACGACATGGATCCCGCTTCCGTAATGCCTTCTTCCAAGATCTGTCCGGTCCGGTCTT
>Ga0206969_1084_pt1 | contig 26998 bp, 25 predicted proteins | sample Alteio_BWOrgHeat_87_FD_153256 | JGI IMG/M metagenome (GOLD analysis project Ga0206969, IMG submission 153256) | Enriched cells from forest soil in Barre Woods Harvard Forest LTER site, Petersham, Massachusetts, United States -... | ecosystem: Environmental > Terrestrial > Soil > Temperate forest >... | reverse complement strand
TATGGTGGTGGCCCGTAGCGCCAATAGAGTTGTACCCAATAATGACCCTACCGCTCACGCTGAAGTTTCGGTTATACGGCTGGCCTGCCAGGAACTGGAAACGCATAGTTTGGCCGGCTGCGAAATTTACACCAGCTGCGAACCCTGCCCCATGTGCCTGGGCGCTATTTATTGGGCAAGGATAGATAAAATTTATTATGCCAATACTAAAGCCGATGCTGCCGCCATTGGTTTTGATGATGCTTTTATTTACAAAGAACTGGAATGTGTGATGGAAAAACGTAAGCTGCCCGTTGTGCAATTATTACGCGATGAAGCGCTGGGCGCGTTTAAGTTGTGGAGTGAATCGGAGAGTAAAACGGATTATTAACCGGGTGTCACACTGAGGCTCTCGAAGTGTGTGCGTAAAGGCCTGCCCACATGCTTCGACAGGGCTCAGCATGACACCCTTGCTTTTTATTCTTCCTTCTTTCCTTCAAAAAAATCATCCTTAAGCTCGTCAATTTCCCGCCTGTCGCGTTTAGTGGGGCGGCCGGTACCGCGGTCGCGTTTTAAAACCGGGGCATGAAACAGGGATTTAAATGCCTGGGTTTGTTCAACGGGCGTAATATCTTCATAAAAACCAATAGCGGTTTTAGCATCAACACGGCTTTCAAGCAAGCCGGTTACCCGCACTACCTTGCGGTCGGGCCCTTTGGATACCTGGTAGGTTTCGCCCATCCGTACTTCATGTGAGGGCTTGATATTATTGCCCTCCAGTTTAACGCGCCCGGCTTTACAGGCATCAGCCGCCAGGGTACGCGTTTTAAACAGGCGTATAGCCCATAGGTACTTATCTACACGGAGTTTTTCTTTTTCGGGCATGATACTGTGAGCAAAATTATAAAAATGATCGGATATGGAATAACCTGTTTATTGTTCACCAAATCTTTATTAAACCTTTCTTTTTCGTGCTCCCGGCAATCTTGGTATGGTTTATGCCAAATATCAGTTGTGCTGTCAAAAAGTGCGCACAAAGTGCTTAAATATGGCTTTAACCTGTAATTGCTGCACTTAATTTAAGTCAATGGACTATACAAAAACCAAAAAAAAAATTATTTGTTATAAATAAGGCCCATACTACTTTGGTACTACAAAATATGAACATAGCCTATATTTCAACCTATCCACCACGCGAGTGCGGTATCGCGACATTTAACCAAAACCTGGTGCGCGCTATCGCGGCCAACTTTCCTGAAAGAAGACATTTATTACATGGCGATTTTGTTGTGGCCTTAACGGATTCTGAAAATATTCATGAATATGAATATCCCGAAGAAGTAAAATATATAGTACGTCAAAACCATCAGAAAGATTATATAAGGGCGGCCAACTTTATTAATACCAGCAGTGCGGATGTTTGTATAATGGAACATGAATTTGGTATATATGGCGGCGAAAGCGGTATATACATTCTTCCATTGCTTAACCGGCTCGAAAAACCTTTAATATCAATTTTACACACCATATTAAAAGATCCCGGTTATGTGCAGCGTATTATTATACGGGAGATCGCTGAGCAATCGGCAAAAATAATTGTAATGAGCCAGCGGGCATTAGATTTTTTAACAACCATATATGATATCCCCGCTGAAAAAATACAGATAATTGAACATGGCGTACCAGACCTGGAGGCACCTGAAGAAAACCCCATACTGAATTTAACGCCATTTAAAAACCACCGGGTGTTGTTAACATTTGGTTTGCTAAGCCGCAACAAAGGCCTGGAAACGGTGGTAAGGGCATTGCCCGAAATAGTAAAACACCATCCCGATGTTATGTATGTGATATTGGGCAATACGCATCCCGGCGTAATAAAAAGCTCGGGCGAGGAATATAGGGACCATTTAAAAACATTGGCAAATCAGCTTGGCGTATCGCAAAACCTGAGTTTCATTAATAAATTTGTGACAGAAGAAGAGTTGATACAATACCTCACAGCTGCCGAAATATATGTTACCCCTTACCTAAACGAAGCACAGATAACGAGCGGAACTTTGTCGTACGCGGTGGGGGCTGGTGCGGCTGTGGTATCAACACCATACTGGCATGCTACAGAATTATTGGACCATAACCGGGGCAGAATATTTGATTTTAAAAATGCCGATACACTTGCCGATATTATAATTGAACTACTGGGCCACCCCGATACGCTTAATGAATTAAAAGAGAACGCGTATGAATACGGACTGCATTTACGCTGGCCGGTTGTTGGCGCCGAATATATTAAAGTAGCACAGGAGGCTAGCTTTCAGCACGATTTTAGGGACAAAATATTGAAAAACAGTATTGTTGACCCTGAAATAATGCCTAAGTTTAGTTTAACACATGTAATGCGCTTAACTGATGATACGGGTATTGTTCAACATGCTAAATACGGCATACCTAATTTAAAAGAGGGTTATTGCCTTGACGATAACTCAAGGGCCTTAATTATGGCGCTGATGGCTTACCAGCGCAATAACAGCAAAGAGGCGTTTGAACTTTTGCCCATTTATTTAAGTTACATCCATTACATGCAAACAGAGGATGGTAATTTCCGTAACTTCCTGAGTTTTAACAGGGAGTACCTGGACGAAATCGGATCGGAAGATTCATTCGGGCGTACTATATGGAGCTTAGGCTATTTGATAGGCCATGCTTCAAGTAACTCGTACCGTGAATTTGCTACCGAGATATTTCAAAAATCATTCCCTCATTTTAAATCATTAACGCATTTAAGGGGTATGGCTAATACCATCATAGGCATCAGTATGTACCTGCGCCTACACCCTACCGACGAAGGTATGGTAAATGAATTGGTGCGCCTTACCCAGCCATTAATTAATGCTTATGAAAATACGCGCTCTGAAGACTGGGAATGGTTTGAGGAAAGCATGACCTATGATAATGCCATACTTCCGCTGGCCCTGTTACATTCATGCCAGGTAACCGGGGACGAAAAAGCTAAAGAAATAGCTTTAAAAACAATGGCTTTCTTAGATAACTTAACCCTATCAAATGGGTATTTGAGCCCGGTTGGCAATGATGGCTGGTATTATCGGGGGGGCAAATTCCCAACCTTCGACCAGCAGGCTATAGAAACTATGGCAATGGTATTGATGCATTTCCAGGCTTACCAGCTATTCCGCATACCCGAACATATTGAGAAAATGTTTTTATGCTATAAATGGTTCCTGGGCGAAAACACCTTGCGCGCACCATTATATGACCATGAAACCAAAGGTTGCTGCGACGGGCTTTTGCCAACCGGCATAAATCGTAACCAGGGCGCCGAAAGCACACTGGCTTACCTCATATCGCATTTAACCGTTCTGGAAGCATTCGAACTGGAATATGAATACAATAAATTTTCCCGGAAACTGCTTAGTGTTAAATGAAAGCGGCTATGTTAGCACCTGTTGCCTGGCGCACACCACCCAGGCATTACGGCCCCTGGGAACAGATAGCATCAAACATAGCCGAAGGTTTAATAAAATTGGGAGTTGATGTAACGTTGTTTGCAACCGGCGATTCGATTACAAGCGGTAAGCTTGATTTTGTTTGCGATAAGGGTTATGAGGAGGACCGTATGCAGGATGCCAAAGTTGCCGAATGTTTACACATTAGCAACCTGATGGAAAAAGCGGGTGATTTTGACATCATCCATAACAACTTCGATTTTTTACCGCTTACCTATTCCCGGCTAATAAAAACACCGGTTATTACTACTATACATGGCTTTTCATCGCCGCGGATAATGCGGGTATATAAAAAATATAATGCCGGCAATAACTATGTATCAATAAGCAATGCTGACAGAAGTGCCGAGCTCAATTACCTGGCCACCGTTTATAATGGATTGAATGTTAATGATTTTGAGTTTAACGGGCATCCTGGCGATTATCTGCTGTATTTTGGGCGGATACATCCCGACAAGGGAACGGCCGAAGCTATTGAAATTGCCAAAAAATGCAAGCGCAAATTAGTAATAGCCGGAATTGTGCAGGATGAAAATTACTTCAGGGAAAAAATAAAACCGCAGTTAAGCGAGCAAATTGAATATATAGGCAGCGCCGGACCGGAAAAAAGAAACTTTTTATTGGGTAACGCCTTTGCATTATTACACCCTATTAATTTTAATGAACCATTTGGGTTAAGCGTAGCCGAAGCCATGCTTTGTGGTACGCCCGTAATTGCTTTTAATAAAGGATCGATGCCTGAATTAATCAAAGATGGGGAAACCGGGTTTTTGGTGAATAATATTGATGAAGCAGTGGCCGCTGTGGATGAGTTAAAAAACCTGGAAAGGATAGATTGCCGCAAATGGGCCGTTTCACAATTTTCAAGCGAAAAGATGGCGAATGATTATTTTAAACTTTACTGCAAAATTTTAGAATATTAAGCAATTTGATGGCCAGTTGTTTAAGCAGTTAATTCAATATCGTGTTGTGTGTCCCGTTTTAAAGCAAGTTCTTCCTTTTTTGTTGATGCGATCTCTTCTGATTGATGCTCGTAGTTGATCAATGGCCTGAGTTTCGTTTCAGAAGGGTGATAAGCTTCTTCAAGAGCTTCTTCAATTTCTTCGCGATGGTGCTGTGGAATTTCAATTTCCTGGGCGTATTTATAACCTAATCTTTTATTTTCCTCGTCAATAAAAGCAAACAAATCGCCAAGGCAGTTGTATACTGCCTGTAAATACTTATAATTAGTTGAGGTTAAGCACTTTTCGCTATCATGTGGACCCCTTCCGGGTTCGCAAAAATTAAGCTTAGTTATTTTCCCATTAATAAGCTCTACCTCAAATTTGCCCTCATTATGCCAGTTAAGGCAGTTTTTTATCTCTCTGTAATGATCCATTGTTGAATAAATTTATAACCATATGGTAAGATGATTGTAACAGTCACATTATTAATTAAATGCTGCTAATATTTATTAAACAAGGGTTATGCCAAAATTGATTATTGTTTAAAAATTGAACCGGCATGATAAAAACCTGATTGGCTGGTTCAATACGGGGCGGAAATGTTTATTCGTTGCCGGGAGCTCTGTCTACAATTTGATACATCAGGAAACTCATAGAGATCATCCTTCCGCGTCTTCTTTGAACTTGGCCATTAAGTCCTCCAGGTCAACTTCGGCAAACGAGGTTGAGTAATCTGATAACCCGTATGGAATAATGAGTTTATTATTATTAATGATCGATCCGCATGAATAGATAACGTTGGGCACGTAGCCTTCGCGTTCATCGCTATTGGGTATCAACAGGGGTTCTTTAAGCCTTCCAATTTCAACCGCCGGATCATCCAGCTTAAGCAGGCTCGCGCCGAGCACGTAGCGCCGCATGGGTCCTACACCATGAGTTATTACAATCCACCCATGTTTAGTTTCAATAGGTGAACCGCAGTTGCCTATCTGTATAAACTCCCAGCTAAACTTTGGTTTTTGCAATAAAATAGGCTTTTCCCAAATGTTTATTTTATCCGAATACATGATATAGTTATTGCAGCCGTCAATACGCGATATCATGGCATACTTGCCGTTTATTTTGCGCGGAAACAGCGCCAGGTTTTTATTCTGGGCGCCCTCGCCATATAACGGCATTATCTTAAAATTGTAAAAATCGGTGGTTTGCAACAGCTTAGGCATTATCAGCGCGCCATCGTAAGCGGTATAAGTAGCATAAAATACACAGCTGCCATCATCATTTTTAAACTCAACAAAACGGGCATCCTCAATTCCCTTACGTTCATACTCGGATATGGGAAATATTACCCTGTCCGATATATCTGTATCTAACGAGAACACAATTTCATAATAGGAATCGGCCAGCCACAGTACCTTATCGTACTCCAGCTTCTTCAGGTCGCTTTCCTGCAACCGCTGCGAGTCAATAATTATGCGGCGCAAATTGGAGTACTCAAAATGATGGTCGAGCTTCGACTCTAACTCATGCAGCACATCAATATTTATTTGGGTTATGGCGGCCTTATCAAAAAACAGCTTTTTATTATATACCGCGTTCCTTACAATTTCGGCCTCATCAACATAATTACCGGCAGGCAATACGGTAATATTATTATCCTTATCTATCAGTGCCCTGCGGAAGGTAATAGATGAAATATGCCCCTCGCCCACTGCCCTGAAACTCATAATAACGCGGCGTTCGCCTTCTGATAATTCTGTTTGGTCAGGGTCCTGTACAATAGAAGGATTAAAGAACGCGGCCGATTCAATTGAATATTCATGCGTAAAATAGGAACCGATGAGGAGCTTTCGGTATACGGTTAAGGTATCAAAATCAATATTAAGTTCTGCAAAAAGTGGTTTTAGTTTACTACAATGACGGTTTAAAGCACGGGTAATATTACGGTGGCGCTTAGAATATTCCTGTAATAACGGAGAGATAATACTGAAAGCGTCTTCTTCGCTAATATCGGTAACACGTACTAATACCTCTTTCGCGCGATCATTCCCGTTAAAAAAAAATCTTGCAATAACTCGTTTAGGATCTGGATTAACTCTTATGGGCTTACGTTCAACAGCTAACTTCATATATTAGAAAATGCGTTTTATTGTTAACACCAACTTACTCAAATTGATTTATTTTTTTGTTGATTAGGTAAATGGTTGATCGGGTGAGTAGTTGGTCAACTACCAAACCACCCAACTATATCATGCTATTGCGCTTAATGAGGTACGATTTTAATATATTATAATAACCGTCCTGTATAGCCGCGTCAACTATATCAATATGATATTGCGCGCATTTTAATTCCAGTTCGTGCCGGTAATGTTGCAGCGAAGTTTGATAGGCCGCGCGTATTTTGCCGGGATGCACCTTTACTTCATCGCCGCTCTCGATATCGATAAAATGATGCGGGCGATTATCAAAATTAAAGTCGAGTTCTTTTTGCTTATCGTTTATATTAAAAATCACCACTTCGTGCTTATTATATTTTAAATGCTGAATGGCCGCAAAAAGGGCCTGCATTTTTTCGGAATCAAGGTTATTCTCCAGCATGTCGCTGAATATAATAACCAGCGAACGCTGGTGAATTTCTTCGGCAATATGGTGCAATACATTGGTAATATTGGTGGTAGTATTTACTTTGGGATTATTATACAGTTTTTCCAGTTCGGCATATAAGTAGAACAGGTGTGTTGAGGCCGATTTTACCGGGCTTATCCAGTCTATTTTATCCGAAAACAGGCATAAGGCAAAAGCGTCGCGCTGTTTTTTGAACAGGTACATTAGCGAAGCGATGGCATAAATGGAAAATTGTAGCTTGTTTATTCCCTTATCCGGGAAATTCATAGATGACGAGGTATCCAGCATTAAATAACAGCGCAGGTTGGTTTCTTCCTCAAACTGTTTAACAAACAGTTTATCTGTGCGGGCAAACAGCTTCCAGTCGATATTTTTTACCGATTCGCCATTGTTATATAAACGATGCTCGGCAAACTCCACCGAGAAACCATGAAACGGACTTTGGTGCAAACCAGTAATAAACCCCTCAACCACCTGGCGGGCCAATAACTCCAGGTTGGCTAATTGCCTTACCTGCTGATCGTCGTTAAGTTGTGACATAGAAATATAAAGGAACAAAAAAAGCGTTACAAAATTGTAACGCTTTTTAAATACTTTATGATATAATGCTTAAGCTAATTGCTTATCCAGTTTGCCGGCCAATACAGATTTTGGCACTGCACCAATTTGTTTGTCAACAATTTCGCCGTTTTTAAAGTATAATAAAGCGGGAATATTGCGGATACCATATTTTATTGATATGCCTGGGTTATTGTCAACGTTTACTTTACCCACAACAGCAGTATCAGCATATTCTTTTGATATTTCTTCAACTACCGGACCAACCATTCTACAAGGGCCGCACCATTCGGCCCAAAAGTCTACCAATACCGGTTTATCTGATTTAAGCACCAATTCGTCAAAGTTCGCGTCAGTTATTTCTAAAGCCATGATTTTTTTATTTAATATATGTACAAATATATACTATTCAAATTGCTTGCCACAAGCTCATACCTGACAATCTGACAAAGAAATTACTAACAATAGGGTTATTTATACACTTTGATTTTGGGGTGACAAATTTTATAGCTGGGTTCCATTTTGTTAAGAAGCAAATAGTACAAGTGCCTACTTCCTGTACTTTTTCTTTGGATTTCTGCTCGTATGGAATATTGAAGTAATGTAAATTAAATTTTTAGCCGGATAAATTTTATATAGAATCAAAAAAGGAAAATCTACAACTTTACTCTCCCTGAAATTCGATTTTTTATTGGGATAAGCAAATGGATCTTTAGAAATAGATTGAACTTGTTTTAATAATACATTTCCGAAACGATCGCCTAACCCAACTGATTGATTTTCATACCAATCCCACGCATCGAAATATTCTTTATCAGCTTTTGGGTCAAACTCAATAGTAAAGCTCATTAACGTTTAGCATTGAGTCGATTTTGAGCTTTCTGCTTAATTTCTTCCCACGCTATACCTTTTACCTCGCCGCTTTCGAAATCTTTTATACGCTTATTTAATTCATTAAGAAATGCCTCGTCTTCCCACGAATCACATTCCTCTGCCATTTGATCCTCAAAAATTGAATACACTGCCTTGACCTGATTATCATCGGCAATGTTAATATACTCGTGAAGTTTTTCTCTTATTGCTGCAGTGGTCATAAGTAATTCCCTCCTAAACAAATTTAACTTAATAATTTCAATTTATCAATTCAATACCGCCTGCACATTCGTCAAACTCAAAATATCCGCCATTAAATCATCGCTTGGGTTTACTTTAAAGGTTTTTGATGGCAATTCCACCAGCATGGCCCCGTCCCTGTCTTTGATCATGAAGCGAAGAGTACAGTTTTTTACCGGGTAACGTTCATTATTAATATTCACCACTTCCTGTATATTATTTAATAGTTGGTCGTTTATGGCGTTCAGATCGAGTGATACGGTTAATGATTTGGTTAACTTATCGCGCATTTCTGTAAGCATTGATATGGCAGTTACGCGCATATCCCAGTTATCTTTTTGTTTGAACTTCTCTTCAATATTGCCTTTGATGTGTAAAAAATAACCATCAACCAGCATACTTCTGAATTTCACATAATCGTCGCCAAACAGGGCGAATTCGTACGATTCATTATAATCTTCCAATACAAATGTGCCGAATGGCTTGCCCTGTTTGGTAGTTTTATGCTGAACGTTGCCCACCAAACCGCCAACGCGTATCTCCCCTCTTTTTCGCAGTTCGTTAAAAGCCGCCATAATTTCTTCGCCACCCTCGCCTGAACGTGCCTTTTGCATATTTTTCAATTCGCTGATGGTGCTGTTGCAAAACCTGTCCATTTCCAGTTTATAATTATCCAACGGGTGGCCGGTTAGGTATATGCCGATAACTTCCTTTTCGTATTTCAGTTTTTCTATCAGCGGCCACTCCTCCGAGTCGGGCATAGACGGCTCGGGGATATACGACGCTACCGAACCACCAAATAAGGATGATTGCGAACTGTTTTGCGTGTTCTGGTAATCATTGGCATATTTTATTAAGCGCTCCACACCGGTTAAAATACCATTCTCGGTTTTAGCGAAGAATTGCGCGCGGTTCAATCCAAACTCATCAAAAGCGCCGCCGTATACCAGGTTTTCGTACGATTTGCGGTTTACGCTGCGCGTGTTTGAGCGCTGCGCGAAATCGTATACCGATTTATACGGCCCGTGTTCGTTACGTTCCTCAATAATGCTTTCAACCGCTTTATCGCCAACGCCTTTAACCCCTGTCAATCCAAAACGTATCTGGCCTTTTTTATTCACTGCGAAAGCCATATCCGATTCATTAATATCGGGGCCAAGTACCTGCACGCCCATCCGGCGGCATTCTTCCATAAAGAAGGTGATCTTCTCCATACTGTTCTGGTTATTTAAGACCGCCGCCATATATTCCGACGGATAATGCGCCTTTAAATAAGCCGTTTGGTACGCCACAAAGGCATAACAGGTAGAATGCGATTTATTGAACGCGTACTGGGCAAATGCTTTCCAGTCGTTCCATATTTTTGTTAGTTTATCTTTGGGATGGCCCTTGGCGGTGGCGCCCTCCATAAACTGGGCCTCCATTTTGTTCAGTACCTCTATCTGCTTTTTACCCATCGCTTTACGTAGTACATCGGCATCGCCCTTGCTAAAGCCCGCCAGCTTTTGCGATAAAAGCATCACCTGTTCCTGGTAAACGGTAATACCGTAGGTTTCGCCCAGGTATTCCTCCATATCAGGCACATCAAAGGTTATGGGTTCCTGCCCGTTTTTACGTTTAATGAAGTTGGGTATATACTCTATAGGCCCAGGGCGGTACAGCGCGTTCATAGCTATCAGGTCCTCAAACTTATCAGGCTTGAGGTCGCGCAGGTACATTTGCATACCGTCGCTTTCAAACTGGAAAGTGCCGTTAGTATCTCCTCGCTGGTAAAGTTCAAAAGTTTGCACATCATCAAGCGGTATGGTATCAATATCTATTTCTTCGCCATGATTTTGTTTAATGAGCCTTAACGCGTCTTTTAAAATGGTGAGCGTTTTCAGGCCCAGGAAGTCCATTTTTATAACCCCTGCATCTTCAATAACACGCCCGTCATACTGGGTAACCAACAGGTCAGAGTCTTTGGCCGTAGCTACCGGTACAATATCGGTAAGGTCATAAGGGGCTATAATAATACCCGCCGCGTGTACACCCGTATTACGTACCGATCCCTCCAGCTTTGCCGCTTCACGTAAAACAGTACCGCGCAAGTCGGTAGCTTTGAAGATAGCCTGCAACTCGGGCACCTGGTCAATAGCGCCCTGCAGGGTGATGCCCAAAGTTTCGGGAACCAGCTTTTTCAACGCGTTCACATCGGTTAACGACATATCCAATACCCTGCCCACATCCTGTATACTGGTGCGCGCGGCCATTGAGCCATAGGTTATAATTTGCGCTACCTGGTTCTTACCATATTTCTCCACCACGTAGTCTATCACTTTTTGGCGGCCCGCGTCATCAAAATCTGTATCAATATCGGGCATTGATTTACGGTCGGGGTTTAAAAATCTTTCGAAAAGCAGGTTATATTTTAGTGGGTCGATATTAGTGATACCTATACAATAAGCCACTACCGAACCCGCCGCCGAACCCCGGCCAGGGCCAATAAACACGCCCATATCGCGGCCCGCTTTAATAAAATCGGCAACGATCAGGAAGTACCCGGCAAAGCCCATTGTGCGTACCGTGAACAATTCAAAATTTATGCGTTCCTCTACTTCAGGTGTTATGTCCTTGTAGCGTTCTTTGGCGCCTATAAATGTAAGATGCTTTAAATATTCCCATTGGTTTAGGGTATCCGAATCAGGCGTACTTTCACTGTGTATTTTAAATTCCTGTGGGATAACAAAGTTGGGCAGCAGTATATCGCGCTTCAGTTCCAGCTTTTCTATCTTATCTACGATCTCATTGGTATTATCTAACGATTGGGGCAGGTCATGGAACAACTTGCCCATTTCTTCCTGCGTTTTAAAGTAGAACTGATCATTCGGGAAACCAAAGCGATAACCCTTGCCCCCTTCTTCGTCCGTGGCTATGGGCGTACTTTGCATATCGCCGGTATTTACGCAAAGTAAAATATCATGCGCATTCGAGTCTTGTTGATCCACATAATGTGAATCGTTAGAGCATATCACTTTTACATTATACTTTTGGGCATATTTAAGTAATACCGCGTTTACCGTGTTTTGCTCAGGTATATCATGGCGCTGCAGTTCAATGTAATAATCTTCGCCAAACAGGTCAAGCCACCATTTAAATTCTTCTTCGGCTTCGGCTTCACTTTTCTTTAAAATAGCCTGCGGCACCGACGCGCCGATACAGCAGGTAGTGGCAATTAACCCTTTATGATATTTTAAAACCAGCTCCTTATCAATACGCGGCCATTTGCTGTACAGTCCTTCCATATAACCTAACGAACATAGTTTCACCAGGTTTTTATACCCTTCGGCATCTTTAGCCAGTAATAACTGGTGGCACCTTACGTCTTTCTTTTCTTTGGTAAATTGCTTTTTATGCCTGTCGTCCACCACATAAAACTCGCAGCCAACTATGGGTTTAATATTGTGCTTGCCCGCTTCGGCCACAAACTTGAATACGCCGAACATATTACCATGATCGGTAATGGCCAGGGCCTTCATGCCATCAGCGGCAGCTTTTTTGTATAATTTGGATATATCAGCAGCGCCGTCAAGTAAAGAAAACTGGGTATGTACGTGCAGGTGCGAAAAATCGGGCATGGTAACTCCTGTAAATTTTGGATGAATACAAATTTATTAAAAGTTAGTGATTAGAGATTGGCGGTTGGAGATTAGTTATTAACGATTAGTGAAGAAAATACTCACAATCTGCTTTAAAGTAAAAGCCCCTGCAATTTATTTGCAAGGGCTTTTTATATACTACCTAATCTTTAATCTTCAATCTCTAATCTTTAACACTAATACTCCCACAAATTAAGTTCCCAGTCCATCAATTCCTTTTTTATTCGTTCGGCTTCGTACAGGCGGTCTATCCCCTGTTCGTAGAGTTTTATACTTTCGTCTTTATCGTTAGATACTTTTACGATATAACTTTGAAACCGCCGTTTCAGGAACACATCGTCAAAGCTAAGGTCGGTAGCATCGTTATTGCGGTTATAGGCTTCCTTGGTAACCAATACCTGGCGCGCGGCCGGGAAGTATATCCAGAACGCCGGCTGGTAATCAAAATTTAAGGATGCGCCGGCTACTTTTAGCTTTATCATTGGTGCTATACCAATAATGCGCGGTTCCAAAACGGAGCGCTGTTTATCGAATATCCAATCTTCTTTAATACGGAATTTTATAACACTATCCGGGTTAAACTCCCCGGCCACCATGGTCGACCCGGTTTTTTCGCCTGTTTTTTTATCAAAGTGGTCAACTAACGTGCTATCAGCCATTTTGGCTTTAGCTTTCGCCGGCGTTAACGGGGTTCCAAAACTATCTCCATTAATGTCATCCTTTGTGGGAAGCGGATCGTAAGCGGTTAACTCACCGGCAGCTATGGCATCCATCAAAGCGTCGATCAGCCTCGCTTTTGGCGATGCCAGGTATTGATTTTCTTTTTCCCGCAGGTCAATCTCTCTCCATACCCTTTTTGCAAACACCACGTCCGATTCACGCACTGTAGCATAGGGCGTTACTTTGCCGTTTGCAATATTGGCTTTTTTATAATAACCATCCAGGGGCCTGTCAAAATGTTGAGGCGGAACATCCGCCACAACAGGCGCTTCGGTCACTTTCTTTGCCGTATCTTTTGTTGATGACTGTTTAGCCGGGGCCGCTGCCACTTGCGGCTTTGCGGCAGGTTTTTTCACTGTGCCTCCGGCTGGTTTTTTAGCCGGAGTTTTCTTCTTTGTGGTTTGCGCGAACGACGCGATACACGCTAAACAAAGTACAACTATTAAAAATCTCTTTTTCATATACTTTTAATTTGCAGAAAAAACAATCGGATCTAATCCACGCTGCATGCCATCAGGGCCTACAGCAATAATATTTTCAAACACAACCCTCGAACCTGGTGCAATTGTACTCATGGCACGGTGCATCTCGGCGGTTAATTCATTACCCGTACCTGTAAAGGTAAGGGGGTCCTGCCGCGGCTTAACAATTATCAGGGTAAACCGGGTAACTTTAAACTGGGCGTCAAATACAAAATCTTCAAGCTTTGCAAACACTACATCCTGCGCCTTTAAATTGGCCGTCGCAACGGTACCTCCCGACTTGCCGGCAAATTGTGGCTTTGGATCAGGTATACGTTTAACACGAAATAAAGTTGACCCTAACACCACAGTTTTTCCTTTTGAAATTTCACCTGATACATTTACTGTAGCTGTACCCGGCGCTGTTACCTTGGCTGTCCAGTGTTCGCCCGAACCGCTTAACGATCCGTTGGTTATGCTTACTCTCAGATCTGTTTTTGCAATGCCCGGAGCCGATACCGAAACCGGGTTGTCCACACCAATATATAACACGTTCATTTTATCCGGCGATACTACGGCTGATGGCCTTGCTACCATATAGGTTTGTTGCGGCGTGGTATAGGTTTTCATAGTACCGTCCGTCTGCTTAACGGTAACCGTACCTATCCAGGTATGTAAGCCCTCGCTGCTGGTACTTCCGTTATATTTACCTCTGCCGGCTTCAGTAGGCAGCCTGCCGCCGCCAACACTGATATCGGGCGATGATTTTGAATCAGACGCTGTAAGAAAAACCTCAGCAGTATAAGGCTGGCCAACTAATACATAACTTGTTGGCGCTACTGCTACAGCCGAGAATTGATCGAGGTTAACCTGTGCCTGGTCAACTTCACCCAATATTTTTTTAATTACCTCATTCTCCGCATTTTTGGTATCTGCCTGTATTTTTACCAGGGCCGTCATAGCGGCGCCCATTGGTATGCCTTCGCCAAAATTGGCCTGCTCCCAATCTTTTTTAGGGAAACCGGCTACATGTTTAGGCGCTATGGCCTGCAACGATAAATTAACACCCACACGTTCTTTGTCATTTAACAGGGCAAGCAGTTTTTTCCGGGTATCGTCAATTTTTTGATGCAGAGCATAAGCATTTTTTCTTCTGTCAACCATCAGGTCAACTGATTCATCCAGGCTTTCCCTTCCTTTATAATCATTGGTACTTTCGTCAAAGCCACCACTTTCATCTATCATTAACTTCTTAAGCGAGTCTACATAGGTGTTAAAATTGTCGGCCAATGCTCTTGCTTCTTTTGCCTTTCTGTAAGGTTCTTTAGCCCTTTCAGGCTCATTTATTAGTTTTGTTTTTTCAAATGCCGAAAAAAGTATTATCAATACCTGCCTGGACATTTGTTTTAGATGCCGATAAGCTATCGCTTATATTTTTAAACGCGTCGAGCAAACTATCCGGTACATCCAGGGCAATTAAGCCTAATAATACCAGGTATAGTATACCTATCATTCGTTGTCTTGGGGTTTCCCTACCTCCAGCCATGTGTTACAGATCTTATATTTTAATAAAAAAAATCTTAATTATTATGAAGTACGCGGCTGGTTCATTGCTGAAAGCATGTTGCCATATATAGCATTTAATGATGACAGATTTTTAGCTAAACGGCCCACCTCGTCTTTAAACTGTTTCGAATCTTCTAACGATTCGTTAAAGTTATTCATTGTTGATGACAGGTTTTGATAAAACTTGTTCATTGATTTTAAATGCGAGCTGGAGTCCTGCAGTTCCAGTTCATATACCGCGTTCAGGGCCGAAAGATTTTTAGCCAAATTATTTACCTGGTCATGATATGCTTTTGAATCGACATTGGTGTTTGCCAGTTCGGCCAGGTTAACCGAGGCTTTTTCGAACGAAGCACTCAGGTTATCATAACTTGCGGTAGCGGCTTTAACCTTTTGTGTAAACACAACCGTTGCTTCGCCGGCATCGGCAACCTTTGAGATGGAGTTTACCTTATCGCCGAAAGTTCTTAAGCCCTCGCCAAGGCTTCCTATTAATTCGGGGCCAATTTTAGCATCGGCCATCATTTTATCAAGGGCTGCAGTATTGGAGAACCCCCCGCCTGTCGTTAATGATGATTTTGGCAATTCACCCTCATAATCTTCATGAAGTTCGGGGTATACCCTTGTCCAGTCGGTTTCATGCGGTTGTTGTTGAAAACCCAGGATGAAAAACAAACAGGCTTCGGCCCCCAGGCCAATGGTTATAAATATAGTTCCGTAAGGCCAGTGCTGTATTTTAAACAGCAAACCTATAATAACAACAGTAGCGCCCCATGAAACAACGTTACCTATTTCAACTTTAAATTTCTTTTTACCGGCCATAGTAGTGAGTAAGTTTTGGATTTATATATTCTAATTGCTGATTATCGTGTGTCCCTAAGATCACGTCCCAGGAAGTGTGTAACACAACGGAAACCGATATATGATTTGGCGGTATCCTGGTATTCATAGGTACGTGAAGAGTTTTGCAGAAAATATCCGATATCTTTCCATGATCCGCCCCTTACCACTTTACGCTTCATTACCTCGGGGTCGCTCTTTTTGGCCTCATAATTAAATGTTGGGGCCAGGTCGTTAACAAAAGTTGATGCGGATGGGTCATATGCTGATGAGGTCCATTCGGCTACATTACCGGCCATATTATATAAGCCATAATCATTAGGGAAATATGATTTAACTTTTACCGTGTAAGTTCCGCCATCGTCTGAATAATTTCCGCGGCCGGGTTTAAAGTTTGCCAGCAGGCAGCCCTTCGCGTTCTTAATATAAGGTCCTCCCCATGGGTAATCAGTACCTATCCTGCCACCACGCGCGGCATATTCAAATTCTTCTTCCGTTGGCAGTTCATAATCTGCGCGTTTCGCCTGGTGTATAGAATTTTTATATGCCTCGTTATAGCGGGTCCGCCATACAGTAAATGCCCGGGCCTGGCGCCAGTTAACACCAACTACCGGGTAGTCTTTAAATGAAGGATGTGAGAAATAGCCCTGAACCATAGGCTCGTTAGCAGCGTACGAAAAATCGCTTAACCAAACCAGGGTATCAGGATAAACCGGAACAGTATCGCGCAAAATAAAATCTGACCGTTTTTTAGTTTTGTCATTTTTATAATTAGCGGCCGAACGCAAGTCGACTTTTTGATAATTATATTTTAACAGGCGTACATCAATTTCATCACGGTCAAACACGCGATCGTCGCCCTGGTACATCATGCTCTGTAGCTTTGCGGCGTTCGGGTTCACTTTCCCCTTTGTAGCACGACTATTCCAGATTGGGTATTTTTTTACATAGTTCCAGTTAATATATTTTTTACCTGTAGGATTAGCATTCGGTGTTTTCGCATTTGCACCCACATAGTATTTAGGGTCGTTCAAATAAGAAGTAATAGCGATCGAATCGCGCACCCAATTAACAAACTGCCTGTACTGGCTGTTTGATGTCTCGGTAGCATCCATAAAAAATGCTGGTATAGTAACCTGCTTGGTTTGGGCTATTTGGGCAAATGTAATATCCTGGTCTGTTTGCCCCATTAAAAAAGTGCCGCTTGGGATATAAGCCATGCCGTATGGAACTTCAGACCGTACGGATCTACTGGGAGCACCCACTACTTCACCCCGGTCTCCGCCTTTACCGCATCCGCTTAATATTCCAGTAATTAAAATCGCTATTAAAAAGTATACTTGCTTCATTTTTAACAAATCAAAATCCGGTTATAAAATATAACACCAAATGACCCCCGAATATATAAAATTTGGCACATCAAATATGAAAAAATGTTTTTTATAATTAAAAAAAACATTTTTTCAACTCAATGGCAAATTTGTTAACTGTAAGGGCGGGGTGCTATCCAACTACAATTCTTTAAATTACTACCTTATAACTGCTGTTATTTATATAAGAGCTTATACGTTAAAAAATGAAAAATGTTACGTGGCCGAAAAATAAATTTGTCAAAAACCTATTTGTTTACCTGCTTGCAGTACTGTTCAATAGCCATGGTCATAGATGGGGCGGCAGGTGTTGGGGCCGGAATATCTAAAATTAACCCTGCTTCCAGTACTGCCTTATGTGTGGTTGCGCCAAAAGCGGCTATTCGGGTATTGTTCTGTTTAAAATCGGGAAAGTTTTTGTATAACGACTGTATGCTCGACGGGCTGAAAAAAGCGATCACATCGTAAAAAACCTCAGCCAGGTCAGACAGGTCGCTGCATACCGTACGGAACAATACAGCCGGCGTAAAATCGTAACCATTCTCGAGCAAAAACTTTTGTGTCTCTTCGGCAGCTACATCAGAGCAAGGGTATAAAAATTTTTCGCCTGAATGTTTTTTGAGCACTTCGGCCAGGTCGGTGGCGGTTTGCTTGCCAAAGAATATTTTCCGTTTACGGTACTGTATATATTTTTGAAGATAGAGGGCAATCGTTTCCGACAGGCAGAAATATTTCATTTCTATCGGGACCTCAAAGCGCATTTCTTCACATATCCTGAAAAAATGATCGGCTGAATTACGGCTTGTAAATATTACTGCCGTGAAATCAGCCAGGTTGATCTTATCCTTTCGAAAATCTTTGGCGGGCACACCCTCAACATGTATAAACGACCTGAAATCGATCTTCAGGTTAAGTTTTTTCGCCAGTTCAGCATAGGGGTTTTTATCGTTTTCGGGCTTTGATAAAGTAACCAGTATACTTTTCACCTTTTTCTTTCTATCTTCCAATTCGAGTAGTATAAAACCTAATAATTATATATTCAATGCCTTAATTAAAATTAAAACGGGGCAGATTTCGAGGGCACAAAGATAGATAAATAAATAAAACTTATGAAATCGAATATTCGAAATGATATTTACGCTGCTACGCAAATAAAGCCAGGTAAAAATTACCACTATTAATAGCAATGCTACAGCTAATAAATAGGGTATATACAACGCCGCAAGCAAGCTAAAACACAAAGTAACCGGCAAAAAAACAAAGGCGATATTAAAATAAGTTAAATATAATATGGAGATATATTCGTCTACGAGTTTATGGATATCAAAAATAAATCCGATAAATTTTAACACTAAAAATTTAACAGCGAATAAAATGATAATTATAAATGAAAGCGAAATAAATAACCTGAAGCCGCTTACACTATAATAAACGCCCTTATACGAAGCCAACTGGTATAAAAAAAGGCCAAATGTTAACCCAAACAATAAATACAAGCCCGTAAATGCCCAGAAATTTATCTGCCCCTCTTCTTTTCCGGCCAAAGCAAGCGTGCGTTTACTATAAAATGACAGGAATACATTTTTTATATCCTTATTCATTATAATATTCAGTATCGCGGTATATAATAACAAACCTATTATGATAACAATTATCCACTGGTCGCGGGTTGAGCGAATATGCCCGTTCCTCAAAATGCTTTTTGATTTAAACGGGATATCCAGAAAATCATTTCCTTTATATAGATTTTCACGCATTACCCTATCTGTGTACTGCTTTTTAGTCGCCGAATCGGGATATTTTATATAGGAAAAGGCTAAAGAATCGGCAATAAATTTTTTCCTTTCGGCGGCAGCTAATATGATGGAATCAAGTATAGGGATAGCTTTTTTCTGACCTGGATTTATTATGGTTCCTTTACGGATCAACGAGTCGGTTTGCGCATGTACTGCTAAACAGCCGGTGATAATAAAAAGAAAACAAAAAGTTATAAAACGCACCGTTCGATTAATTTTTTTCAAAAATACCCGAATTATTGGTTGTTTACGTCTACTGTACAAAAAAACGCACCTGTTTACTCCACGTATTACATTCAGCTGTAAAACTAAAATATCAGTATTTATTCCTTCTTAACCATACCTTTGCGGCATGGCCGGTATTTACATACACATTCCTTTTTGCAAACAGGCTTGTCATTACTGCGATTTCCATTTCAGCACTTCCTTAAAATATAAGGATGAGCTTTTGCAGGCGCTGGTAAAAGAGATACAACTGCAAAAAGATTACCTGCAAGGCGAAACCATTGAAACCGTTTATTTTGGCGGGGGAACGCCATCGTTGCTGGAAGCCAGCGAAATAAATGTGTTAGTAGATACCATTGCCCGCCTGCATACCGTTAGCACCGATGCCGAAATTACTTTAGAAGCTAACCCTGACGATCTGGGTAAAACTAAACTACAGGCATTGGGCCAAACCCCGGTTAACCGTTTAAGTATTGGTATACAATCGTTTTTTGATGACGACCTGCAATGGATGAACCGGGTACACCGCGCCAATGAAGCCGAAGCATCAATAAAACGAGCGCAGGATACAGGGTTTGAGAATATTACCGCTGACCTGATCTATGGCTACCCATTGCTAAACGGTCAAAAATGGAAATACAACCTCGACAAGATTTTTGAATTGGATGTGCCCCATGTTTCGGCATATTCCATGACGGTTGAACCTCGTACCGCGCTGGCATCGTTCATCAGCAAAAAAAAGCAGCCCGCCATGAACGACGAGCAAAGCGCCGACCAATTTAATCTGCTGATGGATGTTATGGGGGCAAAAGGTTTTGAACATTACGAAATCTCCAACTTTTGCAAACCGGGGCATTACTCCAAACATAATTCAAACTATTGGCGGGGGGTGAAATACCTGGGTATAGGCCCATCGGCACACGCTTATAACGGGGAAACAAGGCAGTGGAATATTGCCAATAACGCCCAATATATTCATGCCGTACAAACCAATAGCTTACCTGCTGAAATGGAGATCTTATCTGAAACTGATCGCTTAAATGAGTATATCATGACTGCGTTACGCACCATGTGGGGGCTGGATCTGGATAAGCTAAACGCTATCGCTGCAGCATCGGCAAACGTATTGATCAAAGCCGCACAACCTTTTTTTGATAAGGGATGGATAACCCAACAAAATAATAGTATTTACCTTACTCAAACCGGTAAATTATACGCAGACCATATAGCATCCGGGTTGTTTTTTTAGGCGCGTACTTACGCAATTATAACCCGCCCGGTTTTAAAAAAAACCACAACCTCAGGCTATTAGAAATATAAAACCGCTGGTGAAAACTTTCCGTATCTCCCCAAAAACAACATTAAAACAGCATGAAAAAATTAATCATTTCGGCCTTTGCTTTAGTAGCTATCGCAATTGCGCCAAACACTTACGCTCAAACCAAAATGGTTGGCGGCGCGGCCATGTATCCTACCAAAAACATTGTAGAAAATGCCGTAAATTCAAAAGACCATACAACTTTGGTTGCCGCTGTTAAAGCCGCAGGTTTGGTTGAAACTTTAGAATCGGCTGGCCCGTTTACCGTATTCGCGCCAACTAACGAGGCGTTCGACAAGTTACCTAAAGGAACTGTTGAAACCCTTGTAAAACCCGAGAACAAAGCCACCCTTACCAAAATTTTAACTTACCACGTTGTTGCCGGCCGTTTAAGTTCAGCCGACCTGTGGGCAAAAGTTAAAGCCGGCAATGGTAAGGCCGAATTAAAAACTGTAGAAGGCGGTACGCTAAACGTAATGGCCGAAGGTAAAAAACTATACCTGGTTGATGAAAAAGGCGGAAAATCATGGATAACCATTGCCGATGTAAATCAAAGCAACGGAGTAATACATGTAATTAATACCGTAGTAATGCCGGGTTAAGTAGTGAGTGGGGAGTAGTGAGTGGTGAGTTTTACACTCATAACTCACTACTCATAACTCATAACTACTCACCACTCACTATTGACAATTCACCATTCAATTAATTACCTTTGTTTGTTAATTAATTGTGAACATGGGCATTATTTTAACCCCTATTGATAGGGTTGATCATATTAATAAGGAGGATTTTATTAACAATTATTTAAAGCCGCGCAAGCCCCTGGTGATGCGTAAGGCCACCAAAAGCTGGCCCGCTTTAAATAAATGGACCTTCGAGTATTTAAAAGAAACAGTTGGCGACCAACTCGTCCCGCTATATGATAGCTCAAAGGCCGATCCTGCAAAACCTATTAACGCGCCTGCTGCCGAAATGAAATTTGGCGATTATATCGACCTCATACAAAAACAACCTACCGACCTGCGAATTTTCCTTTTCGACCCCATAAAGCACGCGCCAGGGTTATTGGACGATTACCGCCCGCCTGCCAACCTGATGGGTGGTTTTTTAGATAAATACCCCAATATGTTTTTTGGCGGTGCCGGATCTGTTACTTTTTTGCATTACGATATTGACCTGGCCCATATATTCCATACCCATTTTAACGGGCGAAAGCACGTTATTTTGTTTGATAATAAATGGGGCGAACGCTTGTACCAGATTCCATTTGCTACTTACGCGCTCGAAGATTATGATATCGAAAACCCCGACTACAGCAAATTCCCGGCATTGGATGGCGTTGAAGGGCAGGAAATTATTTTAGAGCATGGCGATACCCTGTTTATGCCAACCGGCTACTGGCACTGGATGAAATACCTCGATGGTTCCTTCTCTATCTCACTGCGCGCTTGGGATACTTCATGGGCCATTAAAGCCAAAAGCCTGTACAACCTCACCGTACAGCGCAAGTTTGATAATATCATGAAAAAGAATTTTAAAAACCGTTATATGAACTGGAAAGAGGAACTTGCGGTGAAACGGGCAGATAAGGCATTGGCCGAAGGGGAGCCCCGGTAGTTCACGAAGTGTGATCCACCACTATTTTCCATTCCCCATTAATTTTCCTGAACCAAAGCGTATAATAACCGCCGGGGTTATCCTTTTCGCGCTTTAGATGCCAGGCGCCAAATACGAAGGCGTTTTCAGGGTCAAGGATTTGCACTTTTAAAATATCGAAGGTTAAAATACCCATAGCAGCTTTGTCGGGATAGCCGCGTTTATAGTTATCCAGGGTATTTTGCCAGCCGTAGGTGGTTTTTGAACCCACAAACATCAGCGAGTCCGATTTCCAGTAGCCCTGCATAAAACCCTCAATATCGCCGCGGTTCCAGGCCAGGCGCTGGGTATCCATCAGTTTTAATATAGCTTGCCGGTCCTGGGCAAACAAAAAGGAAGCGTTAAGTAGCAGCAGGCAGGATATGATGATTTTCTTCATTATGCAATTTAAATAAATTTACATCATAAAACCTTTTACCTTTAGCCTTTTACCTTTAACCTCAATGAACAACAACCTGCTATGCTTCGGCGAAGTTTTATGGGATGCCTTTGGCGATGTTAAAGTGGCCGGTGGCGCGGTAATGAACGTAGCCTATCACCTGCGGCAGCAGGGTGCTCATGCCGTATTTGCCAGCCGGGTGGGTGCGGATGCTTCGGGCGATGAACTCGTAGTTTTTTTAAAGGAAAATAATCTGTACAGCGACCTTATACAGCAAGATGAAACTTTACCTACCTGCGAGGTTACCGTAAAACTTGATAATGACCAGCAACCTACTTATATTATACCGCAACCGGTATCATGGGATAATATACAATCTACAGACGCTTTGGTACAAACAGCTGAAAAAGCCACAGCTATTATATTCGGCAGTTTGGTATGCCGCGAAAAAACCACCCGCGATACCCTGTTAAATTTGTTAGACGAAACCACCGCGTTAAAAGTATTTGACGTAAACCTGCGCGCGCCGCATTATACGCTGCAAACCATTGAAACCCTGGCCGCCCATGCTGATGTAGTAAAAATGAACGAAGAAGAGGCCAGCTTGTTGATCAACGGAAGCAAGGGCGACCTGAGGGACCAAATAAACGAGTTCCGTAATAAATACCATGCCCAAACCATTTGTGTAACCCGCGGCGAAAACGGCGCTATGGTATGGCACGATTACGAATTTTATGAACATCCAGGTTTTAAGGTTGAGGTGGTAGATACCGTAGGTGCCGGTGATTCGTTTTTAGCTACTTTTATTAATGGGTTGTTAAATAAGCAGCCTTTACAGGAAGTACTGGAAAAGTCATGCGCTGTAGGGGCGTATGTAGCGGGGAAACGCGGGGCCAACCCAGTTTATGATGAAGGGATCAGGGAGTTGTTGAAATAAATAAATTATCGCGTCTCCTTAATATTTTAAAGTTGTTAAAAAACCATAGCTTTATATCACCAATATAAACTAACCAATTCCTTTAATGAAACTGTCAACACTCCTATCCATTACAGGCTTATTTTTATGCGCACCCGTTTTTGCACAACAAAGGTCTGCTAAGCCCATTCCCCACCTCGAAAAACGCGGATTGGTTACCCAATTGATTGTTGATGGTAAACCTTATTTGATATTGGGTGGCGAGCTGCATAACTCCAACACATCAAGCCTTGAGTATTTAAGGCCCATAATGGCTAAAGTAGCTGCAATGCATTTTAATACTGTTTTAGGCGCGGTAAACTGGGACCTGCTGGAGCCGCAGGAAGGCAAATTTGATTTTACGCTGGTTGATGGGTTGATCAAACAATCGCGCGAAAATAAAATGAAATTGGTTATCCTTTGGTTCGGCAGCTGGAAGAATGGGATGTCGCATTACGCGCCCGAGTGGGTAAAGAAAGATGAGGTGCGTTTCCCGCGGGTAAAAATGAGCAACGGTAAAAGCACCGAAACACTTAATGTATTTGCAGCCGAAAACCTAAAGGCCGATGCAACGGCATTTGCCGCGCTGATGAAACATATTAAAGCCGTTGACTCGAAAGAACGTACGGTTATTATGATACAGGTGGAAAACGAAGTGGGTATACACGGCGATAACCGCGACCGGTCGGATGTAGCAAACACCAATTTCGCCAAACAGGTTCCGGCAGAATTAATGGCCGGCCTGCAAAAATATCAAACCGAATTACAACCCGAATTTAAACAGGCCTGGGAAAAGGCCGGCTCAAAAACTTCCGGTACATGGGAAGATGTTTTTGGTAAAGGTCCGTTCGGCGATGAGGTATTTATGGCCTGGCATTATGCCAAATATGTAAACGCGGTAACAGCCGCTGGTAAAGCTGAATATAATATACCCATGTATGTAAACGCATGGATAAGCCCTGTTTATCCGCGCGGCGGACCGGTTGCTTATATGCATGATATATGGCGGATAGGCGCGCCAAAAATCGACATTTTTTCGCCCGACATTTACCAACCCGATTTTAAAGGTATAATCCCTCTGTTCCATCATAACTGGAACCCGTTGTTCATTCCTGAATGCGCGGCCGATTCGGCAGGGGCATCTAACGCGTATTATGCCATTGGCGCGCACAATGCGATTGGTTACTCCCCATTCGCTATCGAGGAACGTGTTGCAGATCCGGTTAATGGCCCTATACCAAGAGCCTATAAAATACTTGAGGGCTTTGCGCCCGTTATATTAGACGCGCAAAGCAAGGGCACAATTACAGCCGTCACCATTACCAGGGCCAACCCTATACAAACCATAACTATGGGCGGGTATACCATTGAATTACGCACCCGGCACAAAAAAATGGGGTATGAGCGGTCTGTGCCAAACTCATCATACGGGATAATTATTAATTCGGCGCCCGATGAATTTATTTTTTCGGGCGTAAACCTGGAAGCCACTTTTGCCCCGGTAGCACCCGGCCCGCAAATGGCCGGCATTGCTTCATTATGGGAAGGTATTTATGAAAACGGCAAATGGAAACCCGGCCGCAGGTTAAACGGCGATAATATTTCGCAAAGCTATGCCATGACAGAGCAAACTAACCGGAACCAAACCGGCACGGTATTGCGTTTTGAAAACCCCGGGCCGGGTATCTTAAAGGTTAAGTTGTATAAGTTTGATTGAGGGCTAGGCTAACAACCTATCCCATTCCGGGTGACGCTTTAAAAACACCTTAATATACTCGCAATAGGGCACCATTTTCAGGTGACGCTCCTCTAAATATTTAAAGGTCTTTTCAACCAATGCGCTGGCAACGCCCTTGCCTTCCAGCTCAACCGGTACTTCGGTATGTATTAAAAATACTTTATCACCGTGTTGCTTATAATCAATAAAGGCGCGGTGGCCATCAACAAATAATTCAAAGTTGTGGCTGGCTTCGTTGTTAATTAATGGGAGATCGTTATACATAGTATAAATGTATAAAACAATTTTAAAATCTGCCGCATATTTCCACTCACCCTGCCCCTCTCTAAAATAGAGAGGGGACCTGGCTCGCGAACCCTAAAAAAAACTCACTCACAACTATCTATTCACCACTCACAACTATCCACTCACAACTCACCCAATTTGTCATACCCAGCTAACAATTCCACTTTATAAAACTTTTAAATAAAATAATCCGTTAATTTATATCTGAAAGGCAAAATATGCGCGGTTACGGATTTACGAAGTTCACCCCCAACCAAATTCCCAAAGGCGGATTTGAAGAATTATTAAAATTATTCCTGGAATTGCTCAACTATACTTCGGGCGATGCCGGCGAGGCTTTGGCCTGGCTCAACGAACTCGACAAGCAATACAACCTCACTAATGACGAGTATGGCATGGGCGATTTCATTGACGAGTTGAAACAAAAAGGTTACCTGGATGAAGACAAGCAAAACGGCGGCTTTAACATCACCGCTAAAATGGAGCAAAGCATCAGGCAGTCGGCATTGGAGGAGATATTCGGTAAGCTGAAAAAATCGGGCAAAGGCAATCACCGCACACCACAATCGGGCCAGGGCGATGAAAAAAATGCCGAGCGCCGCGAATTTGAGTTTGGCGATAGTTTAGACCAGATAGATATGACGCAATCTATCCATAACGCCCAGGTTAACCACGGCATAGGCGATTTTATGATGACCGAGCGCGACCTGGAAGTAGAGGAAATGGACTATAAAACCCTGACCTCTACTGTACTGATGATAGATATATCGCACTCCATGATACTTTATGGCGAGGACAGGATAACCCCTGCCAAAAAAGTGGCTATGGCGCTGGCCGAGTTGATCCGCACCAAATACCCTAAGGATACACTGGATATTGTGGTGTTCGGCAACGATGCATGGCCCATTACTTTGCATGATTTGCCTTATTTGCAGGTTGGCCCTTACCATACCAATACCTACGCTGGTTTGGAGCTGGCTAACGATTTGCTGCGCCGCCGCAAAACGCATAACAAGCAAATATTTATGATAACCGACGGCAAGCCTACCTGCTTAAAAGAGGGTACCAAATATTATAAAAACAGCATCGGGCTTGACCGTAAAGTGGTTAACAAAACGCTGAACATGGCGGCGCAATGTAAACGGTTAAAAATACCTATAACCACTTTTATGATAGCAAAAGACCCCTATCTGCAGCAATTTGTACGTAAATTTACCGAAACCAACGGCGGCAAAGCCTTTTATAGCTCGCTGAATAATTTGGGTGAGTATATTTTTGAAGATTACGCCAGGAACAGGAGAAAGACGGTGA